>Ga0315296_10004119_pt1 | contig 11968 bp, 11 predicted proteins | sample YL17G14_18_MG_FD_203921 | JGI IMG/M metagenome (GOLD analysis project Ga0315296, IMG submission 203921) | Sediment microbial communities from Yellowstone Lake, YNP, Wyoming, USA - YL17G14_18 | ecosystem: Environmental > Aquatic > Freshwater > Lake > Sediment | place: USA: Wyoming | collected...
AGCCAATACGCCAACCAGTCATGGCATGAGATTTGGAAAATCCGCTAATCAGGATGGTACACTCCCTCATCCCGGGAAGGCTGGGAAAACAAATATGCTCTACCCCATAAACTAAACGAGCATATATCTCATCAGATATTATCAGTAGGTCATGCTTTTTAGTGAGCTCGGCAATAGAGTCAGCCTCTCTTTTGGACATGGCTGCGCCAGTGGGATTTGCCGGGTAACCTATCAGAATAGCCTTCGTCCGTTTCGTGATCCTGGCTTCGATATCGGTTGCCCTGATGACAAAGTCATTTTCTTCATTTGTGGGAATAAGAATAGGCGTGCCGCCAGCCAGAATGATGTCGGCAGGATAAGCCACATAGCAAGGGTTGGGAATTATGACCTCATCACCGGGATTGATAATTGCTCTCAGAGCAAGGTCTAATCCTTCACTGCTTCCTGTAGTAATAAGAATTTCATGCTCGGGACTATAGCTCACCCCATAACGAAGCTCCAGGTAGCGGGCTAATTCCTGGCGCAGTTCCGGCATGCCGGAGTTTGAGGTATACATGGTATTGCCTTTTTCCAGAGAATATATGCCTGCCTCCCTGATATGCCAAGGGGTAACGAAATCAGGCTCACCTATACTAAGTGAGATAACGTCTTCCACGGAGGAAAGCAAGTCGAAGAACTTCCTGATGCCTGATGGTGGAAGCGTAGCCACCTTTTGTGAAATCAGGTTATCCCGGGCTTTGGTTGCTGTGGACTTTGTGTTTAGCATGTTACGGCGTTATTGGTAGACGTCTATTTGTTTCCTTAGGAAGGCGAAAGGTTTCCCCATTCTCCTTATATCGTTTGAGGAGAAAGTGGGTGACGGTGCTTTGCACCTGCTCTAGAGGAGCTAGTTTCTCCGCGACAAAACTGGCAATTTCCTGCATATTTTTGCCTTTTACTAATATAGCCAGGTCATAGGTGCCTGAAACTAGATAGGCAGAATGCACTTCGGGAAATTGATAAATGCGCTCAGCGACGGCATCGAAGCCGACATCACGTTGTGGTGTTACTCTGACTTCAATCAAGGCCCATACATCTTCCCTGCCTAATTTAGGCCAGTTTACTATAGCTTTGTATTTCAGAATAGTCCCATCTTTCTCAGCCTGCTTAATTATTTTTTCTACCTCTCTGACAGGTTTATCCACCATGGTGGAAATCTGTTCCGGAGTTGCCCGGGCATTTTGTTCTAGAATCTCAAAAATCTCTTTCATGAGTTCTCCTTAAAGCATCAATTCAACAGCAGACCATCGGTCAGTTGCTTCATTGTAACACAGGTCAAATAGTTTACCATCCTCAGTAACAACCCTGAATAGCCTTTTGCTTGGTTCCTGCCAGGCTTTTTCTACTGACTTTATTTTAAGTTCCTTTTCTTGCCAGACAAAAGACCGTGGTTCTTCAGCATAGACATGGCCGGAATAACATTTCACTTTTATCTCCATATTTTGCCCTGACATACTATAAGATTCAACTCAACGACAGTTAGTCATCTCGCTCATTACTTACCCCTGAAAAACTTCGTTTTTCAGGGGGCGCTAATTATAATACAGTTCAAATACTTTGCCATCCTCAGTAGCAACCCTGGAGCTTGTTGTAAAGTCGTGTTCTACTAATTGACAAACGTGATATGCTGAAGTAGTATCAAGAAAGACGGAAGATGAAAAAAGATTTGCTCTCAATAGCCGACCTTAACCGTAAGGAAATTGAACACCTCATAGAGCAAGCCTGGCGTATGAAACAAGAAGGAGCATCGCCTCTACTTGCAGGAAGAACCTTAGCTCTCCTCTTCGAAAAGCCTTCCTTGCGAACCAGGGTCAGTTTCGAAATAGCTATGTATCAGCTAGGCGGACACAGCATCTATCTATCTCCGGAAGAGGTAGGCTTGGGCAAGCGAGAGCCAGCGGCTGATGTAGCTCGAGTGCTCAGCCGCTATGTCGATGGCATTGCTGCTCGCACATTTTCCCAAGAGACTTTGCGCATTCTTGCTAGTCATTCTTCTGTGCCCGTAATCAATGCCCTGTCCGACCTAGAACACCCCTGCCAGGCTCTTTCTGACCTTCTCACCATCTATGAAAAGAAGGAGAGGCTTTCTGGCTTGACTTTAGCATTCATTGGCGATAGCAATAATGTGGCCAATAGCTTGCTTCTCTCTGCCTGCCTACTGGGCATGAATTTCCACCTTGCCTCTCCACCAGGCTATGATGTCAAGGAAGAGGTATTGAATCAAGGAAAGGAATTCGCTGCTCTTAGTGGTAGCCAGATTCAGCTAACCAACGACCCTTATGAAGCAGCCAAAGATGCTGATATAATATATACTGATGTGTGGATTAGCATGGGGCAGGAGGCTGAAGCAAAGAAACGCCGTCTTGCCTTTTCAGGCTATCGGGTGGATAATAAATTATTAAGCTTGGCTAAAGGAGATGTTTTGTTCATGCATCCCTTGCCGGCCCATCACGGCGAGGAGATTTCCGCCGGGTTGCTAGATGACCCCAGGTCAGTAGTATTTGACCAGGCAGAAAACAGGCTTCATCTGCAAAAGGCATTACTAGTGAAGCTGCTATCAAATCCAAAGATATCAGGCAAATGACCAGACCTATTGTAGCCATTGTGGGTAGAACCAACGTGGGCAAGTCCACCTTGCTTAACCGCCTGGCGGGCAGGCGGGTAGCTGTAGTTGCTGATTTGCCGGGAACCACCAGGGACCGCGTTTTTGCTTTTGTTTCCTGGCAGGGGCAGGAGTTGACTGTGGTTGACACTGGTGGCTGGCAAGCAAAGCCACAATCGTCTTTGGAGCAAAAGGTCAAGCAGCAAGTCGAGATAGCCATTGCCCAGGCAGATACCGTCATCTTTCTGGTAGATGCCAGAGACGGAGCTGTTGCTGCTGATGAGGAAACGGCTGATATGCTGCGCGCCGCCAATAAGCCTATTGTCTTAGCAGTAAACAAGGTGGATTCCGCCAAGCAAGCAAATCAGGTGGCCGATTTCTACCGCCTGGGCATGGGTGAGCCTATAGCCATCAGCGCCTATCACAACCGAGGAATAGACGAGTTAATGGATGCTGTGTTAGCTTCTTTGCCCCCACAACCTATCAGTATTGCCGAGTCAGGAGAAGCTAAATTAGCCATCGTTGGGCGACCTAATGTAGGCAAGTCAACTTTGTTGAATACATTGCTAGGCGATGAAAGAGCCATTGTCCATGAGTCTCCGGGGACAACTCGCGACTCGCTTGATGCTATAATGCGGTGGGGTGATAAGGAAATCTTACTTGTCGACACCGCTGGGATTAAACGGCGCGGAAGGGTCGGTGCTGGAGTGGACTATTATAGTTTGCTTCGCGCCCTCCAAGCTATCAACCGCTGCGATGTTGCCTTGTTGCTAATCGATGCCGGCGAATTTATTACTGCCCAAGATATGCATATCGCTGGCTATATTATTGAGGTTGGAAAGGGTATGATACTGTTGGTCAACAAATGGGATCTTGTTCCCCAAGAACAAAGACCGAAATTCAAACAGAGCGTGGAGCAAAGACTTAGATTTGTCTCCTACACACCTATTATTTACATCTCTGCCAAACTAGGGCAGGGGATAAATAGGATTCTACCCCAAGCTTGGGAAATCTGGCAGGAAAGACAAAAGCGAATACCGCAATCAGAAGTTGACGATTTAGTCAAGCAGGCAGTAAGTAGCCATCCCCCACCCCGCACAGGTTCTAGACGGTTGCACATTGTTCGAGCCTATCAAGATGAATCTCAACCAGCAACTTTCATTTTGCAAGTTAACGATCCTAAGCTGGTTCATTTTTCCTATCAACGCTACTTGGAAAATAAGCTTCGCCAGGGCTTTGATTTTCGCGGCGTTCCTTTGAAGTTGATTTTCACCAAGGCCACCCGCAAAATCAATAAAAAGATAGAGGTGAGAGCATAATGATAGCTGAGTTTGTTGCTGTAGTAGTCATTGCTTATCTCCTTGGTTCCATTCCCTTCGGCCTGATAATAGGCAAGCTAAAACGTGGCGTTGATATCAGGGAATATGGAAGTGGTAAGACTGGCGCCACTAATGTGATGAGAACCCTAGGGACCAAGCTCGGCGTTTTAACTATAGTTCTCGACGTGGTTAAAGCTGCCGGGGCAGTCATGTTGGCCGCAGTAATTATAGATGGCAGCAGCGGTGCCTTAACCATTGGTGGCGTGTTCATTTATTGGCAGCATGTAGCCCGAGTTGTGGCTGGCTTGGCTGCAGTAGTAGGGCATAACTGGCCCGTATTTGCTAAGTTTAAAGGGGGTAGGGGGGTAACTGCCTATTTTGGCACACTGTTTGCTATTTGTCCTCCCGCGGGTATATTTGGTGCCGAGGTTGTAGCTATAGCAGCATTACGCAGCCGGCAAATGTCCCTTGGTTCTATTCTTGGAGCCTTAGCTGCTTGGTGCTTAATGGTACCGCTGACTATCGCTTACAATTTCTCCCCGATCTATTTAGCCTATGGTTTGGCAGTTATTGCACTGCTTGTCTACCAACACCAGGACAACATAAAACGCTTAAGACAAGGCACAGAACGTCGATTGTGGTGAAAAAGCACGAGAGACCATGTCCTAAAGTTACTATCATAGGCAATACCTCTTGGGGCAATACTTTAGGCTCCTTGCTGAGTGATGAAGGAGCAAAGGTAACACTGTGGACACGAAGCGAGGCTGAGGCCAAAGAATTAAACCAGGGACGGCGTAGCTATTCCTCTACTAGCCACATTAGGGAAGCCTTAAGCGGGGCTGACCTGGCAATCTGGGCGGTCCCCTCCCAAAAGTTGAGAGAAAATATCAGCCAAGCCAAGAATTATCTGACTAATTTGATGCTATTGATGAGCGCTGCCAAAGGATTGGAAGTAAATAGTGGTAAGAGGATGTCACAAGTGCTGGCAGAGGAGATTGCTCCTTCCTTAAGAGGGCAAATTTGCGTTCTCTCTGGTCCTAATCTGGCCGTGGAAATTGCCCAAGGCCTCCCTGCTGCTTCGGTCATTGCCGCTCAGGATATAGCTTTAGCGGAAAGAGCGCGGAAACTGATGGAGTCGCCCAAATTCTTTCTATCTACCAGCGATGATGTTATCGGAGTTGAATTAGGCGGAGCCCTGAAAAACATTATAGCTTTGGGTGCAGGCATGATAGATGGACTAGGCTTAGGCGACAATGCTAAGGGAGCCTTTATTGCCTGGGGGTGGACTGAGGTTGTTTCCTTGGGGGTAACTTTGGGGGCCAGGGCTAGCACTTTTTATGGCCTTTCCGGGTTAGGCGACCTAATAGCTACTTGCTCCAGCACTCTAAGCCGCAATCATTATGTTGGCTACGAACTGGCTAAGGGGCGCTCTTTATCTGAAATATCGGCTTCTATGCCGCACGTCGCCGAGGGAGTCGCTACCACTGCAGCGGCTTACCTGTTGGCAAAGAAACAAGGGCTTGAATTACCCATTATCAACCTTATTTATGGGATTCTTTTTGAGGGCTTGCCTCTAAGCCAAGCATTGTTTAAGTTCAAAGAACTAGCAGCAAGCCATCACTGCTCTCTGGATTAGACGTGTAAACCACCCCACGAAAATCGCAAGATTTTCGTGGGGACCCCGTTAATCTGAAATCAAGTTCATCCGGGGTCCCCAAAAAGTCGCAAGACTTCTTTGGGGCTAGTCTTGAGGCGGTTCAGTCCGAGGTAGTACCTTAGCCAATTCTTCAAAAAGACGACGCTGGTTTCTATCCAGATACTGAGGGGTTATTACACTCACTTTAACAAGCAGGTCCCCTCTTCCCTTGCCATCAATATAAGGGATTCCTTTGCCTCTACAGCGAAAGATTTTCCCACTTTGAGTGCCTGGCGGTATTTTTAAGTTTACCTCTCCATCTAAAGACGGCACCCTCACTTCGTCGCCCAAGGCAGCTTGAGCGAAATTGACTGGTAACTCGTAAAGAATGTCATTGCCATCTCTATGAAATAGATCGTGTGGCTTCACTGAAAGGGTGACATAGAGGTCGCCGGGGGGGCCTCCATATAAGTCGGCGCTCCCCTCTCCATACACAGGTAATTGATATCCATCATACACACCAGCCGGAATATTGACCCTTATTTTGCGCTTCACCTTTATTCTTCCCCTTCCCTGGCATTGAGAACAAGGATTGCTTATTACAGTGCCCTCACCTCCACAGCGAGAGCAGGTGGTGGTACTGGTGTAGCGCCCGAAAATGCTTTGCAGAACTCTTCTCATTTGCCCTGTTCCGCGACAATCAGGACAGGTCTCGGGATTTGTCCCTGGTTCGCAGCCAATGCCATGGCAGGAAGGGCAGAACTCAATGCGTTGTATTTCAACTTCTTTGTCGCAGCCAAACACCGCCTCCTTGAAGGAAAGAGTGAGGTGACTTTGTAGGCTATCTCCTTTCTGTGGAACGCGCTGAGCTCTCTTGGTAAAGGGGGTGCCAAAGCCACTGAAGAAGTATTCGAAAAGATCTCCCAGCCCACCAAAGCCAAAATCGGGAAAGCCTCCCTCAACATCTACTCGGCCATAGTGATCATACCTATTCCGTTTCTCGGGGTCGGAGAGAACTTGGTAGGCCTCGTTTATTTCCTTAAATTTCTCCTCGGCTCCTGGCTCTCTATTGCGATCAGGATGGTACAGTTTCGCTAACTTGCGAAACGCCCTCTTAATTTCCTCATCACTAGCGTTTCGAGGCACTCCCAGCACTTCATAATAATCTTGTTTTATCGCCATAACCTTTAAGTATAACTCTTAAATGGCTATGCTGACAACTTTTACAATAGAGATTGATTAGCAACCTATCCCCCTGGAGACTGTCTAAAAAGTGCTCTCGTAGGGGAGGGACTTGTCCCCTCCCAATCTGCGGGAGCCCACAAGGGGCTCCCCTCTCCCCTTCAGAAGGGGAGAGGGATAAAGGGTGAGGGGTTGGTAAACAACCTCACATAGTGAGGTGGCAAATATTTGACGTCTTGAGAAGTGATATAATCACAGCGCCGTGAAACAGCAGATTGAAAAAATCCTCCGTCATCGTAAGAAAAAGAAAATCACCGGCGAAAACCTTAAAGCTTCGGCAGTGCTTATACCTCTTTTTTATAACCAGGGGCAATATCATGTCTTGTTTACGGAAAGGAGCGATGAGGTAGACTTCCACAAAGGGCAGGTCTGCTTTCCCGGGGGGACTCAGGAGCCATCTGATTCCAGCCTACTCCAAACTGCCCTCAGGGAGACTGAAGAAGAGATAAGTTTAAAGGCTAAAGATGTTGAAATTTTAGGAGAGTTTGACGATAGCGCGACACTCACCAGTAATTATGTTATTTCGCCTTTTGTTGCCTTCATACCCCACCCTTACCCTCTCAAGGCCGATGGTAGAGAAATCAAAGAAATTTTTTCCGTTCCCTTGTCATTTTTGATGGATGAAGCCAATTTCAAGCAAGATTCTTATGCATATTAATATGAAGGGCATATCATCTGGGGGGCTACAGCAAGGATTTTAAGACAGTTCATCGATTTGTTGAAGTCTGAGAGCGGGGCCCTGCAATAGTCATTTCTTCTCTTTAGCCTTGACTTTAATTGCTTTGGGCTTTACTCCTTCAGCTTTGGGTATGGTGAGAGTTAGAACGCCAAGCCCCACCCTCAGTTCAGTTAATATTATAAGAAGTTTAAACAATTTTTTCAAATTTTATGGAAACTTTTGACAAGAAGTTTAAACAATTTTATAATTAACACAAAATCATTAGAGAAGAGAGATGGCAGGCAAGGACTATTACCAGATTCTGGGTGTAAGTAGGAATGCTTCAGAAAAGGAAATCAAGCAAGCCTACCGCCGTTTGGCTCGCAAACATCATCCTGACCTCAACCCCAACGACAAATCGGCTGAGGCAAAATTCAAGGAGATAAACGCCGCTTATGAAGTCCTTTCCAATCCTGAAAAGCGAAAGAAGTACGACCAATTTGGTGACCAGTGGGAGTATGCTGAGCAATTTGCTAAATCTGGGGGACAGGAGAGAGTTCGGTGGGATTTTGGCAAAGGTGGCACAACTTTCGAATATGGTGACCTGAGCGGCTTTGGCGACATTTTCTCAAGCTTGTTCGGCGATTCTGGTATAGGTTCCAGGATGAAGCGTGGGCCACAACGTGGTCAGGATATAGAGTCCCCCATCGAGGTAAGCCTTGAGGAGGCTTACCATGGCTCTACGCGTGTTATACAGCTTCAGACCACGGAGCCCTGTACAGCTTGTGGCGGCACGGGCAGAGTGGGCAATCGAGTCTGCACCATTTGTAATGGTGTGGGTGGCAAAGTAATCCCCAAGCGCCTGGAAGTCAAGATTCCAGCGGGGGTTAGAGATGGCTCAAGAATTCGTATAGCCGGAGAGGGTGGGCCTGGCCATGCCGGTGGTAGCAAAGGCGACTTTTATCTTGTAGTGAAGGTTCTGCCTCACCCACTCTTTGAGCGTAAAGGAGATGACCTCTACACTGAAGTCACGGTGCCTTTAGCCATCGCCATGTTGGGTGGCGAGGTCAGATTGCCCACTTTGGATGGCAATCTATCTCTTAAAATACCACCGGAAACTCAGAACGGCAAGGTTTTCCGCCTGGCCGGGAAGGGCATGCCCCAGCTAGGCAATTCAGATTATGGTAACATGTTTGCCAAGGTAAAAGTGGTCTTGCCCACCAATTTGACCGAGGAGGAAAGAAAACTATTTGAGAGATTGCGGTCTCTGCGACCCGCATAAAGCGAGGTGCCACGATGATGGACTGGGAATCCAAACCAAGGTATGTAATAAGCGTAGCCGCCAGGATGATAGGCATAGAAGCTCACACATTGCGGTATTACGAAAGGCTGGGGCTGGTACAGCCAGAGCGTTCAAGTGGCAATATCCGTCTCTATTCGGAGGAAGACGTTGACCGCTTGCGCTATATTAAGGCTCTGATGAGCGATTGTGGCGTTAATTTGGCTGGGGTAGAGGTGGCGTTGAGGTTGATGCAAAGGATGAAAGAGATGCAACAGCAACTTGAGGAAATGGAGAGAAAAATTAATAAAGTTGCCGAAGCTGAAATAGAAGACATGATAGAGGACATAATAGAAGACGCAGAATGGAAGGAGGTGTAGAAAGTTGAGACCAGAGAGATTCACTGAGCAGGCACAAGAGGTTTTAGCAGCCTCACAAGAGCTACTTCGTCGCTATCGCCATAACCAGTGGGATGTGGAGCATGTCTTGTTGGCTTTGCTGGAGCAGGAAAAGGGAATAGCTGGGGACATATTACAGATGCTAGGTGTGGATATCGAAGCGGTAAAGCAGCGGCTAGAAGCAACGCTTGAGAGTTTTCCTAAGATAGCTTACGAGGTGGGGCAAATTTATGCTACTCCGCGAATTTCTGCTCTTCTGGAAAATGCCAACCGCGAGGCTGACAGGCTCAAGGACGAGTTTGTCAGCACTGAGCATTTGCTCATTGCTATTGCCGGGGAAAGTAGAGGTGAAGCCGCAACAATTCTAGCTGAATCTGGCGTTACCCAGGAAAAGATTTATCAAGCCTTGCAGAAAATCCGTGGTGGTCATCGAGTTACCGACCGTCAGGCGGAAAGCAAGTACCGCTCCCTGGAAAAATACGGGCATGACCTCACGGAGTTAGCTCGTCAGGGCAAACTCGACCCTGTAATCGGACGGGAAAATGAAATCAAACGTGTGATACAAATACTTTCTCGGCGCACCAAGAATAACCCCGTGATTATTGGCGATGCCGGCGTGGGCAAGACGGCTATCGCTGAGGGATTAGCTCAGAAGATTACTGCTGAAGATGTTCCCGATTCCCTGAAAGGGAAAAAGGTGGTGGCTTTAGACATGGGAGCACTGGTAGCGGGAAGCAAATTCCGCGGAGAGTTTGAGGAAAGGTTGAAGGCAGTTTTAGATGAAGTCAAGCAAGCAGCTGGCGAGGTCATTATGTTCATTGATGAGCTTCACACCGTGGTTGGAGCTGGAGCTGCCGAAGGGGCAATCGACGCCAGTAATATGCTGAAGCCAGTATTGGCTCGTGGTGAAATTCAATGTATCGGAGCCACTACATTGGATGAATATCGAAAGCACGTGGAGAAAGACAAAGCGCTGGAGAGACGTTTCAGTCCTGTTTATCTAGATGAACCTAGTGTAGAAGCCACCATAGAGATGCTCCGAGGACTTCGTCCCCGATATGAAGCACACCACAAAATAAAGATCGAGGATTCCGCCCTAGTAGCTGCTGCCAAGCTGAGCCAGAGATATATATCCGATAGATTCTTGCCTGACAAGGCCATTGATTTGATCGATGAAGCAGCCAGCAAGCTACGCCTTGATATGGAAAGCGCTCCCGAGGAAGTTAAAACTTTGGATCGAAAAATGAAACACCTGCGTGACGAGGAGGAGGCTGCTTCCCAACGGCAGGACTATCAAAAAGCTGCCGAATTAAAAGCGGAGAGGTTGCACTTGGAGCAGGAGTACAATCAAGCCAAATTGCAATGGCAGCAGGAGAAGAAAATTGACAGTGTGGTAGACGAGGAAGATATCGCCGGACTGGTTGCCCAGTGGACGGGCATACCCGTTTCCCGGATGATGGAAACGGAGACTGACAAATTGGTTCACATGGAGGAAAGGATTCACCAGAGGATAGTGGACCAGGAAGAGGCAGTGGCAGCTGTCTCCGAGGCCATCAGGCGAGGCCGAACCGGGCTCAAGGACCCCAAACGTCCTATTGGCAGCTTCATCTTTCTTGGCCCTACCGGAGTGGGGAAAACCGAGCTGGCTCGTGCTTTGGCCGAGTTTCTCTTTGACGACGAAGAAGCTATGGTAAGACTAGATATGTCGGAATATATGCAAGAACATACTGTGTCCCGTCTTATCGGAGCGCCCCCCGGGTATGTGGGCTATGAGGAAGGAGGTCAATTGACTGAGGCCGTGCACCGTCGTCCTTATCGAGTCATCCTGTTCGACGAGGTGGAAAAAGCTCATCCCGACGTCCTCAATATATTACTACAGTTGCTGGAGGACGGCAGGCTTACCGATGGACATGGCCGGACTGTGGATTTCAGAAACACAGTGGTAATCATGACCAGTAACCTGGGCACCGAGGAATTTCAACGCGGGGGAATTGGTTTTCTCCGTAAAGAGGGAGGCGACGAACAAAAAATGCGGACCGATATGGAAAGCGCCTTAAAGCAAAAATTGCGCCCCGAGTTACTCAACAGGATAGATGATGTCATCATATTCCATCCTCTGACTGAGGAGCATTTGAAGAGCATCGTTGACCTACTTATCCATGAGGTAGAACGGAGGTTGGCTGAGCGTAATATTAAGCTTGAAGTGAATGAAGAAGCCAAGGCTTGGTTAGCTCAGAAAGGCTATGATCCTGTATACGGAGCTCGCCCCTTACGCCGGGCTATCCAGAGGTATGTAGAAAATCCTATATCGACCAAGATATTGCAGGGCGAGTTTAAAGAAGGAGATACCATAGCTATTAGCTTGCGGGAGGATAACCTGAGCTTCGCGGCCTTGAAAACTGCCAGGGCAAAAACTAAATAAGAGATTGTTCAGCAACTCGCTCTCCTCCAGAACCTTTTTTCCTTTGCCATTCTGAGCCCTCAGCTTCCTGTCATCCCCTTTGACGCCTGTGAATAAAGCTGGTAAGCTAAGAAACTCAAAGGAGACCTGAAGATGTCTGATAAAGTAGATATGGATAAAATCGTTTCTCTGTGTAAGCGGAGGGGGCTTATTTTCCCCAGCAGCGAAATATATGGCGGTTTGGCTAGCTGTTGGGATTATGGCCCTATGGGGGTGGAGCTTAAGCGCAATGTTAGAGATGCCTGGTGGAAGGCAATAGTCCATGAGCGGGATGATGTAGTAGGTCTGGACACATCAATCATGATGCACCCGGGAGTCTGGGCCGCTCGTGGCC
>Ga0315296_10004120_pt1 | contig 11966 bp, 12 predicted proteins | sample YL17G14_18_MG_FD_203921 | JGI IMG/M metagenome (GOLD analysis project Ga0315296, IMG submission 203921) | Sediment microbial communities from Yellowstone Lake, YNP, Wyoming, USA - YL17G14_18 | ecosystem: Environmental > Aquatic > Freshwater > Lake > Sediment | place: USA: Wyoming | collected...
GAGAAATCACTGTAACCGATTGGAAGAGGACTTTGAAGACTCTCGATGTTGACCTTAATGTTCCGGAGACAGACTGGATTGAGCCTGGTGAAAAGGCCGCCTATCGAGTCATGCATAATTTTTTAGAAAACAAACTATTGCATTATCACGAACAGAGAAATGACCCGACAAAGGATGTCCAGTCAAACCTCTCGCCTTATCTCCATTTTGGTCAGATTTCAGCCCAAATGATTGCTCTTGAGGCTTTACAAATCAATACCACTAAGAAATCTCGAGAAGCATTCTTAGAAGAACTTATTGTCCGAAAAGAACTCTCAGACAATTTTTGTTTTTATAACGTAAACTATGACAATTTTGAAGGATTTCCTGAATGGGCAAAAAAGATCCTCGAATGGACAGAATCACCTGAAAAGGCTCAGGAAATAGCTATTTATCTCAACGATAGATATCAGCTTGACGGAAGAGACCCTAATGGATATGTCGGAATTGCCTGGAGCATTGGGGGAGTGCATGACAGGGCATGGAATGAACGCCCCATCTTTGGCAAAATACGCTTTATGAGCTATAATGGTTGTAAATCGAAATTTGATATAAAAAAATATGTCGAGTATGTTCAATTAATGTGAGGTATTGAATGAAGAAATCTGAAAAATCACTCCCAACTAAAGTAATCAAGGGTACTGTATCTGTGTTTGAGAGACTCCATGCTCTTGACAGAGAGCAGCGACACGCAGTCCTTGCAACTGACTCTGATGGACAGCCCTATACTTCCCTCATTGCCTATGCACTTACTCCTGATATGAAAGGAGTTGTGTTTGCTACACCAAAAGCTACAAGTAAATATAAAAATATTTTACAAAACAGGCATGTATCTCTTCTTATTGATACTCGCTCAAATACTGATAAAGATTATATGGATGCTGAATCAATTACCATCTTAGGAAATGCTCACGCAGTGAAGAGGGGGAAAAAATGGTTGGAACTTGCCGCTGTTCTCATAACAAAACATCCAAAACTTGCTGAATTTATTGGTTCCCCGGAAACAGTACTGGTATTGATAGAGATAAAAAAATGTATCCATGTCACAAGATTTCAGAACGTTTCAGAGTGGCATGTGGGATAGATGTATATTTTTATAATGCTTTCTGCCTAGAATGAGTATATGAAGAGAGATTCTTCGGTCTTTTAAAGGAAGGGAGACATCAACAATGGGACAAGTAAAAAGTGCATTTGAAAAAGCAATGGAAAAGATAGCTGAGATGGGCGATCTCACACCAGAAGAAAAAGAAAAGATAAAAGATCAGGAAAAGTTAAAATCATTGATGGCTGAATTTTATAAAGGCCAGCTTGATCGGGACGGGTTATGGCAAAAGCTAAAGGGGAGCAAACCTTCCCTTTTGAAAGAAGCTCAACAAAATTTTATAGATTCTATTGGATTCGGAACCAGTCCTGAAGAATTCCAGCAAAGGAGAGACGGTATTTTAGCAATTGAAACGCTCAAGGAAAGGCAAAACACGTCAGCAATTGAGCATAGTTTCAACTCAATAGAAATCATGCAAAAAGAATATCGAGAAGGAAAAGAAAGGGCTGCCCGGGAATTAAGAGAAGCTATAGAAAGCAACCCGCAATTAAGGCTCCGGCCGGTACGGTCACCAGATGGGAGGACTGTTCTCCAGGCAGCCCTTTCAGTCGATGAAGCAGTGCAGATTAAATTAGCGGAATTCCTCTCAGAGCATGAAAAGAGATATAGTCTCAAATTTACCAGACTGATTGAAAAGTTAAAAAAGGAAGCAAGATAAAGGTAAGATCTATTAACAGACAAGCGTAACCTTATTCGAAAAGATTAATAAATTCAAATTTTTCGCCATCAAACAATCCCTTATCACTTAACTTTAACCGTGGAATAACAAGCAATGCCATAAATGATAATAACATGGAAGGAACTCTGAGAGGCGAACCTAATTCTTCTCTTACAAGTCTGTCTATTTTTGAATATTTTTCTGCAACCTTAAAACCATCCTCATCGGTCATAATACCTGCTACTGGAAGAGGAAGAATTTCTCTCACATTATCATAAACAACAGCGATGCCACCTTGATTCTTTATAACCACATTAACAGCTTTTGTTATATCTTCATCAGAAACACCAACAGCCACAATATTATGAGAATCGTGAGCAACCGAGGAAGCAATGGCTCCTTTCTTCAGACCAAAATTTTTCACAAAAGCCTTCGCAGGAGGAACATCTTCATAACGATTTACCACTGTAAGTTTTAAGATATCCCTCTCGGTATCAGAAACAACATACCCTTTGGAAACCTTAGGGACTTCCTGACTTCTATTTGTGACTAACTGACCATCAATTGCTTCGATTATGTTTATCTTTTCCCCTTCTTTTTTTACTGAAAAATCTGAAACCTTTTTCTTCCCTGCTCTAAAGTTATTATCTATCTTTGCCTTTACCGGAGAGATTAAGCTCTTGCCATTTTCCGCAACAACTTCCCCATTTATATACGTTCTTATGATAGTAAAATCTTCAAAATTATCAATCACAACAAAATCAGCATAATCACCTTTCTGAAGCAATCCAACTTCCAGACCATAATGGTGAACAGGATTCACAGATGCGCATTGTAACACTTTCATTCTGTCATAACCGGAACCCAAGGCTCTTTTCACCATCTCATTGATATGACCTTTTACCAAATCATCAGGATGTTTATCATCACTGCAAAACATGCAATAGTCAGGGTAATCTTCTATTAAACTACTCAGGACATCTAAATTCTGCGCAACCGAGCACTCCCTGATGAGTATCTTTAACCCTAATTTCATTTTTTCTATCGCCTCTTCTTTTTCAAGGATCTCATGGTCTGTAGAGATTCCTGCTTTGATATACTTTTCCAATTCTTTACCTCTAAGACCTGGTGCATGTCCATCTATTTTTTGCCATATTTTTTTGCCAGCCGAATTTTAGCCATTACCAATGGATCATCAAAAATTACCCCTGGAAAATTCATCATCTCGCTTAGATATTTTATTTCTTCTCTTTTTAATAATTTCTCCACTTCCGCAATTCCAAGCCGTGCTCCTGATGTTTCAAATGTGGTTGCGGGAACACAAGAAGGCGCTCCAAAATAAAATTTAAAGGGAACTGTCTTTCCGTTCTCTATCATATAGTTTACACCTTCAATACCCAGCACATTGGCAATTTCATGAGGGTCAGATACTGTTGCAACAGTACCATGTGTCACGGCTAATCTTGCAAACTCAGAAGGGATGAGCATAGAGCTTTCAATGTGGACATGTGAGTCAATGAAACCTGGAATAATAAAATTAGTATATGTCTTTTGGTCTTTCACAATATTCACAATCCTGTCACCCAAAACTTCCAGTGTCCCGGGATAAATAGTTGAATTCAATACGTCTACGATATTTGCTGAGATTTCCTTTACCTGTCCCATTCTCTCTTCTTTTTCAGTTTATATCTGACCCTCACTTTTCCACTCTCTCTAACTCCTTCTGCTTTTCCCTGGTTAAGTCTTTCTTATAAAACTCTCCTTGACCTGGCAATATTATATAAAATGAGGGCGTATAATCTATTTCGATTCTTACATCTTTCACCTTGCAATCGAGCAAATGCCCACCTGCTTTTCTGTCATCAGTAATGAAATGAAAATGATACCCTGGAATATTTATTCCTTTCATATAGTCAGGTAACCAAAATCCAGCTATTGTCCCTTTGACATTATGGAACTCAAATGTCGGCTGATTTTTTACGACTTCAACAAGTCTTGGATACGGTTTATTTTGTTTTGGGACACTCCTTGTTTTGATATACGTAAAGTCACCTTCAATTTTGACTGCATAAAAAATATTTTGAGTTGGCAACAAATTATCTACATACTGCTCCATTTGCCTACAATCCATAGACTTATCTAACAGTACCGTCTTATCTGGTTCAAAGAAGGTCACCATCGCGAATGATGTTTTCATCCCGTCATCAACAGGATAAACTTTCCCATCTGCTTTTATCTGATAGAATTTATTCTCCAGCCCGATCATTTCACCATCAAGCCCTTTAAAAGTACCTATCCCAAAGTCACCGTGATTTTTCAGTTCTTTAAAGGTTATGTCTCCATCATAGACCCCTTCAAGAAGGGCATTGATTGTTGATGTTTGAAATAAGACATCCCTGTTTTCTCTCGGGTGAGAGCATCCGAATAAGGATACAAACAAAATCGCTAATAGCAATAAGGAGCGAATCATCTGTCCTGAAAATCCTTTCCTTTCTTTACATAAGGATTAGGGAATTGTATGAGAAAATTATAATGATAAAAATTATAAATAAACAACTTTTTATTATACTTTTTAAATTCCACGCAAAAAAGATTGAAGGTTCAGTGCTGGTGACTTAGGATGCCCCTTTGATGTTATAATATTATCTCTTGCTGAAGGGGTGTTACGATGAAGGAACTTGAAAAATTAAGGAAAGAGATTGACCAGATCGACAATGAGATCCTTAAGCTCCTGAACAAAAGGGCTGAGGTTGTCATTGAGATCGCCCATATTAAACGCGATGAGAAGGCAAACTTTTATTCTCCTGAGCGTGAAAGAGAAATCATCGAACATCTTACCTCCATCAACAAAGGGCCTTTCCCCAATGATACTCTGAAGGTCCTCTACAGGGAAATCCTCTCTGCATCCCTTTCCCTCGAGGAACCCCTGAGGGTCGCATGTCTTGGTCCACTCGCAACCTTCACGCACCTCGCAGCATTGAGACACTTTGGTTCATCAGCATCATTTATGCCGGTTGAAAGTATTAGGGATGTTTTCGATGTCGTTGAAGCAGGTAAGGCAGGATCTGGTGTTGTGCCTGTGGAAAACTCAAATGAGGGAGTTGTCAGTTATACCCTTGACATGTTCATGGACTATGATCTTAAGGTCTCTGCAGAGGTAATGCTCGAGATCTCCCATAATCTCCTTTCAAAGAGCGGTGACAAGGCAAGGATAAAAAAGATCTACTCCAATCCACAAGCAGCAGCACAATGCAGGCGATGGCTTGAGTTAAACCTCCCTGGAGTGCCACTCCTCGAATCCACAAGTACTGCAAAGGCAGCAGAGCTTGCCTCTCAGGACGATGATGCAGCAGCTATTGCGAGTGAACTGGCTGCAAAGATCTACGACCTGCGCTTTGTTGAGAAGAATATCGAGGATATTAAGCACAACTACACGAGGTTCCTCGTCATCTCAAAAGAATTTCCTCCAAAGACAGGAAGAGATAAAACATCGATTATGTTCTCGATTAAAGATAGGCCCGGAGCACTCTATGATATCCTCTCACCCTTTAAAAGGGCAAAGATCAATCTGACCAAGATAGAGTCGAGGCCCTCTAAGAGAAAGGCATGGGAGTATATATTCTTTGTTGATATGGAAGGTCATATAGATGACAGAAAAGTGAGGAAGGCTGTTGATACTATGAAAGAGAATTGCCTCTATGTAAAAATTCTCGGATCTTATCCTCATGGTGGAACGTGACGATTAAACCTCCAGACTACATATCAAACATTAAGCCTTATGTTCCTGGTAAACCAATTGAGGAACTCGAACGGGAACTTGGCATAAGGAACTCTGTAAAACTCGCATCAAATGAGAACCCTGTTGGCCCGTCTCCAATGGCGCTCCAGGCAATAATAGACAGCCTGACACATTTAGTGAGTACAAACAGTTTAAACAGATACCCTGATGGAAGCGGGTATTATATCAAAAAAGCGCTATCAGAAAAACTCTCTGTGAGAGAAGAAGAGATAATCCTTGGCAATGGATCGAATGAGCTGATTGATCTTGCGATAAGGACATTTATTCAATTAGGTGATGAGGCTGTTATGGCTCATCCATCTTTTATTGTCTATCCTATGTCGGTGCAGGCAACAGGTGGAAAACCTATTCAGATACCTCTGAGAAATTATACACATGACTTAGATGCGATGGCAAAGGGAGTCACCCAAAATACAAAGATGTTGTTTATTGCGAATCCGAATAACCCGACAGGTACTATAAATAAACGTGAGGAATTTGACCGCCTGATGAACAGGATTCCCGATGGGGTATTGGTTGTTGTTGATGAAGCATACTATGAATATATAACAGACGCTGAGTATGCTGATAGTATGAAGCATTTCAGGGCAGGAAGAGATATACTGATACTCAGAACCTTTTCGAAAATATACGGGCTTGCAGGTATCAGGATTGGCTATGGAATTGCAAGAGAGGATATTATCGTGGAGATAAATAAATTAAGACCCCCGTTTAACACAAACTCTTTAGCGCAGATCGCAGCAGTATATGCCCTTAAAGACGAGAGCCATGTAAAGTATTCTCGTGAAATAAATGAGCAGGGCAAAAGATATCTCTATAAAGAACTTGACTCTGTTGGAATGAACTATGTTCCCACAGAGGCAAACTTTATATATCTGCCATTAGGAGAGGATTCACATGTGTTATACAATGAGTTACTCAGACACGGTGTAATTGTCAGACCGGTAGGGCTTCAGGAAATAAGAGTAACCATAGGGTTGCCTGAAGAAAATAAAAGGTTTATCAAAGCATTAAAAGCCGTAATGGGTAAAGCGTGATGAGTTATGCGTGATTGGTTAAAGATACTGCTCATTACCCATCACGTGTAATGCATAAAGGAAATGTGGAGGAATAAATGGACATTATTGTTTTAAGACCAAATGCAACTGAAGAAGACCTGAAACGTCTTGTAAAGAAAATTGAAGGCCATGGTCTGAAGGTAAATATCTCAAAAGGGACTGAAAGGACCATCATCGGGGTCATTGGTGACACCTCAAAGATATCAGAGGAAGAAGAAGATGCGATAAGAGTAATGCGAGGGGTTGAGGATGTAATGCGGATACTCAAACCCTACAAGCTCGCAAGCAGGGAGTTCAAGGCAGCGGATACGATTATTAAAGTGAGGGGAAAAGCTATTGGAGGTAAAAAAATTCAGGTGATCGCAGGGCCATGTGCTGTAGAGAATAAGGCAATGCTCATGAATATCGCAGAGAAGATTAAAGATGCAGGTGCATCATTTCTTAGAGGAGGTGCGTTCAAACCGCGTACTTCACCCTATTCATTCCAGGGCCTTGGCGAGGAGGGACTCAAATACCTATCAGAGGCAAGAGAAAAGACAGGGCTTCCCGTTGTCACAGAGTTGATGGACCCGAGAGAGATAGAGGTTATTTTGAAATATTCGGATATAGTCCAGATTGGTGCAAGGAATATGCAGAACTTTAAACTCCTTCTCGAGGTCGGTACATGCAACAAACCGGTCTTGCTGAAAAGAGGGTTATCAGCAACCATAAAAGAATGGCTTATGGCTGCTGAGTATATAATGTCAAAAGGTAATCAAAGTGTAATCCTCTGCGAGAGGGGTATACGAACCTTCGAGACTGCAACAAGGAACACTCTTGACCTCAGTGCAGTACCGATACTCAAGCAACTTACCCATCTCCCTGTAATTGTGGATCCAAGCCATGGAGTAGGCAAATGGGACATTGTTGCACCTATGTCAAAGGCTGCTATCGCAGCAGGTGCAGATGGACTCATGATTGAGGTGCACACAAATCCGGAAGAAGCAATGTCTGATGGAGAGCAGTCTTTAAAACCATCTACTTTTAAAAAATTAATGGAAGAATTAAAACCAATAGCTGCTGCTGTTGGAAGGGAAATCTAACAGTGAAAAGTGATGAGTAAAATGTTCAATAAGATAACTATACTTGGTGTTGGTCTGATCGGCGCTTCTTTTGCCCTCGCAATGAAGAAGTATAAACTCTGTGATAACCTCACGGGCTGTGGGAGAAATCTGAAAAACCTTGAGAAGGCAAAAGACAAAGAAATAATAGACTCCTTTGAACTCGATCCTGTGAAGGCATGTAATGACTCGGACCTCATACTCTTTTCAACTCCCGTTGGAAGCTTTATTGATATCGGGAAAAGAATACGTAGTTCTTTAAAAAGAGGTGCCATAGTCACTGATGTAGGAAGTGTGAAAGGCAGGCTTGTATTTGATATGGAGGCATTAATGCCTGAAGGCGTTTATTTTATTGGTGGACACCCTATAGCCGGGAGTGACCGTTCAGGTATTGATACTGCAACAGCAGATATTTTCAATGGTGCAAAGTATATTGTGACCCCTACTGAGAGGACAGACAGGAATGTCCTCGAAAAAATTATCCAGATCTGGAAAACCTTCGGCTCTATTGTAGAATTGATCAATCCTTATGAGCATGACAGGATATTTGCAACAGTAAGCCATCTGCCTCATTTAATCACATATGCAATAATGAATACAGTAGCAGATATAGATAGTTCATATCTGAGACTTTGTGGGCAGGGTTTTATAGATACTACCCGTATCGCATCAAGTTCTCCTGAACTATGGCGGGATATATGTATTCTCAATAGAGAGAATCTTCTCGATTATATCCACATCTTTCAAAAAAACCTTGACAGGTTAAGCCAGTATCTCAGGGCTTCTGATTCTGAATCACTCGAAAATGAATTTAAAAAAGCCCGGACACTGAGGGAAGGTATTGGACAACATTGAACTCAGTAAGGCAAAGAGGTTTAAAGGCGAATTCTCCCCTCCCCCTGACAAATCCATCTCACACAGAGCAGTAATCTTCTCATCCCTATCAAAAGGGAAAAGTAGTATAACAAACTTTCTCAGATCAGAAGATACAATAAGTACCGTAAATGCATTCAGAAAACTTGGGGTAGAAATAACAGAATTCAGCCCCCCCTCCCACCCCTCCCCCTTGAGGGGGGAGGGCAAGGGAGGGGGTGAAGCCTCCGAACTCCGAACTCCGAACTCCGAACTAATTATTAATGGCAATGGTTTATACGGACTTAAAGAGCCATTTGATGTCATAAACTGCGGAAACTCAGGGACGACTATAAGACTTCTTTCCGGGGTGCTTTCCGGGAATCCATTCTTTTCCGTTCTCACAGGAGATGAATCCTTAAGGAAAAGGCCGATGGCAAGAGTCATAAATCCACTCACACAGATGGGTGCAGAAATAATTGCAAGGGATGAAAACAGATACCCGCCTATCGCGATTAAGGGGAAAAGACTCAATGCGATCAAATATACCATGCCCGTAGCGAGTGCACAGGTGAAGTCCGCTCTCCTTCTCGCAGCCCTTTATTCAGATGGAGAAACAGAGATCACAGAACCGGTGAAGTCGCGGGATCACACTGAAAGGATGTTGCCTGCCTTTGGTGCTGAGATCACGGTAGATGGACTTCGGATTACAATAAAAGGTGGGTCAGAACTCGAGGCCGTAGATATTCATGTGCCAGGAGACTTTTCATCTGCTGCATTCTTCTTAGCAGCTGCGCTCTTGATTAACAATTCTGACATAACAATAAAGGGTGTGGGAATGAATCCTACACGGACAGGTCTTATCAGTGCGCTTAAAGAGATGGGGGCTGATATCGAAATCACAAATAGAAGAAGTGTATACGTTGAACCTGTTGCAGACATTCACTGCAGAGGCAGTGCGGAACTGAAGGCTATCACAATAGGAAAAGAACAAATCCCTGCTCTGATTGATGAGTTCCCGATCCTGTGTGTTGCAGCAACTCAGGCTGCAGGCATCACAACTATTCGGGGAGCTGAGGAATTACGAGTAAAGGAGTCTGACAGGATTAAAACCATGGTGATTGAGCTCAGAAAAATGGGAGCAGAAATCGAAGAATTCGAGGATGGTCTGAGTATCAGTGGTAAGGCAGCATTAAAAGGCGCACCTGTTGAAAGTTATGGAGACCACAGGATTGCGATGGCAATGGCAATCGCAGCCCTTATTGCTGATGGGACAACGACGATAAATGGCATTTCATCAGTGAATATATCGTTTCCTGGATTTTTTGAAATACTCAAAAAGCTGTCAACATGAAAGGGAATATGAAGAAGGTGATTGCCATCGATGGTACTTCAGGTGCAGGAAAGAGTACCATAGCAAAGCTTATTGCCAAAGAGCTTGGCTTCGATTATCTCGACACCGGTGCATTATATAGAGCTGTTGCCCTTGCATTGAGAAACAGCGGGATAAAGCCAGAGGATGGTGATGATCAACTGAGAGAAGTTCTCAATAATGCTGCTATCATTTTCAAAAACGCAAGAATCTTTCTTAACAACAGTGATGTTTCAGAAGATATAAGGTCAAAAGAGATTGACCATTTATCCTCTGTCTTTTCCACAAAAAAGATTGTCAGAGATTTCCTTCTCGATGCCCAGAGGAATACTGCAGTTACTACCAATATTGTCGTGGAAGGGAGGGATACCACAACAGTAGTATTTCCAGATGCATGGAAAAAGATTTATCTGGATGCTTCTATGGAGGAAAGGGCGAAAAGGCGCTCTCTCCAGTTCAGGGAAAGAGGTATTGAGATGAGTATAGAAGAATCCATAAAAAATATTACGGAAAGAGATATGAGGGACTCCAGAAGAGATATTGCACCTCTTAAAAAGCCAGAGGATGCGTTGTTAATAGATTCATCAAACCTGTCCATAGGATTGGTAAAAGAAAAAATACTTGAGTTTATAAGAGCCGATCCTTGAGTTATCTGGATCCCCTTGTCATAGGAATAGCTTTAAAGAGGCGCGCTACATACATGGCAAGGCAGGGGCTTTTTAAGATTCCCTTGCTCAGGACATTCATTAAGGCATTTTGCTTGCCTGTGAACCGTGGTAGACCCCAACCATCTACAATAAAAGAGGCTGTCAAGAGACTGAAACAAGGGAAACTCATTGTTATGTTTCCAGAAGGAGGCCGAAGTACTGATGGGAACCTGCTTGATGCCAAAAGAGGTGTGGGTATGATTGCAGCCATAAGCAGAATTCCTGTTGTGCCCGCTCTCATTAAAGGGACAGAGAATGCCCTCCCGGTAGGCGCAAAGTTTTTACGGCCCTCAAAAATAGAGGTAATATTTGGTAACCCAATAGAGATCGAGCATACGGAAACAGATAAACATTTTCAGGAAAGAATAAGCAGAGATATAATGGAAAGAATTAAAAGCCTAAAAAGCGATGAGCTAAGAGCAAAGGGCAAAGGGTTAAAAACTTTTTACTCCATGCTCTTCGCTCTATGCTCTATGCTTATTCAATGAAAATAATTGTCGCAAAAAAGGCAGGGTTCTGCTTTGGTGTAAAGAGAGCTATAGACATTGCCTTTAAGATAGCAAAGGAAAAACGTAAGGGGGTATATACCCTCGGTCCCATAATTCATAATCCACAAGTTGTAGAAAAGCTCAAGGAAAAGGGCATAATCCCCATAGAAGACATTAAATCAAAAAAAGATATAAAGGCACTGATAATCAGAACCCACGGCATACCACTTCATCTCTCAAAAAAGATAGCATCCTTAGGCTGCGATATAATAGATACCACCTGTCCATTTGTAAAAAAAGCCCAGCATTATGCTAAACTCCTTAGGGAAGAAGGTTACCAGGTAGTGATCCTGGGGGAGAAAGACCATCCAGAGGTAAAAGGGCTCATGAGTTTTGCGAGTGGTGATGTCATTGTTGTTGATGGGAAAAGCCCTCTTCCAAAACTCAAAACTAAAGTGGGCATTGTTGTCCAGACTACACAACCTCTGGAGGCATTGAAAAAGGTTCTATGTGATGCTATAGAATATTCAAAGGAGATAAAAGTATATAATACAATATGCAATTCCACAGCCCTCAGATTAAACGAAACAGAAGAGATGGCCCATAAGGTTAACGTAATGATAGTAGTTGGTGGCAAAAACAGCGCAAACACAACACAGCTTGCAAGGCTGTGCAGGTCTCTTTCAGTACCAACATATCATATAGAGACCTCCTCCGAGATTAATGAGGAGTGGTTCAGGGGAGCAAAAAAAGTGGGTATTACAGCCGGGGCCTCAACACCCAAGTGGATT
>Ga0315296_10004121_pt1 | contig 11966 bp, 5 predicted proteins | sample YL17G14_18_MG_FD_203921 | JGI IMG/M metagenome (GOLD analysis project Ga0315296, IMG submission 203921) | Sediment microbial communities from Yellowstone Lake, YNP, Wyoming, USA - YL17G14_18 | ecosystem: Environmental > Aquatic > Freshwater > Lake > Sediment | place: USA: Wyoming | collected...
TGACCGGCACGGTCAAAGGCGCCACGTGGAGCTTCACGACACTGCCCGACACCCCGCCTGCGGACGATCCGAACCTGCTGGTATGGTGGACGCTGGAGGAAGGGCCGGGGGCGGTACACGCGGTCGATTGGTCCGGGCGCGGTAACCACGGGACCATGGTCGGTGCGCCCCAGTGGACGCCGGACGGATCCCCCGGCGGCACGTTGATCTTTGACGGCACGAACGATTATGTCTATTGCCAGATGGCCCCGGCGGTACCCACTCAGACCGTGTGTGCCTGGGTCAAGACCGTCAAGGCGCCGGCCTCGATCTGCGGCTGGGCCAACGACCGTCCAACCTCTATCACCCACGACCGGCAACTGTTCATCAACGCCGGCAAGACGATCACCTGGCGGATCTGGGACGGCGCCGAGAAGATCGTCCTATCCGCGCAGCCGGTTGCCGACGGCGCCTGGCACCATGTCGCCGGCGTCTATACCACCGCCAAGACCCTGGAGCTTTACGTCGATGGCGTCTCTCAGGGTTCAGCGGTGATCGCCGACATATTCAACGGCTACGGTACGCCGCACCTGACGGTGGGCATCGAGACCGCGGGCGGCAGGTACATGGACGGCGTAATCGACGACGTGCGCGTGTACAACAGGGCCCTCGGCGCAGAGGAGTTGCAGAAACTGGTCCGCGGCGATCCGCGGCTGGCCTGGAATCCTGCGCCGGCCTGGGGCGCAATCGTGGACATCCGTGACGTCGATTCGCTCAGTTGGAGCGCCGGGGATACAGCCGCCTCTCACGACGTGTATCTCGGGACCAGCCGTGACGCCGTAGCGGCCGCCGGCAAAGACGCCCCCGAGTACCGGGGGAATCAGAGCCGCACGAACTTCTCTCTGGCCGGTCTGGTCGAGTTTGGCGGCGGCGACTACTTCTGGCGGATCGACGAGGTCGAGGCCGATGGGACCATCAATCGCGGAAACATCTGGAAGTTTACCGTGCCCGGCTATCTGATCGTGGATGACTTCGAGAGCTACGATGACGTGGAAAACAAGGGCACCCGCATCTATGAGGTCTGGCTCGACGGCGTGCAGAATGGCACCACCTCGTACGTCGGGTATGAGTCCTCCAGCGGCGGGACGTTCGGCGAGCGGACGATCGTGCACGGCGGCACCCAGTCGATGCCGTTCGACTACAACAATGCGAATGACCCGTATTACGCCGAGGCCTCGCGAACGTGGGACACGGCCCAGGACTGGACCACACTCGGGGCGACGACTCTGACGTTGTACCTCCGGGGCAACGCGACGAACGATGCGAACCAGCCCTTCTATGTCGCACTGGAAAACCAGGGCAAAGCGCCCGTGGTCGTCATTCATCCTGATCCGGCGGTCCTGACCAGCGAGCAATGGGTTCAATGGCAGATCCCGCTGAGCGAGTTTGCCGGTGTGAATCCGGCGAAGATCAAGGCCATGTATGTGGGTGTGGGCGACCGCAGCAACCGGAAGCCGGGCGGCGGCGGTCGCATCTACATCGACGATATCCGTCTAACGAAGCCATGACGTGACAACCGACAGCACGAGCGGCTCCGGCGGAACTTGGCCGGAGCCGCCGCTGTCGCCATGCCGGACGCGTGTCGTTGCAGGGAAGACACGAATGACAAACAATGACGTTCGCACGAACGGTGTCATCTCTGTTCTGATCCTGGCTGTCGCCTTACACGTCGCCTGCCCGCCGGTCTGCGCTCAGTCCGACGGCGTGGTGGTCTTCAATGAGATCATGTATCATCCGAGCGGCGATGAGGCCCGCCTGGAGTGGATCGAGCTGTTCAACCAGATGTCCGTGGACGTAGATCTGACCGGCTGGTCCATAGAGGGAGGGATTGAGTACAGTTTCCCGCCCGGAACGATCATGCTGGCGGGCGGATATCTGGTGGTTTCGATCTCTCCTGCCGACCTTGCGGCGGCGACAGGCTATTCCGAAGCATTCGGTCCCTTCGAGGGGCGGTTGTCCAACGGCGGGGAGGACCTGCGTCTGCTGAACAACAACCGGCGGATGATGAGCCGCGTGGAGTACGACGACGCCTGGCCTTGGCCGGTTGCCTGTGACGGGTCCGGAGCCTCACTGGCCAGGTACGACAGGTTCTCGGCCAGCGAGTCGCCCGCCGGTTGGCGCGCCAGCCTGCAGCCGGGAGGGACACCCGGGACCGTGAATTTCCCCGATGTGCGGGAAGGACCCGAGGTGGATGAACTCATTGCGGAAGGGGCAGCGATTTGCGTCCTGATCCCCGCAGACGACACGGCGGGAACGGCGTGGACCGGCGGCGTGCCGTTCGACGATTCCCAATGGCTGCGAGGCCCGGGCGGAGCAGGGTACGACACCGAGGGGGCAGGCGAACAGGCGCCGCTGGTCGCACGGTACTATCCATTCGACGGCGATGCCCTCGACGCATCCGGAAACGCGATCCACGCCGCTCTGGCAGGTCCCGTATATGCGGCGGAGACGTTTTCCGGAGGTGGCGGCCAATCCCTGCGTTTCGACGGCGTCAACGATGTTGTAGACGTGCAAGATACGCAGAATCCTGCGAGCTACACGTTGTCGGCGTGGGTCAAGGTCGATGGCGTCCGCGCGTCGAGCATCATCGTACGCACGAGCGTGGCCGGGCCTATGACCCACTGGTCACACCAGATTCGCATCAATGCCAACAGTTGTTTCGAGCATTATCTCTGGGACGGGTCCCAACGAACAGTCACAAGCTCAACGGCGGTGCAAGCCGGCCGATGGTATCACGTGGCGGCGGTGGCAACGCAGAACGGATGGATGCACCTGTATGTCGATGGGGCCGAACAAGCCTCTTCCGTGTCTCTCGGTGTTCCCTGGGAAGGCGGAGACCGCTGGCAACTCGGGGGCAGCTCGGGTCACACCCCCAATTTCTTCAAGGGCCTGATCGATGACGTGGCGATGTGGCATGAGGCCTTGTCCGGGAATGCCATCGCGCGGCTGGCCGACAGTGTCTCGCCCCAGGCCCTGACCGGCTACGGGGCATACATCGGACTGGATATCGGCGATCGGATGCCGGGCAGGAATGCGTCGATGTACGTCCGCATGCCCTTCCATGCCGCCGGTCAGATGGGCTACGACAGGCTGACCCTCGGCGTCCGGTCTGACGACGGTTTCGTGGCCTATCTGAACGGCATGGAAATTGCCCGGCGAAATGCGCCTGAGCCCCTGGCGTGGAATTCCGCAGCGACGCGGGAACGCCCGGATTGGGAGGCGGTCCGCGTCGAGAACATCGACGTCACTGGTTCGTTGGATTCTCTGCGGCCGGGAGAGAATATTCTTGCCATTCACGGTCTGAACCGATCTGCGTCCGATGCCGACTTGCTGATCACTGCCAGGCTGCAGGCCCGCAAAGTGGTCGCAGACACGAACGGTGTGCCGGTGGCCTTTCACGAGATCGCCCCCGCCGGGACGACGCCGTTCTGGGTCGAACTCTACAACCACGGGAGTCAGGCAATCGATCTGGCCGGCTTCGTGATCTGTTCCTCATGGGGCGCCCAACGTGAGCTGCCTGCGGTCCTGTTGGAGCCGGGGCAATACTATACGGTGGACATTTTTGGAGGCGGAATCGAAGAGGCAGACAAGCTCTTTCTGTATGGGCCCGGCCGCCGGCTGGTCATCGATGCCGTCACGGTCACGGCGAAACTGCAGGGGCGTACCGCCGCCGATCCCGTCGGCCGCATGTGGTTCCCTGACTCGCCCAGCCCTGGCAGCGCTAATAGCATCCCCCGGTATGACGAGATCGTAATCAACGAGATCATGTATCATCATCGCCCGGAATATGCGACGCCGGGGACCGGACCCACTTATGCCACAACAGCCCTCGTGCCGCTGGATGCGACCTGGGCCTACTCTGCTGATAGAGACCCCTCGGGCAATTGGATGACAAAGGCATACGACGACTCGAATTGGCCTTCCGGCCAAGGGGTACTTGGCTACGAAACCGCTTTGTTGCCGGAGCCGATTCGCACGGTGCTCAGGCCCGAGGATCGGATCACCCGCTATTTCCGCACGACTTTTTCCTTCGACGGCATGCCCTCGGACGATGCGCGGCTCCAGTTGCGGGCCCTGATCGACGATGGCGCCGTGTTCTATCTGAACGGGGTGGAGGTGCACCGCCTGAATATGCCTTCAGGCCCGATCGCGGCTTCCACGGTGGCGGCCGTCGGCGTCGGAGATGCCACGTTCGCGGCGCCGGTCGCGCTCCCGCCCGAACGCCTGGTCCGGGGCGAGAACCTGCTGGCCGTCGAAGTGCATCAGCAGTCAGCACACAGCTCCGACCTCGTGATGGGGCTGGAATTGACGATTCAAGAGCTTGCGGAAGCGGGCACTTCCGGCACGCCGTTTGAGGAGAACCCGGAGGAATGGATCGAGCTGTACAATCGTTCGCCGGCGGCGGTGGACCTGAGCGGCTGGCGGCTTGATGAGGCCGTCAAGTATGAATTCAAACCGGGCACGGTGCTTGCCTCTCATGCGTATCTGGTTGTGGCCAAGGATGCGGCGGCCCTGCAACAGAAATACCCTGGTATCCGCATCTATGGTGATTATTCCGGCAAGCTCGCGAATGAGCACGAGCGGATCGTCCTGCTCGACAGCAGGGGCAACCCGGCCGACGAAGTCCACTACTACGATGGCGCACCCTGGCCGGTGTTTGCCGATGGCGGCGGGTCGAGTCTGGAATTGCGCAATCCCTGGGCTGACAATGCCAGGGCCGAGGCCTGGGAGGCCAGCCGTGAGGATCACCGGACTCAGTGGCGCCATTATTCCTACACGGCTGTTGCCAGGACGCCGGTCTATGAGCCTGCCATCTACTTCCACGAATTCGTCATGGGACTGCTCGACGAGGGGCAGGTCCTTCTGGACAATGTCAGTGTCATCGAGAGCCCGTACACGAACCCTGTGGAGCTGATCCAGAACGGGACCTTCGAGGCGGATGAGATCGACACGCTGCCCGGGAAGTGGAGGATCCAGGGAACGCACGATCGCAGCCGCGTAATTCAAGATCCGAATGACGCGCAGAACAAGGTTCTGCATCTCGTCGCCGACGGACCGGCAGACTACCTGTGTAACCACGCGGAAACCACGCTGGCCGGCGGGCGTACGGTGGTCGATGGCCGCGAGTACATGATCTCCTATGACGCCAAGTGGGTCACGGGGTCGCCTCAGCTTCGCACCGAGCTGTACTACAATGACGTCCCGAAGACCACGATCGTGGACATGCCCGCGTTCTCGGGAACGCCAGGCCGCCAGAACTCAACCTATGAATCCAATATTGGACCGACCTATAGCGATTTTGCACAGCGCCCAACCGTGCCTTCCTCGCAGGAGGATGTTTCGATCTCCGTTCGAGCGAATGATCCGAACGGCGTCGCCTCCTTGACGTTGTGGTTTGCCGTCGACGGGAGTCCGCCGTGGAGCGCTGTCCCCATGACGAAAGGCGCCGGCGACGTTTACGGCACGGCGATTCCGGCCCGCTCCAGCGGGACCGTGGTGCAGTTCTACGTGGAAGGACGAGATGCGGAAGGGGCCCTTTCCTGGTATCCGGCGGCCGGCGCTGATTCCCGGGCATTGTTCATGGTGGATGATTCCGCACCCCGCCGCAACGCAACGGACAAACGCCAGGAAATCCGTCTCATCATGACCTCCGCAGACACGCGTTTCCTGCATCTGGACACCAATCTGCTCAGCAATAATCGACTCGGCGCCACACTGGTCTACAATGGGCAGGAGGTCTTTTATGATGTGGGGGTCCGGCAGCGGGGCAGCATGTACAGCCGCACGAATCCGGGAGGGCTCGGGTACAATATCCGGTTTCAGCGGGATCACCTTTTCCGGGGCGTCCACGAGAGTATCACCACCCGGGCGCGAGCGAAGAAGGAAATTCTGGCCAAGCACCTGATCCATCAAGCCGGCGGCCTGCCGGCCATGTACGATGATCTCATCTACATGAAGGGCCCCGGGGGAACCGGTGTGGCCCTGCTGTCCATGGCGCGATACGGCGACGTGTTCCTCGCATCGCAGTATGAGGCCGGCGAGGACGGGACGATCTTCAAGCTGGAAGGCATTCGCGTGATGCTGAGGACCCGGAGCGGCGCCCCGGAGGACCTGAAAATCTACATGCCGGTGGACTTCGTGTGGTCCTTCGATATCACCGATCTGGGCGACGACAAGGAACTGTATCGCTGGCCGCTGAAGATCAATCGCAATCGGGCGCAGGACGACTACAGTCGTCTGGTCGAGATGGCCAAGGTTTTCGCGCTGAGCGGCCCAGAGCTTGAGGAACGGGTGGCAGAGGTCATCGACGTGGACGAGTGGATGCGGCATTTTGCCCTGATGACTCTGTGCGGCATCGGCGATATCTACAGCTTCGGGGCCCCGCACAACCTGAATCTCTACGTCAGGCCCTCGGACCAGAAGATCGAGGCCATGCCCTGGGACTGGGATTTCACCTTCGACCGTCCGAGTACGTCGGCCCTGTGGGGGGACCAGAACCTGGGCAAAATCATCGCTTTGCCGGCGTACACACGGCTGTTCTACGCGCACCTGCACGATTTGATTCAGACTGTGTATAACCGCGAGTACATGTCGTACTGGGTCGACCACTACGGGCAGATCGCGGGCGAGAATTACGGCGCATATCTGAGCTACATTGGCGAGCGGGCCGCCTTTGTGCTCAGCCAGTTGCCTGCCGCCGTACCGTTCTCCGTCGATACAGGTGGGCGGCGCTCGTTGTCCGTGGACGGTGACACGGCGGTGATTACAGGGGCGGCCTGGTTCAACGTGCGCTGGATCTGCCTCGAGGGAAGGGACGAGCCCCTGGACGTAGCCTGGCTGGATGGACAAACGTGGCAGGTGACGCTTCCTTTGGACCCGGCAGTGAGTGTGCTGACTTTCACGGCCTACGACTTCCGGGGCAACCGCATCGCTGCGCAAAGCGTTGCCGTTGCCAGAGAATAGGCGTAGGATGCAAAAACTGATCTGGATTGAACCGCCCCCCAAGGTGTTGGCACCGAAATCTATGCATGAATTGCAGCGGCAAGAGGCAGGTATGCGGCAGAATCACCCCTGAATAGAGATTGTATTGACCCTTTTTGGCCTGGAGATTGCACCGCGGGCGTGCACTTCGGATGACAGGATGAGATGGTCGAGACGTGAGAAGCAGGATGTTGCCCGCCCCGACCCGGGCCAGGGAGGGAGATCATAAGTGAGACGCTGTGGAGGAACGGTGACTCTACCTGCGAAAAAGGGAGACAAGCGCCCTCCATGGCGCTCTCTGTCACCCTGTCTCCCCGTTACGAAGTGCCTTGAGTTCAGTCCTTTGAAGGTCTGATCTATGGGGTCATTTGCACTTGTAACGCGCCAATTATCCTCCCAAAGAGGCCGGCGTGTCTATCCGTACAACTACGTATTTTTGCAGGGAATCACCGCTTATTTTTGGGCGAAGAACACGTGCTGGTGAGAAGAGTCCCGTGCGTCAGTCGCGTGCGGGTCACAAGGCCGGACACCTGCGGGTACACGTGCAGACGCCGGGTGCCGGCGATTCTGAGACGGAGAGTATGCTCTGTGAGACTCGGTGCCCGGCCCGCCGTCCGGGCCCGTGAGGGGATTGGAAGCGAGACTACGGCCCGTAGCTGGACGGCAAGTTGGCGAGACACGCTCATTATATCCGCCCCGATCTCGACCCGCAAAAGAGCCCCTGACGACGGCGGGGACTGTGACAACGAGATGGGTCGAGTGAATGGACAGAGCTATTGAAATCGGATGCAGTGCCTGGGTATCATAGGACGTGTACCGTGCAGGAGGACAGTATGCGAGGTCAGATGGGAAATACCGGATGGCGCAACGGAACGGCGTAGCACCGGAGGCATCGCAATGTGGAAGATCATCGAGCGATTGACGAAGCCCGTTCCGCCGGGACTATGGTTAATCAACGTCGTTGTCCAGCGCATCCTGCGGGTCAATGGCAGAACGCCTTGGATGGTTCATTTCACTTCGCGCGTCATGGGCCACGTCCAGGCAGGCAGGAGAGTATGGGTATCCTTCGCCTTGAGCGGCGGATGCTACGTGCAGGCAGTCAATGGCGTGATCATCGGAGATGACACCGTCTTTGGCCCCGGGGTCAAAATCATCTCGGCGAATCATGATCAACAGGACCTGACGAAATGGGTCAAGTGCGAGCCGATCCGAATCGGCAACCGATGTTGGATTGGAGCCAATGCCGTTATTTTGCCGGGCGTGTCATTGGGCGATGGCGTGGTCGTTGGAGCGGGAGCCGTCGTGACGAGGAGTTTTCCTGCGTATGTGACTATTGCAGGTGTTCCCGCGAGACTGCTGCGTACACGGACACCGCCGGTGGAGGTCCACGGTGCTATCGATGCGGGCCCGGGATCTGCGTGACGGTGTGGCCCAAAAGCCTGTTCCATGAGGGAGATGATTGAGGGGAAATCTTACTGACTGGGTGGCCGATCCAATTCCTCGATGAAAATACGGCCGAACTGGAGGAAAGAGGCTCCCCATTCCCCGTCCTTGCGCTCACCATGATGTTGAAGGGCGACTGGCCCCCGAGCCGGGATGCCGGGCAATTGAGCGCTGTCGATGACCCGCTGCCCATTGAGCATAACCGTCAGGCGGTCGCCCTTCATGACGATGTGGAAGGTGTTCCATCGGCCAATCGGCCGGTCCGCTTTGACCTTGGGTGTCACCCCCGCATGGACCTCAGGCGAAAAGGCTGGATCAGTGCGATAGCCCCACACCTCGCCTGAACCGACCGGCCAGCACCAGATGTTCACCTGCGATTTGTGCTGACCACGGAGAAAGACTCCCGAGTCTGTGTTCGGAACGTCAATCAGCACTTCCTTGCCGGTGTCATCCTTTTTGTACGTCCCATCAGGAAGAATGATCTTGGCGGCCCGGTTGATGTATGGGCTTTCCTTGATTCGCCAGTCCACCAGCAGCTCGAAGTCGCCGTAGCTCTCGGTGGTCCACAGGTTCCTGTCGCCCGGTCCCTCGTGGGGATCACAGTCGATGACTCCCTCGACAACTCGCCAATCCTGATTCTCGGGATTCTTCACCGTCCAACCATCCAGATTGATTCCGTTGAACAGCGATACGAAGCCTTCTGGTGCTATCCCATCTGACTTCGCGGCGGTCCTCGGTTCAGGGAGATGGGTTCGGGTTCTCTGGCAAGATGAACCGATCGTCACAAGTAGACCGGTGAGCAGCAACAAGCATCGCATGGGACGCATGCTGATTCCTTTCGCAACTTTCCCGGCCAAATTACTATGCGGGGGGCCGGTTACCTTGACCTCTTCTTGCCTCTGTCCGTCATCTGCTCCAGCCGGGCCCGGGCTTGCCGTTTGCCCAAGCCGCGAATCGATGCAATGATTGCCACTTGCTGCTTTCGGGGCTGGGCGGTCTCATGCTCCCAATTGTAGACAGTCTGGTCTGTCACGCCAACGAGCTTGCCGTAATCCTCGGCGGACAATCCCAGGCGCTTCCGCTGAGATCGCAAGCCCTTGGCTGTGAATCGCATGCGTTGTGCATCGACTTCAGCGACCCGGGACGGAACATTCTTGAGCACTTTCTTTTCCAGGGGGATGACCTTGCGTTGCAGCTCAGATATCCGGCGTTTCATTTCGGCAATGTCTTTGCGGTACTGGGCTGACGCCTTCTTGAGAGCATTTGTCTGTCCTCGGACCTCCTTGCGTGCCAGCCGCAAGATCTCCTCTTTCAGCACTACGGCGATGTTGGGCATATCGTTCTCCTGTTGACCCCTGTTTCATACCACGCCGCCACGAAGCGAGACGCGCGATAAAGCATAATAACACTACAAGGCATCCCGTGTGAACTGCAAATTCCTCCCGAGGAATCCCAGCGCGCTATGTGAAGCCGTTGACAGTCAGGAGGCTGTCGCGTAAAGTCGATCCATTGTCGCCCGACCGCGGGTCGAATTCCCGCGAGAGCCGGGGCACGTTCTGCAATTGCGGCGTCATAGGGCTCGGAGTGTGCAAGAGTGTCTCACGGATGTTACCGGGAAGCCCTGACAAGGAGATATGGCCATGATTATCGGAATCCTTTCTGACACACACCACGATAAGGCAAATGCCATCCCTCGTGTCGTGGAAGAATTCAAAAGGCGCGGAGTAGAGGTCATTTTTCATTGTGGAGATATCTCACCGGAGCATCTCGATTGCGAGCTATTCGGGAATCTGCCAGTAGTATGCGCGCTTACGGAAGAACAGAAGGGAATCAAGGAGTTTTGTTTCCCTCCGAACGGCTGGAGATATACAGAACCAGGAGATCGAATCGTCACCTTGCCGAACGGCTTGAGGTTCTATGTCGGACACAAAAGATCCTTTGAGTTCTTGACGGGCGCGGAATCGGAACTGATAAAGACCCTGGAACGCATCCGGAAGGATTATGACTGTGTTCAGTGGCTTTTCTCCGGCCACACGCACCACCAAATCTACAAGCAGGGTCATTTGATCAATTTTGTCAACCCCGGAGCGATAGAAGATTCGTACGACGGGTATGAATTTGCCGTTGTCAACACGGAGACAAAGGCGATAACTTTCTCCAGACTATCCAAGACAAGACCTGTAAAGAAGCCATGCTCCGTGGGAATCATATCCGACAGCTTGAACATATCGGATCTGGATGCTCACTTCTGGGCGGACTTGGCCGAGCAGTTCGAGGAAAGACAGGTAAGGGATATCATCCATTGCGGCAACATCGCTCCGGGAGACATTGGACGGAAAGAGCTGAATGGGTTCAGCGTCCACTATTTTCTCAGAAAAGACCAGAAGAATCCTGCAGATGTCCCCGGTAATTGGGAACTGATTCATTGGCAAGAGCCAATAGTCGAAGTTGACGGATACAAGTTCTACGTCCAGCTTGACCTGGGGGTAGCGATTCTCGAACAATCAGAAGTCGATATGCACAAGCTGTCTCTTCGGGTAAGAAAGGATTATCCCGAAACCAATTTCATCCTGTTCGGGTCAACCAATTACGCGTTTTTGGAGGAGGGAGAACAGGTTAGGATCATCAATCCCGGCGATGTAGTGAGAAGCAGGAATTATGCAGTTGTAACACTACCCACTGCAGAGATTTCGTTCAGCAGCATTTCACCGCCGGCACTGCGTTCTCAGGACCAGTGAATGGTCGGTATGGAATCGGGGTCTTTCTCTTCTGTGGTGTGTTTCCGTTAAAGCGGCTCGCTGCCCGCCACACATCAGCCGGGAGATGACGCACCATCTTGTCCCCTACGTTCGTTTGATGAAGATATCCACGTTGTCGCGAGTGACAGTGTAGCTGCCGGTGTAGACTATGTCCGGCGCCGGGCAAATGCCGGCGGCCTTGTCGTCCGCGCATAGCTTCAGAGAAGAGTGGTTGAGCTCGAAGAGGACGCGCAGGCCGAAGTAGGTGAACAGCTCTCTCTTCTGACCGATGGCGGCGGTGAGAACGCCTTCTTTGATCAAATTCAAATGCGCCGGTTCCGCGTCGACACACGTGGCGACGATCTGGCCGGACTTGTCGGCCTCTTTGATAGCCAGGCCGATCCCGGGACCGCTCTCCGAATCGAATCCCGCCATGCCGACAAGGTCCGGCGTCGCCTGGATGACTGTGGCCGCCACGCGGGCCGCGATAGCCGAGTCGCCCCGATCGTTCTGAGGTTCCATGAGGGTCAGACTCGCCTTCTCGGCGATGGAGCGAAAGCCCGCGAACGCCTGCTGGTCGATGTAGTGTTCGGTCAATCCCAGCATGGCGACTTTGCCTTTGCGTCCGGCCAGGGCCTTGACCATCGCCTGGGCCTGCCGGATGCCGAGATCGAACCAGTTCGTGCCGATGAACGACAGCCGCTTGCTGTCCGGGGCATCGGTGTCGACGCAGATCACCGGGATACCTGACTCGATGGCCGTATT
>Ga0315296_10004122_pt1 | contig 11962 bp, 12 predicted proteins | sample YL17G14_18_MG_FD_203921 | JGI IMG/M metagenome (GOLD analysis project Ga0315296, IMG submission 203921) | Sediment microbial communities from Yellowstone Lake, YNP, Wyoming, USA - YL17G14_18 | ecosystem: Environmental > Aquatic > Freshwater > Lake > Sediment | place: USA: Wyoming | collected...
AGCCATGACTCTCCACGAGTTTCTTGATGTGCTGGTAGAGGCCCTCAGGAATCGCTGTGGTTCGCCAGCGAGTCTTCGTCCGTCTTAGTGGTGGCATTTGCCTACAACTAGGTAGTACCTAGGCAAGCACAAGCCATATAAGCTTTTACCTAGTCATTAGTAATGGATGAGCAATGCCCCAAGCTAAAGGATGGAAGACCATAGCCTTGCCGGAGGAGCTCATACAGAAGATCGACAAGATGGTCGATTCGCAACAGCACGGCTATCGAAGTCGAAACGAGTTCGTGACGGACGCGGTTCGCCGGAGGCTTGAAGAACTAAAAGCATTGGCACGCTGACATGACGGGGCACTGTTCGCTAATCGGCGGATTTAGGTTTGCGTGTACTTCAAACAGCACCGCCAGTTGGAACCCGACCTTGTCAGCATTGACGGAAAGCCCTACCAGACAAGAACAGTCAACGTGGCCGAACTGCTCGGAGCCTTCCTAGCCAACATTGGAGCGTGATATGAATTGAGTGAGCATAAGACTAAGTACATGCGCTTCGTTCTTACCGAGCAGAAAGCAAAGACTCAAGTTTGGGACGTACTTGCGAAAGGCGGACAAAGAAGAATTCCTTCCGTCAGTCTGAAAAGCGTGGACTGCGCGATGCATGAGCACACTAATCGGAGTGTTTGATAGTGACGCAATCTGCACCCCCAAACTTCGAGCAGCGTCTCAAACGGTATCTAAGTGATGTCCAGAGGCAGAATTCCGAGGCAGGAAAAGCGTTTCTCTATCTTGAGTTCGTGCGTGACGTGTTCAGGCAAATAGACATGGACTATTTGGAGCGGCTCTATCCCGACCTTGAAAGATACATGAAATTCAAGTCGAAGACGCTCGTTGTGAAAGGCAAGTCCGATGCTTTCCTAAGCAACGTGATTGTCGAGTTCAAGGTAGAACTGACCAAATCCGCTCGCGAGGAAGCCGAAGCTGAGCTGCGAAGATACGTGGCAATCATATGGTCGAAGCAAGGGAAGACCAGAGTTGCATACGTCACGGTTGCGACAGACGGGATTGACTCTATTGTCTACAGACCAAGAACCTCAGTATCTCTAGGCGAAGAGGTCTCGCCTGACGCAGTCTCGTTGGACATAATAGACCGCCTTGCCCTAAACAAAGCTAGCCCAGGTCGAGTCTTCATCTGGCTTGACCGCTATATGCTCTATCGTACGTTGAAAGCTGCGACAGCCGAGGGGATTTCGGACGAGTTCGGTTTGGGGAAGTCGGCATACAATGACACCTTGCCGCTTATTCAGCAGGCTTGGGAAAAGACGAAAGAGAGCGCCCTCTATGAGCAATGGGCATCCTATCTCCGCATCGTTTACGGTACCAAAGTCGAATCTGAAGAATTATTCCTCAGACACGCCTATCTAGCAACACTAGCAAAACTGATGGCATATGCAACAATGTCGGGCGGGGCTCTTCCAATCTCTGAAGAAGAGATAGTAAGGATTCTTGTGGGTGACAAGTTCAGTCAGGAATGGGGCATATGGAATTTCGTGGAAGAAGATTTCTTCACTTGGGTGGCACGAGACCCGAATGGAATCAGAGCAACACAAAACCTGCTTGAGAGAATCTCTTCATACGACCTCACGAAGATAGATGAGGATATACTCAAGGGGCTTTATCAGGGTCTTGTAGACGCAGAAGAGCGTCACGATCTAGGCGAGTACTACACTCCAGACTGGCTTGCCGAATATGTGGTCTTGAAGACCCTTGCCCATAACACCTCTGGAAGTGTCCTAGATCCAGCCTGCGGGTCTGGGACATTCTTGGCGGCAGCGATCCGCGCCAAGAAGAACTCTCTTGCAGAGAAGATGACAGGAAGGAAGCTTCTAGAGCATATCATAGCAACGGTTGCAGGAATCGACATTCATCCTCTCGCCGTCTTGATGGCGCGTACATCATACTTACTTTCAATCGGTACCGAGCTGCTAAACCTGCGAGCAGGAGAGCTAGTTGTACCTGTCTACATGGCTGACTCGATTAGGCTGCCGGAAGAAAAGCAAGCAGACCTACGAGGCATTGAGTGCCTGACAGTGAATGCAGATGGTGTCCAACTCAGAGTTCCGACGGTCATGACGAAAGATCCTGCCTTGGCAGACCCAGCAATTGAGACTGCAAAACAGTATGCCAAGCTCATCTTGAAAGGTGAAACACCTGAAGAACAAACGATTTTCAACGAACTCGTTCGGCGTAGTGAAGCACTCCGCAAACTGCTGCTACAATCGAAGGAAGGAAAGTCGCTTGCAGGCGTAGTCCTTGCCTTGGCTCAGGACATGGCGAACCTAATCAAGGCAAAGAAAGATACCATCTGGGGCTTCATACTCAAGAACAAATACAAACCCCTCTTTCTGCGAGATAGAAAGGTCGAGTTTCTGATCGGTAATCCACCTTGGCTGTCATATCGCTTTGTGGAGAGTGCTGACTATCAGGAGTTTCTGAAGCACGCAATACTGACCGAGCATGCTCTTCTTGCGAAATCTGATGCTGAACTGATAACCCAGATGGAATTGGGCACACTCTTTTTCGTTCGCTGCGCCAGCTTATACCTGAAGCAAGGTGGTCGTATCGGTTTTGTTCTGCCACGGAGCATTTTCACAGCGGGGCAACACGATAACTTCCGGAGACTGAAATTCGTTCCACTCCTTGCCATTAGTCAGATCATAGACCTCTACGACGTGAGACCAATCTTCAAGATGCCTGCATGTGTCGTGATTGCACACAAGAGGAAGTAGCAACATGCCGAAGTTCGATGCCGAAATCATCTCAGGAAAGTTACCTGAGAAGAATATGCGACTCAAGGCGGCAAAGCGACTGCTCAAGATTGAGCCTACTAAGCTTGAGGTTTTCTCAATTGGTGACAGAACATTTCTGGAAGTAGCGGATTTTGCCAACGTGGTGGAACTCATTGAGGCAAGACAAAGAAGCGACTACTATGAGTCCTTTGGTGCGGGTGCTGCAATTTACCCGAGGCAGTTTTGGTTTGTAGATGTTCTTGTCTCGCCTCGCTTGGGGATCAATCCGCGGATGCCAGCCGTGAAATCCTCGCAGCGAGCAATAACGCTAGCGAAGAAAGACTATGTCGGAGTTGAGATAGAGGGGCAGGTCGAGAGTGAATTCCTATTCCAAGCTACGACGGGTTCGGAACTCGTACCGTTTGGTCATTTGCCTTTTCCGTTGGTAGTTCTTCCTGTTGAGGCAAACTCAGCGACAGGAGGGAAATATAGAATCCTGGTCAGCGATGAGGCAAAGATGCGGGGGTTCAGTGGGCTCAAAGACTGGCTCTTGCAGGTTGAGCGCGTCTGGCACATCAAGCGTGGGGAAAAGGCTGAAAGGCTGACGGTCTATCAATGGCTCGACTACACAAGAAAACTAACACGGCAGAGTTCCAGGGCGAGATTTAAAGTGCTTTACAATAGCTCTGGAACCTACTTGGTTGGCTGCGTTGCACTCAATGGATCATTTGAAGTGAAAGTCAATGACTCTAGTGTGAAATCGAACGGGGTCGTAGCAGAAATTACAACGTTCTATTACGACATTGACAGTGAGGACGAAGCACATTACATCGTCGGTTTTCTGAACGCACCAGTCATTGACAGACTAGTCAAGCCCATGCAAGCGAGAGGCGATTTCGGCGAGAGGCATATCCACAAGAAAGTGCTTGAGCTACCGATCCCAAAGTACCAGCCTCATAACAAAACACACAAAGAACTCAGCGACCTAGCTAAGGTATGCGCGGGCAAAGTCGAGCAAGCACTCCCTGCCTTGCGCGAAAAATATGATAGCATTGGCAAGATCAGGCAACTCGTCAAAGAAGACCTGGAAGCTGAAATAGCCGAGATAGACAAGCTGGCAAAGACAATCTTGCTCTCACGTCGCAAGGCTCAGAAGCTGGACAAACTCCTGCAATCTGATTCTTGAACTTGAACGCTCACTTCGCGAGAAGGCTATTACATATGATGGCCCACAGAGCCCATGACGGTAAGACTATTATGCGCTACTCGTACTTGACCCATCTAGGCGTTACCGGTTGAGGACAGCCATCCCGGGTCGAGGCAGATTCGTTTCGGTCAGCATCCCGGAGGAACTGATCAAGGAGATAGACAAGATCCTCGCGAGCCACAAGGGAGGCTACGAATCCCGCCCCGAGTTCATCAAGGAAGCGGTGCGCAAACGCCTAGAAGAGATCAAAGCTCTCGCCAAGTGATAGCATGGCATGAGGGCTGAAGCCAGTTGGCTATTGAGAAAGCAATCGAACAATGGATGAGATCCAAGAAGGGATGATTGCAAGAACTGGTGTGGGTAGGCTGGTGCGCACACACAAGCCTCTAGAGACTATCGGTCGTCACGACGAGGAACTCGTTGCTAATAGCCAAGTAACACTGGGGTACACGGACATTGAGATTCGGTCTGAAGACCGTCATGACAAGTAAGCCGACAACATTGCCCCTCATGAGAATCAGGACGTACGTCAAGGACCACGCGTGCGGCACAATGCGTGCAGTGTGAAGTCAAATCATGTTAGAAGAGCACGTTCTGAATAAGCGTTATCGGACTGGTAAGACGACTGAAGTACTTCGACGTGACTCTAAAGAAGTATAGAACATAAACACAAATAGAATCGCAGCGCATTCAGGTCATGTTAGCCTTTGCATAGGTCAATTCTCGACTGCAATTTAGTAGATCCATGGAAAGATCTAGTCACCGATCTTGGCAATGTAACTCTGCGAGGATATGATACGTCAACGTACCTAACCGGCAAATTCGCAAATCCTATCTCAAGCAAGTCCGTGCGCGCCCTTTCAGTCGGCGACATAGCCCATGACCATTGTGAAACGAGACGAGACCTCTATCAGAAGAAAGGAACAAACCCGGCGTTTCATCGCGGCCCTCGCTCAACTTGGAGCATGATTGCGGGCATTGTCGTCGAAGGATACATCATGCAGCTGAAGACGTCAGATCTGCACGGCCCTCCTATGAATTTCTCAAAGATCAAAGAAAGGGCGGCCAATCTAACTCAGTCATTCAAGTTGTCTAATGGCAGACAAGTCAGGAAACTCTGGTCACATAGGGACGAGTCGTCCACTGACCCGAACAAACTCATTCGATCCCTTGAGCTCAATGCGAGAGCTGAAATCTTTGCGTTGATGTCCTCACGTCTCTGTCCACAGTTCAACTTAAGGGCAAGGCATATCAAGTTCAAAGAAGAAGTACATCCGCACCCCGCAGAGGTAGGAATAAGCGATCCCTCTGTGCCCGATTTTCTCATACCGAACTTTGGGATTGTTGGTGACATCAAAACTGGAATGAACTTCTTGGATATTTTCCTGGCAACTTGTGCAGGGTATGCAGTGGCATATGAGAATGAAAAGGGAAAGGGGAATGACATCGATTTTGGCGTTTGTTACTTCTTTCAGACCAGATGGGACTCGGAATACTCCAAGACTGTCACATTCGCGCAACCCCACATCTTTGCGATTGATGACACTCTAAGGTCTTATTTCATTGACCTAAGGGACCGCGCCTATGAAATCGTCACAAAGAACACACCGCCTCCGTTTCCTGCCGACAAGTCGAAGTGCCCTTTCTGCCCGTATCTTGACGGATGCACGAGGGACGGGCTCACATTATGAGCAGCCTGCAAGTTCTTCCCATCATCAAAGAGAACCGTTGGAGCAAGATTGTGGACGCCCTGAGGGTATTCAGTGAATTTCCATTCAACCGCGATAGGCAACGCGTGGCCATAATGGGTCTCTATCCAAAGAAAGATGAGAAAAGTGTCTTTAGAGGAATGGTCATACCTACGCTGAGACAACTAGGCCTGATCTTAGGGCGAGACAACGCAATTCGACTAAGCGCCAACGGAATGCTAATTGTTGTTGCTCAAGATCGGAACAACCAAGAAATGATGCGAGTCTCTAGAGTTGTGGTCGACGAAATCGACCGAGATAAGTTCTCGTTTCTACAAATTCTTCGTCGCTACACCCCCGGACATGGAATCGCCGAAGACGAGTTTGTCCACAATGTAGGTAGCGCATACAGAAATGCGGGACACGCGCCAATTCGCGAGAGAGTACGGAGATGGCTTCGGTTACTTGTCGATGTTGGTCTCGTGATGGAGAAGGATGGTATGTTTGCTAGGCATGAAAACTCGATCAACGCCGTCAGAAGTGAGGTAGGCAGGGCGGACGATATCAAAGTGTTCGAGAGAGGCTTTCTTTCCGCTTACAGATCCGCTGCGGAACGATTCAGGGGTGCTGTTGTTGACATTGCTGCTGTTCGAGAAATAGCATCTGTCACGCTATACCAACGACACGACATAGTAGTCACTGAAGGGCATTTTGATGAAATGCTGAGGAAGCTGCTTCCAGCGAGTCACGACTACGTAGTATCAATGGGCAGACCTGGATCATGGAAAGTGAAGTCGTTCTTGTACAAAACCAATTTCTACCGGACAATTGCTATAACATCCAGCGGAGCATAGAGGATATTGTCGTTTAGAGAGAAGGCCTACGGTCTCAAGGAAAAACGACCTTTCTATCCACAAATCCCATCAATAAAGGACTTGCCTACATGGGTTGATCGCGAACAGGAGTTAGATCTGGTTGACAAAGCTCTTGAAACCGCTCGGCAAGGCAAGGCCACTAACTTGATCTTTGTGGTTGGCGATTACGGTCTCGGCAAAACGATGATGTTACTGAAGATTCTCGACGTTGCTCGTGAAACCGCGGGCTCAAGAGTATTGACATTTCACACGAACTTCATTTCACCTCAGAAGATCTCGAACCCAGGTGTCAACATTGTCCTGAAAATTATGCGAGGCATAGTTCAGGCAAAACCCAAGTTGAAACTCACGCAGCCCATAACAAAGAAACTCTCTCAGCTCCACCCGGACGTCTTGAACCTCTTTGAGGCTGCTTTCGGCGGTAATTCTGATGCTACTAGAAAGCAGGTGGCTCTGGATTTCTTGGGAGGAGCTCTCAAACCGAGTCAGCCTCAAATGAGAAACTTGAATATCATAAGAAAGCTTGACACCATTGAAGTCTCTCTGGAATACTTCGTTGGTCTTCTCTTCTTATTGAAACAATCAGGAATCGAAATGGTTGTAGGCGTCATGGATGAATTCGAATACCTATTCCGGCTCACTTCAAAAGCACAGCAGCCAATCTACCTAGCTGTTCTGAGAGAGCTTTACGACATGCCATCGAAATGGCCACCGGAGTGGTTTGAAGATTCTGCGGCTATGGCTTTGTTCTTCGGCATATCAGATGATGGTCAGCGATATTTCTTGGAGCTAGGCCAGGTCGAAGGCACAACCGGAGGTCCGATAACGCCACTGAAAGACAGAATATCGTACATATTTCTCAGACCATTTGACAGAGCATCTACAGAACTTGTGATCAAGAAACGACTAAGCCTGAATAGAATTACTGGGAGGTATCATGGCAATCCTCTGATTCCATTTACCGAAGACTATGTTGACTATGTCTTCAAAGTGTCCGAAGGTAGGCCCAGGTGGATAATCCGCGATTGCGATCATGTACTGGATGCCGGATTGGGACGAAAGGTCAGAGTGTTGGACGCTAGATTCGCAAGATCTGTTCTACAAGAAAAAGGCCTCGCAGGGGAAGCTGAATCGCAAGAGCAAAAAGCAATTACCTAGTTCCGCTTACGCTCCCATCCTTTGAGGCTCAGTTCTGGCGAAATGTCAAGAGATATTCCTCTTTGATTGGCCCGGTTGCGCTTCTAAGCTTGAATTGCTGCGTGCGATTTCGAATCTTGTCGAAGCGCGGAGTCGTCGTCAATTGGAAGCCTTCTTCCTCCGCAATTCCGTGGACAATCTGGGTCAGAGGGATCTTGCGTTTGGCTATCTCTGGATTGCCCATGACTAGGCATAGCACTCCCTTCTTGCTTAGGTGTCGTGCGCAAAGTCGCAAGAAAACGCGTAAGTCGTGAACATACTGCAGGAACATGCGGAGTCTTTTTTCGGCCTGTTTATCTTTGCTTATCGCTCTGTACCAACTCGACCTAGTCTCTGAGTCTGGCAGAGTTTCGATGCCGGCTGTAAGATGAGTGATCCTTCCGATCATTCCTGAGTGTAGAGAATATGATGATGACAAGAACCGAGAGCATATTCTCATTTGGAGCCTGAAAATCCGCTCATAGTCGATTCCACATCCGTAGGGCGGCGAAGTCATGATCACGTCCTTGGTTTCCGTTCTCCACCCCTCTTCGCATATAGAGCTCGATTGATAGACATCTGGCGCTCCTGAAGAAACACCTAGTCGGTTAAGCGCATCTTGTGCAGAGATGAGTCTCTCTAGCCTCTTGCGTAGGTTCGCAATGACATTTTGAACAGACAGATTAGGCATGAAGCTGTAATGCGATCGCGTGGGAACCATCACTTTTCTGTCCGCCGACGAAACGTCCCAGACTGTTTGAGAGAGCGCGGTCAGAATATGAGGGAAAAATGCGCGACGTCTCTCCTCGTAGATGGAATCTGCGAGATCTTCAAGGCATCTCAGAACTTTGGCTGTGTACCAAATGTTCCAATTGGGCCATGGATAACGCGGCCTAGACATGTTCGAGACCTCAAGGTTTGAAGAGAATTCGAGCATTTCCCTCATGGACTTGTCCGAAAGTCGCGTGAGTTTCGCCTTGCTTATGACAACTGCCGGATATGATATGTCGCACGCGGAGACAGAAGCGCCAAAGGAGCGAGCCACAAGTGCTGTCAACCCAGATCCACACATTGGGTCATGAAACCGAATTCTCCCGGGAGGATGCGAGCTTAGAATCGGTTTGAGAAGGGAATATGCCAATTGAGGTGCCATTTTGGCCGGGAATCTATGTATTCTGTCTGCTTGCCGTAGTAGGCGATCGTACTGTGGTTCAGTTTGCATGGGTGCAGGCGGCATTTATGTGGCAGCAGGCTGCTTTAAGTATATGGCATAAGCCTTTTGGAAATCGGCCCCGCGACAACGCAAGCTTTCGAAGGACGGCATGATACCGTCAAAGCATTACTCTCGCCTAGGACGTGTCCGCCTCTATAGTATACATCGCGTCACCCGTCAGACTCGTTCAGGAATTTTCCGTTTTTCCGGCATGGAGCCGTAATTTCGGTAGAGCCGTGTGGTCGTAATTGGCTATGGACGAACTTCCGCTGTTCGGATCATCGTCGTCGGGCACCTTGGTGCGGGCGTCCTGATTTGAACCCTCATTGGAGAGGAGGAGAACAGGAATTGAAGTTTTTCGTCGTCGTCGGGTCTCTTGGTGCGGGCATCTAAATTTGAACCCTCATAGGAGGCGCAGTTAGCTAGCTACAAGACCTCATCGAAGAGATCCGCGAACAACTGATTGGCCCGTTCGTCCTTCGACTTCAAATACCGTACTAGAAACATGCGGGTCCCACAGCTATTCCCGCATTGGCATCTAGGCGCTTGGTCAAGCAGTTCAAGGAACTTCTTGACCGCTGCCCCAGCTAAGATCTCATGCTTCGTGGTTGCCGCCAAGTTGACCCTGAATTTTCACATGAAGGATGCAACGACTTAAGCGAACAGGGGATGAAAGCGGAAGCGGAGAGCTGAGCGTAAGTGTGTCAAACATATGGGAAATTGCTCCTTGAAAGTTAGGGGATTCCACACGATAGGCTTTCCCGATATCACCAGACGCTCGACGGTACAGTCATAGGGGACGATCGTACAGGCGACGTGTCTAGGGCTCGGTTATCTCGCACGACTCCGATAGTTCGACCAGGAATTCAGGACTAAGGTATCGTGTCAACTTCTCTATCTGAGCAATTCTGTCGCGCAAAGCTTCAGCAGAGACGAATCTGCACATCTTGTTCATGGGAGGGTTAAGCCGGGAGAATGTTGGCCGATTCACTTGCGCAATGACATCGTCTCGCCTTTCGTCTGGGGCAACAAGATAGAGCGGTATCTTCAGGTTCGGTTGCATAGCAATCAAGTCCGAGAGGCGCAATAGGCCTGAATAGATCGAAGTTGTGCTCTCGATCTCGAAAGCAGCTACGATCGCATTGCCTTTGAGCCAGAGAACGTCGATGAGTTCGATCGTTCGGTTGGTTGCTTCAGCAAACTGAACTGGCAGGTCGTCTCTCAGGCCCGACAGCTCCGTGAAGGGGTGGTCAGCCCATTGTCTTCCACGGTCATTGCGAGCAACCCAGACATCCATGCTCATATCGGATCCGAGTTTGGCGAGCCTCCATTGGATCTCAGTGTGGGCGACAGGTTCACGTTGAGCTTCTTCTCGCGGTGTTTCTTCTTTTTCTGGAACGGTAACCAGCCCAATCTTCGACTTGAGTCTCTTAGGCCACCCCTGTAGTGTCGCAGCTTCTATAGGGCGTGGAATTGGATTCTGCTGCGCCTGTTTCAATGCACCGACTACGGCTTCTCCATCTGTAGGCTTCCATTTGGTTGGAGACCCTCGGAAGTGGCCTGTCCACGTCCAAGACTTGCCGTAACCTGATAGTACACTAAGCTGGTCTTTCAATTGGTCAAGGGGAATTGCAGTCTCAGGAGTGAGGGCGACAATCGCTTTTACTTTGACACGACATGGGAAGACTTCTTCTTTCCAGATTTGTGTTTTGTCACGAAATGCTTCTGAGGTGACCTCTAGCACGCCGATGAATCTGCTTACGCGTGTCAGGTAGCAGAGTAAGTAGTCGCCTGGCTTGATCCGTTGCACAGATTTCCAGCGGCTCTCTCGGAAACCAGAAACTTGTGCGCCAGCATCCGCAAACTCCTTCCAAGTAGTTCCAGTGAACAGATCCAACCAGTAGTTGCGACTAGCCAATGGAGCCTGCCTCAGGAGAGACGGATCAAGACTATCTGGCAGGATCTCTATAGTCCTATCTGTATGTCCGATGCGTCAGATCAATCCTTTTCCTTGTAGGACCTTCTTGTACCTGTAGAAGGTTCCCTTCTTTATGCCGCTCATCTTCATGAGTTTCTTATCTGTGAGCCCAGGATGCTTCCTGAGCTCCATGCTGCATGGATGGGATGGAGTCAAGGAGAGAGAGGATACCGGGAAGCGGAGAGCTAGACTCAGCTTCGCAAGAATGATATTCGCCAAGAAACTGCTCGGATCGGAGACGTTGTAATGTCGGCTAAGAGAAGTTTGAAACAACAACAATTGGCACAGAAGCAATTCCGTCCGCCGCCTGCTTGGCTCATAAGAGGCGCATACGCGGTTGGCCTCGGCCCGGTAGTGGGGCGCCTCATCCTCCTCTTGACGACGACCGGACGCAAGTCAGGTCTTCCTAGGGTCACACCTCTTCAATATGAGGAGGTCGATGGCGCCTTCTATGTTGCTTCGGCCCAAGGTGCTCGGGCTGATTGGTTCCGAAATATCTTGGCGGATCCTCACGTGCAAGTCCATGTGAAGTCCCGTCGAATCCGAGGGATCGCTGAACCGATCACCGACCCCAGCAGAATTGCCGACTTCATAGAGCTTCGTCTACGCCGCCATCCGAAGATGATCGGTGGGATCCTTCAATCAGAGGGGCTCCCTGCAAGCCCGAGTCGTGCTCAGCTGGAAGAATATGCCGCCAAGCTCGCCATGGTGATTATCCTGCCAGAGTAGGCATGAGAGGGGTGCGGATTGCATCGCACGACTGCTGCCTAACAACTCGGATCTTGCGCCAGTACCTCGAAGCTGACCCGGGGCTCAGATTCATGCCTTAGTTGCCGCCAAGCTCTAACCCGTGGCTCACATGCAGTTGGGGCGGACGAGGGTGAGGAGGAAGAAGCGGAGAGCTAGACGTGAGTGTGTCAAATATGTGTGCAAATGAGGCAACGTATTTTAACTTCTTGTCATTATCCGCGTCCGACTAGCAATGTCTGTAGGACTGAGGAACCGGCTCAGGCGCGCGCCTTGGAGAATCAAGCGCATTCTCGGAA
>Ga0315296_10004123_pt1 | contig 11962 bp, 10 predicted proteins | sample YL17G14_18_MG_FD_203921 | JGI IMG/M metagenome (GOLD analysis project Ga0315296, IMG submission 203921) | Sediment microbial communities from Yellowstone Lake, YNP, Wyoming, USA - YL17G14_18 | ecosystem: Environmental > Aquatic > Freshwater > Lake > Sediment | place: USA: Wyoming | collected...
TCCGTCTTTTGTTTTTTATTCCCCCTGACCCTGCCCCCTCTCCCCATTGGGGAGAGGGAGGGGATAAGGGGTCTATCTTAATTCACTTTATTCCTAGTCCGCCTTTTTCTCTTCGGCAGAAGTCGGTGTTTCCTTCACCATCTCTAATTTAGATTTGATCTCACTGATAAAATAGATAAGGGCACCAGCACCGATCAAGATCAGAAGGATGGGAACGATCGCCATAATCGCTTTGACGAACATGGCCCACCACGTAACCAAAAGGATGAATCCCACAATAATCACGACCACCCCAATAATGATTCCCAATACGTTCGACACCACCATCACCTCCTTTTAGAGAGATTTCTCAAAGGGCTTGAAATCTCTGATTACACCGATTAGGAAATGATTACACAGATTATTAAGTAATTGAAACATGAGGAAAATCTGTGTAATCTTCTTTTGAAATCTGTGTTATCAAGAGAGCATATGGTGCTCCTTTAGAGCCCTCTTGACGGGGAAAAAGTTAGCAAATGATAAGAGAGAAGTCAAGGTTTATTTCATATCAATTTTCCCTTGAAAAAGAAATGCATCCCTGTTAGATTTCATTGACGCCATGATGATTCATGAGCTGAATGCTGCTCGAGGGGGTAGCAGAAAATTTTATGGAGAAGGGAGGAGATAGGATGAAGAGTTTTAATCGAGTTATCAGTATAAGTCTTATCATATTTACGGCCATCTTTTTTATCACTTCGACGGGATGGGCGCAGACCAAGGTGGTGAAGATCGGTTTCATCGGTCCCCTTACCGGACCGAATGCTGCACAGGGAGTAGGGGCAAGGAATGCCTTCGATCTGATGATCCGGGAAGCGAACGCTTCAGGTAAGTTTCCATATAAAATTGAAATGGTTGCTTTGGACGATGCCTCTGATCCCGCCACTGGGGTAGCCGCAGCGCTTCGACTCGTCTCAGATCCAGCGGTGGTGGCGGCCAGTGGTCACTGGAACAGTTCAGTGGCTTTAGCCACTATTCACACCTTCCACACTTACCGGATTCCTTTCATCGTCTGGGGTGCTATCCATCCTGATATCACAGGTTTCTACAAATACCCGGGTGTCAATCGAGTGGCTCCCACACTTGTCCAAGAAAATGGTCCTCTCTGTGATTGGGTGATCAAAGAGTTGGGGTATAAGAGTTTTAGCATCATTTCTGATACAAGCAGTTATGGTGAGACGAACGTGAAGGCCTTCAGCCCCATGGCAGAGAAGATGGGAGCAAAAATCATTTCTGTTGACAGCGCCACGGTGGGAACGACAGAATTCAGACCCATTCTGACAAAAATTAAAGGACTCAATCCAGACGCCGTCTATTTTGGTGGAGTCGTCATGGAGGGAGCCCTCATCCGTGATCAGATGGGAAAGGTGGGTCTAAATAAACTCTTTTGTGCCATTTCGGGAATTAAAGACGATAAATTTTTAGAGGTGGCCGGCCCATCCGGAGAAGGAGTTTTGAGCATTAAGCCGGGCAAACCGATTGAGCAACTGGAAGGAGGAACCCAGTTTGTTAAAGCTTACGAGACGGCAGGATATCGGGAGCCTTTTGGCGCTTACGGGCCAAATGCTTTTGATTCGGCAGGAATCATCCTGGAAGCCATTTCAAAAGTCGGGACAGATGATAAAGGGGCCATCATGAAGTATATCCGAGGCATTAAGTATAAAGGATTGATGGGTGAGACCACTTTCGATGCGACAGGGCAGACCACTAACTTCATTGTCAGCCGTTTTGTCGGACAAGACGGCAAATGGGTTACTTGGGAAGATTCTGCCTATGCCAAGGGTGTTAAGAAACTTCCAAAATAATAATCTTTAATCTTAAGCCTACCCCCTCGGGCAATCTCTTAAGCAGGAATTTTCGTTCCGGCAAACCGGAACGCCCGATGGTTCCTTATCTATCGAAGCTGAGGAAAAACCGCTATGACAGAGATCATTCAACAATTGATCAATGCCTTGTTGCTTGGGTGTACTTATACATTGATCGCCATTGGATTTAACCTCTTTTTTGGCGCCCTCAATGTGGTCCACTTTTCCCACGGAGATGTCTGTATACTGGGTGCCTTTGTGACCCTCATTTTTTATTCTTTAGGCAAGTTACTCGGAATCTTCGTGATCATTCCAAACTTTATTTCCATTCCCCTTATGATTGTCTTGGCCATGGTGGTGACGGGACTACTCGGTGTTTTTATTGAGCGAGTCGTCATCAAACCCTTTCGTTATGCTCCCTTGCTCATGGTCTTAGTGGCCACTGTTGCCTTGGGAATTGTGATACGGGAAGCTGTAAGACTTTCCTTTCCACACGGAAGTAATCCACAGATCTTTCCGAGAATCTTACCCCAGAAGAGTTTCGAATGGGGAGGGGTCCTCCTTCGGGTCGATAGTCTCATTATCTTCGGAATCACCCTCTTTTTGATCTCCATGATGTTTCTTTTCATTAAACGGACCAAGATGGGAGCCGCCATTCGGGCCATCTCTCAGGACGGGGAAGCAGCCATGATGATGGGGATCAATATGGACGTTACTGTGGCTGCTACCTTTCTCATCGGATCTGCTCTCGGAGCGGTGGCTGGAATTCTCATCGGAGCCTATAACAATATCATTCGCTTTGATATGGGATTGATGGGCGGGGTGAAAGGGTTTTCTGCCGCTGTGGTGGGCGGTCTGGGCAATGTCTATGGTGCCATCATTGGAGGGTTGATTCTTGGGGTTGTGGAGACCTTCGCTGCGGCTTTCATTCCCGGAGGCACGCCTTACACCGATGTCTTTGCCTTTCTGGTTGTGATCTTCTTCTTGATCTTCAGGCCTTCAGGAATCATGGGAGAGAAGGTATACGAAAAAGTCTAGTCAATTTCAGATTGCAAATTTCAGATTGCAGATTGAGAATTCTAAATTCGAAATTCAAAACCATGTAGGGGCGGCGCTCTGCGGCCGCCCTTTCTGGAGCCCCTACCTGCCCCAGGCGCAGCGAGGCTCCCCTATGTTTTGATACAACAATCGGAGACGGGCAGCGATGATTTTGGGGAATAGAATAGGGAAAGCAGTTCTATTGGTAGCGGTGGAGGTCGCCTTCTTCATCCTTTTTTGTGCCTTCATGCTCACCCACCAACTGGGAAAGACCATCGCCTTTCTTATCTTCTTCATCTTCTTGGGAGTCTTGTTTAAAAAGTGGGAGGGACTCAATCATGCCATGGCCAGGCTGTTTAAAGAGATGAAGGGCCTGGCAGTGATCGTCTTTGTTTTGATGGTTCTCACGCTGCCCTTTGTTTTTCAAAAGAGCCCTTACCTGATCCACATTTGTGTCATGGCGGGACTCTATGCCATCTTGGCCCTTGGCCTGAATTTCCAGTTGGGAAGCACTAATGTGGTCAACTTTGCCACGGCGGCTTCTTATGGAATAGGTGCCTATACTTCAGCCCTTTTAGCCGTTCATTTTCATGTTCCCTTTTGGATAGGAATCTTCATCGCTGGAAGTGTTGCCTCTCTCTTTGGTCTCCTTCTTGGCATCCCTTGCATGAAGACGAAGGATTATTACCTCTCATTGGTGACGATCGCTTTTGGTTTAATCGTATATACCCTTCTCATCAATTTCTCCTGGACAGGTGGACCTAATGGAGTCCCTAACATCCCCCCTCCATCCATTTTAGGTCACTCCTTCAGAGACACGATTAGTCTCTTTGGCTTCGACCTTCCATTCCAATCGAACTATTACTACCTCATCTTTATCTTGGTCGGAGGAGCTCTCTTCGTTGCTTATCGCCTCCATCACTCGCGTGTTGGATTAACCTGGAATGCCATCCGGGAGGATGAGATTGCGGCTCGGTGTCAGGGGATCGATGTCACCTGGTATAAAATACTGGCCTTTTGCATTGATGCCTTCTTCGGAGGGGTGACTGGGACCGTCTATGCCCATTACATCGGTTTTATCTCGCCAGAGAACTTCGCCTTCATCGTCTCAGTGGTTGTTGTGACCATGGTGATTTTGGGAGGGATGGATAATGTATTCGGGGTGATCATCGGTGCGATCTTCTTGACGATACTTCCCGAAAAATTTCGGGCCTTTGAAGATTTTAGACTTTTGATCTACGGGGTGATCGTGGTCACGATGCTGATGTTTAGACCACAAGGAATCTTTCCTCAGAAGTTGAGGACATATCAGAAATAGCTTAATCCCCTCTAACCCCCCTCTTTAATAAAGGGGGGAGAGGGGAAATTTTGAAGTTTCATTCTTTGAGAGAGAAATGTAGGGTGCGTTCCCCGAACGCACCATTTAGGGGCGTGATCGGGGATCACGCCCCTTCAAAATCTGTTTGTAGGTGGGAACCTCATGTCGAAGCTATTAGAAACTGAAGAACTGACGATCCATTTCGGCGGCCTGGCTGCTGTTAATGAAGTCCATTTCCAGATGGATGAGGACGAGGTCGTTGGCCTGATCGGACCAAATGGCTCGGGAAAGACCACCTTCTTCAATCTCCTGACCGGAATCTACAAACCTACTAAGGGAAGAATCCACTATCGAGGGGAGGATGTAGTGGGTTTGCCCGCCTTTAAGATTGCGAGGAAGGGCATTGCCCGAACCTTTCAGAACAACCGGCTCTTCCTCAACCTAAGCGTTCTCGATAACATATTAATTGGGATGCACCCCCATCAGGATTCCAACTGGTTCGATGCAATCTTCAGACGCCAATATATTGATAAGGAGATTGGTCAGGGGGTCGAGAAGGGAATGGAACTCTTAAGCCAATTCAGCGAGGAACTGGTAAATAACTGCTATAAACGGGCGGCTGACCTCCCTCAGGCCGATCGTAGAAAAGTGGAGATCTGCAGGGCCTTGGCGACTAGCCCAAAGTTGCTACTATTGGATGAACCCTCTGCCGGGATGTCTCCCGAAGAAACAGAGGAGCTGATGGAGGACATACGAAAGGTCCGGAAAAGGATGGAAGGAATTGGGATCGTCATCATTGAACACGATATGATGGTGATTAGGGAAGTGGCAGAGAGGGTCGTGGTCTTAAATTACGGCCGAAAGATTGCCGAGGGGACATTTCAGGAGATCTCCAACAATGAGACCGTCCTGGAAGCTTATCTGGGAAGGGAAGAGAGAGATGCTCAGGCTTAAAAATGTTTCAACTCAATATGGCGGCGTCCCGATGCTTCGAAAAGTGAGTATGAATATCGAGAAAGGGGAACTCGTCTGTTTGCTCGGGAGTAACGGAGCTGGGAAGACGACCTCATTGAAGGCCATTCTGAGATTGATCCCAACCACGGAGGGGTCTGTCCTCTTTGAGGATCAACCCATCCACCAGAAGAAGACCCACCAGATTATCGATTTAGGAATCAGTGTTGTCCCGGAGGGAAGAAGGCTTTTTCCCAAGATGACTGTCCTCGAAAACCTGAGGCTTGGCGCTTTCACGGAAGTCAATGAGGCAGAAATAAAGAAAAGATTGGAAGGAATCTTTCATCTGTTCCCTAAAGTTAAAGAGAGGCTCCATCAATTGGCTGGAACTCTGAGCGGTGGGGAACAGGGCATGGTAGCGATTGGACGAGGAATGATGGGAAGGCCAAAACTTCTTCTTTTGGATGAGCCTTCCCTGGGCCTTGCTCCTGTTTTAGTGGAAGAATTCTTCAAGGCGATCAAGGAAATCAATGAGAAAGGAACAACAATCCTCCTGATCGAGCAGAATGCCAAGAAAGCCCTCCAAATTGCCTCAAAGGGTTACGTCCTCCAAAAGGGCGAGATCGTCGTTAAAGGGAGCCAGAAGGACCTCTACGAAAACGACGTCATCAAGAAGGCTTATTTGAGGGGGTAAAAGGTTTCCAAGAATTTTAAGAGATGATGTACTTTCAACCCCAATCGATGAATGAGACCCTTCAGGTGATTAAAGAAGGGAAGGGTAGAATTACATTCATTGCCGGGGGGACGAATGTTATTCCGGACATGAGGGCGAAGGTCGTCAAACCGGATGTTCTGGTCGATCTCTCCCGTGTGAAGAGTCTCTCCTATATTAAAGAGGATAAGAAGAAGATCCAAATCGGAGGCCTCACGACTATTTCGGAGTTGGCCTCTTCTAAGGTGATTCAGAAATATGCCCCCATCCTTTCCGAAGCTGCGCAGCAACTCGGGAACCCTTTAGTGAGAAATCGAGCGACGATTGCAGGAAATCTTGCAGATGCCTCTCCGGCTGCTGATACAACAGTGCCACTTCTCATTTTGGATGCGAAGGTAATAGCATAAAGGGATGGAAGAAAGCATAGACAGATCTCCATCGATAAATTTTCTCTCGAACCGAACCAAATCGTTCTTAAGAAAGATGAGTAGAACGGACATTTATGGCACTTCAACAAGGATGTTTACCATCCAGAAGGAGTAAGGAATTCTTCTAAAGGAGTAGAGTGGTGATAAGAGATCATCTGTTTCCGAAGACGATAGAGGAGGCGTTGGTACTACTTAAAGAATACAAGGGTAAGGCTCGGCTCATTGCCGGAGGCACGGACCTGATAGCAGACATAAGAAGAAACGAATTTGACTTTGAAGTGCTTGTGGACATTGAAAAAATAAAGAAGCTCCGGTCGATACGAGAAGAGGGCAAGAACATATTCATCGGCTCTGGAGTGACTTTCACGGAACTGGAAGAGAATGAATTAATCAAGGCTAACGCTCAAGTTCTATCGCAGGCAGCGAGTCTGATGGGTAGTCCCCAAGTCAGAAATCGGGGGACCATTGGGGGGAATATTGTATCCGCTCAACCTGCGGCTGACGGCGCTTTGGCATTGTTCGCCCTTGATGCAATGCTCGAAATTGCGGGCACGAAAGGGATCCGTGAAATCCCGATAGACAAAGCTTATTTGGATATCGGAAAATCCATCATTAACCCATCCAGGGAAATCCTGGTTGGAATTCGATTTGAGAAGCGTAAGAAGGGGGAAGGAAGTAATTACCAAAGGGTTGCGATCCGAAAAGCAATGGCCCTACCCATTTTGGCGTGCGGAGTATTTGTCAAATCGATGGATCGATCGATTGTGTCTGCGAGAATTGCTATTGGCCCTGTGTCTCATACTCCATTCAGGGCAAGGGAGGCGGAAGGTTTCCTGAAAGGAAAGTCGCTATTCCCTGAGACCTTTGAGAGGGCAGGGGAGATCGCTTCGGAAGAGGTCAATCCACGAGATTCAAGATTAAGAGGAAGTAGCATTTACAGGGGAGGGCTTTCGGCTGTTCTCGTCAAACGTGGTTTGGAAGGGGCTTTGGCCAATATCGGTTGAGGGAAGAAGATAGGTCTTTGTGAGGCGGAGTATGGGGTCCAGACATGAATAGCAAAAAAAAGGTGGGGAAAGAAATTTTTCTAAAAATCAACGGGAAGGAAGAAACGGTTTTTTGTCAGCCTGCCGAGACTTTACTTTTCGTCCTTAGAAACAGGCTATATCATACCGAGGTAAAGGAAGGTTGCGGAAAGGGCGACTGTGGGGCCTGCACTGTGCTTTTGGATGGAGTTCCCGTGGATTCTTGCCTTGTTTTGGCATACCAGGCACAGGGTAAGGAGATTCTAACTGTTAAGGGCCTGGGGACTGCCGAAAAGATACACCCATTACAGAAAAAATTCATAGAAAAGGGCGCCATACAATGCGGTTTTTGTATACCCGGGCAACTTCTTTCTGCAAAAGCTCTTTTAGAAAAGAATCCCAAACCCTCCAGAGAAGATATCAAAAGAGCCATATCCGGCAATCTCTGCCGTTGCACCGGATATAAGAAAATAATAGAAGCTGTGGAGGCCGCATCAAAAGTATGATGAACATGTTTTCAATGGATGAGAAGATCCAGGGCTTAGCTCAGGGATAAATCCGAATTCTATGATGATGCTGGCGACTGCCGGAGAAAAAAGTGGATGGAAGAGGGTAAAATGACAGAGTTAAGAATTATCGGGAAAAACGTCCCCCGACATGACGCGATAGAAAAGGCATTTGGTTTGACATGCTATGCTGACGATTTCTTCATGCCAGGGATGCTCTATGGGAAAGTTCTGAGAAGCCAGTACCCCTCAGCCAAGATCCTTTCCATTGATACCTCTAAGGCAGAGCGGCTCGGGGGTGTGAAGGGCATATTGACCGCAAAAGATGTTCCGCGAAATGAGACCGTGACCAGGTTTGGTCAGACACATGCCATGGGAGGGGGTTTTGAAGGACTCTATCGAGTCCTTGCCGATAAAAAAGTCCATTTTATGGGAGAGGCAGTTGCACTGGTCGCTGCTGAGACAGAGGAGATTGCGGAGAGGGCCTTGGATCTTATTAGAGTAGAATATCAGCCCCTTCCAGGAGTCTTCGATCCCCTTGAGGCAATGAAGCCTGATGCCCTCAAAGTCCAGGAAGGTAAGTCAAATATTATCACCCACTATGAAGTGGTTAAGGGTGATCTGGAGAAAGGGTTTTCCGAGGCTGATGTGATTGTTGAACATCGCTATCACGTTCCATTTGTGGACCATGCCTACTTGGAGCCAGAGTCAGGAGTGGCTTGGATTGATGAAAACGGGGTGATTACGATCCGGGTTTCTACTCAGGTGATCGAGCATTTTAGAACCGTTGCGGATATCCTTGAGCTTCCTCACAATCGGGTCAGAGTGATTGGAACTTATGTGGGTGGAGGATTTGGGGGGAAAGAAGATATCACCGTAGAGACCTTTCTCGCCCTCTTGACCTTCAAAACGGGAAGACCTGTAAAATTAACCTATACCCGGGAAGAGTCGATCCTCTGCCACAGCAAACGGCATCCCTACGTCATGGAATATAAAACGGGTGCAAAAAAGAATGGTCAATTAACTGCTCTTGAAGCCAGAATCATCTCGGATGCAGGCGCCTATGTTTACCTCAGCCCATGGGTCCTTCTCTACTCAATGGTCGATGCGTCGGGTCCTTACCGGATCCCCCATGTGAGGATTGACGGCTATACGGTCTTAACCAATAATACCTTCACCAGTGCCAATCGGGGATTTGGAGCGCCGCAGGTTTGCTTTGCTTATGAGTCCCAAATGGATGAATTGGCCAGAGAGCTCCGCATGGATCCTCGCGAAATCCGAAAGATCAATTATCTCGAGAAGGGAGAGAAGCTGGCCACAGGTCAAATTCTTGAACATTATGTTGCCCTCAAAGAGACAACTGACAGGGCTTTTCAGGCCCTTAGGGAAAGAACACCTGTTAAAGGTGATTTGAAGATTGGGCGAGGCATCGCCTCTGGAATGACAAGTTATGGTCGGATGGTCTTTCTCCACGACACCTCACGATCCTATGTCTCCATCGAGATGGATGGAAGTGTTACCATCCGTGCAGGAGTTCAGGACATCGGTGGAGGACAGGCCTCTTCGCTGTGTCAGATTGTTGCTGAGGTTTTGGGAGTTCCCCTGGAAGACATCAAGGTTTATATTGCCGACACTGCATTAACCCCTTTGGCAGGAACGACAACTGCCACAAGGCAACTCTATATGTCTGGAAATGCGACGCTCATGGCTGCCCAAGAGGTTCGAAAGACTCTCCTTAAAAAGGCGGGGGAAATGATGGGGCTGGATCCCCAGAGGCTCGATCTCGTGGACAGGGAAGTGATCGACACCGAAGGCTCCGGTAAGAGTCTCTCACTTATCGAAGTAGTAAGAGCCTGTGCCTCCGATGGCCTTCCTCTCTATAACGTTGCTCTCTATAAGGCGCCCTTTCGGAATCTCACGCAATATGAGAGAATAGAAGGGCAGGTGTTCCCTGATTTCACATTTGGGACTCATGCTGCAGAGGTCGCTGTAGATGAGGAGACGGGAAGGGTGGAGGTGCTGAAGCTCATCGCCTGCTTCGATGTGGGCAGAGCCATCAATCCATTAAGTGTTGAGGGTCAACTGGAGGGTGGAGCGATCTATGGAATGGGTTATGGACTGACAGAGGAAGTCATTCTCGAGAAGGGTCAGACGATAACTCCTTCCTTCTCCGAATATCTCATTCCTACATCGATGGACGTACCAGATGTTCAAACCATCCTCATTGAATCGGGTGACGGTGTGGGCCCATTTGGTGCGAAAGGAGTGGGAGAGCCCTCGGTCTGTTCAGTGGCTCCTGCAATCGCCAATGCAATTTCCGATGCTATGGGGGTTCGAATCTTCGAGCTCCCGCTGACACCGGAGAAGATTGTGAGGGCTCTAAGAAAGAAGAGAGAAGGCGTGTGAAGACTGCTGTTCTGTCATTCCCGTGTAAACGGGAATCCAGAACTTCGGTAAAAATAAATGGATTCCTGCTTTCGCAGGAATGACAATGAGGGGCAAAGGATCAAAATATGGAAAAACCCCAATATCATGCCATAGGCAAAAAATCCGTCCGGAAAGATGGGATTGCGAAAGTCATAGGGCAAGAGGCTTACACTTCAGATGTCGTCCTTCCCAGAATGCTCCATGCGAGGGTTTTGAGAAGCCCCTTTCCCCATGCTGCGATCAAAAACATTGATACAAGCGCCGCCGAGGAGACAGGGGCGATCTGCATCACCTTCAAGGATATTCCTAAAGTGAAATATAACGAGCGACTGGTGAGTATTCCCCGGTCTACCTATAAAGATAGATATGTGCTGGCCGAGAAGGCCCTTCATGTTGGAGAAGCAATTGCTGCGGTTGCAGCAGAAACAGAGGAGGTTGCAGAAGAGGCGCTTTCGCTCATCAATGTTAAGTATGAGAAGTTAGAGGCTGTCTTTGACCCTCTGGAGGCAATGAAATCAGGGACTCCGCTCCTTCACAAGTCGATCCTCGTTGGCGATGAGGAAAGAAACATTGAGAATAACATTTCTGCAATGAGGGAGATTGGCGAAGGAGATATTGAACAGGGATTTCAAGAAGCGGATGTCATTGTCGAGGCTGAATTCAAGACCGGTCGGATCTATCACGCTCAGATGGAAACGAAATCCGTTGTATGCTTGCCCGAAGCGGACGGAGGGATCACCGTGTGGACCACGACCCAGACAATCCATAACGTAAGGCAGCTCCTGGGAGAGCTATTCCGTATTCCTCTGAGCAAGGTGAATGTGAAAAGGATTTCTGTGGGGGGATCTTTTGGATCGAGCATCCAGATGAACTCGGTCGTTCCTATTGGCGTTGCCCTTGCCCTGAAGGCCCGTCGGCCAGTGAAACTCGTTTCGACGAGAGAAGAAGATATGTATGATCACGTCAAATATCCATCTCAGATCAAACTCCGACTCGGAGCTAAGAAAGATGGGCAACTGACAGCGGGTCAGATGAACGTCATCGTCGATATTGGTGCTCATAATACCCAGGCTTATCCTCTTCTTGGATGCATGGCAGGGTGGTGGGTCTCTCTCTATCGACTTCCCAATCTGAAGTTCGAAGGCAAGGCGGTTTATACGAACAAAGTTCCAGCCTGCGCCATGCAGGGTTTTGGAAACCCTCAGGTCACCTTTGCAGTGGAATCTCTCATGGATGTTCTGGCAGAGAAGTTGGGTATGGACTCCATCGAGCTGCGATTGAAGAACTATGTAGGATTGGGTCAAACCTTCTGGGGTCAAGGCCCGACCGTTCGCTCTGTCATCCGTAGTTGTGGTGTGGAAGAGATGTTAGAGAAGGGAGCAGAACTCATCGGATGGAAGGATCGGGGAAAAGTAAGTCAGGAGAAAGGTCCCATCCGTCGCGGCATTGGAATGGCAAGGGGATTTCACACCTCTGGCGCAGGTGCTCCCATGCCAGGAGAGGCGATCGACTATTCAGGAGGACTCGTAAAGATCAATGAAGATGGATCTGTGGATTTTCTTACCGCACTGATGGATCTTGGCGGAGGGACGCTCGATGCCCTGGCAAAGATTGTGGCAGAAGAGTTAAAGGTTCCCCTTGATAAAATCGGTATCTCGCCGACGGATACACGGACTACCATATACGATGTCTGTACCCATGCGACAAGAGGAGTCTATT
>Ga0315296_10004124_pt1 | contig 11959 bp, 10 predicted proteins | sample YL17G14_18_MG_FD_203921 | JGI IMG/M metagenome (GOLD analysis project Ga0315296, IMG submission 203921) | Sediment microbial communities from Yellowstone Lake, YNP, Wyoming, USA - YL17G14_18 | ecosystem: Environmental > Aquatic > Freshwater > Lake > Sediment | place: USA: Wyoming | collected...
TCGGGATTTAACCGAATGGCTGGTGGAGTACAACTTCAGGAGACCCCACCAATCACTCGGCTACATCGCGCCAATTAATTTTCAGGTTAAATATTTAAAAGTGTTACCTATGTACCCGTCTAGTACATGCTATTGACATAAGTTTGATAGTATGATAATATTGAGAGTAAGGAACAAACGTTTTTTTTTGTTTGTTTCAGCACATTGATATGGCTATAGCGGATCCAAGTTTGGGTTTTAGTGGTACGGAGTACCACCCCTAACGAGGATTCTTTAGTTTCTCGAGAGAAGGAGAGTGAGATGAGTATGTTGAGCATTTTGTCGGGTCGGTTGTCCGGGTCGCGCAGAAACGTCAAGTCCAACAAGCGGAATCGTCGGCAAGGCCGGCGGTTGCTCCGCGTTGAGTCGCTGGAGCGCCGGGAGATGCTGGCAGGCGGGCCGATACCCGACCCTGTTCCGCCGGTGCCTGTCGTTTTCCCCGACATCGTCGTGGAAAACGTGGCAGTGCCTCGGCTTGATATTCTGCCGGGCGCCATCAATCAGGTGGTGGCCGAGTGGAATGTCAGTATGGCCGGCCGGAATTTCGGCCGGCTGGGGAACGAGTTTTTGGTTGTCCCAGCGATGGGAAGCGGGCGGTTGGCATGGACTGCCAACATTTTCAGCCTTCGGGCAGACCTGAACGCGGATTCGGCTGACGGCTGCGAGACCACTCTCGCGACCGCGCAGGTGGATTACGAAACCGATCTGCTGGACTTCAATCTCTATCAGCAACCTTGGATCAGGCAACAGCCGCTCCGTGTGCAACTGGTCGTAGACCGGTTCAGCACATGGATGTCCAGCGACAAGTTCGGTGTGGAGCTGGCCGAGATTGACAATTTCCGCGATTTGCGGAACCGTCTGATCCCGGCCGAGAACGTCAATTACACCGGCGTTGCGCCGGTGCTTCACCATCTGGAGAAGGAGACGGTTCAGGTCAGTCAGCAATACGACGCTGGCGCGACCGTCGCCTACGCGGGCCAGACGGAAGTTCCCATGCTTACGTTTTACGCATGGGGGAACGGCGGTGCGCTCACCGATTTGGAGGTTGTTGCCTCCAAGGGTGATATGGGAAACGTCAGCGAATCCTCGCTTTGGGCGAGGGACTGGCGGGGCACTCGGTTGATCGAAGAGGGCGTCGTTCCGCAGAACGGCAAACTCTCGTTCAATCTCGCCGCAAACTTCGTCAACGGCGCGGAGTATCAAGTCCGTGCCACCATTGCGACCGCGCTCACTCCCGATTCCTACTTGATGCTCGGCTTTCCGTACGACGGCGCCGGGCTGAAGGGCATCCAGATTGAAAGCGGCAGGCCTCTCAGAGGCGTTGCCGTTAACGGAGGCGCGGGGCAGATTCAGCTGTGGACTTCCAAGTCCATGACGTACGAGTTCAGGACGCCGGTTCAGGACCACCTCTACGTATCCGAAATCAGCAAGGAGTCCGCCAGCTGGCCCGTTTCGCCCGGCACCCAGAACATCACGTTTGATTCGTTCTACGTGATGCGCGCCAGTGACTTTTGGGCGTTTATTACCCAAGTCACGGTGAGCGCGGCGGAAGGCGATGTCCGAAGTTGCGAGAAGTGGGCCCTTTGGGGCGACACTGATCGCGACGGCCGTGTGGACATGGTTCTCTCCAAGGGCAACGTCGTCAATAATGGCGACGCCTACCAGGTCGTCTTTGACGATCCTCTGCCTCTTTTGGAAGTCGAAGGCTGGCTCGGGAAAAAGCTGGAAGTCCGTGCCAACGTTTCAACGGTTCCTGTGAGCAAAGGTCTCAGGACCCAGCTCAAAGGAATCCAGACAACTTTGCCCAGCGATTTGGTCCACCTGGAAAACGCTCTCCAGCCGTACTGGGATTTCTCCGGGTACGGCGGCGAAAAGGGGTAGTCGTGTCAATCAGGTTGATTAGACAGCGTGTCTGACCGGCAAGCGCCTTGAATCATTCGTGATTCGGGGCGCTCTTTTTTTACTCGCGTCCTTTTCAAATTTCTAAAAATGTATTATTATAAAAAAATGATTTCCAGAAAGTTTTATATTTTAACGGCAATAATAGTTGTTTTTTTATGTTCTTTGTTTGTTTATTATTTTGTTTTGCCGCCAAGAGTAATAAATGTAATGCAGATAATTGCAGAAAATAATTTGGCGGCCTTGCCCGAAGTGGTTATGAAGTTTAATAAACCAGTGGAAAGACAAAGCATTTTGCCATCTATTACGCCGGACGTTCCTGGAGAATGGCGATATGAACAGCCGATATCCGGCAATCATTTATTTACAGCTTTAGTTTTTATTCCCGAGGCAAAAATGAATCCAAACGTACAATATAAAATTGAATTAGGAAATATTAAAAGTTTTTTTAATATCGGGTCTGCGTCAAGTTATTCCTTCAGTTTTAAGCCCAATGCCAGTTTGGTTGCAGCAATGCCGGACCAAAAAATAACAATAATTGATATAAAAAATGACTGGCAAGACAGCAAATTATCCTGCGAAGCCGCATCTTTAAAAATGGCGCTGGCGAGTAAGGGAATTTATGTTTCAGAAAAAGAAATAATGGAAAAAATCGGATATGACCCTACCCCACATAAAGGAGCTGTGTGGGGCGACCCAAATAAAAATTTCGTTGGAAATATAAACGGCAAGATGTGCGATAACGGATACGGCGTCTACTGGGAGCCAGTGGCATTGGCTGCCAATAACTGGCGTCTAGCAGAATATTTTTCTGGCGGAAATATAAAAAAGATAGTTGAAGAAATTGAAGCCGGAAATCCAGTTATTGTTTGGGGAACTTTACCAGTAAAAAAAATAACCGATTGTTCGTGGTATACTCCTGCCGGTAAATATATTAAAGCATTTAAACAAGACCATGTAAGATTAGTTGTCGGATTTACGGGCGAGCCAGAAAATCCGGCAAAAATTATTTTAAACGACTCGCTATCCGGGCGCTTGTATTGGGACACAGATTTTTTTATGAATAACTGGAAGGCGTTCGATTACAGCGGTGTAGTCATAAGATGAAAAAAAATAATTCATTTGTTATTCTTCCTATAGGATTTATTGCCCTTATACTGGCTCTAATATTATATATTATATATTTTGAGTCTGATTTTGCATTTACGCGAAATAGTAAAACGATAGATAGACGGATGGGTAATACAATAAGCAATCAAACTAATAATCAACAAGCTGGGCAAACCAAAACAGACCAAACAGCAACTCAAGTTAATTTAAACGTGCCTTTTTCTTCGCAGGCGCCGGGAGGCGATTGGAGTTATCCTTTTGAACATACTTGCGAGGAGGTATCAGTTTTGATGGTGCATTATTATTTGAAAGGAAAAACATTCGGCGATGTTAATGAAACTCGTCAAGAATTATTAGATATAGTAAATTTTGAAAATCAAAAGTATGGTTTTAGTAACGACACAGATACCGAACAAACGGCGATATTTGCCAGAGATTACTATGGTTATAACGTAGAAACCTTTTATAATATTACTTTAGATGACATAAAAAGAGAGCTGAAAGATGGTAATCCAGTTATAGTTCCCACAGCAGGGCGGCTGCTTGGCAACCCAAATTTTACAGGTCTCGGACCAATTTATCATATGCTTGTAATAAAAGGATATACAAGCGATGAATTTATAACTAATGATGGGGGAACGAGAAATGGCGCGAATTATAGATATTCTTATAAGGTTTTGAAAAATGCTATTCACGATTGGAACAAGGGAGATATTTTAAACGGACGTTCGGCAATGATTGTTATAAAAAAGTAAATCATTGTCAAAAAAAGCGTTTTGAACCGGAAAGTTCGGGGCGCTCTTTTTTTATTTTCGCTTCAATATTAAAATAAATAAAAAAGAAAATAACCCCTCACCAATTTTACCACTAATAAAATTGTGGAGATAATAACAGGCGGAGCCGCTTCGCGCAATATTGTTTATGTTTTTAAGAACATCGCTGAAATTGGTGACGAGGTTGGGGCGGCTTTTGTATTTATATGTGTTGTGTTATAATAAAAAATATGGAAATATCGGAAAAACAAAAACAGAAAATTGAGGAAGTGGCTAAAAAATACAGATTGAAGCTGGTATTGCTTTTTGGTTCGCGGGTAACCGGTAAAACCCATAAAGAAAGCGATTTTGATGTCGCCTATTTGCCAGAAAAAAATTTGAGCTTTGACGATGAAATTGACATAAATTTCCAATTTACGCTTATTTTTCCGCAAGAAAGATATAGGGTTGACACAGTTGACATGAGAAAAGCTCCTCCGCTTTTGCTTTACGGCATTTTTCGCAAATGCCAGGTTCTTTTTAAAATAGATGACATAATTTTTCCCACTTATAAAGTTTACGTTTATAAAAAATATATTGAAGCCAAACCCATTTACGAAAAAAGGTTTAAAAAATTAAAAGAAAAAATAAAAAAATTATGACTTTTGAACAGGCTTTTATTAATAAAAAAATGGAAGATATTGATGGTTATTTGCTCAAAATTAAAGAACTTCTGAAATTTGAGGATGATAAAATTTTATCGGATTTTACCAAGATTCATACAGAGGAGCGTCTTTTTCAACTTATTGTCGACGCTATGGTTGCCATAAACCGCCACATAATAAGTGAATTGGATATAGCAAAAGAGCCAGAAGATCCGCAAAGCGCTTTTTACATCTTGGGAGAAAAAGAAATTTTGCCTGGTGAATTTGCTTTTAAAATAGCTCCTGTCGTGGCGGTAAGGAATCGAATTGTGCATGGATACGATTCTCTAGATCAGGAGCTGTTTATAAAAAATTTAAGAAAAAATTATTCTGATTTTGAGAAATATTTGAAATTCATCGCGAAATTTTTGGATAAATAAGTTGTCCACAGGGCGAGTATTGACGTATTATTTGTTGACAGTGATTTTTAAGGAACTATAATAGAATTATGAAAAAGAAAAGTATCACAATAGATGATTTAGCAGTGATGGTACAAAAGGGATTTGCTGAAACGGCAACAAAAAACGAAATGAATAAGCGCTTTGATTTAGTTGATGAACGTTTTGATAAAATAGAAAAACTAATTCTTGCTGACCACAAAAAAAGAATAGAGAGATTAGAAATGGAAGTTAAAGAATTAAGAGAATTATTCGCGATGTAGGACTGCGCTATTGACATAAATGGCTGGGGGGTATTATTAGGTAATATAATTAAGAAATCGCCAATTGGCGAAATATAAAAAATATGAGAATTAGATATCTCGTAATAACAGCTGTTTTGGCAACAGCGATTTTTGGTTTCGCAAATATAGCGAAAGCCTCTTGTATAGACGAAAATTTTAGCCAAAGGACTACTGCAGAGAAAATACAGTGTTTAACATCTATTATTGCTGATTTAAATCAGCAATTAACTCAATTGCAATCCCAGCAAGGAGGCGGAACAACTTGGTGCCACACTTTTAACGCCAATATAGGAGTGGGAGTAAAAAAAGGCAATCCGGAACTTGACGCCTTGGTAATAGCCCTGCAAAAAGAAGGACTATTAGAGCAGGGAGCAACTTTTCCCGAGGGTTATGATGAAACCCTTGCTTCAGCTGTAACTGCTTTTCAGGAAAAATACGCCTCTGAGATTTTAACTCCATATAATTTAGCTCACGGAACAGGTTATGTCGGCACCAAGACAAGAGCAAAATTAAACCAGCTGTATGGATGCGGGACAAAGCAGGAATGCAAAATTGATGCGGATTGCCCGACTATAAATTGTCTTGTGGCGCCGTGTCCTGTAAATAAATGCGTGAATGAAAAATGCGTTTCAACAACCACTCCTAATACTTGTACGAAATCAGACAATAAAAATTACTATGTAAAAGGTGATTTGAAATCAATTTTGAATGATGGTTCAAGCTACAATAAAACCGATTACTGCTATGGCAATTATATTTTTGAATGGTATTGCGATGGTGTAAATCCAAGAGTTGACCAATCCTATTTGTGTCCCAACGGCTGTGAAAACGGCGCGTGCAAACCTTCAACCCAGCCGTCTATCACCGTCACTTCGCCCAACGGAGGGGAAATTTTAACTACTGGCCAGATTTATACAATAAAATGGAATTCATTTGGTATACCGAATTCTCAAAATGTAAAAATTGAGCTTGCATATACACATAATGACTTAACTTATGTGGCAGGTAACCGCTTTGAAGATTGGATTGTTGAGAAAACTCCAAATACTGGTTCGTATGCGTGGACTGTGTCAGAATTTTACGGATTAGGGTTGAATGCATCTTCTTTTTCTGTAAAAATTACTTCTGAATCTGGAGCCATCGATTATTCTGACGCAAACTTCACTATAAAAATGGGGACTTCAAATCCAGCGCTAACTATTGCTCCTGGTCCCATTGCGGGCGCTACTTACAAGGCTGGTGATCAAATTACTATCAGCTGGGCCCCTTTTGACGGTATGTCTTCTTACGGTTTAACTCTTTTAAAAAAGAGCGATCCATCGTTTATAAGATGGGCGACTTTGTACCCCGTTTATAATAGCACCGCTAGCGGTGTTCCCCAATCATATTACTGGAATGTGTTGCCGGTTCTATCGGGCAATGATTATTATTTAAGAGTGGATACGTCCAAAACTGCCTCAAGGACAAACATTGGTTATAGCGCAGTTTTTACTATCACAGATACTTCCACCCAGCCGTCTATTACCGTTCTTTCGCCGAACGGTGGGGGACTCATTAATTTGGGGCAAAATATGAATATAGTTTGGGAATCAAGTGGAATTTTGCAATCAGATAAAATAAATATTTGGCTTGAAGATTATACAGATCCATCAAATATAAATAGTTCTATGGTGGTTGTTAATTTAGCGGGAAATTTAGGTGAATATAATTGGGTAATTCCTTATGGTGTAAAAGTAGGCGAGAAATACAAAATTAAAATAGAGACATTTAGAAATAATTCTTTTTTGGGTTCAGACGAGAGCAATGATTATTTTAGAATTGTTTCAGCGAGTTGTATCCCCACATGGCAATGTGGTGCATGGAGTGTTTGCACAAATAATCAGCAAACTAGAACTTGCACTGATTCAAACAGTTGCAATAATACAACAACAAAGCCAAGCGAATCACAATTATGTTCAAATACAACCTCTTGCACGGACACGGATAATGGCAAAGATTATTACACAAAAGGAATTGTGACAAGCAAATACGGAACTTATACTGATTTATGCTATCCTGCCATAAGTAAGATTTTTGAGTATTACTGCGACTCAACTCTCGGCTACTCTCAAGGCGAGTGGTACACTTGTCCCAATGGCTGTGAAAACGGCGCGTGCAAGCAGACAACAACTGCCTCCATCACCGTCACTTCTCCGAACGGAGGAGAGGCGTGGAAAGTCGGGGAAACGCGCGACATAACCTGGACATCTTCCGGAATAGACAATGTCGCTATTGGTATTTTTAGTTATGATTCTGCAGGAACAAGAACAAACCCAGGGACAATATACGGAGGAGCTCCCGCTGCCAATGGAAGATATTCCTGGACCATTCCTTCTGACTACGCCACTTTCGTCAACAAAGAAAGGGTTAAGATTTATCTGCTCGGCTACGGCGCCAACGTTCCCATTTCAACAAGCACAATATATGATTTTAGCGACAACTATTTTTCCATCGCTGCGCCGACTACGGCATTAAATATCTCAGAAAATCAATTGGCAAGTATTTCTGAAGCGATTGCAAAAATATTTCAAGAATTGGAATTATTGAAAAAGTAGATTTTTGTATCAGTGAAAATTTGACATAGATTTTTGATTGCGTATAATAAAAACATATGTTAGACAACGAAGATATACAAAAATTAATTAAAGCGCAGGAAGAAGTTTTTATAACAAAACTTGATTTTGAAAATTTCAGAGATGAATATAAAAAAGATTTTAACGACCTGCAAACGTCTGTTGATGCCTACGCTGTAAAAGCCGATAAATTTTTTCAGGAATTAGTTATGCTTTCTAATAAAGTTGATAGGCACGAAAAATGGTTGCTTCAAATTGCAGAAAAACTCGGCATTAAATTGGAATACTAATTTTAAAATTTTATTGAACCGCTTTAAGCGGTTTTTTTGTTTGCACCTATGTACTCACTCTTGAAAAGAGAAAAATAAAGTTGTATAATAAACCACTAAACTTTTTGTATGCAAGATAATTTTATAAAAATCAGGGGAGCGAGAGTGCACAATTTAAAGAACATCAACCTTGATTTGCCCAAAAATAAACTGATTGTTATTACCGGACTTTCCGGGTCCGGCAAGTCGTCTTTGGCTTTTGATACTTTATACGCCGAAGGCCAGCGGAGGTATGTGGAAAGTTTATCAGCTTACGCCAGACAGTTTTTGGGAATAATGGACAAGCCCGATGTTGACAAAATAGAAGGAATTTCGCCTGCGATTTCAATTGACCAAAGAAAATCAGCGCATAATCCTCGTTCCACAGTTGGAACAATAACAGAGATATACGATTATCTTCGTCTTTTGTTTGCAAGAATTGGAAAACCTCACTGCCCTAATTGCGGCAAACCGATTTCTCGACAAACAATTGACCAGATTGTTGACCAAGTTCTAAAACTTCCTAAAAACTCTGAAATTACTATACTGGGGCCTGTGATACGCTCTAAAAAGGGCGAACACCACGGAGTATTGGAAGAAATTCAGAGGGGGGGATTCGTAAGGGTCAGAGTTGACGGTTTTATCTTTCCTGTTGAAGAATCATTAGAAAAACATATTGATAAACAAAAAAAGCATAACATTGAAGTGGTTGTAGATAGGATTGTGTTACCTGCCCGCGCAGGCGGGGATAAAGATTTAGATAGGTCAAGATTGGTTGATTCTTTAGAAACAGCTTTGAAACTAGGCAGGGGAATAGTTATCGTAAATTCTAAATCCAAAGATTTAATTTTCAGCGAGCATTTTGCCTGCGAAGAATGCGGCATCTCTTTGCCAGAGTTAGAGCCGCGTTTGTTTTCTTTTAATAACCCTTACGGCGCCTGCCCTGAATGCACCGGCCTGGGCGAAAAGCTTGAAGTTAGCCCGGAACTTGTAATACCAAACAAAAGATTAACCTTGGCTGAGGGAGCCATTTGGCCATGGAGCCGAGCTTCCCATAAAGTAGGCAGGCAGGGATACTACTACTCAATTCTTGCAGGATTGGCTGATAAGTATAATTTTTCTTTAGATGAAGAAGTAAAAGATCTTCCTAAAAAAATTATTGATATTATTCTGCGCGGGGACGGCGAAGCTGGGTGGGAAGGAGTAATACCAAGTCTTGAAAGAAGATACCACGAAACCGATTCTGATTGGACGCGCCAAGAAATTGAGCAGTACATGGTAATAAAGATTTGTCCTAAATGCCAAGGTAAAAGATTAAAGCCGGAAGTTCTGGCGGTAACTGTCGGGGGTTTATCTATAGACAAGGTTGTTGAGCTATCTATAGATAAGCTCAAAGAATTCTTTGATAAAATTTCATCAAAATTAAGCGCCGCTGATTTAAAAGTTTCACAGTCTATTACAAAAGAAATATCAGACAGGCTTCAGTTTTTAAATGACGTTGGCCTTTCATATTTAACTCTAAGCAGAAAAGCCGGCACACTGGCTGGCGGAGAAGAACAGAGGATAAGGTTAGCCACTCAAATAGGCTCTAAACTATCAGGGGTATTGTACATTTTAGACGAGCCGTCAATCGGCTTGCACGCCAGAGACCTGCATCGTTTAATTGATACTTTAATAAAATTAAAAGAATTGGGAAATACTGTTATTGTCGTAGAGCACGACTCTCAAACAATGCGAGCTTCCGATTGGATTGTGGATATAGGACCTGGAGCTGGAAAACACGGAGGAAAAGTTGTTTTTGAAGGCACGATAAAACAACTTTTAAAATCTCACACTTTAACAGGCGACTATCTGGCGGGCAGAAAGAAAGTGGAATTTGAAGGCAAAATCTTAAAACCTAAAAATAAAAACTTTATAACTATCAAAGGAGCCAGCGAAAACAACTTAAAGAATATTGATGTTAAAATTCCTTTAGGAAAGTTTGTGTGCGTTACAGGAGTTTCCGGATCGGGCAAGTCTTCGTTAGTAAATGATATTTTAGCGAAATCTCTGCTCAAAAAGTTTTACAGAGCGAAAGACGAGCCGGGAAAACACAAAGAGCTCTTGGGGATTGAAAATTTAAACAAAGTTGTTTTAGTTGACCAGTCGCCAATAGGCAGAACTCCGCGGTCAAATCCAGCGACATATACCGGAGCCTTTTCATATATCAGAGACATTTTTACAAAAACCAAAGAGGCAAGAGTAAGAGGTTACGGAGCCGGCCGTTTCAGTTTTAACGTAAAGGGCGGAAGATGCGAGGCGTGCGAAGGCCAAGGCCAGAAAAAGGTGGAGATGTATTTTTTGCCGGATATTTACGTTGAATGCGAGGAATGCCATGGTAAAAGGTACAACAAAGAGGTTTTAGAAATAACGTATAAAGACAAGAATATTGCAGATGTTTTAGAGCTCACGGTTGAAGAGGCAATGGAATTTTTCAAAAATATTCCAGGTCTTTATGAAAAGCTGAAGACCTTAAAAGAAGTTGGTCTTTCGTATATTGAATTAGGCCAATCAGCTACTTCTCTTTCCGGCGGCGAAGCGCAAAGGGTAAAGTTATCAACTGAATTGTCTCGCAAAGCAACCGGAAAAACTTTGTATATTTTAGACGAGCCCACAACCGGGCTTCACTTTGATGACATTAAAAAGCTAATTTCAGTTTTAAAAAATCTTGTTGATAGGGGAAACACTGTTTTAACTATTGAGCACCAAATTGATTTTATTAAATGCGCGGATTGGATAGTTGATTTGGGACCCGAAGGCGGAGATAAAGGAGGAGAGATTGTGGCAGAAGGAACGCCAGCAGAAATCGCAAAAAACAAAAATAGTTATACCGGTAAATATCTTAAGGGTTAGGATTTAGTTGACAAAGTCTTTTTTATAGAATAAGTTATATTATATTAGAAAACTATTAATTGTTAAAAAATATGAACATAAAACCATTGTCAGACCATATTTTAATAGAGCCGATAAAAGAAGAAGAAAAAACAAAAGCAGGCATTTTTTTGCCTGAAACAGCAACGAAAGAAAAGTCAGAAGAAGGCAAAGTAATCGCCGTAGGTCCTGGTAAAAAAACAGAAGAAGGAAAAATAGTTCCTGTGTCGGTAAAACCGGGAGACAGGGTTTTATTCCAAAAATATGGACCTAGCGAGATAAAGGTTGATGGTAAAGAATATTTAATTGCGAAAGAAGAAGATATATTAGCAATTATTGAGTAATTTTAAAAACTATGAGTAAGCAAATAAAATACAAAGAGGACGCAAGAAAGATTCTTAAGCAAGGATTAGATAAGGTAGCCAATGCGGTAAAAGTGACATTGGGACCTAAAGGCAGAAATGTTGTTTTGGGCTCTGGTTTTGGCAGTCCTACAATTACAAACGACGGAGTTACTATTGCTAAAGAAATTGAATTAGAAGATGTGATTGAAAACATCGGAGCCGAAATTGTAAAAGAAGTGGCTTCAAAAACAAATGATATTGCTGGAGACGGAACCACAACCGCCGTGCTTTTATGTCAGGCAATTGCAACCGAGGGTCTGAAAAATGTGGCAGCCGGTGCTAATCCATTAGCTTTGAGAAAAGGCATTATAAAAGCAAAGGACGTAGTGGTTGAAGCATTAAAGACAATGTCAAAACCAATTTCCACAAGAGAGGAAACCTCGCAAGTTGCAACTATTTCAGCTCAAGACAAGGAAGTGGGCGATTTGATTGCCGAGGTTATGGAAGAGGTCGGAAAAGACGGCGTAATAACAGTTGAAGAATCAAAAACATTCGGTCTTTCAAAAGAAATCGTAAAGGGTTTGCAATTTGACAGGGGA
>Ga0315296_10004126_pt1 | contig 11952 bp, 8 predicted proteins | sample YL17G14_18_MG_FD_203921 | JGI IMG/M metagenome (GOLD analysis project Ga0315296, IMG submission 203921) | Sediment microbial communities from Yellowstone Lake, YNP, Wyoming, USA - YL17G14_18 | ecosystem: Environmental > Aquatic > Freshwater > Lake > Sediment | place: USA: Wyoming | collected...
ACAATCGTCCGCAACCTGATCAGGGACTACTGGGAAAAAGAGCACTTGCAGAACGGGTATCAGTTGGTTTGTACGCCGCACATTGCACGCAGGGAACTGTGGAAGACTTCTGGGCATTTGGACTACTACGAGCAGAACATGTACGTGTTTGAGAAGGACGGTGAGGGCTTGGTTGTGAAGCCGATGAACTGTCCTTTTCACATTGCGATTTACAAGGCTAGGCCCAGAAGTTACAGGGAGCTGCCGATTCGCTATGCCGAGTGGGGAACAGTGTACAGATACGAGCGGTCGGGCACTTTGCAGGGACTACTACGAGTAAGAGGATTTACCCAAGATGATGCACACATCTTCTGCACGGCTGAACAGGTGAAACAGGAAATCCTGACGTTACTGGACTTCACTCGGCGGATAATGCGAAGATTCGGTTTCGAAGAATATCGCGTCTATCTTTCGACTCGTGACCCTGAGCATCCTGAGAAGTACATGGGTTCGAACGAAGAGTGGCAACGTGCACAGAACGCTTTGGCCGAAGCACTCCAAGAGAAGACAATTGCCTTTCGCGAGGTGCCTGGTGAGGCGGTATTTTATGGGCCGAAGATTGACATGAACATTGTTGACGCTGCGGGGAGGGAGTGGCAGTGCACGACTTTGCAGTTTGACTTCAACCTGCCCAAACGATTCAACATCACGTACGTAGGAGCAGACAACAAAGAGCATGAAGTGGTGATGATTCACCGAGCACTACTGGGAGCAATTGAACGATTCTTCGCCATACTACTGGAGCACTGCAATGGAAACCTGCCAACGTGGCTGGCACCCGTACAGGTGTCAGTGATACCAGTCAGTGATGATTGTCTGGAATATGCTGAATCGGTTCACAGGAAACTAGTGTCTTGCGGGATAAGAGCAGAACTTGATGACAGCACGTCAACGGTCAGTTACAAGATTAGGAACGCAGAGCTTCAGAAGATTCCGTACATGGCAATAGTCGGCAAACACGAGGCAGAAACTGGAAGAATAGCAGTTAGAAAACACGGAACAGGAAACGCAGGCTCAAAGGCAATTGAAGAGCTTGCCAGACAAATCAGAAAGCGCGACAAGTGATAACACGTAGCAGTCAGTCGAAACAGGTCCAGCAAGATTCCCTTTTTCTTTCCTCAGACAGAACACGACCTCGTTCTCAACTCAGTCTGAAGCAAACATCCGCGTTAAACAGGAGATATCACCCGAAGTCCTAGCTGCTAGTTAGCTTTTCGGCGCGTTTGATACACCGCGTGAGACAGAGGCAATCTTGCAGATAAAAAAAGAAACCAAGGAAGACTTGACTCTCGGTTCAGCCATGACTCTTCCGCAATATCAAAAACTGGCTTATAAAGACAAAAAGAGTCTTTTATTGAAAATTAGTTTTGGGAGAGTCTAAAGAGAACTAGAGAGACCGCAAGAGGCAGACCAGACGCGCATGCTACTTGCTCTCAACCGAAGAGTATTTGTGACAAGAAACCATCTAGAAAAGACACACTTACATTTCAGCGCATCGGTTCTGGAGACAAGGTGAACGTCGTGAAGCAGAAAAGAGGGTACAGACGCGGCTATCCCGTCGCAATCCTAGCAGGATTAGAAGACGACCGAGCGGTCTTGTGGAAGGTCTTCAGCAATGTTGTCAAGCCTGAAAAGACTCTCCGGCTTGACGGAACCAGAAACGACCCGAAAACCGTGTACAACTTTCACGAATCAATCGTCAACGCGTTGAGACCCACACTGAAGGAAGGCGTCAGAAGCATCATCCTTGCATCCCCCACGAGGACCGATTACGCCCAAAGATTCATTGACCACATCCGCGGGCATCACGCATGGCTCGTTCAAGGCCCAAACAAGGCAATATTCTCTGAAGCAACCGGATCCGCAGGCACACCGCCCGAAGTAGCCGCCCTGACAAGGACTTCCATGTTCCGCCGGCTAATCTGCGAAACCACCTCAGAGGAGACAGAAAACCTGATCGATGTGCTGGAAAAATGTCTCAACGCTTCAAAAGAGGACACAGTCGTACTGTATTCGCTTAAAGAAATAGAAGACCTGATCATTGGTCCGCAAAAGCCTGGCAGACCTAAGCTTGAATACCTCATGCTCACCGACAAGTACCTTTCAGACAGCTGCGAAAAACATAGGATACAGAGGTTGATGCAGATTGCCATAAACAGAAATGTCAAAACAAGGATAGTTGACGCGGAATCATCAGCAGGGTTGCGCCTTACACAACTGGGCGGAATGGTCTGTTTTGCACAACTTGAATAGGCAACTTGGCGCGCACGCAAACAGTCAACACAGACACCATGAAGCACCCTCTTGTTGTTGACCAAAAAGAAAAGCCGCACCACCAACAAAATACCAGGCCCGTTTGTCCGACAAAACTACAACCTACCCACTTGATAGTCAAAGCGTCCAATCACAGCCATTTACAGAACGCCTAAGCAAGAGATTTTAACTCAGCCATCCCAATAGGCTAGTTAGAACAAGGGGCAAAAGATGGCACAACAACGCCTAGACACGCTATTCTCAGCCAAAGAAGCCAAACCTGTACCAGAAGCGAAAGCACAAGCTCCAACCGCGATAGAAAAAGCGGAAAGAAAAAATGAAAAAAGCGTCTTCCCGCCAATGGCTCCCGCAAACCTTCCACTCTCCTACTTCGTCAGCGCCACCTACGACGGACAAGCACGAAAAGCCCTCGTCAAACTCTACGAACCCGTCTCAGGCAACATCTACTTCTGGCTCGACAACACCGGACACCAACCCTACTGCCTCACAAACCTTTCTCAGTATGACCTAGAGGAAAAAGGCGATGTTATCAACCACCCTGGTTTTGACCGTCTTGAGACCGTGAAAAAAATCGATCCTCTATTAGACAAAACGGTAACAGTGACAAAAATCGTGACCAAAGACCCTTTGGCCATCGGCGGACGCCCAACAGGCTGCATAAGAGACATGATACCAACTTGGGAAGCCAACATCAAATACTACGAATCCTACATTTACGACAGCAAGCTCTTCCCAGGAATGATCTACGAAGTCAAAAACGGCGACCTCACCCCAAAGATTCTGGAAAACACCGAAAAAACAGTCAAACAAATCCGTGACATGTTCAAAGACGCAACAAACGAAGAACTCGACTACATCGAAGAATGGGCAAGGCTCCTAGAATACCCAGCACCAAAATTCCGTCGAGTAGCCATAGACATAGAAGTCCTAGCACCAATCCCGACACGTGTACCAGACCCCAGAGAAGCAGCCTACCCAGTCGTCTGCGTCTCACTCTACGCCTCAGACGGACTCAAAAAAGTACTACTCCTAAAACGGGAAGGAGTGCGCGAAGGAACAGAACACCTACCAGCTGACATAATAGTGGAGGAATTCCCCTCAGAAGACAAGCTCGTAAAAGCCGTCTTCGACGCCTTATGGGATTACCCATTTGTGCTCACCTTCAACGGCGACGACTTCGACCTGCACTATCTCGCAAATAGAGCTCGTGACCACCTAGGATTCAAGCAAAGCGAAATCCCAATAGAAGTCGGCAAACGCTCCTGCCTCCTAAGCTACGGAGTACACATCGACCTCTACAAGTTCTTCTTCAACCGCTCAATCCAAATCTACGCCTTCAACAACCGTTACCGAGACGTAACACTCAACGACGTCGGCAGAGCGCTCATCAAACTCGAAAAAATCCCACTCGAAAAAAACCTAGGCGAACTCACCTACACCGAACTGGCCAAATACTGCTTCAGAGACGCCGAAATAACCTTCAACCTAACAAACTTCGAAGACGAACTCGTCATGAAACTAATCCTGGTCCTCGCCAGAATAAGCAGCATGCCAATGGAAGACGTAAGCCGCCAAGGCGTAAGCCGATGGATAAGAAACTTCCTACAACGCGAACACCGCCACCGAAACATGCTCATCCCAAACCCCCAAGACATACTCGCCGTGAAAGGCAAAACATCAACCAAAGCCATCATCAAAGGCAAGAAATACAAAGGCGCCATAGTCGTTGAACCCGTACCAGGCGTACACTTCAACGTCGCCGTCATGGACTTCCCAAGCCTGTACCCCTCGATAATAAAAGTCTGGAACCTAGGCTACCAATCCATCCTCTGCCAACACCCAGAATGTAGAAACAACCTTGTCCCAGACACAAGCAGCTGGGTATGCACCAAAAAACGAGCGCTGGAAAGCCTTCTGATTGGCTCACTTCGAGACTTGCGAGTGCAGTGGTACAAGTTGAAATCGAAAGACAAGACCTTGCCCGCGGATCTGCGAAGCTGGTACGACGTCGTCCAAGGAGCACTAAAAGTGATCTTGAACGCAAGTTACGGAGTCTTCGGAGCCGAAAGCTTTGACCTCTACTGTCCGCCAGTTGCCGAAGCAACAGCCGCCATAGGCAGACACTCCATAACACAAATCCTCAACAAAGCCGAACGGCTCAACATCCAAGTGCTCTACGGCGACACAGACAGCCTCTTCCTCAAAAACCCTTCAAAACAGCAAACCGAGGAACTAGCCCACTGGACAGAACACGAACTGAAAATGGGTCTGGACGTAGACAAGGTCTACAGATACGCAGTTTTCAGCTCACGCAAAAAGAATTACCTCGGAGTTCTGGAAGACGGAACCGTCGACGTCAAAGGTCTAACAGGCAAGAAAAGGCACATCCCAGTCTTCATCAAGAAAGCCTTCGACAGAATGAAAGCTCGCCTCGCAACTACCAGAAGCCCAGCGGGATTCGAAAGCGCCAAGAAAGACATCGGCGAAATCGTCCGCGACTGCTACATGCAGCTGAAGAAACGGGAATGGGAAAGCATGAGCGACCTGGCGTTCAACGTGGTTCTAGGCGAGGAAATCGATCATTACACGAAAACCACGCCCCAACACGTTAAAGCGGCCAAGATTCTGAAGGAAAACGGCGCGGAACTGAGGGCTGGCGACTTGATAAGTTTCGTCAAGGTCACCAAGGAACCTCACGTGAAACCAGTTGAGTTTGCAACGAAAAATGAGGTTGACGTTGACAAGTACGTAGCCTACCTGCATTCAACATTCGACCAAGTCTTAGACGCGTTGGGCTTGGACTTCGACGAAATAATAGGGTTGACAAAACTAGAACGTTTCATGTGAAGACTATCAACAGTCGTTTGTAGCCACTTTCAACCCATGAGACTTCAACGGCTCAATGACCCGCGGCCTGCTCAACACAGTCAGCAATACATATCCGATTCCAGATATTGCGATCAAGCTACTGAACGTTATGCTTACAATCATGGCTACCCACGCAGGAAAGATGCTGAAAACTTCTGGCGGCGGAAAGAACAGCCAAAGATAGCTGCCCACGATAAGGCCAACAGGCAAAGCGCCAATAAGACATGCCGTAAGACGATGTTTCCTCAGCAGGAAGATGACTGTCGCCGCAACCAAATTCGCAATCGGACCAAGAATTACGTCTTGCGGACCAATGAAATAGTAGGCGTTGGTCAAGAAGCAGCCAAAAACTACACCGCCGACAACAGGCCAGCCCAGCAAAGCCGCCAATGCAATCAAACAGTCAGCAACACGCAGCTGAATAGGCCCATACACCGTCGGATTGCCAACAGAAACCATTTGAAGCACATTAATGACCACATACAGAGCTGCAAAAACAGCCGTCAAAGCCAAGTCTCTCGTGTCAAACTTCACTCTTTCACCTCCAACTCCCGGGGTTTGTAATGGCGGAACGGGTGGAGGCCCACTCACCCGCCAACACTTCTATGCGCACTACTCATGGTTATTAAATCTTACTAAGAAAGCTTGCAAGAAGTGTAGGGCCACTTTCCCTGTAATCTTATGTCCTAAGGCGTTGTGCTGCAAATGTTGGCAAGTGTAAGCCAGGTGTCAGAGCATTAACAGTCGCCGGGCAAGTACAGGTGCGAAAGTTGTGGCCGCCATCAAAAGCGAGATTACTATGACTATTTGTCTTTCGGTCAGTGGGCGGTTAAAGGTGACGAGCGTTATCAGGCTTCTTCTGTGGTTTGACACGAGTCGTTTGCCGTCAAAGGAAACGTTGGCCTTAGTCCGGTAGAAGAAAAACGTCAAGAGGATTATGGCTGAATTGAATATGTATGGCAAAATTGAGATTACCAAATCGAACTTTAGATCCGAGATGATTGCAAAAGCAGCGATTGTTATCCCTATGGCAAAGGATCCCGTGTTGCCGACGAAAATCCTGCCCCGAAAATTGAAGAAGGCGAGTATTAGCCAAACAATTAATGGGCAGAGCAGGAGGATTGCATAAGAACCTGAGATGGCCATTAACCCGATCATAACTATCGCGGGACAGATTGTTTCCAAACCGTTCAAACCGCCAAGCTGGTTCACGGTGTTTGTGATTATAGTCACGAGAATTGGAATGATTATGAAATAGTAGTAACCTCCGAAGTTTATGGTTCCAAGGAGGGGTAGCGCTATTGAAGTGCGCGCTCCAACGTGGCTTGCAAAAGTAACGAGCGGTATGGCGGCTATTAGCGGAAGGAAAGCCTTGTATCGCCACCTAATATCTATCCAGTCATCTAGCAGGCCCATGAAACCGCCGAACAAGATGCAGACTGCCAATGTCAGAGGCGCAGAAACACCGTTAGTCACGTTGATTACATCAAAGAAATAGAGAAGAAAAATGTACACGGCGCTTATCATGACATAGATGACGCCTAAACCGTTGGGAACTAAAGGCTTGTTTGGCTTGTGCTGGTCAGGGACTTTCGGGAACAACGTCTATCTTTCCTTACCCAGTGGGATACTTGATCTCGTAAAGGCATACCAATGGAATGAGTCCGCCGTATTTGCTACTAGCATCTGATGGGGTAAGAGTCAACCCGGCAATGTATGCTGGTACAAAGTATTGCGGCACGGGGTTTACCGCTCCGGTAGTGGGGTTTACCGCTCCAGTAGCGTTGCCTGCGTCTGGGTCAATCACTCCCTGCGCGTTACAATATAAGGTTCTTGCCCAAGTCATCAGCTGATAAATTGTCGTGTTGTAGCCCCGCTCATTCCATGCCCAATTGCCTGGCCAATAGGTTGTCGTGTTGACATATTCCCCGAATGTGCTCTCATCAGTCCAATCCCATCCAGACCAGTCCGACTTGTGTGGGCTCTGTCCGGAAATCTTGGCCATCCACGTCCATTTTCCCTCGTCTCCGTAGCCAGCCTCAGTTACATAAGCAGTTCCGCTCGATGAGCTTAGACCTAAGGTCGTGAACACAAGAATGTATTTCGCATTGTATAGCTTAAGCATCTTCACTGACTCAGTCTCGTTGGCCATGAACGTGAAGCCTATGTTTTCGATTGAAGTGTTGTTTATTGTGGCGTTGTCGGCAAGCGACGTCACGTTTCCAAGTATAGCTAACCAGTTCCCGTAATCCCACCACGCGCATACAACCGTGCCTGAATTGAGGTTGCCTCTTGTCCAAACCAGCATATCAATCCATTCCCGCACAGGCTCCTGAGGGGAAATTGGAAGACTGCCCGCAGTGATGGTGATTGGAGCATAAGACTGAGTCACCACCTTGGGTATGCCTCCCGACTGCGGCGAGATAGCAAAGTTTGTCATCAAGATCAGAAAAACCATGAAAACGGCGGTTCCGCTAAATTCCTTTCCAACATGTTCGAGCCCCAACTTCTTTTTAGACACAATCTTGCTTGGCTCCTTCAGCAATGTTACGAACGGTTTCAGAACTCCTATCGTTCCTACCGCTGCTAGAAGGCTGAACGCTGGCGCCAAAAGGAGAAGCAGACGCACCATTGAGGAACCGAAATAAAGGGCTGTCAAACCGAAGAGCAACAGGAACAAATTCTTGTCAGTTGGATCTCTCAAGACGAAGTAAAAGCTGACTGCAAAGAACACTATCATTATGCCGAAATCGTAGTACATGGAGCCCCAAGATGATATTCTGTGTTCAGCCACGGACTCTATGAGCGGAGAAACTGCGCGCACTAACGGGTCTATAACCGAAAGAAACTTCCCAGCAACCATCTCTATACGGCCCATTCGCCAAAGCAAGACAAAGGAACCTGCCAATCCTCCCAACAGCAGCGCCATGAATGTTGCCTTTGCTCTTAGCGAGACCAAGTAGGGAAGAATCTCAAAAAGGCAAAGCAAAGCAAATAGCCCAGCTACTGGCAAAACAGCAGCAGCCGTAAGGTATCCTGTCGTAATGTAAGGAGCGTTTATGGCAATTAACAGGCCCAATCCGAAGGTTATGCTGTAGGACAGCAGAATGCGCCGCCTGTATCTTCTCAACAGAAGTAGGACAAAAACAAAAAGCACAGTAAGCCCGATAGGATAATACGATGCGCCCCATCCAAGAACAAAGTACGCCAAAGCAGCGGCGGAACCGATTGAATACTTTATAGTCGAGCCAACGGGCCTATCTTCTTCAATAGCTCTCAGAAACAGTAAGCTGAACAATATAAGTGTGAATATTCCTATGGTTTCGTCGTCAAAGAAGCCCAGAGAGGTTCTTTGGATATAGGGTGCACTTAGAGCAAGAAAAAGAGATGCAAAAAGGCCAACCGATCTTCCGCCAATGTCCTTGCCAAGGAAGTAAATGGCCAAGCATGCCAGAGTTCCCATTATTACTGGAAAGAGTGCACAGAAACTCATCAAGTCGATATTAACACCCAAGAAGGAGACTATGTCGTAGAAGAATGCCGCAGTCATTGCCAGAGTTGGGTATGTAATCGCCATGTTTATGCCGTCTGGATACCAGCGCTGCTTGTTAATCCATTGGGTTGGCCAGTAAGGCGAAACTAAACCGTGTTCAACCATATATTTTGCAAGGCTGTATTGATGGTAGGGGTCAAACTCGGACAGATGCATCGTTCCTGTCTGAATCTCCCAGCGCATCGGGAAAATACGCACTGTGAAGGCAATAAAAAGGATCAGAAGTAACGCTGAAAAAGTGATCATCGAGTCGTGACTGATCTTGAGCCGAAGCTTTCCTACACTTTTCAGAGCATTAACAACGCGCTCTTTGGAAAGAACATTGCTAAGCTTCATTTTTGGGCCATCTCTCCTACACAAATTATTGAAGTGTTTTATTTCCCTTGCGGTGAGCTAATAGGATTCCAGTGTCTAGCATGACGTACATTATTCATATATACTTTACTAGAAATGTTTTCCACGAAGAGAGAAATGCAACTTTCACTCTTGCTTTACGGCGTGCGTCATCACCCATGGACTTACGCTCGGCATCTCCCTCAGCCCGAACAGTCTTTCCATCTTGGCAGAAAGAGGCACCAAGGAGTTCTCCGAGGTTCGGTTGAACAGCAACCAGTTGAAGCCCTCTTTTCTGACAAGCTTAAAGCCAACCTTGCGCAGTTCGTTCGCTATCTCATCGTACGAGTGCATGTAGTTTTTTCCCTGCAAGTTCCTGAGCTTCGACTTCAAGCTCGCCTTGTTGCCAAATGAGAAAACCAGCGAGCAACCGTTTTTCAGGATTCTGCTGCACTCGACTAACACGGTGTCCGATTCTGGTATGTAGTCAATTACTTCAATCATAAACGCTGCATCAAGAATATCCTCTTTCAAAGGGATGTTTCTCACATCAGCCAGAACAAGGTTCACAAGCCTGTTCTTGAACCTCAGCCTCCTAAGTCCAGGCAAGTCAATGTCAATCGCCACAACCTCCACATTCTTTGCCGCAGCAAGCAACGAGAATTTGCCTGCACCGGCTCCAATGTCACCGACCAGATGACATTTTGAGAAGTTGATTGATTTTAGGAAGAACGCCATCTCTACATTTGTCAGGTAGCTGCCATCTTGGTTCTGGTGGCTGTTTCCCAAAAAGTTTCAGGGACATCATCTTTCACGTTGCCTTGGCCCATTGACAACCAGCTCTTACTTCACAGTCAGTCTCTTGTACCCATATTCTTCAGGGTCGTAGAATGGGAATGCCACTATCCTTGCCTTGGCCGTTTTGTCGCGAATCTTCACGCTTACAACGTTACCTTCTTGAGAGTTGGATACCTGAATGTAAGCCATTCCTATGCCGATTTTGAGCAGTGGTGAGTATGTCCCGCTTGTCAACACTCCAATCTTTTCGCCTGCCTGATCGAAGACTTCCATTTTTGGTCGCGGTATGCCTTGGTCAACCATGAGGATTCCGACACGTTTGCGCTTGACGCCTTCAGCTTTCTGTCTCTGCAGAACGTCTCCTCCTATGAATTTTTCTTTCTGCAGCTTGACCACGAAGCCTAAGCCTGCCTCTAGCGGGGTTGTGTTTTCATCCATATCGTTCCCGTAAAGGCACAATCCAGCCTCAAGCCTCAAAGTGTCTCTTGCACCTAGCCCGCACGGTTCTATTCCGAAGGTTTTGCCTGCCTCAAGAATGCTGTTCCACAGTTTCACCGCGTTGTCAGGTCTTGCCAGAGAGGCATTCCAGATGAAGACTTCAAAACCATCTTCGCCTGTGTAACCTGTTCTGGACAGAAAAACCTCTACATCTGCTAGACGCGAATGATCACACTTGAACCGCCCAATCTTGCTGAGATCTTCAGTGGAGAATTGCTGCAGGGTTCTCTCAGCGTTTGGACCTTGGACTGCGAACATTGCCACATCGTTTGAGATGTCTTCGATTTTCACATCGAAGCCTGTAGCATTTTTGACCAGCCAGTTGTAGTCTTTTTCGCGGTTGCTAGCGTTGAAAACCACCAAGAACTTTGCAGCTTCCAAGCGGTACACAACGAAGTCGTCTAGTATGCCGCCTTTCTCGTTGCACATGACTGAGTATTGCGCTCCGTTAGGCGACAGTGTTGAAACGTTGTTTGTGATAACGTGGTTTAGAAAGCGTTCAGAATCAGCGCCTGTGACCATAACCCGTCCCATGTGAGAGATGTCAAAGATACCAACGCTGTTGCGAACAGCCAAGTGCTCAGGTATTATGCCCTTGTACCAAAGCGGCATTTCAAAACCAGCAAACATCGTCAACTTCGCTGTTTGCCGATGTACAGCATAAAGCTGGGTTCTCATAGTCCTTTCCGTCAAACGCCTTTCCCCCCACAAAAAGCCTACCTTATGGGTTTCACTTCTACATCAATAGGTACAAGCGCAAGTTTCTTCCCGCATTTCGGGCACTTCCCATCGTGCTGATGCAGAACCTCATCAGGAGGCTTCAATTCGGCACCTTGATACAAAACATGTCCACAACCTTGACACACTACGCGCTGAGGCACATCAATACACTCCACTGGGCAGTAAGGAAAGTAAGCGTCCATGACATATTTATTGATTGCTCAACCGAAACGCCGAGCGGACAATGCTGCAGGAGCGAAACGCTCCCGCGACACGATTATCCAATGAAAGAAACCGCGAAGATACTCAGTCAACCAGCCAGAATCTTCCTCAAGAAAGCCAAGCATGCTCACGACTTCCCAGAGCTCAATCAATACAAGGACCTTAGGCAGCCCAAGAGACCATCATCTTACTGTGCACGTTTGTGGCAGAAACTCTTAATTCAGCCCGCATCGCTTACCTCTGAGAAGCAATTCCCCACTGCACTAGTGTGGCTTGTACTCGCATGGAAAAGTACACATTTGTCATTACTGAAAAGCCTGATGCTGCCCGCAGAATAGCCTTAGCCCTTGACATCAAAGAAAAGCCAAAGAAAATGGAAGAAAACGGAGTGCCCTATTACGTGGCAGAACGGGATAGAGAGATTGTTGTTGTCCCGGCGCTGGGGCACCTGTACACGGTTGCCGAAGAAAGAAAGGGAAGAAGCCAGTACCCAGTTTTCGATTTCAAATGGGTGCCAAGATACGTCGCAGAAAAGAGCGCACGCCAAGTCCGCACATGGATCGACGCCATTGCAAAATTGGCAAGGAACGCTGACGTGTTCATTGACGCATGTGACTATGACATTGAGGGAAGCATTATCGGGTATT
>Ga0315296_10004127_pt1 | contig 11949 bp, 6 predicted proteins | sample YL17G14_18_MG_FD_203921 | JGI IMG/M metagenome (GOLD analysis project Ga0315296, IMG submission 203921) | Sediment microbial communities from Yellowstone Lake, YNP, Wyoming, USA - YL17G14_18 | ecosystem: Environmental > Aquatic > Freshwater > Lake > Sediment | place: USA: Wyoming | collected...
GGTCCCCGGAGGATGTGAGGCGGGAAGTGGCCGATCGAATTCGGGTCTTGGGCCGGCACGGGGGTCTCATTTTGGGACCGACGCATCACGTACAACTGGATACGCCGATGGAGAACTTCCGAGCGATGGTTGACGCCATCACCGGTCCATCAGTGAGATGACTGGGAAAAGCATGCGTACAGGAGAGGCTGCGTCCGCCAACCGATCGTTGGACCGAGGTGAAGTTCGGCAACATCTTCTCACTCAATATCGGCCCGGACTACGCGGGACGCCTGCGCGAGGTGGACGTACGGACGCTGCGCAAGGTCGGCGACATGATCCGCAGCAACGCGCCGGATCCGAACGACAGGACCCGTATCCAACCTATTCTCTTGCAGCCTGTCGCGTGGCGATGGGTACGTGCCCTATTTCCAAGCCTGCCGGCGGGGTTACAATCAAGGCCGGGTCGATCTCCGCCAGTTTTCCGATCGCGGGCGGGGCCAGGTAATCACGATCCTTCTTCCAGTTCCGATGGAGTTTCTCCACCCGCGTCTGCAGGCTCTCCCGCTCTTCATTCGTCAGATCAGCGTTCAGTAATGCAGGCTGATCGGCAAATCGATACCAGTAGTACGTCACCACACTGCCGTCTCCCGGATACACCTGGAACGGTCCTGCCACGGGGCCGGGCTTCTTCCAGCAACTCTCCGGATCGTCGGGTGTAACGTAGGGTTCGGGGCGATCCTCGACGGGCCGATCGAACGTAACATGGGCCAGCCCTGTTTCCGCCGGAACATCTTTGGCGGGTACCGGTACCCACTGTGCCTTCTTTTTGTCACTACTGACCAGGCGATAATACTCAGGAAGCGTCACCAGGGGACCGTCCTTGGAGTCCTTTCTCGTAGCCAGTTCGTAGTTCCACCGGTAACCGAAGCTGCTGGGGTCCGGCGCCACGGGAGTGGCAAAAGAACTCCAGGCAACAGCGGCTCTCTCTTCCTTGGGAACAGAGGACGTATAGATTCTCCATGTTGCGCCCCCTTTTCCCGGAAAGCTGTACATCGTGGCCCCCGTGGGGTCGATGGCGCCGCTGGCCGGGGCGCCGCCTTCAAACCACGCCTGCACGGCATCCCAGATCGCCTTTTTGTTGTAGATGGCGGCGTGGTGCAGGACCACCGAATCGCCCTGCGGCCCTCGGGGAAACGAGGTCGGAGCTATTCGGGCGTAAGTCTCGCCCTTCTCGTCCACAGCCTGGACGCTGGGGACATATTGAGTCTCCATCTGCATCGCCCGATTCGGCCCGGCCGGACGGGAATCCAGAAGCTTCCCGGCCAGGCAGGGGTCGGTCACGGTCGTGTGGGACCAGAAGTAGGGAGTGAAGAAGGCAACCGGGCCTTTGAAGTTCTGCGTGCTCAGAAACAGAGTCCAGCAGTGATTCCCGGTAGGCACGCTCTTGCCGGCAGTGGTGGATTTGGGTGCGGTGAGCGGCAGCGCCAGATACCCGTAGCCGAACAGCTCCCCGCAGGTGCCTTGTTTCAGATTGAGGCCATCGGGCGGCCACAACACCCAGGGACTCAGTTGTGCTATGCCGTACTTGCCTCTGGGTTCCTCCCAACTCCTGCCCTTGCCCGCTCCCGGACCGTTGGCCCATTCGACGAAATTCGGGGCCACCCCGCCCATGATGAACTTCGGCGTTTCGGTCGCAAATCGCGTGTCGCGCCACCAGCCCAGGCCGCCCTCGATGTCGGAGTACATCTTGGCGGGCGCGGGACCATCATACTGAGCGAACATCCAGGTGCCGAACAGACCGGTTTGAAAGCGATCCCCGGGATATTTCTCCACCAAAGGCCAAGCCGCTGCGTATATAGAGAACCCGGCGTTATAGGTCTCGGGGACTTTCTCGTGAGGAACGAGCAGGTATCCGGCCATCTCTCCTTTTTGAACCGAATTCGAGGCGCCCATAACAGGCGCCAGGGGTGGAATGAACACGAGGGCCAGGCAGGATGCGAACGACGTGAAAAGACCCTGTTTCAACATAAGAAAACCTCCGGCGACTATCCTCACTATTCTTGCACAAGACCGGCTTTCCGGCTGCGTATTACGCCGTAAGGTAAGACGGAACCACCTCTATCGATATTGCATAACCAGGGGTTCACTTCCAAAAAACAACAGGTCGGAAGAGGATAGGCAGACGCCCACGGTGGTCCCGTTGGCGATTGACAAGTACAGGTTGGACGTGCGTCCATTACCTTGAACGCCAAACGCTTGTTGTCCCCAGCGTACTGCCTTCGCCAGAGTTGCCTTAGTTCCGTTCTCGCGGTATAATGAACTATGATGAGAGTTGTTGGCATCTTGACGCTCAGTGTGGTGTTTCTGCTGCCTGCCGGTGCTGCTGTGTTTCCCGAGTTGGCCACGGTTTCTGATCTGGCGGGAATCGAGCCCCCGTCGCGTTTCACATCCGACCTTCCCATCCTGGTGGTGGAGAACTTCGGCGCCGGCGCCATTCCCGCACCAGGAGCCACGTTTCAGGCCGCATGGGTCTTCGTGTTCGAGGTGGACGAGACCACTGGGCGCAGCTCCCTGGCGCGTGGGCCTGATGTGAGCATGCGCATAGGAATCCGGCGCCGCGGCCAGAGCTCCGCCGGCTTTCCCAAGGCTCAATATCGGCTGGAGTTGTGGGACGAGAACGGCGAGGAGATCGACTATCCCCTGTTGGGTCTGCCCTCCGAATCGGACTGGGTGTTCAACGGTCCGTATACGGACAAGGCCTTGATCCGCGATCCCATGGCCTTTGCTCTTGGGCGAGCCATCGGTCTGGAGGCGCCGCGCACGCAGCATTTCGAGATGTTTCTCAGCACCAATGGCGGCACTCTGACCTCCAGCGAATACGTGGGAGTGTACGTGTTGATCGAGAGCATCAAGCTCAGCAAGAATCGAACGGACCTCAAGCGCCTGGATGCCACGGACAGCGCGGAACCGAACATCAGCGGCGGTTATATCATGCGCTTCGAGCCCCCGGGGATTGCCAACGACGGTCCGCGCGCCGTCGGCTGGAACTCGGTGGAGATCGTGGAACCCGAGGCGCCCACCGTCGCCCAAAGGAGCTGGATCGGGAGGTATCTCACCAGCTTCGCAGCTACGCTCGGCTGGGTCCGGGGCCAGGCCAACAATGTCGGCATTCCGAACAATGATCCGCGGACCGGGTATCCGGCGTATATCGATGTGGATTCCTTTGTGAACCTGCTGGTAATCAATGAGCTGCTCCGGGAGCAGGATTCCTATGTGCGCAGCGACTACATGTTCAAGGATCGCGACGGCAGGCTGCACAAGGGACCTCTCTGGGACTACAACCTGATCGCCGGAACGGGCTGCTGCTTCGACAATCGCAACCCCAGGGGCTGGCAATATGAGCAAGACTACAACCGCGGCGGGCGCGACCATGGCTATGAGCCGGATTGGTTCGTGCCGCTGCTGCGCTGCCCCGATTTCCGCCAGGCCTTTGTCGACCGCTGGAGTCAACTGCGTGCCCACGGCATCCTGGAGACGAGCCAATTGTTCGGCCTGATCGACAGCCTGGCGGACCCGCTGCACGAATCCGCCGTCCGCAACTTCGTCAAGTGGAACAATCTCGGGAAAAGCAGCGTCGGCTTCCCGACGCCGGTCAGCAACACCTGGCCGGAGCAAATCGACGCGATCAAGGCTTGGCTCACGCAGCGTCTGGCCTGGATTGACGGGCAGTTCCCTAAGGCTCCTACCTTTGCACCCGGCACCGGCGTGGTGGCCCCGGGCACGGACGTGGCGATCCGCACTACGCAGGGAGTGATGTGCTACACTCTGTACACCCTGGATGGATCGGACCCTCGTTTGCCGGGTGGCTTGCTCAACCCCCAGGCCCGACTTCTGCTCGGCGTCCCCGCTTCTGCGAGTCAGGAAGTGCTTGTTTCCCGGAACGCCGAGAACGTGCAGGCCCTGCGTCCGACCACGTCCCGGCCCGGAGCTACGGCGTGGACCGCGGTGGACTTCGATGCGGCCGGCTGGCGCACGGGCCGAAACGGCGTGGGCTATGAGAACGCGGCCGCTGACTATGCCGGGTTGATTCATATCGATGTGGGCGATGTCTCCCAGGGCTGGCCCCATAGCGTGTACGTACGCTACCCCTTCGTTGTGAACGACCCGGCAGTTGCCGAGGTCCTCACGTTGCGCGTGAACTACGATGACGGCTTCGTGGCCTATCTCAACGGGACGCCCATCGCGGCGCGAAATGCCCCGGCCGGCATCCCGGCCTGGAACAGCGGGGCCACCGGCGACCACCTGGACAGCGCAGCCCTGGTGGCCGAGGAGATCGATGTCAGTGCATTTTCTCACTATCTGGTGTCCGGCAACAACGTCCTGGCCGTGCATATGTTGAACAACGGCGGCACGCCGAACACGTCCAACACCGGCTGCACAAGCTCGGATATGCTCCTGATTGCCGAGTTGGTGGCCTCTCGTACGAACGCCGTCACTGCCAAGGTGACGGTTCATGGCAGCATGAACCTGACCGCCCGCAACTACGATGGCACGAACTGGAGCATGCCGGTCACGGCCACATACGTGGTGGGCACACCGGCCCATGCCGGGAACCTGGCGGTCACCGAACTAAATTACCATCCCGCCGACCCCAGTATCGCGGAGCTCGCGGCAGACCCGAATCTTGGTGATGACGACTTTGAATTCATCGAGTTGCGGAACATCAGCGACGGCTTGATCGACCTCACCGGCGTCGCGTTTGTCGACGGCGTCGACTTCACCATGCGCATCCCCATGACGCTGGACGCGGGGGAACGAGTTGTCCTGGTGAGGAATCGGGCGGCCTTCGCGTTGCGCTATGGGATGGACCGAGCCATCGGTGGAGTCTACACCAAGAACCTCAGCAACGACGGCGAGACCCTAACACTGCAGGACGTCATGGGCAACGACATATTCCGTTTCACCTTCAATGACACATGGTATCGATGGACCGACGGTCATGGATACACTCTGGTACTCAGAGATCAAGACCACATCCCGGACGACTACGGCAAATTGGGTTCTTGGACCACGAGCAGCGAGATACTCGGCAGCCCCGGGCACTAAGATGAAGGAGACTCCAATCATGCGTACCGCCGCCCGAACACGTCGGGATTTTCTCAAGTCAGTCGGCCTCGGAACCGTCTCTGTGCTCATCAGCGGTTGTGCGGGAAGTACTTCGGTTTCCACGGGGAGACGCGGGTACAGACGCCCGAACGTGATTCTGGTCATGACCGATGACCAGGGTTATGGCGATCTGGCCTGCTTGGGCAATCCGATCGTCAAAACGCCCAACATCGACGAGCTCTATTCTCGCTCGATTCACCTGACCGACTTTCACGTCAGCCCCACCTGTTCGCCAACGCGTGCCAGCCTGATGACCGGGCGATACTGCAACGCCACCGGGGTCTGGCACACGGTGATGGGCCGTTCGCTCCTGCGAAGGGACGAAGTAACCCTGGGCGATTGCTTCAAGACGGCCGGCTATCGCACGGGCATCTTCGGCAAGTGGCATCTGGGCGACAATTATCCCTTCCGCCCCTGGGTGCGAGGCTTCGATGAGGCGCTGATCCTGGGCGGCGGCGCCATCGGCAACACCCCCGACTTCTTCGGCAACGATTACTTCGACGATACCTACTCCGACAGCGGCAAACCTGAGCCGTTCACCGGCTACTGTACCGATGTCTGGTTCGACCGTGCGATGGCGTTCATGAGCCATTGCGCCAAGAGTAATCAGCCGTTCTTCTGCTATCTGCCGACGAACGCCGCCCACGGACCCTATCGCGTCCCCGATAAGTACAAGCAAATCTACGAGGCCGACCCCAATATACCGAATGCCAACTTCTACGGCATGATCACGAACATCGACGAGAATATGGGAAAGCTGATGCGCTTCCTGAAAGGCAATCGCCTGGAAGAGAACACGCTTGTGATCTTCATAACCGACAATGGCTCTGCCGTGGGCGAGGGCCGCCGCCCGGCTTTCAATGCCGGCATGCGTGGTTTCAAAGGCAGTCCTTACGAAGGCGGCCATCGTGTGCCGTGTTTCATCTATTGGCCCGCCGGCAACCTGGTGGGACCCAAGGACATCAACGTCCTCACCGCCCACATCGATATCCTGCCCACGCTCGTGGACATTTGCGGCTTGAGGAGGCCGGATGGCCCGAAACTGCACGGCATATCGCTCAAGCCATTGCTTTATGACCGCTCCACCGATTGGACGGGTCGTGCCCTTGTCGTCGATTCCCAGCGAGTGGAGAATCTGATCAAGTGGCGTCAATGCGTCGTGATGCAGGGACAGTGGCGGCTGGTGAACGGCACGGAGCTTTTCGATGTCGCCAAGGATCCCGGTCAGAAAGAAGATATCGCCGCTGAGCATGCGGAAGTCGTAGAACGCCTGCGAGGCGAATACGAAAGATGGTGGCAGGACATCTCACAGCGCGGTGGCGAGTACGTGCCGATCGTGCTCGGTCACGACGCGGAGAATCCCACCTGTCTGACGAGCCATGACTGGCATGATGCCCAGACAGGTTATCCGGTATTCGACCAGTCCCAGGTCCGCCGGGCCGTTAGATCCAACGGCTTCTGGGCGGTAGATGTTGCCCGTGCCGGACGCTACGAGATTCAATTGCGCCGCTGGCCACGGGAACTTGATCAGCCCATCAATGGCTCGATACCCGACGGCCAAGCCATCAGTGCGGTCCAGGCGAGATTGACCATTGGTCGAATCGAACAAACCATGGCCGTCAAAGCCGACGACAAGGCGGCGGTCTTCACCGTGGATCTCGACCAGGGACCGGCGAAGCTGCAAAGCTGGCTCATTGAGAAGGATGGCCAGAGCCGCGGCGCCTATTATGTTTACGTTAGGAGACTATAGCGCCCGCGGCCCTGTGCCTCTGTGACCGGAACGGCATCGGTTGCCGATACCGTGGTATGTCGCGATGCGTCGTTTCGCCGAGCGGACAGGTGCGCCGGATTCTCAACGTCTGACCGCCTACCGCTGCAACGGGCCCCATATGTCGCTAAGGAGATCGTGCAGCGTTGGATCGTGTTCCTTCAGTTCCGCGCGTACGAACGGGTAGAAGTCGTTGCGATAGAAGTACGCTTCCGTCCCTTCTGCGAAATACTCCTTGTGGTCAGTCAACGCGTAATGGCGGACCGTCTGGCCGGTGTAGAGAAGCACCTTCTCATAAATCCCGGCCGCTTTGACCTTTTGGTAGGCCTCCACAATGCGCGGTTCGTCGAAGTCCAGATATTGGTCGTGATAGGCGTGCGCCAACTCGTGGAGCACCACGGCCGGATGCTTGACCATCTGGTCGCGCGCAAGCAGGCTCTCCGCTCGAGGAATATGGACCTTCTTGGCCAGACGCGGGTCGTGACCGTGAGAGGTCAGCCAACCGAGACTCGGATGGTACTGCATGGCAGCCAGCGTCGGATGCCGATGCTCTATCCAAATCTCCAGCTTTCGCATCCTGGCGAGTTGTGGCTCCGGAACCAGGATGGCGATGCGCTGGAGGTGGTTGGCCAGCATCCCTATCGCCCGGGCCCCATTCTCGCTGTGCTCACCCTCGAGCAGTTGGGGATCCACGTATACGGTCCAGCCCTCGATCTGCTGCACCACGGGATCGAAGCGGACAGCCGGAGCCTCTGCCGACGTTGGCGCCGGTTCAGCGTGTGGGCCCGATCCGGTTCTCTGGTCCTTGAGCAGTTTCAGCATCGCTTCACCAAAGCTGACGCCAATCTTGTAGAAGGTGTCAGCTCGCCCGCGGTAATGATAGTCGCCATCATATGACTTCCCTTCTGAGACCACAAACGGGCTGGTCCGGGCGTATGCGACCGTACCTGCAAATTCGGGCATCCGGGAGGGGGCCTCCTGGGCGTCGCGCATCGCGTAGTGTTTGTGGGCATAACGAGGGTTCACTTCGACGCCGGCCATGCCCAGCTCCCCAACCACAACGGGCAGCCGAGGCATGCCCAACTCCTCCCGCACATCGCGAATGAAGTTGATCAGGTTCTTCCCGTACTCTGCTCGATACGTATCATTGATCACGTCATTGAAACCCTGAAACCAGACCAGCCCGGCCAATTCGCAGCCGCTGCCGTCGTAGTCAGGGTAAAGGCTCTGCACATTCGCCATCGTCGCGCGAACCTCTCGGATCATCTCGAGGAAACGCATGCCCACCCGATACTCGCCGCTTTCGATTCGTTTCTGCGTTTTCTCATCGAGAGGAAATGCCGGCTGTCCGGAGCTTGGGGGACGGAAATCGAGAGCCAGACTCTGCCCGCCCCAGGCCACTTTGATGAGCAGGATCTGATTGTCGATCGCCTCGCCCAGGACGTAGCCAAATCCCAACTCGGGACCGACGCGGTTCTCCGGGGAACCATAACCCACGGTCAATTCCCCTTTCTTCTGGCCGTATTTGATCCACACGTCGCCGCGTTTCATCCACTGGCCGTCTTTCCTGAGATGGCCATATTCTGTCGGGTCATCTGTGACCAATTGGTCAAGGTGCGCGATGGCGCCCTTGCCCTCCATATTGGATTGACCGGCCAGGATGAATACCTTCAGCGGTCCCTTGCCCCGTTCTCTTGCCTCGATGGGCGGGGACACAGAAATCACGGCCAGACATGCAACCGCAAGTACAACGGTACGCATCACCTTCGGTTGATTCAAACCCATGTCGCCGTCTCCTGGTAAATGGGGCCCTACACGGGGCAGAATGGACGCAGCCTGAGGATCTGCGTCTATTCGCCGAGTGCATTGCAGCAGGGCCGATGGCGGCGGTCAGCGCCGCCGAGTAACCGACGCCGAGGCGGGCGGTGTTCTCACGACGCTCAACTCATGTTGAAGACGCCCGATTTCCTCATGGTTTGGTGGCAGGAGGGGCCGGCGTGGAGGTCCCACGGGATGGCCCACCAGCGCGCAGCCTGCTTTGACGAATTGCGTGTACTTGCCTTCGTCCTCCATCATGGAAAGGATGGGCAGCAATCGATGGTAGAGGTTCTCTGCCGCGTGTCCGTCTCCTTCTTCGCAAGCCCGTTCGAACAACTGCACGTGCTCTTTGGGCAGCAGGTTCACGACGCCGCCGACCCAGCCCACCGCCCCCAGACGCAGACTCTCCAGGGCCAGCGTGTCACAGCCGCAGAAGACCCCCATCTTTCCATTCAGGCGATGGATAATCTCGTCCATCCGCTTTACATCCCCCGTACTCTCCTTAACGTATCGAACATTTTCCAACTCAGCCAATCGCTCGATCAACGCCGGGGTCATATCCACACCCGTGCGTCCGGGATAATTGTAGAGCATGATTGGAATCCCGATAGCATCGTTCACCCTCCGGAAGTGCTCGAACAACTCGTCGGGTGTCGGCAGCGAGTAGTAGGGGGCAGCCAACAGAACCCCGTCGGCGCCCAGGGCCTCCGCCTCGCGGGCATAAGCGACTACCTCGCGAGTGCTGCCGGCATTGGCTCCTACCACCACCGGAACTCTTCCTGCCGCCGCGGCCAGAGTCGCTTTCACGACGGCGGTGCGCTCCCCCGGACTCAGGGCATAGTATTCGCCCGTGCTGCCCAGTGGCGCCAAGCCATGCACCCCTTCGGCGATCAGGTACTCGACCATGTCGCCGAGCCGATCCAGGTCCACCTCTTCGGCGGCCGTCATCGGCGTGACCAGAGCCGCAACAACACCTTTCAGCATATTCTCCATTCCTGCTCCCGTTCCTGAAAATCACCCTCTCTGAAAAAACGATCCCGCCATTGCGAGGTTGCTCGCGAATTGGAAAACCACGGATCTCACATCGCCGACTTGCCTCGCATGGGACATCGGTGTCGATCCTCTGTTGCCCGGGCGTCCAAACACCTGCGGGTTCTCCACGTGCAGACCTGACTGCGTCGCCACGGGGCCACTCACAAGAGGGCCATGCTCTACAACCTCTCATTGTACCATTTTGTGATACTGTGTACAAGGGAGTATTCGCACTTCTGGCAATTCGACGGGTCTATATCCCGAAGGCCGGCGGGACATCTGCCACTTCTACTTCGCGGGAACTTTGTAAAGTCCTCTGAGGCGTTCCAGCTCGGCGTGCATTTGCTCGCGGACGGCTTTGGCCGCTGTATCATTGTAGATACTCCTGAGCTCCTGTGGGTCCTGCGCCAGATCGAAGAGCTCCCATTGGCCGTTGTCGTAGTAGTGGATCAGCTTGTAGCGGTCCGTTCGCACGCCGTAATGGCGCGGCACATTGTGTTCGCCTTCTTCGTAGTAGTGGTAGTACAGGCTGTTTCGCCAGTCGCGAGTTTCCCCCTTGAACAGGGGCATCAGGCTCTCGCCCTGGATTTCCTTCGGCACGTCCACGCCGGCCGCCTCCAGGAACGTGGGGCAGAAGTCGATGTTCTGCGCCAGCGCCCGGGTTCGCGCGCCCGGCTTGATGACGGCCGGCCAACGGGCGACAAACGGCATTCGGAACGATTCTTCGTACATCCATCGCTTGTCGTACCAGCCATGCTCGCCCAGGTAGAAGCCCTGGTCGGAGCTGTAGATCACGAGCGTGTTGTCCGCAAGCCCCGCCTGGTCGAGGTAGTCCAGCGTCCGCCCGACATTGTCGTCGATCGACGCGACGCAGCGCAGGTAGTCCTTGACATATCGCTGATATTTCCAGCGGACCAGGTCCCGGCCGGTGAGGTTGGCCTGCCGGAAGGCCTCGTTCTTCGGCTCATAGGCAGCATCCCAAAGGGTTCGCTGCTCTGGCGTCATTCGGGCCAGCTCGGGATTCTTCATCGCCCGTCCCAGTGCGTCCTTCACTTCCGAGCCGGTGACCTTCAGGTCGTAGTCCATCATCATGTGCCGGGCGATTTCCATCTCGTTGTCCTTGAGCGCCCCATTGCGATTGGCGTAATCATCGAACAACGTCGCAGGCTCGGGGATCGTCACGTCGTCGTACTTCGTCAGGTGTTTGGGACCCGGCGCCCAGACTCGATGCGGCGCCTTGTGCTGGCACATCAGGAGGAAGGGCTTGTCCGTATCCCGCTTGTTCTTCAGCCAGTCGAGCGTCAGATCCGTGATGATGTCCGTGACGTAACCGGTATAGCGTTTCGTGCCGCCGGCGCTGAGGAAGTCGGGGTTGTAGTAGTTCCCCTGTCCCGGGAGAATCTGCCAGTGATCGAACCCGATTGGGTCCGTGACGAGGTGCCATTTGCCGATCAGGACCGTTTGATAACCGGCTCGCTGCAGCAGTCTGGGCAGTGTGGTCTGCGCGCCGTCAAACTGATCGCCGTTGGTCATCAAGCCGTTCATGTGGCTGTGCTTTCCCGTCAGGACCGCCGCCCGGCTGGGCGCGCAGATTGAGTTGCAGCAAAAACACCGATCCAGCGCGATGCCCTCATTGGCAATCCGGTCGATGTTCGGCGTCTTGTTGATCTTTGAGCCCAGGGAGCTGATTGCCTGCACCGCGTGATCGTCCGAGAAGATGAAGAGGATATTGGGTCTCTTCGGGGGCGATACCGGCCCACTGATGCAGGGAAATGACCTCAGCGACACCGAAGCCGCGCCAACCGCCTGCAGAAATCTTCGCCTATTCATTTGTACTCTACTCCATTTCTTCAGACAATAGCAACTCTCCCGGTCGTTTTCGCCGGCGCCCCAGGCTTCAACGCTCTGGTCGGCTATCGGCCCGCACCCGGTGACGAACGGTCCTCACGTGGTCCGGGAGGCAGATGCTCCGTCAGGTACCGGGTGAGCAACTCATACAGATGCCGGGTGGTATTCTCTCCTTCACGGAGGGAGTGGGACCGGCTCGGATACGCCATCATGGAGAATGCCTTGTTGTGCTTGATCAGCTCATTGATGAGGACTTCACAGTTCTGATAATGACAATTGTCATCACCGGTGCCGTAGACGACGAGGAGGTTTCCCTTGAGCTGATGGGCGAAGGT
>Ga0315296_10004129_pt1 | contig 11946 bp, 13 predicted proteins | sample YL17G14_18_MG_FD_203921 | JGI IMG/M metagenome (GOLD analysis project Ga0315296, IMG submission 203921) | Sediment microbial communities from Yellowstone Lake, YNP, Wyoming, USA - YL17G14_18 | ecosystem: Environmental > Aquatic > Freshwater > Lake > Sediment | place: USA: Wyoming | collected...
AATACGATTCACCAGCTTTTCTTCCTCGCTCCCAACATGAGAAACATAGCGCTGAGTAGCCCTGGTCTGTCTGAGTACCTTACATGCCCGTGACCTGCCCCCCAAAAACCAGTCCAGAAATAATGTTAGACTGGATAATGAGAAAGGGGGCATTTCATTGGCAAGAAGACTATTCAAACCAGAGCAAATCATCAACAAGCTGCGCGAGGCTGAAGTTCTGATCAGCCAAGGTGGTACGATTGGTGAAGCCAGCAGAAAAATTGGAGTCACCGAACAAACCTATTACCGCTGGCGCCGAGAGTACGGCGGAATGGGGGTAGAACAAGCTAAGCGGCTAAGGGAACTAGAGAGGGAAAATACGAGGCTGAAGAGACTAGTGGCTGATCTTTCTCTAGACAATGCCATCTTGAAGGAGGCTGCCCGGGGAAACTCCTGAGCCCGTCAAAGAGACGCAGATAGTGGAACAAGTTTGTCAGACATTATCCGTCTCGGAGCGACGGGCATGCAAGGTGCTGAGCCAGGCGAGGGCAACACAACGGCATGTACCACATATCCCCTCTGATGAGGAACAGCTAAGGACTCGTATTATTGAACTAGCTACTCGCTACGGGCGATATGGTTATCGAAGGATAACAGCAATGCTCAGACAGGAAAGCTGGCGAGTAAATCATAAACGTGTGGAACGGATCTGGAGACAAGAAGGACTTAAGGTGCCAAAGAGACAACCGAAGCGGGGAAGGCTGTGGTCGAATGATGGCTCATGTATTCGACTGAGACCTGAACATAAAGACCATGTCTGGAGCTACGATTTTATGGTTGATAGAACGTCTGACGGCAGGGCATTTCGGATACTGACCATAATTGATGAATACACCAGAGAGTGTCTAGGGATATCGGTAGATCGTCGTATCACTTCTCAGGATGTAATTGACAAGTTATATCAGCTCTTTGTTTTCAGGGGAGTACCAGAGCACATTCGCTCTGATAATGGGCCTGAATTCACTGCCAGGGCAATACGTGCTTGGCTGAAGCGGTTGGGAGTGAAGACTTTGTTCATTGAGAGAGGAAGCCCGTGGGAGAACGGCTACATAAAATCATTCAATGGCAAGTTAAGGGATGAACTTCTGAATCGTGAGATATTTACCACGTTAGCTGAAGCCAGAATATTGATAGAAAGCTGGAGGAGAGAATATAATCAAGAACGACCACATAGTGCACTTAACTACCGACCGCCTGCTCCTGAGGCTATTATGCTTATGGGACTAACTTAACAAGTGATATAATTGTTGGGGGCAGGTCACTCCTTTTCTATCTTGATCGAGTGTTCCTCGGATTTGTACCATCCTATAACAATTTCTACAACATCTGACAAAGAGCCAATGCAATTCCTTTCTTAAAAAGCTTCTTGCAACTCTGCTATCTCATAAATTATTCCTTTGGAACTCTTGGGGTGAGTAAATGCAGTTTTGAAGGGTCCTTCGTATGACTTGCCAATTATTTCGACTCCTTGATTCTCAAGTTTTTCACAGTCCTTTTCTAAATTATCAGATAGAAGTGAGATATGATGAAACCCCTCTCCTTTTGTTTTCAAAAACTTGGGTACCACTCCGACATCTCCGAGAGGTTCCATAAGCTCAAATTTGCCGTCACCTATTTGTACTAAACAAGAAATTTGCCCCAATTCTGGGAACTCATGCCTGCCAAGTTCTTTTGCGTCATAAGCTCTTTTCAGGAACTCCAATACATCATCTATGCTTTCTACAACAAAACCTACATGATTGATGCCTCTTATCACATTTATTCTCCTCTTCTTGCCTCGCTAGTTTTTCAATATCTGTATTCCACCGGCAACTGGATTAGTCATTCCAGCTATATATCCGCCTACCATTTCTGCCATGCCTACTTTAGCGCCACGGATTTGTCTCTCTCCCGCTTCTCCTCTTAAGTGCAGTGTTACTTCGCAAACTACTCTGGTGCCTGATGCCCCCAAGGGATGACCTAATGATAAAAGTCCGCCGCTTGGGTTTACAGGAATTTTTCCACCAATTTCAGTCGCTCCAGAACGCATAAACGAGATACCATCTCCAGGATTGCATATCCCGAGAGCTTCATACGCACAAATTTCCTCAGGTGAAAAAGCATCATGAAGCTCGATTAAGTCCAGGTCTTTAGGTCCTATCCCTGCTTTTTCATATGCTGCGTTCGACAACCTTTCCACCGTTGAAAACCTTGTTATCTCTTCGTCAGCAGTTTCGTAGTCACCTGACATTATTACCGACGAAGCTATTTTAATTAGTTTAGTGGTATGTCTTTTTGCTACCGCTTCCGAACACAATACTACTGCTGCAGATCCATCAGTAAAAGGACAGCACTGAAACAGTGTAAGTGGGTCACAAACCATCTTTGAATTTATTATTTCTTCCACTGTAAATGGTTTTTTATACTGAGCTACAGGATTCATACAAGCATTACGGTGGTTCTTAACAGATGGGTATGCCAGGTCTTCCCTAGTTGCTCCTCTTGTCTCCATTAACCTGCGGCCTATAAGTGCAAAACTCGACGGCATTGTTTCTCCCACAAGTCTATTTAAATCATCTTTTCCTGATGGTGGTATTAATCTTCCGGCCAGACTGCTTGTTGTCATCGTTTCTACGCCTATCACTATTCCCATGTCATATATCCCGTATGCTATGTCTTTCCACAATAAATGCACTGCTGTCGACCCGCTGGCACATGCATTCTCGACATTGTGCATTTCAATTCGAGTAATACCAATTCTTTTTAATATAGATTGGGCATTTACTTGAGCGTCGACTGCTCTGGCTGAATATGCTATTTGTATGCCTCTAGGGTCTATCCCTGCATCTTCAATTGCTTTTTTTGCAGCTTGAGACCCCAGTTCATCTACAGTAGAATTGGGCAGTTTTCCAAACATGGTTTGCCCAACTCCAAGTACTACCACGTCTCTCATTATTTTCCTCCTTGTGTTTTTAATTTATTTTGCATGATTTCCTTATACTTATCTAAACTTATAGCCAATGACCTCTTTATCGTCTTCTGTCCACACTGTATCTATCACCATTTCCATTTCCGCTCCGACTTTGAATCCTCCATCACTCATCACCAACGGTGCGAGTATTCTTATGCCTTCCGGTAAATCTATTAACCCCATTGCATGTGGCGGCTTGAATTTAGATACAGGATAATATGATATTGTGTAAGAATATAGTTTTCCTTTACGGCTGAGCTCGACTTCTTTCATTTCTTTATTGAAACAGTGAAGGCAGTAGTCTGTTTTGGGAAAAGCTATTTTGCCACAAGATGTACACTTGTTTGCCACCAAAGAAATCCCGTTTGGGCCCTCTTTAAATATATCATCTCTAATAAAGACTCGGTCTCCCATTAAATCTAATACTCCTTTCCAATTGACGCCCTAATACCCTAATATTGTAAACAAAATAGCACTCTTTTTTGCACTTCCACACTTGGCTGGGGAGGCCATCGGTGAAAAACAGAGTTGCCCAATGCAACCCTTCTGCATCTCGGGATAACTGAAATGCAGAAGGATTATTAATTAACATTCGCCACTAATACTATTTAGTACTATTTAGGCGTTTTTTTACTCCACACAGGTTTAGCCCCTATGCTCTTCATCAATTCAGGGTCTTCTTCATGATAAATCAAATAATATACTTAAGAATTTCGAGTTATTTTTTATACTTGAAGTCTCTTGGAGCGCCCAATCCCAGCATTTCTCTGGCTTGCCTGGGCGTGGCAATAGGTCTTCCCAGTTCGTTTGCAATTCTTACAACTTTTTCAACGAATTGGGCATTGCTTTCAGCCAGTTTTCCTCTTTCAATATAAATATTATCTTCCATCCCTACTCTTACGTGACATCCTTGTATCATAGCCATTGTTATCATAGGAAATTGACACGCACCTACACCAATACAGCTAAGTATCGAATTTCTAGGAGTGCATCTAATAGTTGCCATCAAATAGTCCGATGTCGGGTAGTTGATTCCTGCACCAAAGACCATTTGAACTAAGTAAGGCGGTTCAACCAGACCTGCGTCTATTAATTGATGCAAATACCATATATCGCCGATATCAAATATTTCAAATTCAGGCTTGACGCCATGCTCTTTCATCAACTTGATTGCATTTTCTGCCTCCGTGGGTGTTATTGAAAATGCATATTCAACTACAACATCTTCATCTCTCCCCGTTAATGGTGGCTTTCTCTTTCCTAGTTTCGCTCTTGGAGAATAATTTGATATATCTATACTTGCCATCTCTGGACTTGCATATATTGAAGTTAGCATTTGAGGCGATACCTGCCCCTCGGAGGAATATCTCATACCTGAAACTGTTCGTATCCTACCACATGCGGCAGTATTATTGATTATAATATCCGGGCATTTTTCTCTTATCAATGCATTCACTTCTTTGTATTCTTCCGGGTCATCAGTCATAATAGCTTGATTCTTGGAGCTTCTTCTATGTACGTGAACGATACTTGCACCAGCCTTATATGCACCATAAGTTTGCTCAGCCTGTTCTTCAGGTGTCTCAGGTAAATTTATATTCGACTCTTTACCATGATTCGCCCCTGTGATTGCACAGCCAATAATTAGAGGAGGAAATTTGCTTAATCCGCCTCTGCCGATTCTTGCCACATAATCAAGAGTGTCTTTGTAATCATCCAAAAGATAGTTTTTCAATTCTGCCATCGGTAATACCTCCTTCATAAATTAAGATTATTTGTTAATCCATCTATTGATGAACTTTGCATCTCTGCACAACCCATCTTTTTGCTGTCCTTATTCTGATGTGTCAATATTGTGAATTGAATCATAATAATACTGAAATAGGAATTTCCTCTTCAAATAGCCTCCAGAGGGCAACATGTCAGCCTGTACAAGTCACTTGGATTGCTTGCCGTAGTCGGCAAAAGTGGGATAGCTATGCTTTCAGAATTAACGGACAATTCAGAGATCATTGCCCTGCTCCCTGGCAGTTTTGTCATAGTCACACCTAGCACATCTCCTCCGGGTGAGTTATATGCAAACCACAACTAGCAATCAGGTTGTGGCCAGTTATGGCGCTAGAATCATCTGAGGCCAGAAACACGGCACAAGCAGCGATTTCAGATGGCTCGGCTATTCTCTTCAAGGAATTAATGTCCATAATCTTACCCATCATCTCCTCATAAGAGATACCTAGACCTCTAGCCAAGTCCCTCACCCCACCCTCAAATCCTTCCGTGCGGGTAGCGCCGGGGCTTATGCAATTTACACGTACATTATGTTTTCCTACTTCAATAGCAAGTACCTCAGTAAAGCCAATGATACCCCATTTAGAAACACAATACGGGCTTGCTGTAGGATGTCCAGATATTCCAGCAACGCTGCTCATATTGATAATATTACCACTTCTACGAGGAATCATGTGTTTAAGTACCTCTCTAGAACAAAGCATAGTCCCGGTTAGATTTACTGTTAGTCTGTTATACCAGTCATCTAGATTCATGTCGATTACTTCAGCCCTATTTGGGGGCAATGCAGCATTATTTACCAATATATCAATCTGACCAAACTCATCAAGAGTTTGAGCTACCATCCGTTTTACCTGCTCGTGGTCAGAAATATCGGTTTGTATTGCTTTTGCCTTACCGCCTCTAGATTTGATGTCTTTAGCTACCTCTTCCAATTTAGATGAACTACGGGCTGCTACTGCCACTGCAGCTCCCTCATTAGCAAAGGCAAGGCTAATAGCTTTTCCTATACCTGTTCCAGCACCAGTAATAATAGCTACTTTATTTTTTAGTTTCATCACTTCTATCCTCCTTAAATTAATCCTCTTTGGACTGTCTGAGATAGAGATTTGGTCACAGCTTGCCGAATACCTTTAGTATTGATCCACTTAGCGCATCACACTCGTTCGAGCAAAGACAGGAAAGGAGCTCAGCTACATCTGAGGGCTTTACCCACTTATCAGGCTCAGCGTGGGGCATTTTTCTTGTTCTCCAAGTGTCCATTATGCTGGGCATAACTGCATTGACAGTGATATCGGTATCTTTCAGCTCTTCCCGTAGTGCAAGCACGAGTGTTATGAGTCCCGCTTTAGAGATAGCATAAGCGCCAAAGCGTGGCTGGGGTTCGATGGCGAGCCTAGGAGGAAACACGATGATGCGTCCCTGTCCCTTTTCTAGCATAATCCTAAGAGCATACTTAGAACAAATAAAGGCAGTCTTCAGGTTTACTTCCAGAAGTTTTTCAAAGTTAGCGGTGTCTGTTTCCCAGATCGTTTCTCCAGCGTGGAACATACCCACCATATGTAGTAGGATATCAAGGGAACCAAATGTGTCCTTAGCCTTTTTCATTAACTCTGTAACCTGCTCTTCTTTAGTCGTATCGACATGCATATCGATAAACTGCCCCTTGTAGTTAGCTATCAACCCTTTAGCTTCTTTCCACTCGTCTGGTGCGTACCAGGAGATGACCATTTTTGCTCCCTCTGCAAGGAACTTTTTGCTCACCGCTCTACCTAGAGGACCCTCACCCCCCGTAATGACAACAACCTTACCCTCAAGCTTCATTAATTACCTCCTTCTTTCTCTCAAGATCTTTTACTATTTACATTTACGAATATTCCTCAGCCTGGATAAACTTATCCTTCTTAGTATAGCATTGCCTCTTGGCATGGCTCAAGCCCAATAGCCCTACCTAAGGGATGAGAGTAGCAATTCTTACTATTCTCCTGCCGCTTTTGCTTTCCGCCTGAAAAGGGTAATTAGTCCTAGCCTGGCGGTTTACACAGTCCTATATCTAGTATCATAGTCCCTACAGGCCCTGATCAGTTCCGAATTGATTGTTAGCCCAGCAGCACGTATATAAAATATCTGGTTCAGAAAGCCTCCAAGGGGCAAATCGACTGATGCGCTCATGCCCCCATAGATGTCGGTTGCTAGCTCGCAAAATCGCCAGGACACTTGTTTAAAAAGTGCGAAGCTTGCCGCAAACCAAAACCAGTTGCTTTCCCCTAGGGCTCGACCTCCGGCTTCTTCCACTCGGTCGATTTCCCAGGCGCTCCTATAAAACAAAGCCCTCAGTGCTTCTAGATTGACAGCCAATTCTCCTAGCTTAGATGCAATACTGGTATGCTGGATAAGGGGTTTACCACCTCCGATTCTCTGCTTTGCGTATTCTCTCATCTGCTCATAAATTCTCTGCATCACGCCAAGCGAACCGGAAACACCTGGAAGATGGGCCTCAAAAGAGCTCTCTACCAATGAAAAACCCTTGTTCACTTGCCCTATCAGGTTACTTTCAGGAACTCTAACATTATCATAGTGAGGTTGGAAGTTTCCACCATACTCTGGTGTCTGCATTCTATTTAGAGTCAATGTTAGCCCTGGTGCATCTGTAGGTACCCAGAAGAAGCTCATCGCCTGAGATACAGGTGCCTTTTTGTCGGTTCTAACCGAAACCATAATTAAATCGGCTGCTCCACTGTTGGTGCAGAACATTTTGTCGCCGTTTATAACCCACTCGTTCCCATCTTTATGGGCAGTGACTTGCAAAATTGAGCTGCCCCCCTCATCATATGGCAGATGTATGTCGGTCCCACCTGCTGGCTCACTAACTGAAGCGGCTATCACTAGCCTGGGGTTTCCGATGTATTGCGAGAAAATCCACTCCCTTTGTTCCTCGGTTACGTATATATTCGCAGCAATGCTTCGTAAGAAAAGCCAGGGTAGCATTAGTGGCTCTACTATTCTTCCGCCCCAGTAACCCGTTTCCTCAGCAGCAATCGTCAGGGTTAGGTTAACATCGGTCTGAGGAGCCGTACCTCCATATTTCACCGGAATTTGGAGCTGGCGCAATCCTACCTTATGCAGTTTCTCCAACAAGTCATAAGGGTAAACAGCCCTCAACTCTTCTACAGTCCGTGCCTCAGCGGTCTTAGCTGCGCTCTCCTCTATCAGCTTCTGGTTCACTTCCCTTTGGCAGAACTGCCTGACTAATGCCTTGATATGCTTTTGCTCTTCAGTTAGAGAAAAGTCCATCTTTTTGCCTCCTGCTAGCTTTATTATTTAGTTCTCCCTGAGAAAGTCTAAAAATCTCGGCCGGCAGGCGTACCCCCTTGTAAGCCTGGTTACCAGCTTGCTTCCCCCTTATTAGCATTATTAGTCTGGCCTGCCACAGGTTATAAGCAAATATGCCTTATCCAAATGTATCTATACTTAAAGTTTAATCTCTACTCTGGTACTTTTGTGGATAATCCAGGAGACATCCCCGCAAGGACGACTGCAGTTACCGTGCACGACAGCTTATCCTTATACTAATCTCCCTTCTCTGGTCGGCACGCAAGATAATAAATTTACGGCTGACAAGACCTCTGCTGAATAAAGCAGAGGTCTTGTCTATTTGATTCGAAGCCTTCACTATGTTATGGTCGGCATACCACCGTTTATGGAACTTCTGGCATTATCCACTTAACGGTTTGCGCTTCCGCCTTCATTAGGGTGGTGATAGGTATGACTCTAACTACCAAATGGTTACTACCGTAGGTCTTCAGTCCACCCATGTGTCCCGTCCCAAATGAAGTCTCAATGCTGGTCATTTTCTCCCACGTTGCGGCTACCTCGGTTGGGTCAAGGCTCTGAGCTTTCTCTATAGCCTGTGCCGAGCACCACAGAGAGTCCCATTCGAGCGTTACGTCAGACGTCCTGATGGCTGGAATGTTTTTATCTTCCAACATTTTTGTGATTTGGTTCAACATGGGTGGCATGTCCGGACTGTTGACAAAAGTGTTGCTAAGGTACTTATCGCCGTAATCTTTGCCAACCATACCAAGTATCAAATCCATGCTGATTGGCCCTGCAGTGAAAATCACACCGGTGTAGCCCAACTCTCGCCCTTGTTTCAATATGCCAGCCAGCTGTTCTCCAAACGCTACACCTGAGTCCACCATATCTGGCTTAGTAGCTAATACCTTGGTCCACACTGGATAGAAGTCCCTTGTGCCGACCGGGTACATCTCCATGGATACCACGTTAAGGCCGTGTGCTTTAGCCACTGCTTGCGACACGGCACCGAAGAAGTCTCCACCGGGGCCCTCCTCATTTATAAGAGCGACTGTTTTTACATTCGGGTAAGTCTCGACCAAATACTGGTAATTGATCTTGATCTCCTCAGCACCGTGTGGAGAGGGCCAGAAACTGAGAGGTTTGTCAGGACCTATTATTCCTGGAACACCACCACCGAAACCCATGGAGAGTAGCACTTTAGCCGGCTCGGTCACTGATTGAATTGCAAAAATAAGGTCAGGACGATTTCCCCCGATGATGAACTTCACCTTGTCCACGTTAACCAACTTGGTAGCCGCGGCTACAAAGCCCTCGACAGTTCCCTTTCCATCTTCAATGATGGTGTCGATAAGATACTTCTCACCATTAATGGTGACCCCGCCATTATCATTAATCCAGTCCCTTACTATTGGCACCGCGTCCTTAGCAATTATTTCACCTTCAGAACCAGGGCCGGAAAACGAATAAATGGCGCCGACCTTTATGGTTTTCGCTGCCGGGGCCGTTGGTGCCGCACAAGCAACTGTAAGAGCCAATACCACTGCTATTGATACTAGGCAGACAACACTGAATTTCTTACCTTTCACTTTAACCTCCTAAGAATGATTTGCTGTACTTGAACCCCTCCGAATTATTATGATTCCGTATCGTGCACCTCCTTCCTCATAGATTCATCAAAATCTACAACATGAACCAGAGTTGCTATGCCATATTCTCATTTAGATTTAGTCTTTGTAGATTTAGCTTTGCCTTTAGTCGTAGGGTAAATTTTTCCATCCTTAATGTCAACATAGCCAACTGTTTCCAGCTCTTCTAAATATATCCCTAAAAGAGCTGGACCCAGCGCGGGATATATTTCCTCCCTCTCCCATTGGGTGAATTTATTGAGTATTCCATCAGGTTTCAGTCCCGGGTCCGCCTTGACTTTTTCGAGTATGCTCATTTCCCTGTTGTAATAGGGAAGATCCATACCTCTATCTGACAAATCATAAAGCCCAGCCACGAATCAACCTGCAATTCTAATATCTCTGCAGTTGAATTCAGCGATGCCCCGTCTTTGCCTTGCTGGCCGCATAATCCTCGCCGTTGTCATAGTTTTTGGGGGTAATACTATAATGTAATAAGATGTCCCCGTAGGATATATTTTAGTCGACCTCAACTCCTGGCCGATAGGTGCCCGGCGGAACTTTGACCTTATCTTTTATACAGTAAACTTTGAATAAAGACCCGCCAGTACCACCTTGAGCCGGTGGTGTATCAATGCATCTTACGTAGTTTATTCCCATGGGAGTAGGGTCAATCCCAGAGCAAATGCGATCGCGAACTACGTACATGAATGGTAACATCACCTGCATCCCAAAGGTACAGCCGAAAGTAGATTCATCAGGCAGAAACTCCCCTATGGCACTGTAAACGAACTTGTCCCCCGGTTTTGCTCCCTCAGCGCAGTTCTTTGCCCATACAACCTCTTGTATTATCTTATACTTGAAGAAATCCTTCCAGTGCCTTATGAATCTCTTCTGATAATCCGTGAGGTTAGGCAGGATTATCTTTCTTTCGTCATTCGACAGCCCCCAGAGCTTTACAGCAAACTCTAACTCCTTTGGTGTCAATTCTATCTCTTTCATCTTTTGCTACCTCCTAATAAACTGCACGCTATTTAGTTTTGAATTTAGCTTTTGATTTCCTTTTAACAAGGGTTTCCATCGAATTCCGTATTTAGTGTTGCTTTCATACAGGGTTTCATTTTGAGCTCCGCCCACCGCGTCTACCCTCCTGGATAGAAACTCCTTTGTCCGAGAAGTACCTTTTCGATGTGATCGTTTCTTTTATAGCATAAACTTTGAACAGAACCTCGCCCGTACCACCTTCAGCCGGTTCCATATCCATGCACTTTACCAGGTCTATGCCCTTGGGACTAACATCAAGCCCATCCATAAGGCGATCGCTACATGCGTAGACGAATGGTAACATTGCCATAATCGCCCAAGTACAGTAGCCATGAGTAGTTCTGGTTCCGAAACTGGATTCTTCAGGCAGTATTATTCCCATACCACTGTATACTATTTTGTCCCCCGGTTTTGCCTGGAGGGGGCAACTCTTTGCCCATACAACCTCTTGTATTATCTTCCACTCCCCGAAATCAGGTAAACGCCTTATGAATCTCTTCTGCATAGGCGTCAGCTTAGGCAGGATTGTCTTTCTTTCCTCTGTCGACAGCTTCCAGAGCCTCGCCGCAGCAAACTCTAGCTGCTCTGGCGTCAATTCTATCTCTTTCATCTTTTGCTACCTCCTAATTAATTAAAATAACAGACCATTTAGCTCTAGTGAAGGCTTTTTTTATTTACTCCGTTAAACATCTATCTGCTGTATTACCCCCTCCTATGAAAGCATAGTGCAAAGTTTTATGGTACTAATTGTCCTCATTGCCTTCTTGGTATTTTCAGCTCAACGCTACCTCCAAATAAACCACAATATACCTGGGTGTCAATAGTGCTGGCAGCTTAATTGCTACCCTCGCATATGAGATGAAGCGCTATCTGCATTGTCAACCAGAAAAACCAATTCGCCACTCTACCTCACACTTCTGGTTCGTGTGTTTCAATTCCCTATCAGTTTTACGATATTAAAACAAAGCCTAGTGGGTTAAAGGTTGCCTTAATAGAAAAATACTGATATAATAATTCCAATTCTAACAATTCCAATAGAGATTATCTGTATTGGTAATATTGTAAGAGATAATTGTCTTCAATGTCAAGACCCATTTAACGATTGGAAAAGGTGGAAAAATCTGCTAGACTATTCAAATTGATGCAAGTTATATGATTTAAATGGTGTTGGACAATATGTCT
>Ga0315296_10004130_pt1 | contig 11943 bp, 8 predicted proteins | sample YL17G14_18_MG_FD_203921 | JGI IMG/M metagenome (GOLD analysis project Ga0315296, IMG submission 203921) | Sediment microbial communities from Yellowstone Lake, YNP, Wyoming, USA - YL17G14_18 | ecosystem: Environmental > Aquatic > Freshwater > Lake > Sediment | place: USA: Wyoming | collected...
TGGTTGGGCCGAGTTCGACGGTGTGATCGAGCCCGATGGTAGTGATGACGGACACCAGGGGAGTAACGACATTGGTTGCGTCCAGCCGACCGCCGAGCCCGGTCTCGAGGACTGCAAAGTCAACCTTCTTGTTCGCGAACCACCGCAGCGCGAGGGCGGTGTAAACCTCGAAGAAACTTGGGGGAAATGGAAGCGCCTTCGTCAAATGCTCGACATGGGGGACGAGTTGGGCGACAAGAGTGGAAACGTCGCGCTTTGGGATGCAGATGCCGTCGAGCCTGATGCGCTCGCGGAAGTCAACCAGGTGGGGCGATGTGTAGAGGCCGACGTGGCAGCCTGCGGCGCGAAGGATGGATGCGATGAAGATGCAGGTGGAGCCTTTGCCCTTGGTTCCGGCGATGTGTATTACTCTCAAGGATTGATGAGGGTTACCGACGGCGGCCAGAAGGGCGCGCGTGCGGTCGAGGTTCCACGCGCGGGCCTGCTCGGGCAGGGGCCTGCGCTCGTAGTCAATGAGGCTGTCGAGGTAGGCGATGGCTTGAGGGTAGGTCATTATTGCAGTTCGCAGAATGCAGTTGACAGGCGACAGATACACCTTGCCACATCCCAATGCGCTTCGTTGGGTTATGCGGTCCTATCCTACTCCACGAGACCCAATAGAAGTGAGATTCTTCGCTTCGCTCAGAATGACATGGTGGCTCAGAGTTACATGCTGAACAGAGAGATTCTTCGCTTCCCGCTTCGCCAACCCTGCTCCGCCAGAGGCTACGCAGGCCGAGGGCCACGCGGGACAGGTCGCCCAGAATGACATTTGGGCAGGGTAGGGCTCGCTTCGGCGCTGTCCAAGCAAGAAGGATGACAGGGGCTGGGCGTCGAAGAAGCGCTAGCAAGCCCGGTTGGGCATGCTGGGCAGAACCATAAGGAGGGACACTATCGTGAGCGCAGAGACTAAGACTGGCAGTTCCACGGCTGTAAGCGCCCCTGGACAGATGTTCTTTGCTTCCTGCATCGCGCTGATCGCGACAGCGATCATCTTCGCGGTGCGCGGGGACATCCTGGGCGACTTGAGCACGCACTTCAACCTGACGAAGGAACAGTTGGGGTGGGTGATCATCGGGGCCTTCTGGGGATACACGATCTCGATCTTCATCGGGGGCAATCTGTGCGACCTGATCGGGATGCGCGCGATCCTGGGGATGGCTTTCACGGGGCACATCGTGGGCACGGTGATGACCATCTTCGCCAACGGTTATCCGATGCTCGCGGCGGCCACACTCTTGATCGGTCTCGCGAATGGCTTCGTGGAGGCGGCGATCAATCCGCTGGTGGCGACGATCTACCCCGACAGGAAGACGGAGAAACTCAACTTCCTGCACGCCTGGTGGCCGGGCGGGATCGTGATCGGCAGCGTGCTGTCCTATAGCATCGGGCGCGCCTGGCATGTGTCGGGTGGGTGGGAGGCATGGCAGGTGAAGCAGGCGATTGTGCTGATACCGGCGGTGATCTACGGCATCATGCTTCTGCGGCTGAGGCTACCGCGCACCGAGCGCGTCCAGTCAGGCGTCTCGACGGGCCGGATGTACAGGGAGGCCCTGCGGCCGCTGTTCATCCTGTGGTTCATCTGCATGTGGCTGACCGCTTCGACCGAACTGGGCCCGAACCAGTGGATCGGCGAGATCATGAAGAAGACGGCGACCGAGTCCGGCATACTCGTTCTGGCCTGGATCAGCCTGATCATGCTTGTGGGGCGCCTCTTCGCGGGGCCGGTGGTGCACAAACTCTCGCCTATCGGCCTGCTTGTCGCTTCGGCCGTCGTTTCTGCGGTGGGGCTCTTCGCATTGGGCCACGTGGCCTCCGCGCCGGCGGCCTATGCGGCCTCTTTCGTCTTCGCGGTTGGAATCTGCTACTTCTGGCCGACGATGCTCGGGGTCACGTCTGAGCGGTTCCCGGCCGGCGGCGCGCTTCTGCTGGGCCTGATGGGAGCGGCAGGCATGGCCTCCGCCGGGCTTGCCCAGCCTCTCATGGGCCGCCTATACGACACCTACGGCCCGGCGGGCGCGCTCAAGTATGTCACGATATTGCCCGTGGTTCTCGTCTTCATCTTCGGGGCGATATTCTTGCGCGACGTGGCGAAGGGCGGCTACAAAGTCGTGAAACTCGGGGAGAAAGGCAGTTAGCAGCAGGCACATGCCTTGCGTGCAGCAGTAGGGGCGACCGGCCGGTCGCCCCTACGTGTGTAATGCCATCACAGGGTCATGGTCTGCGGGAGGGCAGGCGCAGGAGGTTCCTGTTTGCGTCGGTGAGGCGCAGGCAGAATTCCCAGTCGGCTGAGCCGTTGAGCACCTTGACCAGGATCTTGTTTGTGCCTTGCACCAGGTGGATCGGCGCGGAATCCTCGTCCACCCGCAAGCCCCGCGCCTGATTGACCCCCTGTACGCGCTTGCCATTCACCCAGACGACGATTCCGTCGTCGCTGCCACACAGGAGGATGCCGTCCTGCGCCGCAGGCGCAGTAACCTCGGCATAGGCATAGGCCGCCATGTCCTCGTTTGGCTGAATCAATGCCAGCAGGTCCACCACCCCGCTCAGGTCATCCGTGTGGTGGAACTTCCATTGCAGGGCGCGGCCCTCGACCTGATACGTCTTGCCGAGAGCGATCTCGTTCTCGGGGAAGTAGGCGATGTCGTAGGCCGCGGAGCCCTTGGCGTTCGGGAACGGCCCGATGATCCACCAGTCGGTTACGAATCCCTGTAGGGCGGCGAGGTCAATGCCGGCGCCGAGGGCCTTGAGTTTCTGCGCCACCGCCAGGGAGCGCGGGCCAGCGGGCAGGATGTTCAGGGCCTTGGTGTAGAGCCGGCGCGCCTCTTGCGGGTTGGTGGAGGAGATAGCATCACATGACTGTATCAGAGCGTCGAAGGCCGCATCGCGCACCGCCCCGGTCCCGGTATCCACGACCGATTCGATTTTTTGAATGGCTTGCAGCATTGCTACGCGCCCCAGCCCGGAGAGCGCAGCGATGCGCTGAACGTCGTTGGATGCAGCATCGAATGCCTGCGCGTAAACAGCCGCCGCCTGCTCTTTGTCTGCAGGCTCGCGGGAGGCGGCGAGACCATTCGCGACCTTGATAGCCGCTTTGATCGCCGCGGACTTCACGGCTTCCGATTCGCTGGACATTGCGGCGAGCAGAACCGCGGCGCTTTCGCGGCCGCCGATCTCGCCCAGCGCGCGAATCGCCGTGAGCCTGACCGGTTCCTCTGGGCTGGCCGCAGCAGCGGCAATCGCGGGCACTGCGGCGGGGTCGCGGCGCTCGCCGAGAGCAGCCAGGATGGGAACCAGGACCTGCGGCTGGGCCATCTTCAGAGCGTCGAGAAGGGCCTGCGTTGCCTCAGGGCCGGGGATGGCTCTCAGCGCGCGGGCTGCCGCAGCCTGGAGCCTGGGACGGGCTGGATCGTTGAGATAGGCAACCAGGGTTTTCACCGAGGCGCTGCTGGCTACCGCACCGAGGCCTGACAGAGCAGCAAGGCGCTGCTGATCGGTCTGGGCATCGGCGAGCACGCGGTCGTATGCCTTCAGTGCGGGAGCGAGGGCGCCGCGGCGCAGGCAGTGATCGGCGATTGCCAGTTGAGCATCGAGGGATGCATTCTTCACATCAGCAGGCCCTGCGTTCACCAGGGCCTCCAGCGTGGAAAGCGATCCTGAATCGCCGATGCGGCCGACAGCCTCGATCGCCGCCAGTTGAACCTTGCCCTTCCTGTCGCGGGCTGCGGCAGCGAGGGCAGGGAGAGCGGCCTTGTCGCGGCGCGTGCCAAGCGCATGGATAATGGGGATGGTGTCGCGCACAGAGGCGCGGGGCAGGTAACTCAGAAGATCGCTGGTCGCCTTGGGGCCCGGGATGAGAACCAAGGCGGCGACTGCCTCGTCGCGCACCGAGTCATCCTTGAGGGCGAGCGAGATGACGTATAGGGATTCATCTTTGCCAATGATCCCGAGAAGGCGGATGGCGAACTGGCGCACCTCGCTCGGTTTGCCCGGCAAGGCGTACTCCATGATTGCGCGGCTGACCTTCTCGCGCCCGGAAGGGGAGCCAGCCCAGCGCTGCGCGATCCAAAGTAGGGCGTCGCGCGCGTCATCGCCGCAAAGGGTATCGTGCAGCGCAAACGCTTCGAACAGAGCAGGGACGGCTTGCCCGGCCATCGCGATGAGTCGAGTCTTCGCCTCGTAGCGGGGGAACCCACGCTTTTCGCCGAGGGCAAGGACGGCCGCCTCGGCAGGGCTGACCGGGCGCGCGACCTTGCCCGTCGCGGCCCATTCCGTTCCGCGCCGCAGCAAGAGGGAAAATCCTGTCGCGCGCATCGCTTCGGCACCGTGGCCTTGAACATTCTGGAAGACCCTGCCCTTGCCGTATTGCACGACCCAGGCAATCGGCTCGTCGCGCCCGGTGCCGTTCTGGTCCGGAGCGGAGTAGGTGGTTGCCAGGACGTGCGCGTCGGGCTGCATTTTCATGCGGTGATAGAGTTCATCCACCGCTCCCATGAAGTCAGGCATTCCCTGGGTTATCGGATGATTATGGTCGCTGATCACGACGCGGAAACGGTGCTGCTTGCCGTGACCCGCCCCCTCGCGCCAGGCGCCGCCGATGAGCCGATCATACTCGGGCCAGTCGGGGAAGGCGTTGTTGGCGGCATGAATGATGGCCAGGCCGCCGCCATTTTTGACGTACTCAAGCAGGGCTTTTTCGGTTTTCTCCCCCCAGCGGGGGCCGTTGTAGTTGCTGATGATTGCACGATAGCGCTTGAACGTTTCGAGCCCCAGGCGGCTGGGCTCGGTGTTCACGTCCACGCGGAAGCCGCCGTTCTGTTCGAGGATTTCCTTGAGCACGGGCGTGGTCGCCTTCCAGTCGTGGTTGTTCTGGCCGGTGAGGATCAGGACGGGAATCTGACTTGCCGCACACGCAGCCTGTATGACGGCCAGCGAGATGATGGCGGCGATAGCGAGACGCGCAGTTCTCATGATGCTCCCCTTTCTACTCTTTCTGCATGGCACATGTTGCACTCCGTAGGGGCGGCCGCAGAGGGCCGCCCCTACTTTGCCCTACAGCCTTATCTCCAGGTCCCACGGGGGCCGGTAGGCCCTTGTAAGCAGGCGGTTGGCTGGTTCGTCATCGTCGAACTTCTCGTTCTTGCCGTCCCAGTATAACTTGCGGCCGGCGAGCAACGCGATGTTGCCGAGATGGCAAACGGCGGTGGAGCGATGAGCGATGCCGACATCGGAGATGGGGCGCTGCCGGGTTCTCACGCAATCGAGAAAGTTGAGCACGTGAGGGTAATGCTGGTCGGAGCCGCCGCTCTTGATGGCCTGCGTGCGGTCGCCCTCAGGGAAAACCTCGAAGCCGCCGCGGTCAATGAACAGCGTGCCGTTCGTCCCGTGGAACTGGGTGCCGTAGCCCCGGTCGTCCATGCCGCGGCCGCAGCCCTTGCGCAGCGAATAGACCATCGTGAAGCCGGGGCAATCGTAAACCACTTCCATCGTGTCCGGGGTGTCGCGGTTGTCCTCGAGGACATACTTGCCGCCGGAGGTGGATACGGCCAGTGGGTACTCGAGGTTCATCCCCCAGATTCCAATGTCGAGCAGGTGCACTCCCCAGTCGGTCATCATGCCGCCGGCATAGTCCCAGAACCAGCGGAAGTTGTGATGGAAGCGGTTGCGGTTGAAGGGGCGCTTGGGTGCCGGGCCGAGCCACATATCGTAGTCAACGGTGGGAGGCGGATCGGAGTCCGGGGGATTTCCCATGCCCGAGGGGGCCTCGTTGCTGACGTTCCAGGCGCGCACCAATGTTATCTGGCCGAGCGCGCCCGACCTGACGATCTCGATCGCTTTCTGGAAGTGAGACCCGCTACGCTGTTGAGTCCCGACCTGGACCACGCGCCCGTAGCGGCGCGCGGCTGTAACCATCGCACGGCCCTCGGCGACGCTGTAGGCGAGCGGCTTTTCAACATAGACATCGAGGCCCGCCTGGCAAGCATGGATCATTGGAATGGCATGCCAGTGATCCGGGGTTGCGACTATGACAGCGTCGAGGTCTTTTCGCTCGAGGAGTTTGCGATAGTCGGCGTACATCTGGGCCGTGCCGCCGGTCTCGCGCGCTGCGTTCTGCAGGCGCTCCCTGTCAACGTCGCAGACAGCGGCGAGCGCGACCTGGCCGGTTCGCAGGAAATCGCGGACATCGCTCATGCCCATGCCGCCGCAGCCGATGGCCCCGATGACGATCTTCTCGTTGGCTCCCCTTGCTGCGCCCGCGAACATCGTTGCAGTGAGCGCACCTGCCGCTGCACCGCCGGCTTTCTTCAAGAACTGACGACGCGTGATGTTCTCAGGCATTTCACCTCTCCTCAGATGTCATTCTGAGTCCCGATCCGCCAGCCGGCGGACTCAGAATGACAGGGACGACTACAGCAGTTTTGTTACAGGCTCTAAACAAGGTACTCCTTCGGGTCAATATCGCGCGGCTGCCCGTTGGCAACGGCCTCGTTGGCCAATACGCTCGGGATGGTGGCGGCAAGACCATCCTGCGGTGTGCACGCCACGTCGGTTCCAAACTTGATGGCCTGGCAGAACACCTCGAGTTCCTTGCCATAGGGCTCCATGCGGTCGAAGCCGCCCTCCGGTGCGCCGCCCACAGCGACCGCGCCCCCGGCAGCATCTGCGGCGCGGCTTGCGGAAGCCTGCATCATGGGCTGCCCGGCCGGAGTTTTCTTTATCTCGACAGCGGTTGCTTTTTCGCTTCCTTCCTCCGAGAAGAGCATCACGTCCACCTCGCCGGTGATGATGATCGTGCCTTTCTCGCCCATGAACTGCTCGTAGTAGTGGTCGAACTTGTTGGTCTGTATGGAAGTGAAGGTTACCGTCGTGCCGGTAGGGCTGACCGGGCCTTTCGGGTAGTCCAGCGTTACGAAGATGTGGTCATATACCTGGCGGTCCTTGATGTAACGATACTTGCCGCCGCTGGCGAGGACGCGCTTCGGATTTGCTCCCAGTATCCAGGAGCAGATGTCAATCATGTGGCTGCCGAGTTCGCCCATCAGGCCCTGGGAGCACTTTCGGTAAAGGCGCCAGTTGACGAGTTGGTCGAGCGAATCGTAGCCCCATTTGCTCGGGTCGAAGTGGGGGCTCATCTTTTTGAGGTCCGGTTCGATGTCCGCCAGGTCGCGGCGCCACTGGGTGTTGCGATGCCAGAGCGTGCGGACGTGGTAAACGTTGCCGATCAGGCCCTGGCGGATCATGTTGAAAACGCTGGCATAGAGGCGATTGGCGCGCCGCTGGTGGCCGACCTGCAGAATCCGATTCGCCTGGCGCGCGGCCTGGGCCATCTTCCTGGCGTCCTCGATGCTCCAGGCCATCATTTTCTCGACGAAGACGTGCTTGCCCGCCTTGAGCGCATTGATCGTGATGGGGGCGTGCATCCAGAGCGGCGTTGCTATGACGACCGCTTCAATATCGTCGCGCTGCAGGACTTTGCGGTAGTCGTCGGGATAGGCATCGGGCGCTGCACCCCAGAGTTTTCTTGCAGTGTCCAATCCTTCTTTCAGGTTGTCGGGGCGGATGTCGGCGGCAGCCTTGAACTCGATGACGGGGGGACGGATGCTCCCGATCTGCTCCAAGAGGACGCAGCCCTCGCTTCCGGTGCCGATGATGCCAGCCCGAACGGGGCGCTCGTGGGCCGCTTTCTGCCTCGCAGCGAAAGCGAAAGCGCCAACGGCGGGCAGGGTTGCGAGCGCCTTCAGGAAGTTTCTGCGCCCGATCATCTTCTGTTCTTCTGTCAGCATCTCACCTACCTCACGTCGCCGCAGCGGCGCGGCGAGCGCGCCGTCGTTCCCTCCATGAGTGAAGGAGGACATCGAGCCCTGCAATGCGGCCGGTGTTGAATACCAGCACGGTGGCGACTGCGATCAACTCCACCAAATTCTTGTCCACCACCAGGTAGTTCCCTTCCGCGAGCCTGGGAAGCACCGCGATCCACGGCGGGTTGGCAGCATAGTAGAGGGCGAGGAGCAGGATAGCCCCAACACAGGCAAGGCGGGTGAACAGCCCAAGCATCAGGCCCAACCCCACCGCCAGCAGCCCCCACATATTGAGAAAGTTGACCACCTTCAGCACGAGGCTGTTCGCAGCCATCGCGTGGAACAACCCGGCAAGCGGCCCCTGCGCCTGCTGCAGATACCCGGCCGCCGTCCACGATCTTTCGGTCAACTTGACGTAACCTTCGTAGAGGAAATGCCAGCCAATCGCCACCCGCAGCAATACAAGCATCGCCCACTGGATTGCGCCCGGCCCGGTCCTTCTCTCTTGTTTCAAACCAGCACCTCCAACGCACCGGGAGGAATCCCGAAGTTCGTTACCTGCAGGTTGCCTGACTCCTCGTCGCGGCGCACGATGAGCGCGCCAACGCCGGGGTTGCGCTCGCAGTAGGCGGCGGCCTGTTCGAGGCCCATGATGTGAAACGCCGTTGAGAGCGCATCGGCCTCTGTCGCGGTGGAAGCGATTGCAGTCGCGCTCAGTACCTTGTCAGCCCGCCAGCCGGCGGGCCGGCCGATGCGCGGGTCAATTATGTGGCCGTATCTGTGGCCGTCAACCTCATAGGCTTGATGAGTGGCAGCCGAAGTTGCCATTGCCTGGTCTCTCAGGGCGATCTTGGCGATCGGCTCGTCAGGGCTTTGCGGATTCTCGACGCTCACCAGCCAAGGCTGGCCGGGAGCAGGGCCTCCCATAGCGAAGATGCTGCTGTGGCCGGCATGCGCCAGCGCATTTCGCACGCCGCCGGCGCGCAGGTGATGGCAGATGCGGTCAACGGCATAGCCCTTGCCGATCGCGCCCAGGTTGAGTGCGACGCCGGGGCGAGTGAATGCTACCGTCTTGCGGGGAGGGTCGAGGATCACATGCTGCATTCCGCCCTGTGAGACGGCTGCTTCGATTTCCTCAGGGCGCGGCGCGCGGCCCTCTTTCCGGCAGCATCGCCACAGCGCAGACAACGCGCCCTGCGCCGCGTCGAAAGAGCCCGATGTTTCCGCCCACAGCCGCGCGCAGGTTTCGAGCAGCGCGAAAAGCCCGTGCTCGACCTCGACGGGCCGTTCGCAGGCTGAGCGGTTGATTGCGGACAGTTCGCTGTCAGGCTTGAAGACGGATAACTGCTGCTCGAGATCATCTACAAGCGCCAGCGCCTCCCCCGCCGCTGCAGCGAGGGACGAATCGGGCAGCAGAATCTCGAACCGGCAGGCCATTGCCGCGCGACAGACGACCAGCAGTTCGCCGCAGGCAGGCGCTTCGATGTCGCCGCCCAGGTCGAGGCCGAGCGCCGCGGCAAGAGCGCCCAGGCCGCGCGCACCGAGGAATTCCCTGCGGGTGGCAGCCAGATCACGGGAGGCCATAAGCAACAGCCCTTACGCGACAACCTCCTGTTTTTCGGGGTCGAAGTGGATGACCTTTTGCTGCCGGTAAGCCATTACGCCCAGGGCGATTGCCACCATGATGCGGTAGCCGGTCTGGGCGCTGCAGTGGGGCTGCTCCCTGCTGCGAATGCAGTCAAAGAAATTGTGATGGTGATCGGCGCGCGCCTGCTCGGGCACCCGCTGCTCGGTCGCTTCCGCGCGGAACATGTCCTGAGGCTGCACAACCACGCTCCCGCCCTCATATCTCAGCGTCGCATGGTGCCCGTGTATCACCTCGCCCAGCGAATTGTAGTTGGCCATTGATGAGGTGAGCACCACGGAGTGGTTAGTCGGGTACTCGATGAGCATGTGGAACGTGTCGGGCACCTCCCGGTCGTGAAACTCGCAGATGCCACCCGTCGCAGAGACCCTGAGCGGGAATTCCGGGCTGAGCGCAATCTGGAGGTGAGCCAAGGCGTGGTAGAACAGGTCGGTGGCGATTCCGCCGGAGTAGTCCCAGTATTTTCGGAAACGGAAGAAGCGCTCCTTGTCGAAGGGCCGCCAGGGCGCGCTGCCCAGGAAGGCCTTCCAGTCGAGATTCTTCGGGCTGGCATCGGGGTCAATATACCAGTTCCATTCCCCTTCCTTGGAGTTGCGGCAGTAGCCGCCGTGGCTCCAGAGCAGTTTGCCAATCGCTCCCTCGCGGATCAGTTTGTTGGCCTGCCAGGCCACGTCGTCGGAAGTGCCCTGCGCGCCCACCTGGACGATGCGGCCCAGGCGGTCTGCGGCCTGGGCGACGCGCTTGGCCTCGTCCCAGTAGAGGGTCATGGGCTTCTCGCAATAGACATCCTTGCCCGCTTCCATCGCGTCAATCGTGATGCGAGCGTGCCAGTGGTCGGGCGTGCCGAGGAGCACCGCGTCAAGGTCGGGCATCTGCAGCATCTCGCGGTAGTCGTGGAAGAGTTTCCCGCCGGAGATGTCCTTGGCGCGCTGCTTGCGCGGCTCGTAAATATCGCAAACGGCGACTACCTGCAACTTCTCGTCCGGATTTTTCGACATCTCCACCAGGCGGCGCAGGTGGTGGGTGCCTTGCCCGCCGCACCCGATGACGCCGATGTTGATGCGGTCATTGGCGCCCAGCACGCGGCCGGGCGCTATCCCGCCCAGAGCAGCCAGCCCGACCGCAGCGCCTGTGGCCTGCTTCAGGAAGTCGCGCCTGGTTATCTTGTTGTCTTCGTTCATGGCCGTGCTCCTTATTCTCTGGCGTCAGCATCACAGCGGATTGATGCGGATGTTGCGGAAGCGCACCGGGCTGCCGTGGTTCTGAACGCCGACGCAGCCGCTGCGCACGCGCTCGTTCAGTTTGCGCTCCTGGATCGGGAGCGCGTTCAAGGCCGGGTCGTCGAGATCAACGTCAATGATCCTCACCCCGTTCACCGTGACGGTCATGTGAGCGCCCCGGCACCGGATTGCTGCTGCGTTCCATTCCCCGGCAGGTTTTGCCACATTGCGGCACGGCGCGACCGCTCCGTAGATCGAGCCTGAGCCGTGGATGTTGGCAGGCTGGCCTGCGTCATCGAGGATCTGGATCTCCATGCCCGTAAAGGCCGGGTTTCCGGTGCGGGTGGCCCTGACAGCGATGCCGCTGTTGCCGCCCGGAGCGATAGCGTACTCCAGGCGCAGCAGGAAGTCGCCGTATTCCTTTTCGGTCAGAATCCATCCGCCCTGTCCGCCGGAGCAGACGAGCATCCCCTCTTCGGCGCTCCAGCAGGGAGCGCCCATCACCCACCAGCCGGACAGGTCTTTTCCGTTGAAAAGATCAAACGAGAGCGGCTTGATCTCGATGTTCCTGAACTTGACGGCGTTGCCGTGGTCTTGGAGGCCGATGCGTCCTTTGTAGGGACGAATAGCCAGTTCGGGGATTTGTGAAGTCTCTGCGTCCACGATCTTGATGCCGTTCATGACCACGATAATCCTGCCCTGATCGCAGGTAATCTCGACCTTGTTCCACTCGCCGGCGGGCTTTGAGGCGTTGCGATAGGGAGATACGATGTCGTAGATGGCTCCCGCGGTGTTCTTCGTGGGCTCTTGCCCATAATCGTCGAGGACCTGGACCTCGAAACCGCGCGTTGCCGGGTCCACGGTTTCGGAATGGCAGAAGATGCCGCTGTTGCCTTTCGAGCTGATCTGGTATTCAAGGCGCAAAACGAAGTCCTCATACTCGGCATCGGTGAAAAGGTAACCGCCCGCCCCTCCCTTGCACGCGATTGCGCCCTTCTGGACTTCCCAGACCTTGGCCCCGGCCACGCTCCAGCCGGACAGGTCGCGCCCGTTGAACAGGGGCGTGAAGCCGTCGCTGGGCGCTGCAGCGCAGCCGGTGACGCCGATGATGAAGATGCAGACCACAACCATCGTCCTCGCCATATCATTCCTCCTGCCCTCCCGTTCTGCGCCTCGCCGCCTCCCTCCTGCCTGCCAGCGGGCCACTGCCAGCAGGCGCTCCCACGGCCGAGGCCCAGGT
>Ga0315296_10004131_pt1 | contig 11942 bp, 9 predicted proteins | sample YL17G14_18_MG_FD_203921 | JGI IMG/M metagenome (GOLD analysis project Ga0315296, IMG submission 203921) | Sediment microbial communities from Yellowstone Lake, YNP, Wyoming, USA - YL17G14_18 | ecosystem: Environmental > Aquatic > Freshwater > Lake > Sediment | place: USA: Wyoming | collected...
CTGGTGGAACGTGGGGGCAAGGGAGGCGGGCTGATAATCTTAGTAATATTGATTGGCCTGATACTTGCGGTCTTTGCCCCAATAGCCACCAGGCTTGTCCAGGCGATGATATCCAGGAGAAGAGAATACCTGGCCGATGCAAGTTCAGTGGAGCTCACGCGCTACCCCGAGGGACTGGCATCCGCCCTTGAGAAAATAAGGAATAAGAACACCGGGAAGATGGATGTCAGCGAATCGATTTCTCACCTTTTCTTTTCGGACCCGAAGAAAAGCCCCTTGGACGACCTGTTTGCCACGCACCCACCGATTTCTGAGCGGATAAAGATACTTAGGCAAATGTGAAAGCCAAAAAATCTTATTTAACCTTCCCCAGTATGGCCCCAATTCTTGCCCCTCTCAGGTCACAAGCATTGGCATCTCAACGCTGACCTTTACAATCTCCCCCAACCCTCGCTCCACTCTTGGCTCGTCGCTCGCGGCCGGGGCCCCCCTCCGATTGGGTCTTGGTTTGACACTATCTACTTAAGTGGATGGAAAGAAATGAATTTTGCATACTCCTATATCAAATCATGATGGAATACGGGGTTAAAATGGAAGATATTGAAGAAAAACTCTCTAAGATTAAAATTTACTCTGGAACTCCTACAACGCCCTATGACTTTATTGGGCCTATTGAAGCTAAGGTTTATAGTACCACTTCGTTTTCAAAAGCACGCTTTATTGCGTTACTTCGTATTTACTTCGGCCTGCAGACCCCACATCTTACGCACTTAGATTGGGCTAAAATTGGGTATAATTCTGAAAAACTCTTTAATAATATAAAGTTGATCAACAACAACCAGAAAAGAAATTTAGCACACGCTGAGAAAGGTGGAAAATTTGGGCGCCTTAACAAGAGTCCGGGGATGGGCATCCGATGAGAAGAGTGGGGGAAGCAGCAAGGGAAAGAACTGGAGAAGTGTTCCTCCTAGGCCAGCCCTTGTTTTTACAACTGATGTGTGGCGCCTGTACAGCCGGATGGATGCCAGAATGGATATGTGGAGGCGGATAAGATGGGCGTTTTGAAAATGGCCACTAGGGACATCTGGAGAAGAAAGGCCAGAACCTTCTTGGTCATCATCGCCTTTGGCTTCTCCATCGCAATCCTGATAGCTATTCCAGCAGCCACCCAGGCCTATTCAAGTTCGGTTGAAACGGCAATTGGGAACCAGGCATCTGCGTATCAGGGGCTCATAGGTAATATTGCCACTGAAATCACCGTGGGACCACCTCAGGAAAACTTCGGAGGAATGCCATCTGGAAGTCCATCTGGAAGTAGGGGATTCATAGATGAAAACATAGCTGAAAATATCGCCTCCATACCAGGGGTCGACGCCGTGGTGCCCGAGTTCCGGAGCTTCTCGTCGTTCTCGAGCGCTGAGAATCAAGGGTATCAGGGTTTCAGGAACTTCATGATAATCACGGGAATCCCCTTAAATTCATCCGCCGACGAAAATTACGGCATCCAACCTAGCACCATAGTCAGTGGAAGAACGCTCAATGAAAATGACAACAGCTGTATTCTTTTGGGGAGTGACCTTGCTGAAAATTACTTCAACGTTACCGTGGGCCAGTCGATGAACATAGGTAACTATCCGTTCCTTGTTGTCGGCATCTTCGATGCAGGTAACCGAATGGCTAACCGACAAGCGTATGTGAGTTTAGATGATGCTCAGATGATGTTCGATCAGCCAGGTAAGGTGAGCCAGATACTGGTATTCGCAGATAGCGTTGGGGACGTTGACAACATCGTGAATGCGATAGACTCCACCTACGGAGATTCGGTCAGCGTGACAACCCAGTCCAGCCTCCTCCAAACAATACCCGGGTTTTTCCAGGGGGTCGAGGAGAATGTGTCCTCGCGGGTTGCCCAGATGAACAGTATAGCAGGTCAGGAGATTTTGATCGCAATAGTTGCGGGCGGTTTGACAGTGTGTCTCACGATGATCTACACAGTTAGGGAGAGGACGAAGGGGATAGGCATCCTTAAGGCGTTGGGCTTCACGAACCGGAATATCACATCCCAGTTTATGTTAGAAGGAGCAATAATCGGTTTGGTGGGAGGGCTTGTCGGGTGCCTCATCGGTTCTTTCGGCGCACCTCTCCTTTCTAGCATCCTTCTCCCCAATGCCTCTCTCCCCATGGGCTTCAGCGGGAGATTTCTTGGGCCTTCTTCACAGTTAACAGCCCAGATAGTTATGCCTAGCGCTGCTCTAATCTTGTTTGGTTTGGGTGTCGCCGTCCTCATTGGGGTCGTGGGTAGCTTGTACCCGTCTTGGTGGCTTCGAGGAAGAAACCTGCGGAGGCTTTGAAATATGAGTGAGTATGTGTTGGAAGCAAAAAATCTGACAAAGATTTATGAGGCTGGCGAAAACAGGGTTGTAGCTATCTCCGATGTCGATATTCAGGTGGAGAGGGGCGAGTTCGTATCGATAATGGGTCCTTCAGGCTCTGGGAAAACCACACTTCTAACTATGCTAGGCTGCTTCGATAAGCCCACCTCAGACCAGGTTATCATAGACGGCTTGGATACCACAGCGATGAGGGAAGCGGGACTGCCTAAAATTAGGGCCGAAAAGGTCGGTTTCATCTTTCAAGCCTTCAATTTGATCCCGACACTCACAGCCCTCGAGAACGTCGAATTGCCCATGGAACGGGGAAAGATACCAAAAGGTAAGAGGAAGGGCAGGGCTCTTAAGCTCCTAGAGTCCGTAGGATTGGAAGACAAAGCCGACCGCAAGCCTAGTAGGCTGAGTGCGGGGGAGCAGCAGAGGGTGGCCATTGCAAGGGCCCTAGCGAATAGTCCAGCAATTATTTTGGCCGATGAGCCCACGGGAAACCTGGATTCAAGAACTGGCCGAGAGATCATCCAATTGCTGAGAAAACTACGCCGTGAAGAGGGGAGCACAATCATCTTGGTAACTCACGACAAACAGCTGGCTTCACTGTCTGATAGAGTGCTGTCTCTTGGAGATGGCAAATTGCTAAAAAAAGCTAACAACACTTAATGAAATCTTAAAAAGGGATTCAGGTGGACACCCGCAGGAAAAAATTTCGCTTAGGGTTTGGTGCCATCATCGCGATTACGGTAATCGCGTTCTCACTTGGCGTAGCGGCTGGCAAAAAAGAAAGAGTATCCCAAAACAAAAAAATAAATGGTGAGCGAGTTGGGCAAGGTATCGAGCAGATCTAAAATTCGACATACAACTCGTTTCCCCCTCACCCTCGTAGAGGTAACGCTCGTAGTCGGCTTGCTTGTAGGAGGAATCCTCGGCTATTCGGTGACCATACAGGAGACCAACCGCCTGCAAAATCAAGTCTCGGAACTTCAGAACCAAATTTCCCACCTTCAGCCTGAAAACGTCACTTACATCGCGGGGGACAACACTTCGCTATCTAGTTTGTACGAAGAGACCAAAGACTCGGTCGTGGTGATTCAAGGGGTCATATCGCAAAGCACGATTTTCGGTACGCAATACTATCAGGTTCAAGGATCCGGGTTCGTATATGATTTGGAGGGACGGATGGTCGTCGTCACAAACTTCCACGTAGTTGATGGCGCTGAAAACATTACCGCGACTTTTAGTGATGGAAACGCTTATGCGGCAACCGTGCTGGGCTCGGATGCGTACGCCGATCTGGCGGCGCTCTCAACGGAAGCTCCAGAGAATGAACTCAAGTCCCTTCAAATCGCTAGCTCATCAACCTTGAAAGTAGGCGACCCCGTGGTAGCGATTGGCAGTCCATTTGGCCTCTCGGGATCCATGACTGTAGGGATAGTAAGTCAGCTCGGGCGAACAATAAACGAATCAACAACGACTGGCGGATTTTCAATCGCGAACATTATCCAAACAAGTGTGCAGATCAATCCGGGCAATTCTGGTGGGCCATTGCTTAACTACCAGGGCCAGGTTGTTGGGATAACCACGGCCATAGTAGCCAATTCCCAAGGGTTGGGTTTTGCGGTTCCGTCTAACACAATACTGCGGGAGATAGGGTCGCTAGTGGAAACAGGATCATACACTCAACATTCTTGGTTAGGCGTTAGCGGGACGGATATGAACTATGAAATCGCTAATGCGATGGGCGAGAATGTCACCTATGGATGGCTGCTTACCCAGGTAGTGAGCGGAGGGCCAGCTGATAAAGCAGGTTTGCGCGCGGGAACAGAACAGCTCCACACACCAGCGGGCACTGTATTAATAGGTGGAGATATAATGATAGCCCTCGACGGCGTTCGTATTGCGAATGGTGATGAACTCTTATCTTATAGCGAAGAGCGTACCTTACCGGGCCAAACGATCAACATAACAATCGTGAGAGACAACCAAACGATGAATATTCCGGTCGTGTTAGGGACGCGGCCTCCACCAAGTTAAATTTTCAAAATAAAACATGGCTAAAATCTCATCTTGATTATCGTTACACGCTCAAAAAGTGTCCGATTTCAAAACGCTGTATATATCCCATCGAGGTGGTGCGGGGAGGGGATTCGAACCACACCAAGCTTGTTATTCCCCAAATAGGCAAGGCCCAAGGTCTATCAAAATAAAAAGGGAAACACCGGAACCATAAATGAGGATGGCTCGATCGGTTCGGTGGGCGGAGTTTTTGAGAAAGCCCAGGCCGCGAGCCAAGCTGGTGTGAAACTTTTTTTGGTTCCTTATGTTCAAAGCGTGGTCACGATGTACTGGGAGGTCATTCAACATGCAGGTCCATTTCAGTGGGTGACCTACGAGCCAGTGACTGTAGACCTCAATGAGTACTCGGAAAATGCGGGTTGGGGCATTAGAATCCAAGAAGTTTCGACGATCGAAAATGCGATGGAGCCGATGTTGGAGTAGCTTAGCAACTTTTTTCTTTCGCCGTAGACAATTATTGGGCCGGTAGTCTAGCCAGGATAGGACGCGGGCCTCCGGAGCCTGCAGCACGGGTTCGAATCCCGTCCGGCCCGCATTTCTAACGGAGTTCGATTCAGCTGCTCGTCTACACCCGCGCCCAGAAACCAGTACACGAAGTCGGAGCCCCCCGCCCTAGCGGGAGCTAGGTTTCCTCCCGAAAAGCAGCTCTGGAGTGGTGGGCCCGGTGGGATTCGACCCGCCAGAGTAACCCATCAGGACCCAAGAACACGGAAAAATCGGAGGGGTAGCCTGCGGGAAGGAGGCGACTCATCCGAAAATAAGAGCGAGGTGACGGAATGATCGTTCGAAAAAAACCGCTGATTAAGCCGGCAGTCTGGCCCCTTTTGTGCTGGATTGAAAAAAATGAAAAAGAGCAAGGGAGGTTCAGCAACAAAACACTGGTAGAAGGCGTGGCTAATTTTGCCGTATACCCCAGAATCAAAGGCGGTGTCGAAGGCAATGTCACCGTTAGTTTCGACCCAGCAGATTGCAAAACCGCACTCGACGAAGCGTTTAAACTAGACTTGGTCTTTCCAGGTGGCATCCTCTCTCCGCAGGCGAATGAATTGCTCTTTCCCGCGAAAGTTTTTGGAGAGGCGAGTTCGAGCAGGCGTACGGGCGGCGAGCTTCACACCAGATTATTGCGCGAAGCCGCTCGTGAGTTCCGGAGCGTTGGATGGTACACAGAATTCGACACGGGCGAGGAGACGCATGCGCAGGCGCCAGACATTTTGGTCACTCCTCTATTGACAGATGAAAATGGTCGCGCCAGCGCAACTTTGTGGGATATCGACCACCAGTTTGCTGTCGAGGCCGAGGTAGAGCCCAAGAGACGCCCGGAGCGTGTTAGAGCAAACTTTGTCAAAAATCGAGACGGCGGCTTGCCCACCTATTTTATAACGGGTGGCGAGAGCGCGGATGACTACGACAACATGTTCAGGATTGATGAGTTAGTCGCAGAAGTTGGCGGTTGCACGAACGCCCACTACATCTATCCCGGCCTATTTTTCATTAAGTCCCTCTACGACCCGAACAGGCTGGCGGGTGTGATGCGATTACTTTGGTCTGATGAGGGACGGGAAAAAAATAAACAACTCGAGCAATATAATTTGTTCAAGTCTGATGGCTGGTACCTCTACTCGCACACGGTTTCCGGGCACAAGTACCTCTATGCTCGTAAAAATGTGGGTGGGCGCCGGATTTACCGCTCATTAGGCCCCCTCACCCCTGAAATTGAAACGTTTTTGGGCAGTGACAATGAGGGTGGTAAGAGGGGGGGTAAAGGGTGTGTTAAAAGCCCCCCTTGAACTTAACACCCAATAACACCCCCAATTACACCCCAATTACACCCAATAACAACAACCGAACACCCAAACCCGAACACGTAGCAACGAAAACCAAAGAACTAAAAACCGAACACCTAAACCCTTTCGGCCTCTTTTTTGTTCTACACTTTGTGTATGTTGTTCTACGTTTTAACCGTGGCCCCGTGTCGTAAGCCCCGTAGGTCTTTAGACAACCTTAACCGATGATGCCATTCGCCGCGAGCTCATTCCTTACCTCGCTGCGGCTCGGTACGTTTAATCACTCCCTCCCTCCCCACTTGTTTTACTCTTCCTACTCTTTGCGTGGCTTTGAGCGAATTTTTAAAAACATTCGAGAGCTAAGAAACTTTTGAGTTGGCTTTCTGTGTTGTTTGCCACTCTCCGGCGATGCAAAGTCTATCGGGTCTTTTCGCCTTCGCATCCCCTCTAACTCGCTCGGCTCAAAGACCCTACTATTCTCAAATCCACCAACTCTCGCCGTTTTAGGAAATTCTACCTTCAGAGGTAGCTGTAGGTGTCGGTTCGGCTTTCACTCGCCTACCGGCTTCGTTCAGCCTTCACCTTACGTCCATCTTTTTTTTTGAAGAGTTTATTTGTTTGAACGGTTTGTCCCCACCACCACACAACACCACCACCACAACGGCAGCGGTAACAGCTTACTATTTTTTTAGTAATTTATTACTATTTTTTTAGCAACTCAAGCTTTCCCCGACCTTCTGCCACTTTGACACTTTAGCCACCTTGCCACCCGACTGCCTAATTCTTTTTACATTCGCCACTTCTGCCACCTTCACCGCTGCCCCTAAAGGTCTTAAGACTTTTTGGAAAATTGAGAACCTTCCGGCTTTTCCACAGGACTTAAGAAAGGTGTCGCTTTAAGGGTTCGCTCCAATCTTTAAATCATTCTGCCGGGGTTGGTTCTGGAAAGAAGAGGTTTTGTACGTACAAGCTTATAAAGTATTTAAAAGCAATTGTACGTACTGGATAGGTAGCTTGGATTGATGGCTGGTTTGCTGGATTAGCCCCTGTCCACGTCCACACGCACGTCCACCACCACGAGGAGAGGGTTAAACTCTCTATTACCCTGTATAGGGCTCAGGCAACGAGAGCACCCTCCTGTGCCCGTTTAGGACAACCCCGTTAGGTCTTCGGACAAACTTTAGAACGGTAACGGTAGCGGCAACGGCGACAGCGGCCATACACCTTAATGCGGTGAAGCGCCCGGGCTCGCAGTTTCTACACCTTAAAAATTTAACAGCTCCGCGCCTCGTCCCTTCCTGTCTCTGAACCACGTAGCAAAATACGGCTGTTCTTTGCCCCGTTTATTACACATCATCTTCTTTTCGGCGACGGATCGGACAAGACGAAAAGAGAACTCCCGCCCCAACCCGTCGGCCTCGCGCCCCAGGTTTTTTGAAGGGCGCTTCGGCCTCCTTTCGCCCCCCACCCACCACCCACGACTACGGGCCGAGCGAGTGATTCCCCGCAGGGTCTCCGACAAGGCAAGCCGAGCCGTGGGGCCCCCTCCCCACTCATGCGGTTTTAAACTTTTTAATCAGGGCCGCGTGCTTGTGGTTTTTCTTTTCGATTTTCCGCGTCTCCTTTTCTGACCTCCCCGGGCTGTATAACAAAATCCCCTTTTTAGCCCCTTTTGTAATACTTTTCCAACGTTTTGAGACCGCGGTGGGACAAAACCGTTATTATTCCCGTCCTTTGTCCCACTTAAAAACCTTTCAAGCGTATCACAAAGGTTATAGAAATGTGATACGTTAATGTGATACGCACTCCCATTTAACGGGTTTAAGGTGTCGTTTTTCCGCAGGACTTAAGAAAGGGTGGCTTTAACTCTTTAGACAGTCGGACGGACGGGTTTAGGGCTGGAGAAGGTATCTGTAGCGGTAGGACGGATTCCGAACCCAACCCTGAACCCAATCCTGAACCCAAAAACTGAGCGGCGGTATAACAAAATGCGGTTTTTAAGCCCTTTTGTAATACTTTTTGAGGGTTGAGGGCTCGGTTTGGGGGCGGTTGTCGTTCAGGCCCGGCTTGTCTACAAAAGGGGCATTGAATAGGGGTTTTGCAGACAGGGTTTTAAAGTGCATTCCCCCGCTTCGGGGTTGGGGCCCCTCCTCCAAACAGGACCTCTCTCCTCTTTCTCGAACTTCCCTGCCGCAATGACATCGTCTATGCGCAGAATCATCTCGGCCGCTTCGCTCGCTGACTTGATCGCTTGCGTCTTCACGCGCAAGGGCTCGACAATCCCTCGTTCGAAAGTGTTCAGAGTTTTTTCGCTGATCACGTCGATGCCGATGTTTTTTCCGTCCTTCTTCTCGTGGGCGGACCTGAGTTGCACCAAGATGTCTATCGGATCCAGACCTGCGTTTTCAGCCAGCGTCATTGGTATTATATCCATCGTGTCCGCGAACGCGTTCACGGCAAGCGCCTCGCGCCCGCCGACTGTGCCAGAGTACTCCCGCAGCCCCCTGGCGACCTCTATCTCCGGAGCCCCGCCGCCAGCTACTATCTTACCGTCCTCGATCGCCGCGGATATCATCGAAATCCCGTCATGCACGGCCCGCTCGACCTCGTCCACGACATGCTCAGTGCCCCCGCGAACCAACAAGCTCACGGCCTTCGGGTTCTTGCAGCCCTCGATGAATATCATTTCCTCACCGGCTATCTTGCGCTCCTCCACGAGGTCTGCTGTGCCTAAGTCACTTGGACTGAGATCTCTGATGTTCGTCACGACCTTTCCTCTGGTCGCGCGCGCTAGCTTCTCCATGTCCGACTCCTTCACCCTCCGAGCAGCGAGGATCCCCGCCTTTGCGAGGTGGTGCTGGACGATATCATCTATGCCCTTCTGACACAACACGACACTCGCGCCGGACTTCTTTATCTGGTCGGCCATTTCCTGCAACATGTGCCGCTTCTCGTCGAGAAAGCTCCGCATCTGTTCCGGGTCGGTTATGTTGATCTTCGCGTTCGTCTCAGTCTTCTTCACTTCGAGCGCCAAGTTGAGAAGAGCTATCTTGGCCTTTTCTTCTCTCTTGGGCATGTCCGGGCGCACGACTTCCTTGTCGAGCACGATGCCCTGGATGAGCTGGGAGTCCGCTGAACTGCCACCGCTTTTCTTCTCCACCTTGATATTGTCGATATCAGCTTCCAGTTTACCGTTGGATTCCTCGACTATCTGCTTGACGGCCCTCACGCAAAACTCGGCAAGTTTTTCTCCACGCATCTCAGAGCCCTTGCTGCTTATCGAAGTTATGGCAATTTGTTTGAGTATTTTGTCGTCGTCCTTTGAAACCGGTGTTGCCATCTTTTCCAGTATCTCGCGCGCCTTCTCCGCTGCGAGCCTGTAACCTGCAGTTATGACCGTCGAGTGGATATCTTGGTCGAGCAGTTCCTCCGCCTTTTTCAGAAGTTCGCCAGCTATGATCACAGCCGTGGTCGTTCCATCCCCGACCTCGTCTTCCTGAGTTTTCGAGACCTCCACCATCATCTTGGCCGCAGGGTGTTCTACGTCCATCTCCTCCAGAATGGTGACACCGTCGTTCGTTATCGTGACGTCGCCCAAGTTGTCTACCAACATCTTGTCCATGCCGCGCGGCCCTAGAGTGGTTCGAACCGACTCGGCTATCACCCGAGCGGCCATTATGTTCATGCGCTGCGCATCACGGCCCAGGTAGCGCTGAACCTTCTCAGGCAGTATCAGTATCGGCTGCCCTCCCATCTCTGCTGCCATAAAATCCCCCTAAACCTCACTCAGTAAATTCCTACCTTAATGAAACTACTTAGCTTTAAAAGTTTTACCTTTGGCAGGTTTTCCTCAGGATTACTAATTTAGACGAACGGGATCTGGTAGATTTGGAGGCTGGTTCGAGGTGGTGGGGACGGAAACTTACGGGGGTTACCGTCAAGAGACTGTGGGATGAGCTCAAGTACATCTTCACAGGCAAAGCCCCAGGCATCGTTTATTATACTGGCGATTCCACCTCGAGGAACTACTACCATGGCTACACCGGCCTGTATCACAACATTTACGATGCAATCAGAAAAACTGGTAGCGTCCGCGAGTGGGATTGGTGGGTGGGTTGCCGGGGATCCGTCTAGGAAAGTCGGAAAAAATTAAAGAATTAAAAAATAAATGGTAAGTATTTTGCTGGCTACCGTCAACGGCGCGAGCAGCCTAAAAACCCCACGTCAGTAAGACGAACTTATGGGCCCCTTTGCTGTCCTCGGCGTTTTTGCCAGCAATTCCTGCAGTAAACAGGCTTGCCCTCGGTCGGCTTGAAGGGAACCTCACACTCGGCACCACACTCAGAGCAGGTTGCCTTGTGCATTTCGCGAGGTCCGAAACTTCTCTGCCCACCGAATCTTCCACCATATGCCATTTTCTTAACACTCCTTTTTTTCTTCGAACACAACTCAAGAAACAGCTCTGCTGCGTCTCGAAGCTTTCTCTTAGAAAAGCCTGTTGCGTTCTTAATTTAGTGTGCGAAGAAGTGGTTTAAATAGCATGAGGTTGGATTTCGTCATGAACGCTTTTCAGGACGTGATAGTTCGGGGCAAAGGACTGCTCGAAATTATGCCATCGCTAGCCGCCGTGATAGCATTCATTTTAGTGTTTTTCGTGATAGGGTTACTCCTGTTCAAGTGGAAGGAGTGAGTGGTGGACCCGCTTCGGCGGTTCCTCCCCAATCCCTGCAGGGACTTCGGCGCCCCTCGCTCGGGTTCAATCATTTCCACCCCGTAGCGACTTTCGGTGTATATATAAGAGGGACGAAACATCGCTTCTATCGCAAGTTCTGTCGTGTGGAGCTTCCCCGACAACGGAATCACCCGAACATTATGTTTTCTTCCTCGTCGGGCACGTTCCCGTATTTCAAACGGAAGGGGAGAGTTTCGCCAGTTTCCGCGTTCTCCGGGATGAGCGTCATGCTCTTCAGAGGCACCCGGGGCCAGATGTTCTTCGCCAGCCTGTGCGCGACCGCCAGATCCCTCTTTCCAACGCGTATTTTCTCCACATGTTCAAGCGCATACTCTATCGTTTTCACCGTCAGGTATGCCACACCCGCACGGTCGTATACCATCCGGGCAAAACCCATGAAAAGCTCCCCGGCGGCACGCAAACGATCTTCTTCAGTATCGAGCTCCGCATCGAGCATTTCCTTCATGCTCGGGAGGCATATCTCCCTGCCGGGCCAAATGCGATCCGCCGTCGCCGCCGCCACCTCGGCTGCGGCCGTTTTCAATTTTCCCCCGCGTTTTCTGTCCGAGTAGTTTTTTTCGGCAAATTCGGCAAACGCCTCGCATATCAGGTAAACGTCCCTGTTCGACCCGGTGAGCGCCTTTAGAAACCCCGCCGCCGTTCTGCCGTTGTCGATAAAGAGTTTCTGCCACTTTTCATCCCGGTTTGCCAGCGGAGCTGCAGAGTGACGCTCTGCAGAAAGGCCAATCGTTTCTGAACTCAAGGATTCCTTCTCAGCGCCCACCATCTTCATCTTCTCCTTTTCAGCCATTTTTCCACCTCCTCCATTATACGCCAATCCGCTTTTAAACAACCAAATTCTGCCGCTCTAAACCACCTACCACCCGTTCAGCGCGTGCGCCATTATGCCGTATCGGAGTTCGAGAAGACGGGCACGGTAGGGTTCGGGCAGGGAAGGAGCGGTTT
>Ga0315296_10004132_pt1 | contig 11942 bp, 11 predicted proteins | sample YL17G14_18_MG_FD_203921 | JGI IMG/M metagenome (GOLD analysis project Ga0315296, IMG submission 203921) | Sediment microbial communities from Yellowstone Lake, YNP, Wyoming, USA - YL17G14_18 | ecosystem: Environmental > Aquatic > Freshwater > Lake > Sediment | place: USA: Wyoming | collected...
AGGGGCTGGCAACGATCATCATGAGTCTGCCGTAGATCGAGCTGTCCAACGATCGAGCTCACACCTAGCATAGATCTATCTGACAAACAATTCTGCTATTCCATAGAAATGGGTTGAGTCTGCTTAGCGCCAAGAATATGTCATGTCATTATCCAAGGATTTTCACATTTTTCTTCTCATACGTCTTCGAGTAAGAACGAGACTCTCTTCTCTTTGAAGCCTAACGAACTCAGCCGATCCTCCATCTCCTTCTTTCCCAATCCCTGTCTTCTCATCTCAGCTATGAGGCTCCTGGCACTCTCAAGGATCTCCCAAGGATATATGATCCAACTCTCAGTCTTCTCCGCGAAGAAGTCGGGCTTCAATAGACTTCTAGGTTTATAGTGAACAGTAGCGATCCTCACTTCTCTGGCTCCCTGTTCAAGCATCTCGCTCAGAGCCATCTGAAGAGACTGCCCCGAATCAGAGACATCATCCACAACAAGTACCTCCCTACCCGTTACATCAGCATTCACCGGATGCAGAATCCTCGGCTGCTTCTCACGCCTACCAATGTCCTCATAATACCTGATCCCAATGCTGGCCAGCTCCCGCACGCCAAGAAGGTCGCAGAGAATACGGGCAGGAACAAAACCTCCGCGCCCGATTGCCACGAGGACCTCTGGATGGAATCCGTTCTCCTGAATCTTCTGAGCCAGCTCATCCAACAGCCTATCAACGTCATCCCAAGTCAGACACAGAAACTCCATCAGGCCCGCCTCTCAGCGACTGAATGATCTACAGAAGACCGACTTAACATTTGTGCGCTAGGACAAGCAACTACTGCATAGGTTTAAGCGCAGCTCATGTACACTTGATCAAAGCTAGGTGAACACCTTGCACAAGCGTGCCCTCTTCGTCGGCCGTTTTCAGCCATTCCACAACGGCCATCTCTACGCAGCCAGATTCATCCTCAGAGAGGCAGAAGAAGTCATTATCGTCATCGGAAGCGCTGAGAAAAGCCATGACCTCAACAACCCCTTCACAGCAGGCGAGCGAACAGAGATGATACGCCGCGCCCTAAGAAACTCGGACCTAGATCCCCTACGTTTCACCCTCATCCCTGTTCCAGACTCTCAAGCCCACACAACCTGGGTCTCACAGGTAGTAGCCTACACACCAAAGTTCGATGTAGTCTACACCAATCAGGCACTGACTCGTAGGCTCTTCCTCGAGTCGGGATACGAAGTGAAAGAGATCCCCCTCTTCCAGCGGTCAGACCTCTCTGCAACGGAGATAAGAAAAAGAATACTTCAGGAAGAAGACTGGAAAAGCCTTGTTCCAGAAGAAGTGTACAGTTTTATCAGAGAGATGAAAGGCGACGAGCGGATAACGGACCTCGCTCGAAAAGACACAACAGAAGCAAACGCAGCAAGTGAAGTAAATAGTGCTGAACTTCGAAACAAACCTTCGAAGGAGACACCCACGGCTTAACGCCCTAGTCATAAGAATAGAAGAAGCAACAGTCGAAATAGAGGATGCTGAGCTTGAGGATTTCAAACAAGAAGTCGCATAACAGGTTAAGAAGAGATGGACACCGGAACAGCTCATCGATGAACCTATCTTCAGAACCTACGGAGGTTTTTTCTGGAGGATCGACCTCGACCCTACAAAGGTTAGACCCGCCGCAGAAGCTCTCATAAGAAGACTTCTAAAGGGAAACCCACTTCCCAAGATCAACGCATTTGTAGACACCCATGACCTCGCCTCAGTGCAGACAGGCATAGCCCTCGCAGCTTTTGACGCTGATAAGATCCATGAAAAGCTCCTAGTGCGCAAGGCCAAAGCCGGTGGGAAGTTTCTTGGCATAGGAATAGAGAACCCTTTGACGATGAATGAAGGAGAAATCATCATTGAAGACGGAGACAGCTTGATCGCAGTGTATCCCCACAAAGATGCAGAAAGTTCCAAGATAACACTCCGGACCAGAAGAGCAGTAATGCTCGTATGCGGTGTCCCAAGTCTAGAAGAGGCATCACCAAAGCAAACTGCAAAACTGACCGGTCAATATCTGACACGTTTCTGCGGAGGCATACAAAGCTAATGGCCTATGCGGCGCCAGATTCGAGTCTGGCCCCGATTCACCAATCTAAGCTTATATACGGATTTCAAGAGACTTATGTTGATTGCGTTGAAGCTAGTTGTTTTCGGTCCAAATAAGCTTGGAGCAATTCTCGCAGAAGGAGACATCCTCGATCTGAACCTAGCCTATGCCGCCTATCTCTCAACAAAGAAGGTCAGTAGGCCATATGCTCACGCGAATGCAGTTCTGCCGTCTGACCTACAATGCTTCCTCGAAGAAGGAGACCCAGCCAGAGCAGCCGCTATTGAAGCGGTCGGCTATGCTGAAAAGAATCTAGAGAAAGGCTTCATAGGACCCAAAGGCGAGAAGATCGTCTTGAAACCCGGAGAAGCCAACATCAGAGCTCCTCTCCCCAGCCTGGCCTCTAGAATAGCGTGTGCGGGCGCGAACTTCTATGACCACGCTGCCGGGGCAGAGATTGTGAGAGGCGTGAAGATCACAGTCGACGACATCAAACGCGAAGTAGAGGCTGGAAAGCGTCCTCCATGGGGATTCTGGAAGTTCGCCCGAAACGTCGCAGGACCAGATGAACCTGTTGTATATCCAGCCAAAACCCAGCGTCTAGACTACGAAGCAGAGGTGGCCATCGTCTTCGGCAGGAAGGGAAAAGACATCTCTGAGAAGGATGCGATGGACTACATCTTCGGCTACACCATCCTGAACGACTTCAGCCTCAGAGACGTACGGGAACAACAAGGCTCCTTCGCCTGGGGCAAGAACTTCGACACCTCTGTAGGCCTAGGCCCATGTATCGTCACCAAGGACGAGATACCTGACCCGTACATACTCGAAATTCAGCTCAGGATCAACGGTCAGACAAGGCAGAATGGCTCGATGAAAGACATGATCAGAAAATACCCCTTCTGGATCTCACACCTCACAAGAGATTTCACCTTCTACCCCGGCGACATAATCTCAGGAGGAACCTGCGCAGGAACAGCAATGGACACAACACCGAGAGACGCAGAAGGAAAAACAAGCCCAGAGAAATTCCTAAAACCCGGCGACACCATCGAAGCAACCATCAAGAAGATAGGTTCACTGAAAAACTACGTTATCAAGAAGCCCTGAGAAACAATCATGCTCACTAATAAAGCGCCTTTTCTTCCTATCCTTTTTTCACAAGACAAATGCCATATAAGAAAGAAACCGGCAGGAAAACAGCTTTTTGATCATATAAGACGTGACGCGCCGTGCACGATCTCTGATGTCTCCCTAGGACTGGGAATAAGGCTGATATCTCGGGCTATTGGGGGCTGCAGGCTAAGCGCCTCGCCCGAAGGCTTGGCGTGTACACCTCAGCTCCATCAAACCTGTGTTCTACAGGTGCCCTCGTCTCCGCCTCCCGGGTTCCCCGAAGGGTTCCCGCTTGACGGAGAATGGCTGTCTATTTTTGAGAGTGGCTTCGGGCTTAGATGCTTTCAGCCCTTATCCAACGCAGCGTAGCTGCCCGGCGGTGCCTTGTCAGACAACCGGTTGACCAGAGGCTACAGTATCCCGTTCCTCTCGTACTGAGGACACTTTGCTCTCAGACAGCCAACATCCCCAGCAGATAAAGTCCGACCTGTCTCACGACGGTCTAAACCCAGCTCACGATCCCTTTTAATAGGCGAGCAGCCTCACCCTTGGCCCCTTATGCAAGGCCAGGATAGGAAGAGCCGACATCGGAGTGCCGAGCCGCGAGGTCGATGGGGGCTCTCGCCCGCGACAGGCCAGTTATGCCCGGGGTAACTTTTCTGTCACTACCAGCCCTCATCAAGAAGGACATGATAGCTCGTTAAGCCCGGCTTTCGCCTCTGGATCCCTTACCATGGAGGATCCAGTCAGGCCAGCTTTTGGCTTTACCCTCTATGATGGGTTTCTGTCCCATCTGAGCTGACCTTAGGGCCCCCTCGATATCTTTTCAAGGGGGTGCCGCCCCAGCCGAACTGCCCATCTGCCGTTGTCTCAAAGCTCAGGGCTCTGGTAAGAGACGCGGTCATGTAAGGGTGGTGTTTCATTGACGCCTCCTCCACCCCCGGAAGGGTGATCTCATCAGCTCCCACTTACTCTCTGCAGACACGACCACGCCCCAGCGACGGACTGCAGTAAAGCTCCACGGGGTCTTCTTTTCCCGTTGGGGAATGCTGGACTATTCAGCCAGCTTGTGTCTTCACCGGGTTCCAGGTGGGGACAGCGGGGCCCTCGTGGATCCATTCGTGCACGTCGGAACTTACCCGACAAGGCATTTGGCTACCTTAAGAGAGTCAGAGTTACTCCCGTCGTTTAGCGGCCCTTAGCTCGGTTGAAATCGAGTTTGAGGTACCGCCACTGGACAGGATTCGGCAGCCGTACACACCCTTTCGGGCTAGCGGCTACCTATGTTTTTATTAAACAGCCGGGACCCCTTTGTCACTGCGACCTATGGCCCCAGCTATAAAGCTAAAGCCATAGGCACCCCTTATTCCAAAGTTATGGGGCTAATTTGCCTAGTTCCCTCACCTGGAGTCACCCGACACGCCTTAGGCTTCTTACCTTGGGCACCAGTGTTGGTTCTCGGTACGGATGCAGTGGATCCTTCTCCACGCAATTTTCAGGGTCTCCAGGGATGAGCCGAACCTTCCTAAGCGGAAGGCCATTCCTGCATTCGCCTGATTCTCATCATTACGATACTCCTCAGGTTTCTACAGTTAAACAAGGCGACGACCTTGCTCGACCTACCCCGAAGCGTCTTGCATGAAGCTTGTGTTGCCACATGTACCACCGCAGTACAGGGATTTTAACCTGTTTCCCATTCGGCCAGCCATGTTAAAGCAAGTCTTAGGACCGACTAACTCCCAGCTGACGACGCGTTGCTGGGAAACCCTTGCCCCTTCGGCGATCGGGATTTTCACCCGACTTTGCTGTTACTAGCACCGGGATTTTCAATCCCGACCGGTCCACTGGACCTCACGGCCCAGCTTCTACCCAATCGGGACGCCCTTCTACCAGACTGAACCGATATGGCTCAGCTCCACGGTATCGGTGGCTGGCTTGAGCCCCGTCCATTTTCAGGGCCCTGAGCCTCGGCGGGTGAGCTGTTACGCTTTCTTTGAAGGGTGGCTGCTTCTAAGCCTACCTCCCCGCTGTTTTGGGCTCAGGACGCCTTTCCATTTAACACTTAGCCAGCACTTAAGGACCTTAACCGTGGTCTGGGTTGTTCCCCTCTCGGAGCGGGAGCTTATCCCCCGCAACCCGCCTCTCGGGTTCTCAGGCGCTAACGTATTCGGAGTTCAAGAGAAAGGCGAGACCTTTCGATCCCTTACCTCTCGATTGGTGCTCTACCCCGTCAGCAACCTCCCCCAAGGCTTGGCTGCGACCAACTTCGAAGGGAACTAGCTATCACCGGGTTAGATTGGTCTTTTGCCCCTAGACCCAGATCAGGGGAGTGAATTGCACGTCAACACCCTTACGGGCTTCGATCAGGTTTTCACCCGACTTCGCCCTGCCCAGGCCTAGATCACCCGGATTCTAGTCTTACCGACGTGACTCCGGACCCTTTCAGATCCAGCGACTCACCGGACAAGCCGGCTGTTCGCACTTCGGTTTCCCTACGCCTGCGGGCTTCAAACCCTTAAGCTCGCCACGTCAGTAAACTCCCCGGCCCGTGTTTCGAGACGGAACGTGTGACCCTGGTCCCCTCTTCTCGTGTCGCTACGTTACCATAGCCTCCTTCGAAGAAGTTCTACCCTTTCAGGCCACACACGTCAGTAACTATCTGGTTTCAGGCTCTTTTCGCACCCCTCCCGGGGTACTTTTCAACTTTCCGTCACCGTACTAGTGCTCTATCGGTCTTGGGTAGTATTTAGCCTTGGAAGTTGATGTCTCCCATCTTCCTACGCCAGTCCCAAGGCGTAGTAATCTGGAGAACGGCCCATTCCCTCTTGGCATACGTCTACAGGGCTATCACCCTCTACGGCGGAGCTTTCCAGAGCACTTCGACTTCGCCAAGGAGAGAGAGGCCGAATCCAAAACCCCACATCTGCGCCAACTCGTCGCTGGAGCATTCGGTTTAGGCTCTTTCCCTTTGGGTCGCCCCTACTAAGGAAATCCCTGTTGGTTTCTCCTCCTCCCCCTACTAGGATGTTTCGATTCGGGGGGTTCCCGCTCCTCACGGAGCATCGCCCTTACGGGCGATAGGAAGTCCCATTAGGGCATCCTCGGATCGAAGGCTGCTTGCGCCTACCCGAGGCATATCGCAGCTTGCCACGCCCTTCATCGGCTCCCAAGCCAAGTCATCCACCAGATAGCGTAACATATCAGCCAGGTGAACCCAGTCCTAACTAGAGTCAGAGACCTATGCACGGCGTCATCGCGGACCCTCAGAGAGGAACCACTAGCCCTTCATCCACGATCTCGCGATCGGGGATTGCATTCATAGATCGGTCGAGAGACGCACCCTTCAGATTCGCTTTCTAAGGAGGTGATCCGGCCACAGGTTCCCCTACGGCCACCTTGTTACGACTTCGCCCTCCTTACAAAACTCAGGTTCGATGCGGCCAACATTCGACCACACCTCACCCAAACTTCATTCGGGTGGCGCGACGGGCAGTGTGTGCAAGGAGCGGGGACGTATTCACCGCGCGCTGATAACGCGCAGTTACTAGGCATTCCATGTTCACGAGGGTGAGTTGCAACCCTCGATCCCAACTGAGGTAGGGTTTAGGGATTGCCTTCCCCTTTCGGGGTTGGAACTCTCTGTCCCTACCATTGCAGCTCGCGTGTAGCCCGGGGGATTCGGGGCATACTGACCTGCCGTTGCCCGCCCCTTCCTCCACCTTATCGGTGGCAGTCCCCCTAGAGTTCCCGACATCCCTTTAGGATTCGATGGCAACTAGGGGTACGGGTCTCGTTCGTTACCTGACTTAACAGGACACCTCACGGCACGAACTGACGACGGCCATGCACCTCCTCTCAGCTCGTCCAGCAAGGCCTTCAACCTGGCCTTCATCCTGCTGTCGCCCCCGGTAAGTTTCCCGGTGTTGACTCCAATTAAACCGCAAGCTTCACGCCTGGTGGTGCTCCCCCGCCAATTCCTTTAAGTTTCAGCCTTGCGGCCGTACTCCCCAGGCGGCAGGCTTAACGGCTTCCCTGTGGCACTGGAACGGCCCATGGCCGCTCCAACACCTAGCCTGCATCGTTTACAGCTGGGACTACCCGGGTATCTAATCCGGTTCGCTCCCCCAGCTTTCGTCCCTCACCGTCAGGCGTGTTCTAGCTAGCAGCCTTCGCCACTGGTGGTCCTTCTGGGATCAGAGGATTTTACCCCTACCCCAAAAATACCGCTAGCCTCTCCCACCCTCTAGCCCAGCAGTATCCCTCGCAGTCCAACGCTTGAGACGCTGGATTTAACGAAGGACTAACTGGACAGGCTACGAACGCTTTAGGCCAAATAACTGTCCCCACCACTCGAGGGGCTGGTGTTACCGCGGCGGCTGACACCAGTCTTGCCCCCCTCTTATTCCCATGGTTTGTTACACAATGGAAAAGCCATCTTCTTCAGATGGCACTCGAGGTAGCCCCATCGCGCTTTCGCGCATTGTGGAGGTTTCGCGCCTGCTGCGCCCCGTAGGACCTGGGCCCTTGTCTCAGTGCCCATCTCCGGGCTTCCGCTCTCACGGCCCGTACCGGTCAGAGGCTTGGTAAGCCGTTACCTCACCAACTACCTGATCGGCCGCAGCCCCATCCTTGGGCAGGAACGTACGACATGGGCACATTCCCCTTTGAACGAAACACCGTTCCAGGCCGTCTCATCTATCAGGGATTAGCCCCAGTTTCCCGGGGTTATCCTTGTCCCAAGGGTAGGTTAGCTACGTGTTACGGAGCCGTCCGCCACGCTCCCACCATAGTCTAGGAGCGTACGACTCGCATGGCTTAGTCCCACCCCGATAGCAGTGGGGTCCGACAGGATCAATCGGAGTTATTTACCACAAGGCTATATTCGGAATCTTCGGGAGCGCCTCCCGACCCATCTCAGACCTGAAAGCTTCGCAGCCCTTCTTCAGGTCGTCACGTTTGTTTCCGCCACTGGAGATCGATCACTCATTCTGAGGCGTTTCGCCTCTGTCGGATCGAAGCCACCGTCTAAAAGGCGGAAGGCGTTACCGCCAGAATACATCGTTCTCCCCAAAGATAAAAACGTTATGTCCATGACAAGTCCGCCCTTTCCTCGCTCGGGCTTGAGAAGATACTTGTGTAGACTACAAGCTTTACACACTTCATATTGAATACGAGAGTGGAACAATTCCTGCCAAGAAACCTTTTTCTTGGTCTCGCCTACGACCCTAGATTTTTTACCCAACCTTCTCCGCTGCGAGTTCGAATCTCATCAAAGGAAACTCTGGATTCATGTCGTTCTTGACATAGAAGTCCATCCTCAAATACAACTGCATCAGTCCAGAAGGATTGTTAGCGTTTCCACGCCTAGCGAAGGTCTCTAAAGCCTTGAATCCCCGCATTTTCAAATCCTCAATAACCTCTTCCAGCAGCCTTCTCCCGAACCCCTGGCCTCTAGCGCCGATGTCAGCTATGAAAAGAGAGGTTAGCAGAACCACTCCTTCGTTCAGAGTTCCGACTGGCCCGAACCGTATTCTCGCACATTCCGAAACCTGTCTGAAGGTCCATACAGCGCACAACCCACGGCTTTGCTGTTAGAATAGACTATCTTTCCGCAGTTGCCGAATTCTCTCAGCGTGTCCAACAGCCATTTCTTCTTCACTGGTCCGCTTCTCCCCTTTGCAGAAACCTCGGGAGCCTCCCAGTACACACATCCTTTGCAGTCATCCGGGAGACAATCCAGATTGCTTTCAGTAGGGTTCTCGATCACAACTTCCATATAAATGAAAACGCTCCTTGTTGGCCAGACGTCCAAAAGCCATGAGAGACTGCGAAGTTGTTTCAAACTGTCTGGCAGATATAGCCTTCTTCCTTCAGTTCCAAAGGACACCCCGCTCCACAGATTTGAAGCTCCGGGCAGTCTTTGCACTTCTCAGGGGCATACTTTCTACCTCTGATCTCCTTGCACAGAGGATGATTCCATATCGAGTTCCAGTCATCCTTGAGTATGTTTCCCAGACTCTCGAAGTAGCTCTGACAAGGATAGACATCTCCGTGGGGCCCTACGCACATGTTTACTCTGCACGCTGAACAGGACTTCACACCGAGGTTCATAGAGAGAGGATTAAGAGAGCAGTACTGAGTCGGGGTGAACCAATTGAACTTCATGTCCAGAGCAGACGCCTTAACAGGTATCTTTGAAAGAATGTCCTTAAGCTCCTCTATCGACAGGGCGAATCCCTCCGCAATAGCAGGGGCCTTTCCAGAGTAGATGATACTGTTGAACCCGAATGCTCGGACACCGAGATCATGTATGAACTGAACGGTATCAAGGAAGTTTCCCACGTTCATTCTGTTCAGAGTTGTGTTAGTTGTGACATAGATATGGGTCCTGAGAATTGTCTTGATTCCTTCAACAGTCTCCTGCCAGCTACCGGGGCTCTTCGTAATGGCGTCATGCACTTCTGGAGAGTGCGATTCCAAAGTAATCTGAGCAAAGTCCAGACCCGAGTCATGCAGACGTTTTGCATATGATCCATCCTTCAAACGCCTGCCATTAGTGATCAGACCAGTAACAATCCCCAAGTTTTGAGCATAGGCCAAAAGCTCTGGCAAATCATCTCTCAGAGTAGGTTCTCCACCAGTGAAGGTGATGATAAATATGCCTAGCGCCTTCAGCTTGTCAATCACTTTCTTCCAGTCATCCGTGGAAAGCTCAGGGGTCTCATGAGGCCCCCCAGCGTAGCAGTGTACACAGTCGTTCTGGCAACGGAAGGTGAGTGCCAAGTCCATTCTTATCGGCGCCGAGGCTTCATGAGAGAAAGGCTCAGCCTTCTCAATGTCAAGATAAGAGAAGGGGCAGACATCCTCCGTTTGAGCCAGCGTGCTGATGTTATAAATGAGCTGTTCATGGTCTTTCCTAGCGTTCTCGGCACTGATCTTGTAAATGCGTCTCAATTCTCTGACCGCATCGTCGGTTGAGAGACCATGCATGAAGAAGTACGCATGAGCAGCCGCAGACTGGTTTAAGTAAAGGACAGTGTTAGCGTTAATTACGAGAAGCCCTTCCCCTTCCGGTTCGATTCTGAGCTGAAGAGCAAGACCTGCAAACTGGCCGCTCCCGCGGTACGTGTAGAGCCCGCTAGAAACCCTGGCTCTTTTTTTGAAAACTGATCTCAATCCCATACTATCATCTCTTCCTATCCGACTCTCCCACCGGCACAGGCACACGCACATGAGACACAAGCACAGACGCAAGCACAGGATACACAAGCACAGGCGCAGCTCGATCCACTGCGAATAGGCGCATTTGAGGTCTTCGGAGCAGAAGGTATTATGGCATTAGCAAAGCCCTCAAGGTTCTTAACGATGCCGTTTGCAGCACCTTCTAGAGAACTGGCAACCCTATCAGCCACCTCTGCGCCCGGCAAGGGCGTCCCCGTCTCTGAACTAGGAACAGGAGCGCGACTGGGTGGTACAGGGCTGGGGAACCTCGACCACCAGTACCACCACCATCCCGGCATCGGAGGTATATACATAGGTCCAAGAACCACGCCCGCTCTCGTCTTAAAGTCTTTGTCAGATATGAGCCAGAGGAGATTCTCATCAAAGGCCTTGGCCGCTAACTCTGGCGTTCCTGCTGTCTTAACCTGTTCCCAAGCTTCATCGACAACCTTCTTGTAGTAGTTTAGAGTGTCCTGTCTGCTATATCCTCTAATCTTCTCTTCCACGGTATCCCTAACCAGCATGACTGTTCTTGCTAGGCACTGCTCCTCTAGGATCCCATCTGCCCCCAGGCATCGAAGAAAACTCAGTTCGTAGTAGCGCAGCTGTTCTCGTTCGACTTCAGGAAGTGCCACGGCTTCGAACTTCAGAACAGGCTGTTGCTCCTTCACCCATATAGCGTGTTTTTGAAGCAAGCTATATAGGATCTCTACAACAACCTTCTGAGGCCCGAGGCCAAGCAGCCATGATGCTTCAACAGCCATCAGGCCTCGGCGAGCCCCAAGAGACTCCATCCTGATTCTTGGCTTCTCATATGGATGCTTCTTCAAGTAGTTAGCTATCGTCACGCTCCCGAAAACAGCCACCAGACCCCCTCCTAGCAGTATGAACCAGTAGTTGGGAAGGAAGTCATAAAGGAACCAATTGAAGCCTGTATAATGTATTCTTCCCTTGATGAAGTCCTTAGGGAAAGATACTCCAAAACTCAGCTTTGCACCTGACAGGAGATTAGACCTTTCCCAGTATAGGACGGTTTTCCCACCCTCCGCCGGATCGCTGTAGGTGTTATCATAAGGCACTCCGGTCAATGTCTTAACTTGGTTCTGCTGAACTCCCTGTGGGAGAACTATGAGGACCCTGAGGTTCTTTACTGTTGCATCCCACCATGTCGGATTGAAGAGCATGCCAACATTGCCAGGGTTATCTTGGTCAAGGTAGATCATACCTTGGATATTGGTCATCACTGTGAATCTGATGCTGCTTCCGCTTTGAAGGGCAGGCACGAAGAGTACCCTTACTGCATAGTAGTCACTCTGAGTGATTCGCTGAGTGCCCAAGGTCTTCCCAGTCGAGTCCTTGACCTGTCCGATTGTGAAGTCGCTAGTAGGCTGCCCGACTTCCACATAATTGACCTGCCCACTGTCACAACTAAAGTTGATATCGTAAAGAAGATCCATCGAAGCATCGTTAGGGTTGATCCATATCTTCGTCCATTGAGCTTCTAGATGGTACAAAGGCGCAG
>Ga0315296_10004133_pt1 | contig 11942 bp, 16 predicted proteins | sample YL17G14_18_MG_FD_203921 | JGI IMG/M metagenome (GOLD analysis project Ga0315296, IMG submission 203921) | Sediment microbial communities from Yellowstone Lake, YNP, Wyoming, USA - YL17G14_18 | ecosystem: Environmental > Aquatic > Freshwater > Lake > Sediment | place: USA: Wyoming | collected...
TGTTAAAAATACGGTCTGGCACGAAATTGCCCATCATTTTGGCATGGATGAAAAAAGAGTAAGACAAGCCGAATCTCACAGAATTAGAAAAATCAATTTGTAAAAGTGGAGAAATATAATAATCTTTTATTAGAAAATAAAACACTGATTAACCAATACAACGCTCAAGTCGAGGAATTTAATCAGTGCGTTGCTGAACTAAAATAAAGTTAGATTGACATTATATTATATTTAATATTATTATAATAAATGAGTTCATTAAAAAAAGAAAAGAGGTGTAAAAAATGAAAATATTAATTTGTTCACTGACATATCCTTTACCTAACGGCGTAACAGTATCGATAAACACATCCATAGATGAGTTTTTAAAAAAAGGAATTGAGATAAGAGTAGTTTCTCCTGACTATGATCTTGGAAAATTTCGTCCTGAACATTATCCTGTTTCATCGTCTTTGCTTTTAAAAAATATCGGCGTTCTGATAGGAAAAGAAGAAAGAACTTTTGGGATTAATGCTTATTTTCAAATAAAAGAAATTGCTGATGATTTTTGTCCCGACGCCTACTGGCTTCATACTCTTAGTTGGGCACCCAATGCATTTGAAAGATATATAGTGAAAACCAATAAACCTAAAGTTCTCACTTATCACACAATGGTGGAAAAATACGGAGGGATTTATGCCGGAAGATTGGGAATGTATACCATGAGAAAAAGATCAAAAGCAGTATGTGAAAAATCAGACGCGATTATTACTCCAAGTAAAACGATGGAGAAAATCTTGAGAGAATACGGAGTAACCAAACCGATTCATGTCATTCCTACGGGAATCAGCACTTCCGAAAAACATTTCACAAAACAAGAGATTTGTCGTAGATTTGGAATTAATAAAAACTCCAAGATACTTCTTTATGTTGGGAGAATATCCAAGGAAAAAAATCTTGGTGTCTTATTTAATCTTATTAAAAGTCTTAAGTATAATGCTGTTTTGCTATTAGTAGGTCCCGGAGAGATACAGGAAACAATAAAAGAAACTCTAAGAATGGGGATAGGTGAAAGAACTATTTTTACCGGAGGACTTCTCAAAGAAGATGTTCAAAAAATTTATGGAGCTTGTGACGCTTTTGTTTTTTCATCACAAAGCGAAACTCAAGGTCTAGTCATAGGAGAAGCTATGCTTTCTGGGATTCCGGTGATAGTTTTAGATTCTCCTACTCAAAAAGAGATTTATCCTGAAGATGTTGCAGTTGTTGTGCGGGATCAGTCAAAATTTGCCACTGAGGTAGTCAAAATATTAGAAAATAAAAAGAAAAGAGATGAGCTCGTAAAAAGAGCTAAGGATTTTGTCTCTAAAAACTTCTCAAAAGAAAAGATGACGGAAAAGCAAATAAATATTTTCAACGAATTAATAAATAAATAACAACCAGGCCCGTCTTCTTTGGAGATGGGCTTATAATTATATGATTATTATTAAATAACTATGATTATTAAAATTTTGGGCTCTGGCTGCCCTAATTGCCAGAAATTAGAGGCAAATGCCAAAAAAGCAGTTGAAGAACTCGGCTTAAAAGATATTCAGGTTGAGCATATTTACGACATAAATAAAATCGTTGAGATGGGAATAGCTTTTACGCCGGCTATTGCCTTTGATGAGGAAATAAAAGCTGCCGGCCGAATTCCTGGCGTTGAGGAAATTAAAACCTGGTTAACAAATCAAAAATAAAGAATATGAAAAACAAAAGATTAATTTTTGGTATTGCATTAATCTTTTTGATTTTAGCTATTTTAGTCGGTTACGAATGGCACGGGGCTTTTGCAAAAAGCGAATTAATAAAACAGGGCATTTATCCTAAGGAGCCTTTTCCGATTTTACCAGGAACCCCTTGGTGGCAAATTCCTTTTCTTACTCTTTTAAGCTATTTAGAAAAAGCTTGGTTTTGTTTGGGAATGGCATTTTTGATTGCCGGCGCGGTTCAAACCTTTATTCCAAAAGAATCGATTATTAAGCACTTAGGCAGAAGAAACCCTAAAGCTTATTTAATTGCCGCTTTTGGTGGGCCCTTGCTTTCAGTTTGCTCTTGTTCAATTATTCCTTTATTTGCGGCCATTAAAAAAAGAGGAGCGGGGTTGGGTCCGGCCATAACTTTTCTTTTGGCTGCCCCGGCCATTAATCCTGCGGCCATAATCTTAACTTTTAGTTTATTATCTTGGAAATTTGTCGTGGGAAGAATTGTTTTAGCTTTAAGTGCGGCAATAATTACTGGTTTATTAATAGACAGAATTTGGGGAAAAGAGGATTCAAAAGAAATTTCTACTTTAAAAGTTGAATATCAAGAAAAACCACTCTTGATTTTGGCAGATTTAATAGAATGGTTAAAAAATGTTTGGGATTTTATTAAAAAGATTTTGCCCCTAGTTCTTTTGGGGATTTTTATTATCGGAATTGTAAAGATATTTTTGACTTCAGAAGTTATCTCAAAATATTTAGGTCAAGGATTTTGGCAAATTGCTTTAGCTTCGATAATGGGAGTAGTAATGTATACTCCAACTTTAGTTGAAATTCCTTTTGTTAAAGAACTATTAGGTTTCGGAATGGGAACCGGACCGGCTTTAGCATTTTTATTAACCGGCCCTGCCTTAAGTTTGCCTTCAATGTTGGGAGTTTCAAAAGTTATAAAATGGAAAATAGTCTTAAATTATGCTTTAATTATGTGGATTGTAGGAATTATCGGCGGCCTGATTTTTGCTTATTTTTTACCCCATATATTATTGATTTAACTTATTTACTCTTTTCACTCGGCTTTTATCATCTTTTCGGCCTGCTCTAAAGCTTAATTGTTCTCTCTTGACAAGATTCTATTATGGGTATATATTCATAATAGAAAGGTCGAAACATTAAAAATATAAAAATTCCGCTTTGTCATTTTGCATTTTGAATTTGATTGAGCGGAGTGAAAAAACATGCCAAGATATGATGAAACAGGTCCTGGGGGTTTCGGTCCCGGCACTGGCAGGGGCATGGGTCCTTGCGGCGCCGGAATGGGTTGGAGAAGGGGATTGGGTCGCGGCTTTGGCTGGAGAAGGTTTTATACCAAAAAAGAAGAATCTGAAATTTTGGAAGAAGAAACCAAAGACTTAGAAGAAGAATTAAAAGCGATTAAAGAGAGATCAGCCGAACTAAAGGGCCAAAAATAAAACCCCGCACCAGAGTCGCCTTCGGCGACACGGTACAGAGCAAGGAGGGGCCTCGCTTCTGGAACAAAGTATAGGAGCGAGGCTTTCCTCTCCTCTTTATTATATTGTAAAATAAAAAAATGGTAAGACCAATAAAACCGAGATTAATTAGGTTTGACCCTAAGGTGATTTATTTTAAACCAAGAGCAATACCCCTGTCTGTTTTAGAAGAGGTAGAGTTGGGCATAGATGAATTGGAGGCCTTGCGGCTTTGCGATTATAAAGGATTAGAACAAATTATAGCCGCAAAAAAAATGAAAATTTCCCAAAGTACTCTTCAGCGAATTTTAACATTGGCCAGGAAAAAAATTGCCGAGGCCTTAATTGAAGGAAAAGCAATAAAAATAAATCGTAAATAATTGCTTAAAAATCACTCAATTCTTTTTACGTATTCGCCTTTTTCGGTATTTACCTCAATAATATCTCCCGTTTCAACAAACAAGGGAACGTTGATTTGGGCTCCGGTTTCTAAGGTTATTGTTTTTGTGCCGCCTTGAGCTCTATCGCCCTTAATTCCAGGCGGAGCTTCAACAACTTTTAATTGGACCTTGATCGGTAATATTATATTGATTATCTTTCCCTCAAACTGCAAACCTTCAACAATCTCATTTGGTTTTAAAAAAACATAACTCTGGCCAATAGTTTCTTTTGGCAACTCAAAACGAGTCGAAGAGGTAAACCTCTTCTTCACCTTCGCTTCCTTCGGAAGCTCGGTAATAGAAGGGTTGCGTTCTTCACAAAAGAAAAATTTGTCCCGATGGGAATACAAAAACTTTACCTTGATTTTTTCAATTTCAGCTTCTTCAAAACTTTCTCCGGTATGAAAGGTTTTTGAAAATACGCCGCCCGTAATTAAGTTTTTAATTTTTGTCTGAACAATAGAACTGCCCCTTCCTTTAAAAACAAAAGATGAATCTAAAACCTCGTAGGGCTGGTCGTCCAAAATAAGTCTTATCCCTTTTTTCAAATCATTGTGCGACAACATATTGTCATTTAAGTATTGTCCCTATAAAGTTTAAATGGCCTCTTAAAAAATCTTCGGCTCTCATTTCTTTTTTACCTTCTGGCTGCAGCTTTTCAATAACCAAAAAATCTTTTTTGCATTGCACGCCAATTTCATTTTGGGGGACAACTAAAACTTTTCCAATAGGGTATTTGATTTTGTCCGGAGATTTAAAAGTTCTGGCTTTCAAAATTTTAATTTTTATTAATTTGCCCTTGAAAGAAGAGGATTTATCCTCTTTGCTCTCCCAAATTATATAACTGCCCGGCCAAGGATAAAAAGCCCTAATTTCTCTTTCTAAAACTTTAACCGGTTTTTTCCAATCTATTTTTCCGTCTTCTTTGAATAAAATTTTCGTGAAAGTTGCCTGAACATCATTTTGTTCTTCAGGTTTTATCAGCCCTTTAACCCATTTGGGAATAGTTTCTAAGAGTAGGTAAGCGCCCAATTGAGCTAATTTATTATGAAGGGTCTCTGCGGTTTCTTGTTCTTTAATTTCTAAGCTTTTTTGAGAGATGATTGGACCATGATCAATTTTTTCATCCATTAAAATTATTGTCACCCCGGATTTTTTTTCGCCATTTAAAATAGTAAATTGAATTGGTGAAGGTCCGCGATATTTTGGCAATAATGAAGGATGAACGTTCAAAAAACCAAACTTGGGAATATCTAATATATCTTTCGGGATTATCTGACCATAGGCTGCCAGAATTCCTAAATCTGGTTTTAAATTTTTAATTTTTAATTTTAAATTTTTAATTATTTCTGGTTGTTCAACCGGAATGTTATGCTTTTTAGCCACAACTTTAACGACTGGAGGAGTAAGAATTTGTTTCCTTCCCTTTGGCTTATCCGGCGCTGTCACAGCTAAAACCGGCCTATATCCGCCTTTAATAAGACCTTCCAAAACAATGGCACCGTATTCCGGCGTCCCAATAAATATAATTTTTGTTCCTTGTTCCCTGTTCATTGTTATTTGACTATTCTCCATTCTATTTCTTCTTTCTTGCCAGCGAATTCAAGCCAATTTCCGCCCTCATCAATAACATACCATTTTCTTTTGGTTTCTGACCAGACCATTGGATTACCCAGAAAATAAGGTTTTTTAACAATCTCTTTTGGTTTTAATTTGTCCAGCTCCAGCCATTTTTTAAATACGGTTTCAATGGCATAATCCAAACCGCGGGAATTTGCCCATTCAGCCACTTTATCAATAGCTTTTTTGGCTTTTTCAACAGAACCGGCTAATTCCACCAACTCTTTTGCCGGCCGAGTGAATCTCGAATAAACGATCTTTCTTTTTTTGGCATTTCTTTTAAGTTCTGCCAAAGATACTCCTTTCGTTTCAAAATAATGCGTTATCACCTGTTGGATAGCTGTTTCTTTTTTTAATTCCTCAAAATACTTAATTTTACCTTTATCTAAATATTCTTTAACTTTTTCTGATATACTTTTACCAATACCCGAAATTTCTTTAATGCCCACAAGACCTTTTTCTTTATAAAGCAGAGAAACATCTTTATCTAAGTTTTCCAAAGATTGCGCCGCTTTCCGATAGGCGGACGGCTTAAAGGTTATCCCTTTTATTTCAAGAAGTTCCGCAATTTCATAAAATATCTTTGCAATTTTTTTATTATTCATATTTTTCAACTGTAAATTTATAAATTATAATTTTTTCTTTTCCGGGATTAATTCCTCCTTTCTGACAAGCAATGGAAATTTGTTGTTCTATGGTATCAACTCCTTCTAAATCCGGCAGCAAAAGACCAGATTTAAAAGGAACGTGACCGTCAAACACCACATCCTCATCAGGATAGGCAAAAGGGGCTGTTTTTACAATTATACCAAATTTTTTAGGATTCAAGGTTTCCATATCTTTGACTGGTTCGGGATAACTTAAAACATAAACAGTATAAGAAAGGTAGGGGAGTTCTTCTTCTTTAATTGGCGAAAATCGATAATCTTCAGTAGCTGCAGCCACTGCATTATGAATGATTTCCTCGGCTATATTTATTTTGGTCGGCAGATAAGTCCCAATACAGCCCTTCAACTTACCATCTTTTTCAATAGTAACAAAGGTTCCTGCCCTCCGATTCAAGAATTCTTCTGGCAAATCCTCCGGCGGCGAAATAACTTTCCCTTCAGTGATATAATTTTCCACCACTTGTTTAGCAAGTAAAATATACGGATTCATAATTTTCCATCAACCTCTTTATTTAATCGGTTAAAGAAATTTACCATAAATTTATGTCTTTCTTCGGCTATTCTCTTTCCTTCTTTGGTAAACATTCTATCTTTAATTTTTCTTAGTTTGACCATAAACTCTCTATAAGCAGTATCTTCTTTAGAATATTCTTTAGTTTTCTCTAAGTCCACATCTTTATTATGCAGTTTTGCTCCCACTTCGCCGGCAAATAAAAATGCCCTTCCAATTCCAGTCGCACCGATAGCATCTAGTTTATCGGCGTCAAAAAGAATCTTCGCCTCTTTCGATTCTGGCTTTTTATTTCCTCTGAATCGATTAGTTTCAATGCAATGAATTATCTTCTCAATTTTTTCTTTTCCAATGTTATATTTTTCTAAAATTTCCCTTGCTAATTTGGCTCCTATTTCTGCGTGGTCAACCTTTCCATTAACTTCATCTTGATGTTTTCTTCCGATATCATGCAAAATGGCTACCAGTTTTAGAATTTCTAAATTCGCCCCTTCTTTTTTACCAATTTTTAAGGCAAGATTATAAACTCTTTTAACATGACTCCAATCGTGACTTCCTTTTGCGTCTTTAAAATACTTTTGAGCCTCTTTTTTAACTTCTTTAAATAAATTTTTCATATTTTTTTCACAATCTAATTTCTTTTTCGAGCCAGGTGATTTCTCTAATTTTTAGTATTTAGAAATTGATTGCATTTTTTAATAAATGAAGGGTACCAATTTCTTTTGGATTAATCTTTCTTTGGAAGTCTCCTTCAGGATGAGGGCTAAATAAAACAACTTTACCTTTTCTGAACCTTGAAAAAACAATCGCGGCAAGATTATTTTCATAAACAGCAATAGCCTTTACGTTTTTACCTGGTAAAATTGTTGGCCCATTTCGATACCAAATTTTTAAGTTTGGGGGTAACCCCTTTGTTAAAAAATGCTTTTTAAATTTAATTTCTCTGAATCTCCCTGGTCTTCGACGATTAGTTCCCCTGATATTTCTAACATTAATTATCCCTAACCCCGGAAGTTTAACTCTTTTACCTTTTTTTAAACAAATACATTCCTTTGGAGCAAGATAAGCTCCGGCACAGATTCCAATATATTTATTACCCTTAGAGATAAAATCTCTAATTATTGGATATAAATTTTTACTTAAACTTCTAACATAAATTTCGGTTGTTCCCCCTGGCATTATTAAGGTTTGAAAATTATTTAATTTATCTTTAAGTGTTTTTTTATTTAATTCTCGGTAGGGTATTTTTAGCAGTTTTAAGGCAAACTCTATATCTCGAGTTCCAGCGCCAGGCCCACTATACATGGCTATTTTTGATTTCGCTTTAATTTCCCTAATTTTTAGCATTTGACAATATTTGTTTAATTCTTTCTGCTTCTTTTTTGACTACTTCACTGTCGTATTCGCCGGCGTGAGCCGGAGCGCCTTTGTAAATTGGCCGCTTTTGATCTAAGTGCAAATTAAAAATTAAATTTTCATTTTCCCGAGCGTCAGCGAAGGGGGTCGCTGAACTTCGTTCATCTCCCGCCTCGCTACGCTCGGCGGAAGAAGAAAGTAAACTTTCTTCGCCCTCAATTTTCAAATAAATATGAAATCTCGGATAACCTTTTGGAGGTCGAGTAAAGATGAATTCTTTCTTTTCTTTATCTTCTTTCTGGAAATGATATCCAATTTTTCTCATCAAGCTATAAAGATTTTCGTTAAAAGGCCCCTTTAAGGCAAATTTCATATTATTTTAATTTCTAAATCTTTGGCGGTTTTTATTGGTTTTTCGAAATCGTAAATGGCAATGGTTCGTTCTCTGGCATAGACAGAGGAAGTGAAGACAGTTAAGCAGCGATTATCAAACATAAATAGGGGAGAGGTTGGCTGGTGAGAACGGATTAAAACTTTTTTCTTAAATCTTTTCATTAATTTTAAAAAATAATCCCTTCCAAATTGAGGTCGACCAGTGAAAGGATCAATGCCCAAATAACTGCCTGGTCTTTCAGTAAAATCCCCCCAGGTGATTTGGAACCACTGTTCACTGCCTGGTTTTATTTTATTTATTTTCTCTAAATTCTTAACATCAGGTAAAGCTCCGTGTAAAGCAATAATATCGTTGGCAATTACTGCCAAGGGTAATTTTTCAACAATTTTAGTATAATTTTTATATTCTTTCTCAGAAAGACCTTTCCAAAAATCAGCTGGAGAAAATTCTAAAATATGATGGCCTTCGTGATTTCCTTGTAGAAGATAGATTTGTTTGGGATATTTTATTTTCTGTTCCAACAAATAATCTAAATTCTCCTTTGAGAAAGAGCCCCTATCAACATAATCTCCCAAAAAAACAATTTTATTCCCTTTTTTTAAATAATTTTTAATTACAAATTTTGAAGCCTCCAAATCTCCGTGCGTGTCACCAACAAAAATAACTCTTCTTACTTTTTTAATTTCAATTAATTTCATTTATCGAGCTGAGCACGTAATTTTTATGTGCTCAGCGAAGATGGAAAAGGGGATTTATCCTCTTTGACTTAGTTGAAAATTGGCGACTAAATAGCCGACGCCAAAAGGACCTTCATAAGATAAAATTTCGGGTTTATAATTTATTCCCGATTCTTCAAGAATCCCTAAGAGAAAACAAAAAGATCGCAATCCGCATTCGCCGGCCTCAGGATATTTATTATCTAATTTCAAAATGTTTTCGACATCTTTCTTTTTTAAAGATTCGATTAATTCTTTATCAAATTTTGGACCCTCAGGATGAAAGCCATAGGGACCGTCTTCTTTTAAACAATGCGACAGATCGCCAGAGGCAATAACAGCAATTTTGGATTTTTGATTTTGGATTTTGGATTTATAAACTTTTTTCCCCTCTTCAAAATAAAATTTTGGCTCTTCTATCCCCATCAAATAAGTTTTTATTTCTCCCTTAAATCCTTGGGCAAGAAAGTGCAAGGGAACCTTAAAACCCCAATCTGGATGAGGAGCAGAAATGATTATTGAATCCGGATTTGATTCTTTTAATTTATGACCCAAACTATTTAAACTTTCAATGGTTTTCTTTACTTGTTTTCTGTCTTTTTCAGAACCAACCGAAGGTAAAATTATTGGCGGGTGTGGGGATATACAAGCAAAAATAATTGGCATATTATTTTAAGGCGATGAGCTAAAGCTCATCTTGACGCTTCGCTAATGCTTGCGTTATTAAATTTAAATTTTCTCCGCACTTTGGGCATTTGCCTTGTTTATCATAGCGGGAAATAACATAACCCGTTCTATCAATTACCAAGGCATTGCATTTTGGGCAGAAAGTGTCTTCTGAAGGAAGACCGGGAACATTGCCAGTATAGACGTATTTTAAACCTGTTTCTTTTCCAATTCTATAAGCCATTTTCAGAGTCTCAACCGGGGTCTCCGGTAAGTGCTGTAACTTCCAGGAAATGGCTCCGGAAAATTGACTGATATGCCAGGGGGTTTCAATCCCCAGCTCTTCCTTAATAAATTTAGCAATATCTCTAAACATTTCTTTTGAATCTGAAAGAGTTGGAATTACTAAAGTTGTTATTTCCGTCCAAACGCCGGATTTTTTCATTAATTTGGCGGTATCTAAAACTGGTTGTAATCTCCCGCCGCAATTTTCCCGATAAAATTTGTCTGAAAAACCTTTAATATCAATGTTATTGGCATCCAAATAGGGGATAACCATTTTCGCCGATTCCTCCGACATAAATCCATTGGAGACAAAATTATTTTTCAATCCTGCTTTTTTTGCCAATTTCATTAGGTCTATCGCGTATTCTAAGAAGATCGTCGGTTCTACATAGGTATAAGAAATGCTTGGCAAATTATTTTTAATAGCTATTTCGACAATTTTTTCTGGTGGCAAATCTTCTCCAGGAATTTCCTTAACGTCTTTGAATCCTTGAGAAATATCCCAGTTTTGACAGGCAAGGCAACGGAAATTGCAACCAACCGTAGCAATTGATAAAGAATAAGAACCGGGTAAGAAATGAAAGAATGGTTTTTTTTCAATCGGATCAATATTAACAGCAACAGCTTTGCCATAAACTAATGAATAAAGTTTACCATCAATGTTTTCTCTCACGCCACAAATTCCACGTTTACCCGGCGAAATAACGCAGTAATGAGCACAATTTAAACACTGAATTTTCTTATCTTTTAATTTTTTGTATAAATATGCCTCCTTCATATTCCATCTTTAATTTTAGACCTTTTTATGATAAAATTCAATTGATGAGACACAGAGTATTTGTTGCCATAAATTTACCAGAAAATATAAAAAATAAGCTGGCTGAATACCAAGAAAAAAGGCCCGATCTGCCGGTTAGATGGACAAAAAAGGAGAATTTACATATCACCTTGATATTTTTAGGCTATTTAATTGATGAAGAACTTTTGGAAGTTTGTAATATTACAGAAGAAATAGCTTCAAAAAATCAATCTTTTTTTATAAATTTAAAAAAGATTATTTATGGCCCCCCCAAGAAAATTCCGCCCCGCCTGGTCTGGGTAGAAGGCGAAAAGTCAGAAGAATTGGGAAAATTACAAAAAGATTTAGAAAATTCTTTTTTGACCTCCCGAGCAACAGCGAAGGCGAAGAAAACTTCGTTTTCTTCTTTACCTTCGTTTTTGCTGTGCAAAAACTCGGTGGGGAAAGAAGAAGATTTATCTTCTTCGCCCTCGCCGGTTAAAGGGTTGGAATCGGAGGGCCGACCTTATACCTCTCATCTTACCTTAGGAAGAATTAAAACCTGGGAGTTTAAACAGATTGAGCCCGAAGAAAGACCGGAAATTAACGAAGACATTAATTTAAGTTTTGAAGTGAATTCGATTGAAGTAATGGAAAGTCAATTAAAAAGAACTGGTCCCAATTATACAATTTTAGAATCATGCCCGCTCAAAAGTTAAAAATCCACTTTATTGGTATTGGCGGAATTGGGGTTTCCGCCTTAGCTCAGTATTATCTATCCAAAGGCCATAAAATTAGCGGCTCGGATTTGGTTTCTTCCGAAATCACCGAAGCCCTAAAAGAAAAAGGAGTTAAGCTCTTTATTGGTAAGCATAAAGCTGAAAATTTACCAAAAAGAGTAGATATGGTAATTTACAGTCCGGCCGTAACAACGGATAACCCCGAATTAAAAGAAGCCAAAAAAAAAGAAATTAAATATTTAAGTTATCCTGAAGCTCTTGGAGAATTAACTAAGAAATATTTTACAATTGCGGTTTCTGGCACTCATGGAAAAAGCACGACCACGGCGATGATTGGACTTTTATTGGTTAAGGCCGGGTTGGATCCAACGGTAATTGTTGGAACAAAACTAAAAGAATTCGGTGACACTAACTGCCAGGTAGGGAAGTCAAAATATTTAGTCATTGAAGCTGATGAATATATGGCTTCTTTTTTAAACTATTGGCCTAAAATTATCGTTTTGCCTTCGATTGAAAAAGACCATCTTGATTATTATAAAAATCTAAATAATATTCTTAAA
>Ga0315296_10004134_pt1 | contig 11942 bp, 14 predicted proteins | sample YL17G14_18_MG_FD_203921 | JGI IMG/M metagenome (GOLD analysis project Ga0315296, IMG submission 203921) | Sediment microbial communities from Yellowstone Lake, YNP, Wyoming, USA - YL17G14_18 | ecosystem: Environmental > Aquatic > Freshwater > Lake > Sediment | place: USA: Wyoming | collected...
CCTGCGCTCCGCTATCTTGATGCGGACCAGAGCCCGACGCAATGCAGCCTCAGCAGCAGCGAGATCCACTTCAGGGGGACGCTCTCTAAGCCTCTCCTCGGCGCGGCGCTTGGCCTCCTCGGCACGGGCGATGTCGATCTCCTCGACCCGCTCAGCGACGTCGGCAAGAACCGTCACCCGATTCTGCATCACCTCGAGGAAGCCGCCGCTAACGAACATCGCCGTCTCCTCCCCCTCTTTCCTCACCACCAGCTCGCCGGGCTGAAGCATGGTCAGGAGTGGGGCGTGATTGGGGAGGATGCCCAATTGCCCCTCGATGCCGGCAGCAATCACTATGTCCACATCATCAGAGTAGACCACCCGCTCCGCAGTTACAATCTCGAACCTGAGTTTATTCATTTCTTCGCCCTAACCTCAGGGCCACGTGAAATAAGAGAACCGTTCTGAAAAGTTCTCTGCGTGTCAGCTGCCAACACAGCCATAGCGTCATACAAATCCTTTTCTGTATGTAGTGGTATAGCCCCTTGCCTGATTAGAATATCATTGCCCACGGCAGTCTCTCTGGGTACCTGATATTGAATAACCCATAGCGGCTTTTTCTGACGTAAGCACTCGCGCCCTGCGTGGAGTGTCCCACCGGAAGCTCCAGCCTCAACTACAACTAACCCCTCAGCCAGTCCACATATAACCTTGTTTCGCTCCATAGCAGCTCCAGCGAACCAAGGCTGATTAGGAGGGAACTGCGAGAGAACAAGCATTCTGTCTGACAGATTTTCAAAATGCTTGAAGCTATCCTTTATTCGAAAGTTTGCTATTCCATCTGCCAAGACTACTATCGTACTACCTTTGCCTTCTATGGCACCTAGATGTGCTTCTGTATCCGTACCTCCAGCATAGCCGCTTATGACTGTGAGATGAAACTTGGCGGCAAACATGCCAAACCTTCGAGCACGCCGTAACCCATCAAGGGAGACATGCCTGGACCCGCATATACCTATACCGGTTGTATTCAGTAATGCTATATTCCCCCATGCATATAACACGGGAGGGAAGTTGCGGATCGACATCAACCTTCTAGGGTAGCGAGGATCTGTAAAAGGAAGTACCTGTACACCTTTGTCTCGTAACTTATCCCACTGGGCTGATGCTTCATCCAAATTCGCGGCTGCATTGCTCACTAGCTCTGCACTATGCCCATCAAGAACTTCTAGAAACTGGCATTTCGGGGATGAAAAAAGTCTCTCTATATCGCCATTGAAAGCATTCACTATATTCTTTATCTTAGTCGGTGCTAGGCCTGCATTTAATTGCAAAGCCACCCAAAGATGCTCAGTGTTCATGCCATGGCCCCTCAGAAAGATCGATTCCAAAAGTAAACTTTGCGTTCTTAGCGGCTGCAATTCCCAGTACTTCCACAGCCCCAGCAACTCTACAGGCACGACCCAGCTCTTCTAAAGTCGCTCCTGACCCCATTGTCTCGTCCACAAGGATTACACTCCCGCCAACCAAGGACGTCCTTATTACCATCGATCCCTTAACATTCGCCTTTAAGCGCTCAATGTCTCCTTGTTTCCAAAGCTCTTTCTGAGGATGAGTCCGCCGAGTCTTTTCCGCAACAGCGACAGATTTCCCTAAGGTCGTAGCGATACGCCTGACCATTTCGGCGGGTAGATCGAACGTGCTACTTGCGAGTGAGCGAGGGGCTGCAACGACAAATTCTGCCCTTCGATATCTCGGGTGAGCAACGATGAATTTTGCGATATGGACCGCGATTACAGAGGCGAGCGTTGAGTTTCCCCTGTATTTGGCTCTGTATACTAATTCGCCCATCTTAGTGCGTTTCCATTCACTACCGTCCTCGGTCGGTGGCAGTGAACGGGGAGAAAGAGCGTGACATTCATCCAGGCTAGTATCTATAGTTAGACAACTCCTCAGCGAATCAAGAAATTGTTTAAGTTCATTCTGCTTGAAAGACGACCCACTAATAGCGATAATCTGACCTTCAAGGAAAAGTGTCTTATCTTCGCGCATCGTGCATTTTGCTTCTGGAAAGGCCCTTTCAATGAGATTACAAACGTCTATATAACCCTCTGGGCTCAATGAAATGATAAGCTGATTTTGCTCAACCTTAATACTATAGTTCTTAAGATAGCCACAATTTGGCAAATCTAGCCCCCAGCAGAACTTATGTTCTGTTAATACTATCACCGAATTGACTTTTTGTCAAGACTTGCCATCCTCCCCTTCTAAGCCCCCAGCTCCCTGGCCTTCTCCACCACCTCATCGATGGTGCCCACCATGTAGAAGGCCTGCTCAGGGAGGGCATCGTGCTTGCCCTCCAGTATCTCCTTAAATCCGCGCACCGTCTCCTTCACCGGGACATACCGCCCCGGCCTTCCGGTGAAGGCCTCAGCCACGAACATAGGCTGGGACAGGAAGCGCTGTATCTTGCGGGCGCGGGCCACAGTGAGCTTGTCCTCCTCTGAAAGCTCCTCAATTCCCAGTATTGCGATGATGTCCTGGAGGTCTTTGTAGCGCTGGAGCACCCGCTGCACCCCACGGGCCACCTCATAGTGCTCCTCGCCGACAACCCGGGGGTCCAGGATGCGGGAGGTGGAGGCCAGGGGGTCGACCGCGGGATAAAGCCCCTGCTCGGCGATGGAGCGCTCCAGGGCGATGACGGCGTCGAGATGGCCGAAGACAGTGGTTACACCCGGGTCGGTGTAGTCATCGGCGGGGACATAGATCGCCTGGAAGGAGGTGATGGAGCCCTTCTTGGTGGAGGTGATCCTCTCCTCCAAATCGCCCATCTCGGTAGCCATGGTCGGCTGATAGCCCACTGCCGACGGCATGCGACCCAGAAGCGACGAGACCTCCATCCCGGCCATGATGTAGCGATAGATATTATCGATGAAAAGGAGCACGTCCTGCCTCTCAACATCGCGGAAGTATTCTGCCATAGTCAGTCCGGTTAAACCGACACGGGCACGCACCCCAGGTGGCTCGTTCATCTGCCCGAAGACGAGAACTGTCTTGTCGATGACACCCGAGGCCTTCATCTCGGTCCACAGGTCGTTGCCCTCGCGGGAGCGCTCCCCGATGCCGGCAAAAACGGAGAAGCCGCCATGCTCGGTGGCGATATTGCGAATAAGCTCCATGATGATGATGGTCTTGCCGACCCCAGCGCCACCAAAGGCGCCCACCTTGCCCCCTTTGGTGAACGGGGTGATGAGGTCGATGACTTTAAGGCCGGTCTCCAGCATCTGAGTCGAGGTCTCCTGCTCCTGGAAGGAGGGGGGAGCGCGATGGATGGGCCAGCGCTCCTCAGCGTTAACCAGCCCCAGGTTGTCCAGCGGCTCGCCCAGGATATTAAACAGCCGCCCCAGGGTGGCTCGGCCCACGGGGACGGTAAGAGCTGCTCCGGTGTCAATAGCTTCAGCGCCTCGCTCCAGGCCATCGGTGGGCGACATGGCAAGGCAGCGAACCCAGTTGTTGCCGACATGCTGCTGCACCTCAAGCACAATCTTATCCCCGTCTCGGGGGATTTCGATGGCGTTGTAGAGCGCTGGCAGTTCATCGGGGGGGAACTCTATATCGACCACGGTGCCGATGACCTGAGCCACTTTACCTTTCGCCATTTTCAACCTCCTTACCCCAGCGCTTCTGCCCCGCCGGTGATGTCCAGAAGCTCCTTGGTGATCATCTCCTGCCTCACCTTGTTATAGGTGAGGGTGAGCTCCTCGATGAGCTCCTTGGCGTTATCGGTGGCGTTGCGCATGGCCACCATGCGCGCTGATTGCTCGCTGGCGATAGACTCAAGAAGTGCATGGTAGAGCTGCATCTCAATAAAGCGGGGGAGAAGCTGTGCCAGAACCGCCTCCGGGGAAGGCTCATAGATATACTCGATGCCTCGCCCAGGCGCGATGGCCGCTTGCTCGATGGGCAGCAGCCGCCAGAGCGTCGGCCGCTGGGTCATGGTGGTCACAAACTGGGTGTAGCAGAGATACACCTCATCGACAATTCCCTGGGTATAATCATCGCATACCACGCGGGCGATGGGGAGCACATCGAGGACCGACGGCCTGTCGCCAAGCTGAGTGAACTCGGCGCGAACCTCCTGACCAGAGCGCACCAAGAAGTCCCTCCCCTTGCGGCCGACGGCGACAATGATCACCGTGACACCCTGCTCCAGGATAAAGCTCGCCGCCCTGTGATTGATATTGGCATTTAGCCCGCCACATAAGCCGCGATCAGGGGTGATGTGAACCAGTGCGATCCTGCTCACCGGCCGGCGAGCCAGCAGCGGCTGAGGCTCGTCCCCCACCTGGCGCTGGGCAGCGAGGTCAGCCAGAACCTGGTGCATCTTCTCAGCGTAGGGACGGGCAGCGATGGTGCGCTCCTGGGCCCGCCTCATCTTGGTGGCGGCGACCATCTCCATGGCCCTGGTGACCTTGGCCGTGTTCTGAACGCTTCTGATGCGGCGGCGTATCTCACGAATGGCGGCCATCTTTTCGACCTCTTCACCCGTTGGAAAGGCGGTTCCCCTAGTGCGGAAAACTCCCTTTGAACTCCAGAATCGCCTTCTTCAACGCCCCCTCGGTGTCAGCGCTTATCGCCTTCTCCGTGGCGATGCGCCGCCCGATCTCGGGGCGGTTTGTCTCCATGAAGCGGTGGAAGCCATCCTCAAAGGCCCTGACCCTGTCTACCGGGATATCATCGAGGTAGCCATTGATAACGGCGTAGAGGATGGTCACCTCTTTCTCCAGAGACATAGGGACATACTGAGTCTGCTTCAGGACCTCGGTGATCCGCTGCCCTCGCGCTAGTTGGGCCCTGGTTACCTTGTCCAACTCGGCGGCACCGAACTGGGAGAAGGCGGCCAGCTCCCGATACTGGGCCAGGTCCAGCCTCAATTTCCCCGCCACCTGCTTCATCGCCGGTGTCTGAGCAGAGCCCCCGACCCTGGAGACGCTGAGCCCCACATTCAGTGCCGGGCGAACCCCGACATTGAACAGGTCGGCCTCAAGGTATATCTGGCCGTCGGTGATGGAGATAACGTTGGTGGGAATATAGGCCGATATATCGCCGGCCTGGGTTTCGATAATGGGCAGGGCGGTTAGCGAGCCGCCGCCATGTTCCGACGCCATCTTTGCCGCTCGCTCCAGGAGGCGGCTGTGGAGATAGAAGATGTCGCCAGGGTAGGCCTCACGACCAGGGGGCCGGCGCAACAGCAGAGAGAGCTGGCGATAAGCCCAGGCGTGCTTGGAGAGGTCATCATAGACAATGAGAGCATCCCGGCCCTGCTCCATAAACTCCTCGCCGATGGCGCAGCCGGCGTAAGGGGCCAGATACTGTAGCGCCGCCGGGTCTGAGGCATGGGCTGAGACAACGATGGTATGCTCCATAGCACCGTAGTTCTCCAAAATGGCCACTGTTTGCGCCACCTTAGACGACTTTTGCCCAATGGCGACATAGATACAGGTGAGGTTGCCACCCTTCTGGCTGATGATGGTATCGATGGCTAGCGCCGTCTTACCAGTGGAGCGGTCGCCGATGATGAGCTCTCGCTGCCCTCGCCCGATCGGGATCATGCTGTCAACAGCCTTGATCCCGGTATGAACCGGCGTGTCCACCGACTTGCGCAGCACCACGTTAGGGGCCACCCGCTCCACAGGGCGGGTCTTTTCATACCTTATTGGCCCCTTGCCATCAAGAGGGTGGCCCAAGGGGTCGATTACTCGCCCTATCAGGCCATCCCCCACTGGCACCTCGGCGATCCTGCCGGTGCACCGGACCTCGTCCCCCTCTTTGATCGCGCTCCAATCATCGAGGATGACAGCGCTAACGCTATCCTCCTCCAGATTGAGGGCGATGCCGATCTCACTGTGGGGAAACTGCAAAAGCTCATTATACTTGGCACCGGAAAGCCCGTGGATGCGGGCGATCCCATCGCCGACCTCAACCACCGTGCCCACATCCACCATGGTCACCGTGGTGCCAAATTGTTCGATCTGCTGCCTGATGATAGCGGCAATATCATGGGCGCGAGCCATCTCGCCACCTCCGTTCTATCTGACCAAGCTCTGGCGAAGAGCGCGAAGCCTGCTTTTGGTGCTGCCATCGATAAGCTTATCGCCCACTCTGACGATGAGCCCGCCGATAATCGAGGGGTCAACTTTGGCTGTGAGCACAATCTCCTTGCCCATCATCTCGCTGAGGCGATAGGCGAGCTTATCCTCTTGATCTGAGTCAAGGGGAATGGCTGTTGCCACCTCGGCATGGGCAATGCCCCGATGTTCATCGAGCAAGCGTTCATACTCAAGAACCATATCGTCTATGATGCCCAATCTCCCCTTAGCTACCAAGAGAAAGGCCAGGTTCATCGCTAGCGGGCTTATCCCTTCCAGGCGCTGGCGCAGAATCCGCACCTTTTCCTCGAAGTGAATCTTAGGGCTCTCCAAAAAGGCAACAAGAAGGGGGTCCTTCATCGCATCAGAGATCCGCTTCAAGTCCCCCCGCCATATATCCAACTCCCCTCGCTCCAGGGCGATCTGAAACGCCGCCTGGGCATGCCTTCTCGCCGAAGCCCTGGCCATGTCTAGCCGCTCCCTTTGGGACCTTCTTCCAGCACCTCCTCGATGAGCCGGCGATGCCTCTCCCGATCCAGGCTCTCCTTAATCACCTTCTCGGCAGCCTTTATCGCCAGATCGACAAACTGTCGCCTTAGCTCCTCGATAGCCTCATCCCGCTCCCGCTGGATCTCATCGCGGGCCCTGGCGATGATGCTCTCCGCCGCCTGCTTCGCCTGGGCCCTAGCCTCCCCCCCGAGCTGCTCCCCCATCTTCTCCGCTTGAGCCAATATATTCTGCCCCTCCCTGCGGGCCGCCTCCAGTTGCTCCTTAACCTGCTCCTCGGTCTTGACCATCGTCTCTTTGATCTGCTCCGCCTGCTCCATGCTCACCCTGATCCTCTCCGAACGCTGATCCAGTATCCTACGCACTGGCCTATAGAGCAAGATAGTGAGCAGGCCGAAGAGGATGCCGAAGCAAACAAGCTGCGCCACCAAGCCCTGCCAAGCGATGCCGATTCCCTCCATATCGAGTCCCCTTCAGACGAGTCTCTAACCTATACCACAAACACCAGGATGATGGCAATGATGAGGGCATAGATGGCTATGGCCTCGGCGAAGGCGATAGCGAGGATCATATTGGTCATGATCGGGCCCCGGGCCTCAGGGTTTCGCCCTATGGCCTGTAGCGCCCCGAACCCTATAAGGCCAACCCCGATCCCAGGCCCTAAGGCGCCCAGGCCGATGGCCAATCCAGCGGCAAGTAACTTCATGACCTCTGCATCCATGCTTTGTCCCCCTTTCTATTCATGCTCCTCCCGGGGAGTAACGGCGATGACAAGGAAAACCAGGGTCAGCCCGGCGAAGATTAGAGCCTGGACAAAACCGAGGAATAGCTCCAGTCCGTAAAAAGGTATCGCAGCCACCCAAGGGATGAGAAAGATCATAACCAGGATCAGAAGCTCGCCGGCAGTCATGTTGCCAAAGAGTCGGACGGTGAGGCTGAGGACGCGCACCAGCTCGCTAATTATCTCGATAAACCCAGCAAAGACATCGACAATCCCCATGGAGAGGGCACCAAGCCCGCTTTTGATCTTACCCCGGAATATCTGGCCAATTCCCCTGAACAACCCACCCACACTAAGAAACCTTCTCACATAGCGAAAGAAGCCCTGAGACCGGAAGCCCCAATACTCGACAAAGAAGAAGGAGAGCAAAGCCAGGGCCAGGGGGAAGTTGACATCGGTATTGGCGCTGCGAAGGAGAGGCACCCCCTCCTCCCCAATGACTATGGTCATGAAGCCGGGAATAAGCGCTAGCCAGGCATTGGCGATTACAAAGACGAAGATGGTGGCAACCACAGGGAAGAACTTGCGCCCATACTCCTTTCCCGCCGTATCATCCACAAAATTGACCAGCAACTCGAGGAGAGCCTCGACGATGTTCTGAAGCCCCCGGGGCACGATCTTCATCCGGCGGGTGGCGGCAAAGCTCAATGCCCCCAATACAATTATGGTAAGCAAGGAGGCCAACATGGTGTTGGTGATGGCAAAGCCGCCAATGGAGAAGACCTCTTCTGCCGCCAGTTGCACATGAGACATCTCAGGGAGACGAAAGAAAAGGGAGCCGATGACAAGAAGCAAAATAAGAAGGAGGGATATAATTGTTATCCGGGTCCACAAGCCACGCCGACGCCACCACAAGCGAATCCTAGTCACTAACTATCCCCCTTATCCTTCCTTCGCCCGAGGGCTGGCAGGAGCATGCGATAGGTTCCATAAAAGGCAGCCAACAAACCAGCGCCAAGCCCCAAAAGGGTAAAGAGGGGGCTGACGTCAACCTTCTCATCAAGCCATACCCCCAAAACCACCCCCAAAATAATGCAACCCGCGATATAGAAGCCGATACCAACAAGCCTTAATGCCGCCGCCCGACTGTTCACGACCGCCCTCCGACCCAGTATATCATACACCACTACCCCAGGCAACCTTCTGTACTCGTTCAGCACATTAGTGACACAGGGTATACCCCCAGAACATCCCACCGGCTTATCACATCCCTGGCTACCAAATGCTTCAGCACCACCCCAGGTAACGGCCGCACATCCAAGGTGTCTAGTTGCACTATGTCCCCAGGCTCTTTAGCCATGTAGTCTTTAGGCTTCCTTACCCCATAAGGCCGTTGCCTCTGCCTTCCCTTAGCTGAGATATGGTTAGGGCCGATCCGATCGGCCTGCCCACCATGGAAGGGGATACCTCGAAGCCCTGCTCCTTGAGCAATATCACCAGCTTGTCCTTGCCCCAGCGGTAGAAGGTCTGAGGACTGATACCAAAGTGCACAACACAATTACACGTCGGCCATACCCTTTGAGTTCGCCATAACCCCGGCTGTTCCCAGCCAGCCTTCTATTCCAAGAGCGATAGAAAACAGGGAGGGTTGTTAGGTTGAACAGGAAAAGGGGAAGACCCAGGAAGAACGAAAGTAGCGAAGCCTTTGGCAGTAGTAAGCATAGCTGGTGGTCTGAGGATGGCCAAGTCTTCTTTCTCGACGGCTGGGGCTGGTCAACGGAGTTGACAGAGAGCCGGCCTGTCAATGGAAAGAGGTGCTGGTGGGCATTCCCTTTATGTTTGGGACAGGAAGAGGAAATCGTTGCCATCCTAAGGGGTGAAAAGCAAATACCCGACGATATGCCTCCACGACGGAGGGCTCTCGTGGCATCAATACTGGAGGAGAATGGAAATGGAAGAGTTGAAGCTAGCCCTGGAGGAAGTCGTCTACAGCGAGGCCGCCATTCTCGAGCTCTTGGGCATAGACAAAAACACGCTCGACGACTTAAGGCGAGAGAAGGGCTTTCCCGCTGTAAGGCTCACTACCAGGGCCAGAGTCTATCTCGCAGATGAAGTCCTCGCCTGGCTGAAACAGCAGGCTAGAAGGTAATGCCAGGCGATCACAGGGAGCCAGAAGCTACTGGGGGGCAAGGATTTTTTCGCGGCAATAGTTTGATATGGGCTGCAATAATCATGGGCGAGGTGAGGCATGAAAGTGACAGAGCATGTGGAATATCTTCTGAGGGAGGGGCGCAACCCCGCGGAGCTTGTTGAGTTGGGCTTCCCGAAATCTGTTGTTACCAGGGTGCGGAAGCAGTTAAGGGACGAAAAGAGAGAGTTGCATCCAAAGATCCCAAAGGGGAAGGCTGACACAAAAACCCGCCCCCAGCCATCAGTGGCATCACCTTTGGAGATGGCACCGATTCAGCAGAAGCTGGCGTCTGTGGAGAGCCAAGTACGGGAACTGGAGAACCGGGTGGAGGGCTTGGAAGCAATTAGCACGGACCTAGAAGATATAGAAGTCCGCCTGAACAGCACCCCTGACGTTGGCCTCAGGGGCAGGTTCAAGTGCGACAACTGTGGCTCCGAGGGCCTTGTAGCCATCTACATCAAATGCACCAAGTGCGGCACAGCTACTTGGTTGGGCTGGTTCCCAAAGAAATGATTCCCTTCGGCCAAGACCGTGAGTGGGTCAATGGTGTTGGAGCTGGAGAAACAATAGCGAAGAGGCGATGAAGACATATCTTGAGCCGGAAGAGGTGGAACTACTGGAGAAGGCAGCCACCAATCTCAGGGATCGGTTGCTCATCAGGCTTCTCTTTCGTCTTGGATGCCGCATCTCTGAGGCCCTGGCTCTGAAGGTCGAGGACATTGATTTTGGCCAGGGCACAGTCACCATCGAGCACCTAAAGGCTCGCATAAAGATCTCCTGCTCCCAGTGTAATGCTCGGCTGGGTAGAGCACATATCTTCTGCCCAAAATGCGGCGCAAAGGTGGAGAAGACCCTAACCCAGGAACAGGAGTACCGGCGGATGAGAACACTGCCTATTGATGGCGATACCCTCAAGATGCTGGAGGACTACATCAGCCGCGGTGGGCCGATCTCCCGAGGTGGCAAGCTGCTCATCTTCGGCATCAATCGGCACCGCGCCTGGCAGGTGGTGAGAGACTGCGCCGAGACGGCTGGGCTTGGCGAACTGGTCAATTCGGAGACAGGTAAGGCACGTGGGGTAAGTCCCCATCGGCTGAGGGATGCTTTCGCGATACATGCCATGAAGCTTGATGACTCCGGCGATGGGCTCAGGCTTCTCCAGGAGCATCTGGGGCACGCCTCATTCAACACCACCGCCAAATATAGAAAAGTGGCCGGCGAGGAGCACCGAGAGTGGTACCAGAGGCTCTGGGAAAAGGGAGAGGGCAGTGGTTGAAGCCTTGAGGCCAGCTAGGGGTGGGTTTCTACGGCCCTTCGGCTGCGCGTCTTTCATCCGGCAATTTCTCCTTGGGGAAGGACCGTGGGGAGCCCCGATGATAGATCCAAATGTCGGCGCCCCCCAGGCTGATATCTTCTATCACTATAAAAACGCTATCCGTCAAGAAACTGCAACGCAGAGAGCAATAGGCGAGGAGGAGAAGCGCGCTGCGCGGGAGGAGCGTGCTATAGACCCCGAGAACATTGACCTACTTACCAAGAAATATTTAAGGCGGCTGCCGTATAAAAGTATCAGCTGCAGATTTCACTCCTTCGTCGTCTATTTCTCCACCTTGCAAAGGCTTGAGTGGGTTGAACCCACCGGGCAGGAAGAACCCTCCAGCTTCCAGGATAACTACCCCGCTGGGCCGCCGAGAAAGTATTTTCGACTGACCGATACGGGGCGTTTGGCATCCGTCTCCCAGTGGAAAGACCCCATAGTGGCCTTGTATCACTACCCTAGAGAGAGACGTAGCGCCAAGGTCGCGGTAGAGTAACTTCGCCAGCATATAACCAGCATATCCTCAAAATTTAGCCCCAATAAGGTAAAAGCAATTATTATGAGGATAAAGGTTCTTCCTCATTATAGACAATAGGCCCTTTTGTTGCGATGATAGTATCGTAGCTTTAATAGCTATGGCAGGTAGGTGGTCTACCAAAGCCTTTACCTTAAAAAACACTAGCTAGGCTAACTAGCAAGCCGACAAAGTTGACTACCCGAATAGACCGCTAGAGTCGAAAGGCTAGACAATCGCTAGTCATAATACTTGTGGGCGAACACGAGCGACCATGCGCCAAATCTAAATAAGGAAAGGAAAGGTAAAGCGCATGGAAAGCAACTACATCAAAGCCCTGTTAAGGCCAAACGGTAGCAAGCCCAGAGGTCGCAGAGTATGGAGCATAGACTTGGAAACGGTATGGCTACCGTTCTTCACGGCGACCAACACCAACGGCGATACCGCAATCGCCCACGATGCTCTCGGCGCACCGCTTCGGCTAGCCTATGGTGCTGATGGTGCGGTCAAGTTTAGCAAGGCGGGAAAGCCCGTAATCAAGGTGGCCAAAGAGGTCGCCGATA
>Ga0315296_10004137_pt1 | contig 11937 bp, 10 predicted proteins | sample YL17G14_18_MG_FD_203921 | JGI IMG/M metagenome (GOLD analysis project Ga0315296, IMG submission 203921) | Sediment microbial communities from Yellowstone Lake, YNP, Wyoming, USA - YL17G14_18 | ecosystem: Environmental > Aquatic > Freshwater > Lake > Sediment | place: USA: Wyoming | collected...
AACGCCCTGGACCGGCACGTCAAAGGGCCCCTGAGACACAAGGTCGCCTACATCTGGGAGGGCGAGCCGGGCGAGGTGCAGAGATGGACCTATTACGACCTCTACCGGGAGGTCAACAAGCTGGCCAACGCCATGAAGAAGCTGGGCGTCAAGAAGGGGGACCGGGTGACGATCTACCTGCCGATGATCCCCCAACTGCCCGTCGCGATGCTGGCCTGCGCCAAGATCGGGGCCGTCCACTCTGTGGTCTTCTCGGGGTTCTCAGCGACCTCCCTGCGCGACCGGATCATAGACTCCGAGGCCGTCCTGCTGATCACCGCGGACGGAAGCTACCGGAGGGGCAAGGCGGTTCCCTTAAAGAAGAACGCCGATGAGGGCCTGGAGGGGTGCCCCACGACCAAGAACGTCATCGTCTTCCAGCGGACCAAGGAGAAGGTGGACATGAAGGCGGGCCGGGATCATTGGTGGCACGAGATCACGGCCAAGGAGTCCGAGGAATGCCCGACCGAGGTTATGGACTCCGAGGACATGCTCTACCTCCTGTACACCTCGGGCACCACCGGCAAGCCGAAGGGGATCGTGCACATCCACGGCGGCTACGCCGTGGGCACCGCCGCCACCCTGAAGTACGTCTTCGACATCAAGGAGACCGATATCTGGTGGTGCGCCGCGGACATCGGCTGGGTTACCGGTCACAGCTACATCGTGTACGCCCCGCTGATCCTGGGGGCCACGTCCATGCTCTACGAGGGCGCCCCGGACTACCCCGATGCCGGACGGTGGTGGAGGATGATCGAGCGGGAGCGGGTGAATATTCTGTACACCTCGCCCACCGCGATCCGGATGCACATGCGCTACGGGGAGGAGTGGGCCAACAAGTCCGACCTCTCCAGCCTGCGGCTCCTGGGGACCGTCGGCGAGCCGATCAACCCCGAGGCCTGGCGCTGGTATTTCAAGCATATCGGGAAAGAGCGTTGCCAGATCATGGATACCTGGTGGCAGACCGAGACCGGGACCTTCGTCATTTCGCCCCTGCCGGTCACTCCGCTGAAGCCGGGCTCGGCCACCCGGCCGCTTCCGGGCTTCGGCGCGGACGTCTACACTGGCGAGGGCAAGCCCATCAAGCCCAACGAGAACGGCTTCGCCATCCTGACCAAACCCTATCCAGCCATGCTGCGGACCATTTACAAGGACCCGGAGCGGTACAAGGAGGTCTACTGGTCCCGCTTCCCCAACGTCTATCTCACCGGGGACTCGGCGACGATGGACGAGGACGGCTACTTCTGGTTCCGCGGCCGGGCCGACGAGGTCCTGAACGTGGCCGGGCACCGTCTGGGGACCGCGGAGGTGGAATCGGCCCTGGTATCCCATCCCGCGGTGGCCGAGGCCGCGGTCATCGGCATCCCCCACGAGATCAAAGGAGACGTGCCCAAGGCCCACGTGGTCCTGAAGATGGGATTCACCGCCTCGGAGAAGCTGGAGAAGGAGCTGAAGGAGTGGGTCAGCAAGGAGATCGGGCCCATCGCCCGCCCGGAGTGGATCGAGTTCCGGGATAAGCTGCCCAAGACCCGCTCCGGCAAGATCATGCGCCGGTTGCTCAAGGCCGAGGCCCTGGGCAAGCCGATCGGCGACATCTCGACCTTAGAAGAATAGGATTCCGTCAGAGAGTCGGAATGTCCATGAGTTGCTGAGCTGATGGATCGTCCATCGGCTCAGCAACTCTTCACTTACACCTAGGAGCATCCATGGAAGAACAGAAAACGTTCAACCGCTGGTGGATCGTGGTCGGGGCCATCCTGGTCCAGCTCTGCCTGGGCGCGATTTACGCCTGGAGCGTGTTCCGCAAGCCGCTTGAGGCCGAGCTGGGGATCACCCCGACCCAGGCCTCCCTGCCGTTCTCGATCGTGCTCATCTTCTTCGCCCTGGCCACGGTCCTGGGCGGACGGCTCCAGGACCGGCTCGGGCCCCGGATCGTCGCCATCCTGGGCGGCGTGCTCCTGGCCGCGGGTATGGTCCTGGCGAGTTTCGCCCGGGACATCACGATGCTGGTCGTCGCCTACGGGGTGGTCTCCGGGATCGGCATCGGCTTCGCCTATGTCTGCCCGATCTCGGCCGGGGTCAAGTGGTTCCCGGACAAGCGGGGCCTGATCACCGGCCTGTCCGTGGCCGGGTTCGGGGCCGGGGCCTTCTTCGTCGCCCCCCTGGCTCAGGGCTTCATCTCGGGAAGCCCCTACAACCTGATGGGCGCAAGCCTGTTCGCCCTGCCCAAGCTCGGGGTGTACAACACCTTCCTCTATCTGGGTGTCGCCTACCTGGTGCTGGTCACGCTCGGCGGTCTGATCCTGCGCAACCCGCCTGCGGGCTACGTGCCCCAGGGTTGGACCCCGCCCCAGGCGTCCGGCAAGCCGGCCGCGGCGAACTATACCCCGGGACAGATGCTCGGAACCGGCCAGTTCTGGATCATCTGGCTGATGTACTTCGCGGGCTGCGCCGCGGGACTGATGATGATCGGCCAGACCTCTCCGATCGCCCAGGAGCTCGCCCGGTTCGACAAGGCCACCGCGGCTGTCGGAGTCTCCGTTCTCGCTATCTTCAACGCCCTGGGCCGGATCTTCTGGGGCCGGATTTCGGATTCCATCGGCCGGTCCCGGACCCTGTTTATCATGTACCTGATCAACACCGTCGCCGTGTTCGGGTACTTCCTCATCCCGGCCACCCCGGCCCTGTTCTGGGTGGGCATCGCCCTGGTCGGCGCGACCTTCGGGGGGTACCTGGCCCTGTATCCGGCGATCACCGCGGACTTTTATGGCACGAAGAGCGTGGGCGTGAATTACGGTTTCGTCTTCACGGCCTACGGCGTGGGCGGGCTCCTGTCCAATATCTTCGCCCCGCGGGTCAAGGAGCTGACCGGGAACTACAATTTCGCCTTCATCCTGACCGGCGTGCTCTGCCTGGCCGCGGCCCTGGTCAGCCTGGCGATCAAGGCGCCTAAGAAGGTCCAGAGCGCATAACCCGAGAAACGAAACCCAAGAAACGAGGTCCCCGACAATGAAAAAAGCAGCAATCTGGCTGGTCCTCCTTTGCGGCGCCGTGCTCGTTCTCGCCGAGGCGGCGTTCGCGTCTGATGTCGACATCAAGTTTGGAGGTTTCGGGCAGTTCCAGTACTACTACGAGCAGGGCAGCAACATCAGCAAGTTCGTCCCCAAGCGGGTGAGGTTCAAGGCCACCGGGACCCTGACCGACCGCGTGGGGTTCTTCGTCCAGCACGACTTCTGGGGAGCAGGAGGCACCCCTCCTACCCCCCTGCTTTTCGACGCGCGGCTGGACTACACCCTCTGTCCCTGCGCCAAGCTCTCCGCGGGCCAGTTCGTCCTTCCCTTCGGCATCGAGACCCCGATTTCTCCCTACAACCTGGACGCCATCACCTACTCCTATGTCGTGGGAGCCGGCTGGCCAAATCCACCTCTAACCCCAACTGTTACAACCGGGTTCTTTCCCTATATCCGGGACTTAGGGGTGATGCTGTGGGGAACCTATCCCAAGAACAACTTGAAGGCCATCTACAATCTCGCTGTGTTCAACGGCGGAGGGATGTACAAGGTCGAGGAGAACCAGCCCAAGGATGTGCTCGGGAGGCTCGCCGGTTCCTATAAATGGGCCACCCTGGGAGGCAGCTACTACTACGGGAAGGCTGGGGCCATCTCCGATTCCCTCAAGGACAAGGTCCGCTTCGGGGGAGACCTCAAGCTGGATCGGGGCCCGTTCCTGTTCCAGACGGAGTTTATTCAGGGCTGGGACGACACCATCACCAAGCGGGGCTACTACGCTCTTGCTGAGGTCAAGCTCTGGAAGGTGCTTCAGCCGGTGGTCAAATACGATTTCTGGGACCCCAACACGGCGGGAAGGAACGACCGGATCAACAAGATCGCCGGGGGCCTGAACTGGTACTTCTCCCCGAACTCCAAACTTCAGATGATTTACGAAGTGAAGGGCGAGGAGAGCGACAGCGTGGCCACGAGGTACAACGACGACTTCATCCTGCAGTGGGGGATGAGCTTTTAGTTTCAGGCAGTTAGAACGAAGAGAGCCTGGCCATTCGGCCAGGCTCTCGCCGTTGGTTGGTCGTCATTCCAGCGTCTTTGGTTCTTAGCTTCTCAGCTTCCTAACTTCTTAACTTCGCCCTTTCCCCTTTTCTCCTCTTCCCCTCATCCCCTCTGCGGTCGTTCCTTCCGCATTCCGAATTCCGCGTTCCGCATTGAGAAGGGCCGTCATTCCCGCTTGCCCTCGGACCTTCGGGGCGGAGCCTGCCCCGGCAGGTTTTTGGCCGGGGGCGGGAATCCAGGTCGTTATTCCCCCTTTTGAAAAGGGGAGAAAGGGGGATTTAATTCTATCCATCCATAGCCCAGGCCTTTAGGCCTGGGAACAGAGGAGCTAAACTACTCCCTTGAGGCCGTTTACGGCCTTCCAATTCTCAAACCACCATCCTTGCATCTCCAACCGACTGTTCGCACATCCGTAGCCCAGACGTTCACGTCTGGGAATGATAGGTTTTCTTCCAATAGGGTGGGGGGCGGGCGGTGGCAGGTCCCCCCTTTGCAAAAGGGGGGAAGGGGGGATTTGGAGGGTTGTCATTCCAGCGTAGGCTGGAATCCAGCGTCTTTAGGCCTTCATTCTGAGCGGAGCGAAGCAATCTCGCCTTTTAACCCGTCATGCTGAACTTGTTTCAGCATCTCTCTTAGTGAGCTATCTTTTCTGCCTTCCGCGTTCCGAAAAGGGAATAGCCCCGGCCTTTAGGCCGGGGAAAGAAAGGTTTTCTTCCGATAGGGTGGCCCCCCGATTCATCGGGGGGAAAAGGAGCCTGCCGTCCTCTCTCTTCTCGTTGGGTGTCTTATTCCGCTTGGGTGGGTGGGCGGGTCGAATGAATGTCCGAGGGCGGTTTTGCTGTAATGAATTGAAGGCTTACACAGGGCTCGTCATCCTGAGCTTGACTCAGGATCTCGTCGTTGATTTTACGTCTCCAGCGAGCGCAGCGATCCAGCGTTTCAACCGTAACGAAGTGATCCAGCGGTTGTTCAGGGAGGGCCGTCATTCCCGCTTGCCCTCGGACCTTCGGGGCGGAGCCTGCCCCGGCAGGTTTTTGGCCGGGGGCGGGAATCCAGGGTCTTTTCCCACTTTGGAAAAGGGGGTAGGGGGAATTTCTCCATCCAGTCACTAGTTGCTAGTCACTTATCACTGCCGTTGAGAGGCTTTAAATCATTACACGAAACCCAGCCCGAGAAGGGGTTTGACGAACCGGCCCATTTAAATAGAGGGGCGCTTGGTTGTGCGCCCCTATAATTCAGCCGTTTTGCTTGTTAGGCGACCCTAACTCCTTATCTCGGAGGATGGTAGTCCCCTTTGACGAGTTGCATTGTCGATGGGCGATACGTAGATTTGACATAGTCAACGCCAAATCAGGAAACTCCGATCGGGGTTTGAAATGATCGATGGTCAGCTCGTCGTGTGCAATGGGTCTGTTGCAATAGTGACAAATGTAATGACCGTTCGTCTTTCTTTGGGTGCGAAGGAAACTCTGGCGGAGGATTCGCCACTCGGGTGATGTATAGAATTGCTCAAATTCGATGCGTTTTCTCTTTTCGTCTTGGAGTATGACTGGATAGAGAGTCCCGCTGTGTCTGTTGATCTCATCGTACTTGGGGCCGGTGTAGACACGACCGATGTAACACCGAGCTATCATGCTGGCCAGTCCGATCAGAATTGGAATCGCAATTAGCTGAAAGGACTTCCCAATCACGATGAGAGTCAACACGCAAAAAAGAGAAAGCATGAACACGATGCCGCAGGCATGCTCCGTTCGCTGGGCTCCACGGAATGCCTTGACCTGCTCGGCCGATAGAGTGGACAAAATTTCCTCCTCAGCCTGCCTTGCTGCTCTGCGCTTCGCTTGCGTCTCGAGTCGACCTAGGATGCCAGATGTAAAACCCGTCTCTTTGACATGTTGTTCCACGAGGTGTCGTCTCTTCCGCCGTTCGTGTGCTTCGCAACGCTTGCAAATATTGCGCCGAGCATCAAAATACTTGATGTACCTGAACTGGCCGTCCCTTTTCTCTTCCCCACACTGCAGGCATCGTTTCACTTTGAGGCTCTCAGCGTTACAACAAGTGGCAGACGTGACCAGCCAACAGGATGGACAGTTTCACTGGTTGCCCAACAATGATTAGAGTGTTCCACTTTATTTGCAGAGTTCTTAGTTCTGCCCCTATCGGTCGCCTCTTGTTGTCCTGACGTAGGCTCGATAAGCCGCATTCGTTAGCGGCGATTAAAGACAGGCGTTTAGGTCCCCCTTTTTTATATCTCCCAGAAAGTTACCGCTTTCATTCCGCTTCGACGGCCTGGGGGTGTAGCAAGCGCCTGAAATCTGTCAGGTATTATAGGCGACTTAGCTCGTAAAGTCAAGGAGTCTTTATGTTTTTTAGGTCTTTACCCTTGTTCTGTCTGTCATCGTCTTTATACTACGATCTCAGCTTGTGCAAACCCCGACCTTCCGCCGTCTGGTCTCACGACCCTTCCCTTCACGGCCACCCTCGTTCCCGCAGGGATTCCTGAGAGGACGTGGAGGCCGGTGGTTCCGTCGGCGTAGACCAGGTGCCGGAACCCGGAGGGGTAGGCTTTGCGCGAGGCTTTGGTCTGGTTGAGCCAGAGGTCTATCAGGGTCCCTGCCGGAAGCGGCTCCCACCGTATTCTCACGACTCCCGGGCTTGGGTTTCTGAGTCTGAACCTCTCCGGGGGATTGGGTAGGGGGATGGCCGGGGGCTGGATGGCCAGGGCTAATCCTACATCCGCTAACACCTGGTTCACGGACACGTAGGCGTTGTACCCGGACCAGTGGCTCTCCCTGCCTAAGGTGGGATCCGTGGGCTTCAAGAGACGGGCGTACGCCTCCCACTGGGCCCGTTCCGCATCCGTGATCCCGCCCCAGGCTCTGGTCACCTTCGGGGTGGTCTTCCAGATTTGCTCCTTCCTCTGCGTCCTGGGCTGGCTGGGCATGACGAAGGTTCTCAAACAGTTGATCCCCCGCCATTCCGTGAATACGAACCCGTCCGCTATCCTGCCCCTCAGGCCGATGCTGTGCAGGGGCGATCTTACTTTTGCCATCTCTTACTCCTTCCTCATATAGTCAGCGCTCGTCATGCCGAACTTGATTCGGCATCTCTCCTTTTATTCCATAATTATACCTCTGTTTACCATATCTTTGTCAAGTAGGTTGCCCATACAAAGGTGCTGGATAGCTTAGTTTGAAATTAGGGTGAAATTAGTGTTAAATTAGACTTAAATTAGTGTTAAATTAGTGTTAAATTAGAGTTAAATTAGTGTTAAATTAGACATAACTTAGAGAGAAATTGACGGGAAGCCTTCCTGTAGTGTGCTTATAACCCTGCCCTAAAGCGGGGACAAAAATAGCCTCCCGGTTGACAAGGGAGGCATTGAACTCAAAGTAAAATAGTGACTTATGAAAAGGCCCCCGATTTATCGGGGGCCTTTGGTTAATTCATTGTCGGCCCTTCTTACGAGGCAAATCAGAGGGGACCATTATATATTGTGGTCGCCGTCTTCAGTGAGGAGGCTTTTGAGGGCTTCCGGGACTTTCTCTAAGATATCCCCGGCGATCATCCCAAGCTCGGTCCTCTCTTCTGCGGCGAGGTCTCCGGCTAGGCCGTGGACGAAGACGCCCAGCTTGGCGGCGCTGTAGCCCGATAGGCCCTGGGCCATGAACCCGGCGATCAAGCCGGTGAGCACGTCCCCGGACCCCGCGGTGGCCATGCCGGGGTTGCCGGTAGTGTTGATGAACGTATCCTGGCCGGGCTGGGCGATGATCGTGGGCGCGCCCTTTAACACGACTGTAGCCCCGAACTCCTGGGCGGCCCGCTCAGTAATGCCGATGCGGTCCTTCTGCACGTCCTCGGTCGCGATGCCAAGCAGGCGGGCCATCTCGCCGGGGTGGGGAGTGAGGACGAGCTCGGAGCGGGAGTTCTTCTTCCAGCCTTTCTTCAGGGCCAGGCAGTTCAGGCCGTCGGCGTCAATGACCATAGGAAGGGTGAGCGTGCTCACGGCCTGATGAACCAACTCCGCGGTCTCAGGATGAGTGGAGATGCCGGGTCCCAGGGCAAGCACGGTGGCTTTCTTGATAAACGCCTCGGATTCGGCGAGGGCCTTAACAGAGAGGCTGCGGGCCGAAGTCTCAGGCAAAGGCCTGGTCATGACCTCGGTGAGCTTGGCCTCCATGGCATCGTTCAAACTCTGGGGCAGTCCCCAGGTCACGAGGCCAGCCCCGGCCCTCAGGGCTGAAAGACCGGCCATGGCCCCGGCGCCGGTGAATCCCACGGATCCGGCGAGAAGGTATACCGTACCGCAATCCCCTTTGTGGGCATCGCGGGGACGCTGGGGAATGAGCAACCGGGCCTCGTCCTCTTCCAGAGTGGCGAGGCGGATCTTCTGCTGCTCCACCAGGGAAAGAGGGATTCCGATGTCCACGACCGCGACCTCGCCGCAGAGGTCGGCGCCGGGATAGAGAAGATGCCCCCGCTTCAGGAGGGCCATGGTCACGGTGAGGTCGGCCTCGACACAGGCGCCCTCTGGGCGTCCGGTGTCCACGTTCAGGCCCGAGGGACAGTCGATGGCGATGATGGGGGAATCGCTGGAGTTCATCCGGTCGATGACGCTGGCGTACAACCCTTCGGCTTTGCCGGAAAACCCAGTGCCGAAGATCGCATCCACGATGACGTCGGAACCGGAAATGGAATCGGCAAGGAGTGCCAGGCCTTTCTCATCCACGATTTCAGAGATGGGGAGTTTCATCGTCCGGGCGATGTCCAAGTTCACCTTGGCGTCGCCTTGGACCTCGCTCGTCTTTCCCAATAGCGCGATCCTGACTTCGGCCCCGTGGTTGGCGAGATGCCGGGCGACCACCAAGCCGTCCCCGCCGTTGTTCCCCTTGCCGCAGACCACCAGGGCTCTCAAGCCCCCCACGCCTTCTGTGAAATCCGTGAGATGGATGAAAACGCCCCGGCCGGCATTCTCCATCAGGACGACCCCGGGAATGCCGAGGCCCTCGATGGCGGCCCGGTCGATGGCTCTCATCTCCTGCGAGGTGACGACTCTCATCATTTCCTCCGTTCCATGAATACGACAGCCACGGCCGCGGCCCGCTCGTGCGAGAGGCTGAGCAGGATTTCGGCCTGTCCGGCGAGGTCCCGGGCTTTTCCGTGGAGCTCCACGTGGGGGGGGCTATGCTCGTTGTCCACGATCTCCACCTGGGTGCAGAAGACGCCCCGGCGGAAGCCCGTGCCCAGGGCCTTGACCACGGCCTCCTTGGCGGCGAACCGGGCGGCGTAGCACTCGTATTTCGCCGGGCGGCTTTCGCAAAAGGCGATCTCCCGGGGGGTGAAGACCCGCTGGAGAAACCCTCCCCCCCAGCGCAGGATCGCCTGCCGCATCCGGGAGACGTCCACGAGGTCCACTCCGATTGCGCGCATCAGGAACGAGCTTTCCCGTTCTCCCGGTCCACGATGGCGACCAGCTCCAGGATATCCCCGAGATCGTAGTCCGCGCCGGAGTCCTTGGTCCCGAAGGTGTCGCCGTAGCGGGCGAAGGCGGTTTTCATCCCCAACGTTGCGGCTCCGGTGATGTCGCGTTCGGCCCAATCCCCGGCCATCAGAGCTTCCTCGGGCCGGATGCCGAGGAGAGACAGAACTTTCCGGAACGGGGCCGGACTGGGCTTTTTCTCTCCCGTATCCTCGTAGGTCACGACGTAATCGAACATATGTTGCAGCCCCAGATAACAGAGCCTGAGCCAGGCCTGAAGCCGGGGGGCATCCGAGACCACGGCGAGCTTAAGCCCCCTCCGGGTCAGTTCCATCAGGGTCAGGTTCACGTGGGGGTAGAGGACCAGCGCAGCCTCGCGGGCCTTGCGATAGGCCACGATCCCGGCGGCGTGCATCTTGGGGTCCACCCGGCCGAACTCCTCCTGGAAGAAGGCGTCAAAGACCCGCTGGAACTCGATGCCCTCCTTGTCGTAGATGGCGTAGAGCTTGCGGCGGGCCTCCTCCTTATCCATCTGGAGTCCGGCGTCGATCATGGCGTCGATCGCGGCCACGATGGACTGCTCCTTCATCTTCATGAAGTCCACCAGGGTGTTGTCGAGGTCGAAGACGAGGGCCTTGATCACGCCTCGTCCGCAGCTTTCTTCAGAGCCTCGGTGAATTCCGCGAAGGCGGCCTGGCCCAGGACCGCGAAGATCACCTTTCTGAGTGAGGTCCCTTGGAGGCAATGGTCGCGGACCCCTTGGGCCATCAGGCGGGCCGCTTCGTTCAGGGGAAATGCTCCCACGCCGGTTCCCAGGGCCGGGAGGGCGATGGAGGAAAGGCTTTTCTCTTTGGCTCGAAGCAAAGCGGTCTCGGTCGCCTTTCGGATATTCGCCCCGCCGGTCACGAGGTCCGGCCCCATGGCCGCGGCGTGAATCACATGGCGGGCTTTGAGGCTTCCGGCCGAGGTGACGACAGACTCTCCCACCGGAATGGGACCGAGGCGGACGGCCTCGTCTTCGATCGCCTGGCCCCCCACGCGTTTGATGGCACCCGCCACACCCGCTCCCATCCAGAGTTGGCTGTTGGCAGCATTCACGACCGCATCCACTTCCAAGAGGGTGATGTCGCCGAGCACGACCTCAACGTCGGTCGTGCCGAAAGTCACCCCAGAGCTTCGGGAATCAACGTTCATGGGTGGGGGTAGGAGGGTTTAAACCCCCCGAGGTGCTCCGCAACCACGGACTTGGGGGCCAGCCTGACGAACAGGTAGAGTGAAAGGAGGAACAGCGTGGCGTCGTCAAGATATCCAACGATGGGAAAGGCGATCTCTGAAAACAGATCGATGGGGGAGAAAACGTAGAGCAGGGCGAAGAGGGGAATCAGCTTGGTCCAGAAGGGCACGCGCCGGTCGCGGAACAAACGCCAGGACAGACGCACCGCCTGGAAGGCCTTTGCAAACCAGCGCAGGCGCTCCGAGGGAAGGGGCGTCATCGACGGTTGGCTTTCGCCTTTAACTCCCTGCTTTTTTGGTCGGCGAGGCGAACCGGCTCCGGAAGCCGGTGTTCCCGGGCGCAGTACTTCACGATCTCCAGGGCCGTGTCCACGTCCACCAAATGGCCCGGGGAGACGTAAATGGGATCCATCTTGGCCTTGGTCCGCAGGACGAACCCCACCTTCTTCCCGGCCAGCATCAGGGGCTCAACCCCCCCCTTCTCCAGAGGGGGGATTTTGTGCTCTCCGGCCAGCTTGGCCTTGGCGCAGCCGATCGTGGGTTTCTCCAGGAGGATCCCCATGTGCGTGGCCAGGCCGAGCCCGCGGGGATGGGCGATGCCCTGCCCGTCGAACAGGAGGACGTCCGGCTCCACGGTCAGCTGCTCGAGGACCTTGAGCAACGGCTGGCCCTCGCGAAAGGAGAGAAGCCCGGGGACGTAAGGGAAGGACACGTCGGTCACCGTCTCCTTGATCTCCAGGACGCGGAAATCATTAAGGGAGACCACCACGGCCACGACGTAGGCTTTCTTCTTGCGTTCGTCGAAGGCCACATCCGCGGCTCCCACGGTCGAGACCTGCTGGAACCCGTTGCGCAGGAACACTCGCGTCCGGAGATCCCGCTGAATCTGATAGGCTTCCTTGACCGAAACGTCCCAAGGATGGTTGTGAACCTGCTTCATCGCGCCAACCTCTCTTGATTGGACCATCAGCAACCCCTCTTTTTATAAGACCATATATTATACCATAAAATCCTCGAAAAGTCCACAAAATTTTATAAAACGTCGCGGGCCCCGAAATTCGGGGCCCGCTTGGCCAGACTGGGTGCTTACTTCTTTTTCTTTGCAGCCTTCTTCTTAGGGGC
>Ga0315296_10004138_pt1 | contig 11936 bp, 12 predicted proteins | sample YL17G14_18_MG_FD_203921 | JGI IMG/M metagenome (GOLD analysis project Ga0315296, IMG submission 203921) | Sediment microbial communities from Yellowstone Lake, YNP, Wyoming, USA - YL17G14_18 | ecosystem: Environmental > Aquatic > Freshwater > Lake > Sediment | place: USA: Wyoming | collected...
ACTGGTAGAAAAGCTGAAGCCGCCGGTCATCAGTGAATTCACCAATGACCGTAGCTTCCACATCCTCGCTGGCGAAGAGGGAAATCAGCTCCTCAGCCGATTCTGGGGGGACAGCCAGCACCATCCTCTCCTGCGACTCAGAAAGCCATATCTCAGTGTAGGAAAGACCTGAATACTTCAGCGGGACTTTTTCCAGATAAACACGAGCCCCGGTTTCGGCTGCCATTTCGCCTGCTGCTGACGACAGTCCGCCTCCGCCACAATCGGTAATGCGGCGATATAACCCCCGCTCCCTCGCCTGCAATAGAACATCAATCAGCTTCTTCTCGGTGATTGGGTTACCAATCTGAACTGAGCTGGCAGAAACAGCCTCAGATTCTCCGGTTAGCAGAGCCGAGGCAAAGGTAACGCCATGGATACCATCCCGCCCCGTCCTGCCCCCCACCAGGACAACCAGGTCGCCCGGCTGCTGTCGCCCCATCTGAGCAGCATTCTTGGGCAAAAGTCCTATGGTGCCACACATGACCACCGGGTTGGCTAGATACCGCTCATCAAACAGGATGGCGCCGTTGATGGTGGGTATGCCCATCCGATTACCATAGTCAGCCACCCCGGCACGCACCCCTTTAAGAATACGACGGGGATGGAGAACACCAGGGGGAAGTCTATCATGGGGGAAGTCAGGCGGGGCAAAACAAAATACATCAGTGCTGGCAATCGGTTTTGCCCCCAAGCCAGTACCTAAGGGGTCACGAATTACCCCACCCAGCCCGGTTGACGCCCCACCATAGGGCTCAATGGCTGAAGGGTGATTATGAGTCTCAACCTTAAAACATAAGGCGTAACGACCGTCAAAATCTATCACCCCGGAGTTGTCTTTGAAGGTGGAAAGGCACCACGGCTTGTTTAGCTCGCTTGTCACCTTCATGATGGTGCTCTTGAGCAGGTTGTCAATAACCTGCTCCCCCAGCCTTATCTTGGACTTGAACGTCTTATGCTTGCAGTGCTCCGACCATGTCTGCGCCAGGGTTTCAAGCTCAACATCGGTGGGATTGCGACCTAGCTTGGAGAAATAGCTTTGAATATGCTCTAGCTCAATCAGATTTAGCCCTAGTTTTTCCTGGGACAGTCTGCTTAGCCCATCATCATCCAGGGTCAATAAATCAACCTGTTTCAAAGAGAAGCGATACGTTGTCGAGGGCAGCGATATCCTTTCCCGGCTGGTGACCACGTGCTGAATTACGCTATTAACCAGAAGCTTGCTACAGATAAGTTCAACGTCGCTTGGTGAAAGCTCGCCTGATAGGTAATATCTTTTGGCTGTCTTCACCGACTCAACGGTAGTTATGCCCAGGTCAAGAATGCCTTTCCTCACACTCTCCTCTACCGGGTCCATCACGCCAGGATTATAAGCCACTTCAATGGCATGGGCATTCTTATTTTCTATGGCAGCAAGGGGCGCCTCTCCAAAGGAATACTGTTCAACTACCGGGTCAGCCAGTAGCTCCCGGGAAATTATGTTTACCTCTTCCCGGCTCAGTTTCCCTTCCAGCAGATATACATTGCTGACCCTGACCCGGTCAACGGTGGCAATGCCAAGGTCGCGGATATCGGTCAGTAATGCCTTCCCCCGCGGGTCAGGAAACCCGGACTTCACCAAGATCTCAACTCGGAACAAGAGAATCTCCCCCCTGCCATGCTGGGATATATTCTACTATCGCCGCTGAATAAGCACAAGTTATTGTACTCGTTCATAGGTAACCCTATCCCCCTGACCCCCTTCCCCTCGAGGGGGAGGGGGTCAATGCCACGGAGAAACGAAACATGATAATCTGTATCACCAATCTATCTGAATTAGCTCAGTTATTACAGGCATGGAAGAGGAGAGAATTTTAGCCTAAAAGAGGGCTTGCTCAGTTGGCTTTGTGAAAGTGTAGCCAACCCCTGGCTCAGTAATAATATATTTGGGTTGGGTTGGGTCTGGCTCTATCTTCTGACGCAGATGCCAGATATAGATGCGCACATAGTCCAGGTCATCAATATATTCCCAGCCCCACACCTTCTCTAGCAGTTGCCGATGAGTAAGAATACGACCGGCATTCTGTAAAAGCAGCGCCAGCAGGCGAAACTCTATTGGGGTCAGTCGCACCCACTCCCCATTTAGCATAACCTTCCGCTGGGCAATATCCACCGTCAAGAAGCCATCACTATAGGTAACCTCCGTTTCCCGGGAAGAGGGCAACTCGGCACGTCGCAGTACCGCCCGTACCCTCGCCACCAGCTCCCTGCTACCCACCGGCTTCAAGATGTAGTCATCAGCCCCATAATCAAGCCCGCGCACTATATCTTCTTCAGTCTTCTTATGGGCAGTAAGCATAATGACGGGAATATCAGAGAGGTCACGGATGCGGCTGCAGGTCTGCCAGCCATTCAACCCGGGCAGCACCACATCAAGGAGCACCATATCCGGTCTGTGGGCGAATAAAAGCCGCAACCCCTCCCCACCGCTGGTGGCGCTGACCACCTCATACCCCTTCTGGGTAAGAATCCGCTCAATCAGTCTAACAAAGGCAGGGTCGTCATCAATTACAAGGATTTTCTTTGCCACTGCCCTCCCCATTGATGCCACGGCTAGCTCTACCCCGTCGCAGCATTTCAGCAACCAGTTCGGGTAATTGGCGGGTATCTACCGGCTTTGATACGTAGACGTCACACCCAGCCTCAATGATTTTATCCCTGTCTCCCTCCATGGCAGAGGCGGTAAGGGCAATGATAGGGACTTGGCTGAAGCCGGGGGTCTGCCTGAGCCTCCTGGTCACCTCAAGCCCATCCATTTTAGGAAGCTGAATGTCCATTATTATGAGGTCTGGTCGCCCTTTCATAGCTATTGCCAGTGCCTCTTCGCCGTCGGTTGCCTCAAGTAGGCTATAGCCCTTGTTTCCCAAGACCATCTTGAGCAGCCGCATATTTTTGGGATTATCTTCTACAATCAGTATCCTTTTTAATGCCTGTTTCCCCGGGATATGGCTCATCCTGTGTTACTCAGCGGTAAGGTAAAGGTAAAACGGCTTCCTTTCCCGTATTCGCTCTCCACCCAAATTCGACCACCGTGCATCTCAACAATTTGCTTGACAAGGGCTAGCCCCAGCCCCGTCCCTTTCTTCTCCCCGGCTACTGAGTTATTCACCTGGTAAAATGGCTCAAATATTTGCTCCTGGTCTTCCTTTTTGATACCAATACCATTATCGCTTAGACTCACCTGACACCAATCGCCCTTCCTGACAGCCTCAATCTTTAGCTTGCCTCCATCTGGGGTGAACTTAGCCGAGTTACTCACCAGGTTGAAAAATACCTCTTTCAATTTGCCCTCATCGGCATGAACCGGTGGCAGCCCCGGTTCCAAGTCAACATCAAGGCTCTGCTTTCTCTGGGCGAGTACCGGCACCATGGCACTGGTTAGCGACTCTACAACCTCAGAGAGAGCAATATTCCTCAGCCTGAGTTCCATCTTGCCCGCTTCCACCTTGGACAGGTCAAGGACGTCATTAATTAAGCCCAGCAGGTGCTGACCACTGGTCAAGATATCGTCAAGGCACTGCCTCTGCTCTTCATTGATTTCCCCAGGCACCCGGTCCAGCATCAGTTCAGCAAAGCCGATAATGACATTGAGCGGGGTGCGCAACTCATGGGACATGCGAGCCAAAAACTCGGACTTTGCCTTGGTTGCCTCCTTTAGTTCTTCATTGGCTTCAAACAATAGCTTGTTAGAGCGCTGCAAACTCTCTACCAGCCTTTTATTTTCAATTAATAGCCTTTGCTGCTTGAAGGCATTGGCAATTGTCGTCTTTATCTCATCGGGATTAACTGGCTTAACAAAATAGGCATAGGCACCCTGGTTTACGGCATCTATTGCTGTCTCCATACTGGCATAGCCGGTCATCATAATCACCGCGGCATCGGGGTTCATTTCCTTGGCTAGCTCCAGTATCTCCATCCCCCCAACATCGGGCAATCTTATATCGGTAATAACAGCATCAAAGGGGCTTTTCTGTATCATCTCTAGAGCATCAGCCCCTCTTTCCAATCCGATAGCTCGGTACCCAGCATCCTCCAGTATGCCGCAGAGGGTTGCCCTGGTGCCAGCCTCGTCATCTACTACTATAATAGTAGCCTCCATTGGCATTATTCCTTCCTCTCCTTGGTTATATCCTCTACCAGCGATATTACCTTCTCCATATCAAAGGGCTTGTATATGCAGGTGTAAGCACCCTGTGTTATCGCCCTTTTTACTAAATCCTCCTCGGTGTAGCCGGTCATCATAATCACTGTTGCCTGGGGGTCAATCTTCTTGACCTGCTCGAAGGTCTCAACGCCATCCATACCGGGTAGCCTCACATCCAAAAAGATAATGTCGTAGTGCTTGCTCCTCACCATCTCAATTGCTTCAGCCCCATCTTGGGCAGTAGCCACCCGGTATCCCTTATCCTCCAGTATCCCCTTTAGCGTTTCCCTATCGGCAAACTGGTCGTCAACCACCAGTATAAGTGTCCTTTCAAGTAGCTTTTCAATAATGGCGATAATTCGGTCAATATCAAATGGCTTATAGACAACGGCATAGGCGCCCTCCTCCAGGGCTTCCTTCACCAATTCCTCCACTGAGTAGGCGGTCATCATAATTACCACCGCTTTAGGGTCAATCTTCTTGACTTCTCTGAAAGTTTGAACCCCGTTTATCCCGGGCATCTTTATATCCATAAAGATGGCATCAAAGTGGGACTCTCTTACCGCCTCGATAGCCTGGTAACCATTCTCTACTGTGACCACATTGTGTCCCTTGTCCTCAAGTATCCCCCCCAGGGTCAGGCGCATACTTCGAAGGTCGTCAACCACCAAGATATTAGTTTTTCCCATTATTTGCCTCCGTATCGTTGTTTAATAGCATCCTATTCTGCCTTCAGGGGCAACTTTATAGTAAAAGTAGCGCCTTCCCCGACCTTGCTTTTTACCGCGATGTTTCCCTCATGCCTGTCGATGATTGATTTACATACTGCCAATCCCAGCCCGATGCCCTTGGCTCTAGTGGTAAACAGGGGGTCAAAGATTTTATCCATGGCTTCCTGAGGTATGCCACAACCGGTATCAGTAACCTCAACCTCGAGGAATTTATCCTTTTCCCTGGCACCTATTGTCAGTTTGCCCCCCTCAGGCATTGCTTGAACAGCGTTGGTAATTATGTTCACCAATACCTGCTGAATCTGGTCAGGGTCTATGTTAACCTCGGGCAAGTCAGCGTCTAGTTTTCTAGTCAGCTTGATGTTCTCTGGAATGGTCATCCGTGTCAGGGTATCCTCAATTACCCTATTTATTCGGGTTGGTGACACTGAAGGTTTACCTGTGCGGGAAAACCCCAAAAGGTCATTGATTATTTTATTGGATGAGTTTACCTCTTCATCCATAATGTCAAGAAATTCCATAAGCCGTGGCTCTTTCTGCCCCAGCTCACTCTTGGCTACTTTCCCTTTTATATAGTAAACGGCGTTCTTGATTGCCCCCAGCGGGTTTCTGAGCTCGTGTCCTACCCCTCCCGCCAATTGCCCGATGGCTGCCAGCCGCTCCGAGCGAATTAGCTGCTCCTGGGTTTCTCTTAGCTCCTCATTGGCCGCCTGTAGCTCTTCGTTGGTAGCCCGTAGTTCCTCTTCACTGGCTTGAAGCTCTTCATTAGCCGACCGCAACTCTTCCTCGGTGGCTTGGAGCTCCTCGTTACTAGCGCGAAGCTCCTCATTTGCTCGGTGAAGTTCTTCAATACCATTTCTGATATCGTCAATCATCATGTTTATGCCCATTCCAAGAGCATCGAAAATATCGTTTTTACCACTGATTTCACAAGCCGTTGCGTAATCACCCCTTGCCACTCTTTGAATAATATCGAGGATCTCTTCTATTCTATTATTGGCATACCCAAGCCCAACTGTACCTGCTTTAAGGTCGTCTATCATCATGTTTAAGCCCACGGCGATTGAATCAAGCTCATCATTCTTGCCCGAAAGTTGAATCTGGGCAGAATAGTCTCCTCTCGCCACTTTCATAATGGATTCAATTATTACGTTTATACGCTCTTTTTCCGATGTTTTATCCATAATTTGTCTCCTCAGGGTATACACAAATCGTTTACGTTAATCTGTGTTTGTATTTCTCTATTTGCGTATATCCGTCTTTCACTCTTTGAGCCACGTAAGAGCCTCTTCCCGTGTCTTGAAAAAACGCTGGTCTTTCTTTTTGGAGGCCCCCATGACGAACGACGCAATCACTCTTGCAACTGGATGCAGCCCAAATATGGCGATCTTTCCGGACCTTTCATTCTCAGTCAATTCTCTGAATACACCCCTTGCCTCTGATGATAGCTTCCCTGCCTTGTTAACGTCGACCAGAACATTTACAGTGCCTTCAATCATATTCATAATTTTCACACCAGCTTCCCTATGTCTATTTGCTGTCTTCTCATCCGCTTCTCCAATTATAGTCACATAAGCTATGTTGTCCTTACCTAAACGATATGTACTCTCCCCTATCCGAATTTCCAGTTCTTTATCTTCCATTTTTCCTCCTTCCTTCTATTCAGTCACAAATTCTAGTGTTTAAACCATGCAAGAGTCTCTTCCCTGGTCTTATGTATTTAAGCGTACAATCTCTTCTTTATATCAAAATGCTGTATACTTTAGCTGACATCTGCCTTCAACCCCTTCCTTCCGGTAGATTCGCGCTTTGCTGTCAAGGCACTCTATCTTCTTGTGGAAATCGCTTGGTGGTGCCTCCACTTCCCCCAGCACGAGGTAGCCCGGCATAGCCAGTGAATCATATAGCATATTAAGTACCCTCTCTTGAAGCTGCTTCTGCAAGTATATTAAGACATTGCAGCAAAATATGCAGTCCAAGCCGGCAAAGGGCGGTGTAGTTGAGGTCAGGTCAAAATAAAAGAAGCGGAGCATTTGCCTAATATCATCCCTCACCATATAGCCTTCGCCATGGGGGGTGAAATAGCTTTCCAAGATAGCGGAGGGGAGACCCTCTATATCCTTAAGGGAATATATTCCTGCCTGCGCCTCACCCAGAGCCCGCCTATCGATATCGGTGGCATAGATTGATATGTTAAAGTCCCGTAGCCGATTTTCCAGGAATTCGGCAAGTAGTATAGCTATGGAGTATGGCTCTTCGCCCTGAGCACAGGCAGTGCTCCAGAACCTTAGGCTCCACTCTTCCTGGTTTCTCTTGTGTGATACCAGTTCAGGTAACACCAGCCTGCTTACCTGCTGGAAGGTATAGGGGCTTCTGAAGAAACCACTTACCTTTATGGTGAGGTCATCGGCAAGCTTGTGATACTCTTCAGGATGAGCATCAAGAAACTCCATGTAGTCTAAGTAGGTCTTTGCCCCGGTGGCGTGGAGTCTCCTTTGCAGGCGGCGGGTCACTGTCCCGCGCTTATACTCCCGGAAATCGTGTCCGCCCTCCCGATACACCTTCTCCAGAAGTAAATCGAGAGCTATAGCATCGTTCTCTGGAACCGTATTCTCCATATCACAGTCCTATCGCTGCCATTCCATATCTGCTCATTGCTGTATTTATACTATTTTAGCACAAAGAGCACAACTGTCAATAAACATGCCAAAAAGGGCAAATCTCAAGATGGGAAGTGAGGATGGGTGATAACGGATGAGACGGGCTACAGCGGAGCTTAGTGTAGAAATGAGGAAAAAAGAAGAGGCTCTGGCGAGGACCCCCTCGTAATGCTCACCAGTTGGCAGACGGACTCGGCTACCACTCCTCCTTGGGCACTGTTTTTATGTCACTCCCATAATCAAGCCAGTGACCAAACACCGCCTGAGGTGGGGCATCCTGAAGGATGCGCTCCTTTACTTCTTGGTATCGCCCCTGATACTCAGGGATTTGTTCCTCATCCTCATCAAACACTGCCACCATATCATTGGGACATCTGATAACACTGTCAATCATTGTTGTTCCCCGTCTCCTTCTTCGGCCACCTTGGCTTACTCAGATTATCTATTTTCACAGCTTAATCTTAGGCTCTGTGGATTAATTACCCATAAAATTGACGTTTAAGTTCCGTTAAAAATGTAGTGATAATCACCCCGTAGGTATATAATAAGCTTTGAAAGAAGTGGTAACGTAAAACGGAGATAAGGAAGATGTCAAATAGCCATATTATTGAAGTGGAACACCTGGTAAAGAACTACAGAGACCTGATAGCGGTCAGTGACGTCAGCTTCAGTGTTGACCAAGGGGATGTCTTTGGTCTTCTTGGTCCCAATGGAGCGGGGAAGACAACCGTTATCAATATTCTGTGCACCCTGTCCAAGCCGACCTCAGGCAGGGCATTAATCAATGGCTTCGACGTTAGCCGCCAACAGAGCCAGGTGCGCCAATGCATCGGGCTGGTATTTCAAGACCCCAGCCTGGATGAACGGCTGACCGCCCTGGAAAACCTGGAGTTCCACTCCCGAGTGTATAATATCCCCACCTCGGTGAGAAAGGAAAGGATAGAGGAAGTGCTGACGATGGTTGAGTTATGGGAAAGACGCCACGACGTAGTCAAAACCTTCTCCGGTGGTATGAGACGTCGCCTTGAGGTTGCCCGTGGTCTCATCCATCGCCCCAAGGTGCTTTTCTTAGATGAGCCCACCCTTGGCCTTGACCCCCAAACCCGCAGCCGACTCTGGAATTTCATCCTCAGCCTGCGCCAGAGGGAGGGAACCACTATCTTCCTCACCACCCATTATATGGATGAAGCCGAGTATACCAACCGCATCGCGGTCATGGATTATGGCAAGATAATCGCCCTGGATAGCCCAAAGGGGCTGAAGAGCATGGTGGGCGAGGATATGATTAGCCTGAGTACTGTGGATAACCAGAGGGCTCAAGCCGAACTCAAGGAGCGATACCATATCAAGGCACAATCCGATGGTGAGCAGATAACCTTTGAGGTAGCCAACGGGGAGAGGTTTATCCCCACCTTGATAAAGGAGTTTGACACCGACATCCTCAGCATTAACCTGCGTCGACCTACTCTGGATGATGTCTTCCTCAAGCTAACTGGGCATCGGCTCAGGGATGAGGCAGTTAAGAGCGAGCTAAAGGAAATGATGCGACGGCATGGTCGCTACCGGATGAGACGCTGAGTACTTGGTGACGAAGGAGAGCTATGAATAACTTACGAGGTATTTACACTATCTGGTATCGCGATTTATTGAGGTTGTGGCGGGACAAGATGCGCATGGTGACCTCACTGGCCTTCCCCCTATTATTTTTAATCGTCTTTGGCAGTGGGCTGAGCGGTGCCATGGGCATGCTCGCCCCGGGGATTGATTTCTCCAAGTTCATGTTTCCCGGCATCATTGGTATGACGGTGCTGATGACCTCTTTCATCTCAGGGGTGTCTGTGGTCTGGGACCGTGAATTTGGCTTTCTCAAAGAGGTACTGGTAGCACCGGTCAGCCGGGTGGCGGTAGCCGCCGGAAAAACACTAGGCGGAGCCACTATCGCTCTGATACAAGGGATAGTGATACTGCTCTTTGCCCCCATTTTTGGGCTTACGCTTTCCATAGGAATCCTGCCCCGGCTATTGCCAGTGATGTTTTTGGTCGCCTGCGCCCTGTCAGCAATGGGGATCTTCCTTGCCTCCAGGATTAAGTCCATGGAAGCCCATCAGGCGGTAATGCAGTTACTTATGTTCCCCATGATATTCCTTTCCGGTGTCTTCTTTCCAGTCAACAACCTGCCACTCTGGATGAATATCCTGGTCAAAATCAACCCGGCAACCTATGGCATTGACTCCATACGCCAACTGGTGCTCGGAGCCAAGCCGGCTGCCTCCCTGGGCATCACCGTTTTGGGGCATACCATGTCCATCGGCGACGATTTGATAGTAGTGGCAGCCTTTGGACTGGTCATGGTTATCTTAGCCATGTGGTCATTCGGTACCCAGGAATGAGCAGGGGGTTACAGATACGTGACAGGCTTGCCAAAGAAAAAGCGCCAGCCTTGTAAAGCTGGCGCCTCTAAATTTTCTGGTGGAGACGGGGGAGAGTCGAACTCCCCGTCCAAAGGAAGCTGCCCAGGATATGCTACAAGCTTAGTCAGCTCTTTGTTCTTACCTGGCTAGCCTCTGCTGACCGAGTTTAGCCAGACCAGTCGATACCTCTTTCACCACCCTTATCGACGTCTGGATGGTGGCACCTCAATTTATCGGCACCCAATCCCGGCCCATTGAGGAAAGGCCGGGTGGATGTGCAACCTATTTTTTAATTAGGCTGCGTAAGCGAATTCAGGTTCGCCAGTTATTTTTTTGCCACTTGTTTTACGAGGTTAGCGGCACCTCAGCTTGCAATCCTGCAGCCTACTTCCCCTGTCGAACCCACGCGTCCCCACTTATTTAATTATGAACGGTTAACTACCTCCTTCCCGACTTCTCCCCTTTTATGGCTCGCTCAATCTCTCTTTCCGCCTCATGGCGAGCAATGGATTCCCGCTTATCATAAAGCTTTTTACCCTTAGCCAACGCCACCTCAACCTTGGCTAGGCTATCCTTAATATATAACCTGAGTGGAACCAAAGTAAAGCCCTTCTCCGATACCCGGCTGGTAAGACTATCAATCTGCTTGCGATGCAGCAGAAGCTTCCTAGGTCGTATTGGCTCGTGACTCCAATGGCTACCTGCTTCATAGCGAGCTATATGAGCATTCAATAGCCATAATTCCCCAGCCTCAGGCCTAACATAGGCGTCAGATAGGCTCACTTTCCCATCTCGGATTGACTTTATCTCCGTGCCGGTAAGAGCAATGCCAGCTTCTAGGCTATCGCCCAAATGATAATCGTGGTATGCCTTCCGATTGGTAGCTACTGTTTTTATAACCACAGCCTTAAGTTAAATTATATCACACATCAAAATCGACTAAAAATTTAGCTGGTGGTTTGACAAATTGGGAAGGAAGCAAAATAAGCTATATGCTTCTCAGCGATGCTTAACCTCATATGAGCTAAAGATAAAGTCCAGGTCTTTCTGCAGAGCAGAGACCCTCTCCTCGGGGAAAAGCTCGTCATTAATATCAAGCATCAGTTTGGTTTCGCCGCTGGCTGAGCCCATGATATGTACCCTGAGACACTCCTTTGCCGCTCCGCCTTGCTCAGCTTTAATGTTGAATGTTAGTGTGCCGCGGGAGATAAACGATGACGAATCACTAGGCAGGGAGTATGTTTCCAGCTTTGCCTCACCTAAAATCGCTCCCTGCTTGAGAACAAAGTCCCTGACCTCATCATAAAGCAGCTCAGGCTTTACCTCTCGGTATATTTTTCTAATCTGCATCCTTGAAACCCCTGCTGATAGCCTAATAATAATGCTTTGTCAATTTTTTATCAACAAAAGACAAATTAAAACAGAAGATGGTTTAGCCAGCTTGGTCGGCGATATTGTTGCCCACCAGACAGTGTGCTATACTGTTAAACTAACGACAAACCAAGGCGTAATAATTTAGAAAGGGGTTCAAGCTTGCCAGACACAGCCAACATCAAGGAACTTTTAGAAGCCGGGGCTCATTTTGGGCATCAGACCAGTCGCTGGCACCCGGCGATGAAGAAATACATCTTCACCAAGCGCAATGGCATTCATATCATTGACCTAGAACAGACCGCTACCATGTTAGCCAAGGCGTGCGACTTTGTTCGGCAAGTAGTCTCTGAAGGCGGCAGTATCCTTTTTGTCGGCACCAAAAAGCAGGCTCAAGAGGCAATACAACAGGAGGCGCAACGCTGTGGTATGTTCTATGTTAATCAGCGCTGGCTAGGCGGGGTGCTGACCAATTTTACCACCATCCAAGCCCGAATAGACTACCTCGTCCGCTTGGAAGACCAGCAAACCAGGGGGGATT
>Ga0315296_10004139_pt1 | contig 11935 bp, 8 predicted proteins | sample YL17G14_18_MG_FD_203921 | JGI IMG/M metagenome (GOLD analysis project Ga0315296, IMG submission 203921) | Sediment microbial communities from Yellowstone Lake, YNP, Wyoming, USA - YL17G14_18 | ecosystem: Environmental > Aquatic > Freshwater > Lake > Sediment | place: USA: Wyoming | collected...
TTCGATCCGATAGAGGATACTGAAAGTGGGAGATTCAACAGGAACGCAATATAAAGTATGTTGGTTACAGTGGGTTCGATCCGATAGAGGATACTGAAAGTCCCGGCCCAATTCCGTGACACTGCACATGTCGGTCAGTTACAGTGGGTTCGATCCGATAGAGGATACTGAAAGGACTATGTACCTGGAGCGGGGGGACCTGGGCCTCTTGGTTACAGTGGGTTCGATCCGATAGAGGATACTGAAAGATCGTACGCGTGGTCGGATCGTTCACCAGCGTCGTAAGTTACAGTGGGTTCGATCCGATAGAGGATACTGAAAGTTTTCTTTTGGACGCTGGGGCCTGGCCGCTCTTCACGGTTACAGTGGGTTCGATCCGATAGAGGATACTGAAAGAGGTCACACCCGCCCTAGTCCGCGCCTACCTGTCCCAGTTACAGTGGGTTCGATCCGATAGAGGATACTGAAAGAGCACCCAGCCCCAGCCCGCACGGGCAAGGGCACCCCGTTACAGTGGGTTCGATCCGATAGAGGATACTGAAAGTACTGTCCAGCAAGCGCGCAATCGCGGTGGCTTGCAGTTACAGTGGGTTCGATCCGATAGAGGATACTGAAAGTGCCGCCCAATCCTGATCCACCCGGTGGAGGATGCCATAGTTACAGTGGGTTCGATCCGATAGAGGATACTGAAAGTACCGCTCGAGCGGGACAGGTTCACCCTCACCCCCGGGTTACAGTGGGTTCGATCCGATAGAGGATACTGAAAGTACCTCGACGGCCGTGCCTTCTGGCACTGCCAGCCCAGTTACAGTGGGTTCGATCCGATAGAGGATACTGAAAGTTCGATACGAAGACGACGCGGGGGCGCACGGCCGTGGTTACAGTGGGTTCGATCCGATAGAGGATACTGAAAGAGGAAAACGTGATCATCCCCGCTGCTGAGATCTGGCGTTACAGTGGGTTCGATCCGATAGAGGATACTGAAAGTCCTCTCCTCCATCTCCCTGGAGGTGGTCGGCCAGGCGTTACAGTGGGTTCGATCCGATAGAGGATACTGAAAGTGTTGCTGTATAGTTGGCAAGCAGAAACGCGTTGGCAGTTACAGTGGGTTCGATCCGATAGAGGATACTGAAAGAGCAGCAATATGGCGATGCGTGGTATTTAGCCGCGCTGTTACAGTGGGTTCGATCCGATAGAGGATACTGAAAGTGTAGACCCTGCGCATACGTACTTGTGCGGATGCGCTTAGTTACAGTGGGTTCGATCCGATAGAGGATACTGAAAGATGGCCACCTGGAACGATGCGGATGTCTGGGCCTATATGTTACAGTGGGTTCGATCCGATAGAGGATACTGAAAGACGAGGATCAATCCTGGCCCCTTCGCCTTGGCCTTCAGTTACAGTGGGTTCGATCCGATAGAGGATACTGAAAGCAGCGGTCGGCTCTGGCACGGGCTACCGCGTGCACGTGGTTACAGTGGGTTCGATCCGATAGAGGATACTGAAAGTCGGGCGGGCGGGGCGCGAGATAGTATATGCGCGCCACAGTTACAGTGGGTTCGATCCGATAGAGGATACTGAAAGCTTCGGATACCTTCCTCGGCAGACTTTCGTGCATGTGTAGTTACAGTGGGTTCGATCCGATAGAGGATACTGAAAGCGCAACCGGTTGCGAGGGCCTTCCCGTGGCACGGGGCAGTTACAGTGGGTTCGATCCGATAGAGGATACTGAAAGCGACTCGCAAATTGACCGGTCGATCTCCGAGGCTTTGTTACAGTGGGTTCGATCCGATAGAGGATACTGAAAGAGGTCACCCGCTCCCGGTCTTACCAGGCCGACCAGGAGTTACAGTGGGTTCGATCCGATAGAGGATACTGAAAGATTGCTCTGTTGGCCCAAGCCTCTACCTCATACGGGTGTTACAGTGGGTTCGATCCGATAGAGGATACTGAAAGCCCACTTGCCACGAAGCAAGCCAGCGTCCACAACACCGTTACAGTGGGTTCGATCCGATAGAGGATACTGAAAGCCAGAGTCGCGCCGGCCGGCGCGCCACCCAGGTACTTGGTTACAGTGGGTTCGATCCGATAGAGGATACTGAAAGCTTGAAATACACGGTCCATGATCCTACCTCCACACTCCGTTACAGTGGGTTCGATCCGATAGAGGATACTGAAAGATTTCCTGACTGGCGCGGTGGGAAGCAACCGCATCTGTTACAGTGGGTTCGATCCGATAGAGGATACTGAAAGATTGAGATTAACCAACATAACGAATTGATTGACGGGTAGTTACAGTGGGTTCGATCCGATAGAGGATACTGAAAGCCAGCATATTAGCTGATTTATGTAGGGTGTCCCTGAGTTACAGTGGGTTCGATCCGATAGAGGATACTGAAAGTGGTCTTGGAACGAATCTTCGCACCGATACCATGATGTTACAGTGGGTTCGATCCGATAGAGGATACTGAAAGCTATGTGCCATATCACCACGAATCTCACGAGTTCCAGTTACAGTGGGTTCGATCCGATAGAGGATACTGAAAGACCTTGGACTCTGCGGGCGTTTACAGGCAGCGGGGTAGTTACAGTGGGTTCGATCCGATAGAGGATACTGAAAGTTGTAGAGGCAAAGCGTAGTAAGTGAAGCCGCTTTAGTTACAGTGGGTTCGATCCGATAGAGGATACTGAAAGCGAGTCGGGGGCTTTGGCATGAATTTCCAGAATGCACAGTTACAGTGGGTTCGATCCGATAGAGGATACTGAAAGCGCCGTTATTGCTACGTTGTAAGTGATAATGAGTGCCAGTTACAGTGGGTTCGATCCGATAGAGGATACTGAAAGAGTGATAACGGTTGGGGTATCCCAACCCTTGACACCAATGTTACAGTGGGTTCGATCCGATAGAGGATACTGAAAGCGGTTCCGCTCCCCCGCTCCCCCGCTCCCCCGCTCCCTGTTACAGTGGGTTCGATCCGATAGAGGATACTGAAAGAGGGGAGTGCAACGGCTAAATGACCCTTATAGTCTAGTTACAGTGGGTTCGATCCGATAGAGGATACTGAAAGGCATACGGGAAGACGCTGTGGGAGTACGCGCCGGATGTTACAGTGGGTTCGATCCGATAGAGGATACTGAAAGTCAATATGGCTCCGCAGCCATCCTCACCGTCCCAACAGTTACAGTGGGTTCGATCCGATAGAGGATACTGAAAGGTGATCTCGCCCGTCGCGCCCGAGGGGTATTTGACGGTTACAGTGGGTTCGATCCGATAGAGGATACTGAAAGCGCGCTGAGTGGGGACGCGAATGCATTGGTAACGCCGTTACAGTGGGTTCGATCCGATAGAGGATACTGAAAGCTGAGGGGTCAGATGTTCATGCATCGGCTTGGTTGCAGTTACAGTGGGTTCGATCCGATAGAGGATACTGAAAGGTCCGCGTCCAAGCGTGGTGGACTTAGTGCGGTACTAGGTTACAGTGGGTTCGATCCGATAGAGGATACTGAAAGCAGGTGTAGTACTAAGCCGGAATCCATCGAGTATGAGTTACAGTGGGTTCGATCCGATAGAGGATACTGAAAGATGGGACAGCCAAGAGTGCAACCACCAAACTCACACAGTTACAGTGGGTTCGATCCGATAGAGGATACTGAAAGACCTCGTAGGCAACGGGATGCTTTCACCTAAAGACTGGTTACAGTGGGTTCGATCCGATAGAGGATACTGAAAGTTTGCAGTCATGGGAAGATGCGCCTAATGTGTTAAAAGTTACAGTGGGTTCGATCCGATAGAGGATACTGAAAGGCCACTGACACATGTTCTCAGGGTACTTGTCCCATCGTTACAGTGGGTTCGATCCGATAGAGGATACTGAAAGGCCAATACCCAGAGCGCGGTCTATTGCCAACGAGCCAGGTTACAGTGGGTTCGATCCGATAGAGGATACTGAAAGATCGAAACTTCACCAGAATCCAAGGACCTCGGGGTTTGTTACAGTGGGTTCGATCCGATAGAGGATACTGAAAGTTTTAGTATTACCGCTGATGCTGTGATCGGGGTCAGTGGTTACAGTGGGTTCGATCCGATAGAGGATACTGAAAGCACAGTAAAGTAACGTGACAAGTTAACCCGTCAAGGGTTACAGCGGGTTCGATCCGATAGAGGATACTGAAAGGGAACAACCTCATTCTCTTGGCAGTTGGAAAAGCAAAGTTACAGTGGGTTCGATCCGATAGAGGATACTGAAAGAGGCAGTGCACCTGGATCAGGCAAAAAGACGTTCGCGGTTACAGTGGGTTCGATCCGATAGAGGATACTGAAAGTCTCGATGGTAGATTGTACCGTCTATGCCAAAATTGAGTTACAGTGGGTTCGATCCGATAGAGGATACTGAAAGCCACAAACACGAGGACAGACCCCGGCCAGAAAACGAGTTACAGTGGGTTCGATCCGATAGAGGATACTGAAAGTGAGCGAACTGGAGGATTTGACAATGGACGAGCAGCAGTTACAGTGGGTTCGATCCGATAGAGGATACTGAAAGCTCGAAGAAACAGTAGCAGCCATAATGCCGGGGCAGTTACAGTGGGTTCGATCCGATAGAGGATACTGAAAGCTGTTACCAGGTATCCCAGCCTTTCCAATTCGGCCAGTTACAGTGGGTTCGATCCGATAGAGGATACTGAAAGCCGATATCACGGGTATTCCCATAGCCCATGCCTCGAGTTACAGTGGGTTCGATCCGATAGAGGATACTGAAAGTCGTTGGTAGAGTAGTACAGCCGCGTATTGCCATCATAGTTACAGTGGGTTCGATCCGATAGAGGATACTGAAAGAGATGACTGCAAGCATTCATTAGCACATCTGTCAGTAGTTACAGTGGGTTCGATCCGATAGAGGATACTGAAAGCGCGAAAGTGTGCGCTGGTCGGGACACATACGCTTGGTTACAGTGGGTTCGATCCGATAGAGGATACTGAAAGCCCACGGCGACACTGTTGCCAGTGTGGTTACTCAAGGTTACAGTGGGTTCGATCCGATAGAGGATACTGAAAGGATAGCAGGATGCACTTATGGTCGGCTGTAGACTTTGTTACAGTGGGTTCGATCCGATAGAGGATACTGAAAGTCAGATCGCCGGTCACGTTGCCGGTCAACGCGCCGAGTTACAGTGGGTTCGATCCGATAGAGGATACTGAAAGTTGTAGACGGTGTGCTCCGTACTCCCGTCACCAAAGTGTTACAGTGGGTTCGATCCGATAGAGGATACTGAAAGAGCGCAGTGGAAACGGTGGGGCAGGCGCTGACGGTGTTACAGTGGGTTCGATCCGATAGAGGATACTGAAAGTGTGATCTCAATCCGCGTCCCCGCGCTCGAGCTCACGGTTACAGTGGGTTCGATCCGATAGAGGATACTGAAAGTTGGGTTATAGTGGGTGCTGTACAGGCAGTCGTATCGGTTACAGTGGGTTCGATCCGATAGAGGATACTGAAAGAGGCCGAGGATGGGATCCCGCAGATCCAGCAACTTCAGTTACAGTGGGTTCGATCCGATAGAGGATACTGAAAGTCCACGTCCAGGTAGCGGGCCGGGTACTCGGGGTCAAGTTACAGTGGGTTCGATCCGATAGAGGATACTGAAAGTACTATACGACATTATACCAGACTCTCATAAAGCTGGTTACAGTGGGTTCGATCCGATAGAGGATACTGAAAGGGGAGATAAAAACCCCGTAGCCTATCAGGGGGGGAAGGGTTACAGTGGGTTCGATCCGATAGAGGATACTGAAAGTAGCATCAACCAATAGCGTTCGCAGCGTTGCCCCGGTTACAGTGGGTTCGATCCGATAGAGGATACTGAAAGAGGTCTTTCAGTGTCAGGTCAACGTCCTTTTCGGACGGTTACAGTGGGTTCGATCCGATGATAGTCTCCCTCTTGAATGTTGATGGATAACAGGCTATAATGTTAGCATCCATCAACGCCAGGAGGGTGAAATGCCTGAATTTGCCCGAGTGGGCGATTTTTGTCCAAATGAGGCCTGTGCCGACTATGGGAAGCGACAAAGCAAGCACCAGAAAAACATCGTCAGGTGTGGCAAGACCAAAGCCGGTCGCCAGCGTTACCTATGCAACACGTGTGACAGCACGTTTACAGAAACCAAAGGCACGATCTTCTACCGTCGTCGCACGCCCGAAGATGAGGTTATCGAGACCTTAGCCTTCTTGGCCGAAGGGAGCCGTATCAGCAGTTTGGCGCGCGTCAAAGGTCACAAGGAAGATACCATTCTGGATTGGCTACGAGATGCGGCAGAGCACGCTGAAGCGATTGAGGATGAGTTGATGGCCACGTACCAGATTGAACGTGGTCAACTGGACAGCCTATGGGCGTATGTCGGCAACAAGGGTGAAAAAAAAACTACCCGGAGACCGACGAAAGCGGCCAGTTCTGGCGAGCCACGATGATCGATATGGATACCCGTCTGCGCGTGGCACGTGGCATTGCCAAAACGGAGACGAAAGCGAGTCAGGAGGTCTTTGCCACGCTGAAACGCCGTGGTCATCCTGATGCTCCACCACCCACGGTCTCAGATGGTTGGGGAGGCATCGATGAGGCGATGGTTGAGGTGTACGGGATTGTCCCTGAGTACCAAGACATAGGACGACCGCCCACTCTTAAACAGCCCCAGCCGGGTTGGCAATACCTGCAGGTGGTCAAACAACGCGAGAATGGACGTGTCGTCGGAACCGAACTGCGCGTCGTCTTTGGCAATGAGGAAGAGGTCTTGGCACTGTTGGGAAAGAGCACGGCCTATGTCGAACGCACCCATCTCACCATGCGGCTCTTCAATGGCCGTCTGACGCGCAAGACACTGGCTTTTTCCAAACTGTTGGAGATGTATCACGCCTCTGCCACTTGGGAAGACCTGGTGTACAATCTGGCCCGACCGCTCAAAACATTACGTCGGGAGGTCCACACCTCCACTCGGCGTTGGCTACCACGTTCGCCTGCTCTGGTGGCTGGACTAACCGACCATATTTGGACTGTTAAAGAGCTGCTATTGACTGTTGTGCCTCCCGTCAACACTTGACGGGGAGACTATCGATCCGATAGAGGATACTGAAAGTCCTTAAAGTATGCCTCAGCCGGATTCGTGATACCAGGTTACAGTGGGTTCGATCCGATAGAGGATACTGAAAGTACAGAAGTATGTGTGGGAAGTGTCCACGCCGTAGCGTTACAGTGGGTTCGATCCGATAGAGGATACTGAAAGAGGTATTGACCAGCCTCGGCCTCGAGTGTCCACCGAAGTTACAGTGGGTTCGATCCGATAGAGGATACTGAAAGCCTTGCCGTCATACATGTCCAGGCGTGCAGTCCATAGTTACAGTGGGTTCGATCCGATAGAGGATACTGAAAGTTGAGCGTGTGCCATACTCCCGATAGACCACAGCCACAGTTACAGTGGGTTCGATCCGATAGAGGATACTGAAAGATAATTCGCGCTCGTGATTTCCGTGTCATCCTCGTCACGTTACAGTGGGTTCGATCCGATAGAGGATACTGAAAGTGAAGATTGCCGTTTGTGGGCTGAGCAGAACTATTCGTTACAGTGGGTTCGATCCGATAGAGGATACTGAAAGGCTGGTGGAGCGGGCAGCCAGGGCAGCACGGGGCCGAGTTACAGTGGGTTCGATCCGATAGAGGATACTGAAAGTTGTACCATATCAGATACCGCCCCCACTCCTCCGGCGTTACAGTGGGTTCGATCCGATAGAGGATACTGAAAGGTTAAACAGGCTCCAATTCACCACGGCTCCAATCACAGTTACAGTGGGTTCGATCCGATAGAGGATACTGAAAGTCAAAATCACTCCCTGCGTCGGTGCGCCCGGGCGTTTGTTACAGTGGGTTCGATCCGATAGAGGATACTGAAAGGCGCATACTCTTGCACCGCCCGGCGACTAAACCCTACGGTTACAGTGGGTTCGATCCGATAGAGGATACTGAAAGCGGCGCAAGTCACCGCGCCTGACTCTCGAGGAGATCAGTTACAGTGGGTTCGATCCGATAGAGGATACTGAAAGCACGTAAAACACCAGGTCGCTTTCACTATCTCGGATCAGTTACAGTGGGTTCGATCCGATAGAGGATACTGAAAGGGCCGACGTGCGGCCCATCGTCAACCTGGTGCTCGAGTTACAGTGGGTTCGATCCGATAGAGGATACTGAAAGCCTGGACGGCGGAAGTACCGAAAGTTCCGCTTTTCGGTTACAGTGGGTTCGATCCGATAGAGGATACTGAAAGAGCCTGGTGCTGGCGCGGTTCCGGTCGTTTCTGGCGTTACAGTGGGTTCGATCCGATAGAGGATACTGAAAGACCCAGCACCGCACCGCCTCCACCACCTTCGCCCCCTGTTACAGTGGGTTCGATCCGATAGAGGATACTGAAAGAGTAGTAGAAGTCTTTGCCAGAGTTATCTTTTAACCGTTACAGTGGGTTCGATCCGATAGAGGATACTGAAAGTTCACCGTCAGCTACAGTGTAGTTTGCACTGTCTGCGGTTACAGTGGGTTCGATCCGATAGAGGATACTGAAAGTCAGTAGTTTGTTCCCAGTGCAGGATAGCAACGCCGTGTTACAGTGGGTTCGATCCGATAGAGGATACTGAAAGACTCGGGATGCTGGCGGCGCAGGGCCAGGTACTCGGGTTACAGTGGGTTCGATCCGATAGAGGATACTGAAAGTTGGAGCTGCCGCTGGCACTGCGCGAGTGGCACCGAGGTTACAGTGGGTTCGATCCGATAGAGGATACTGAAAGGTTGTCGAAGAAGCAGTCTGCTGACTCGTTTCGCCAGTTACAGTGGGTTCGATCCGATAGAGGATACTGAAAGAGGCCGGCCCGTTCGACGACACGGCCATAGGCCGCAGTTACAGTGGGTTCGATCCGATAGAGGATACTGAAAGGCGGATCTCAGAAGACTGGATCAGTATGCCTTCGTCGTTACAGTGGGTTCGATCCGATAGAGGATACTGAAAGGCTTTGAACAGGCCTGTCATGGATTGCGCGGACTGTGGTTACAGTGGGTTCGATCCGATAGAGGATACTGAAAGACGGGAACGGGAGCAGGGGAGCAGGGGAGCGCGGGATCAGTTGTTAGGGGCCACGCTGGATGAACACGGTATGGTCGGATTGGATGAGCAGGCGGCGAGCACAAAAGAGGGGGCCGGATGGCCCCCTGTAGGGAGAGTGGCTCAGAGCGCCCGATCCAGTTTCAGGATAGCCCGCTTGGCGTCGTTCTCTTCCAGGATCATCTTGCACTCGGCGAAGCCGATGAGATTGCCCTACATATTTCTCCCCATGCACGTGGGAACGTACCTCACGCAACACAACAACGGATTAGGAAAGAAACGGAAACGGATCGGTTCCACGCATCACGCATCACGTTTCACGCTTCACGCCTCATGCAACCTTCTGTAGTATAATGCGTAGTAGTGATTGTCAGCGCCTGGAGACGTCCAGGACATAAGGGAGCACACGTGTGATCGAAGAAGCAGAAGAGATCGAACTGGCACGGGCGGGCGATCAGTCTGCGTTTGGACACCTGGTGATGGCCTACCAGACACCCGTCTACAATCTGGCCTATCGCATGCTAGGGAATGCCGCCGAGGCCGAAGAAGCCGCGCAGGAGACGTTCTTGCGAGCGTACATGAACCTGCGCCGCTACGACCCGCAACGACCATTCCGCACGTGGCTACTGTCCGTCACGTCCCACTACTGCATAGACCGGCTGCGCCGGCGGCGGATCACCTGGCTGTCGTTGGAAGACGAGGCAGCCGCGCCCGAGTGGCTGGCGAGCGACTGTCCCAACCCGGAGACTGTGGTCGCCCAGCAGGAGCGGGAGGCGCAGGTGCAGCACATGCTCGCTGCGCTCCCGCCCACCGACCGGGCGGCAGTCACGCTCCGCTACTGGTACGATTGCTCTTACGAAGAAATTGCCGAAGCGCTGAACCTGACCGTGAGCGCGGTCAAATCGCGGCTCCACCGCGCCCGGTGTGTTCTGGCAAAGACGATGAAAGGAGAAACGGGCCATGCGCTGTGAGCACGTGAGCGAAATGATGTCGGCACGGCTGGATGGCCGCCTCGACGACACGGAGAGCGCGCTGTTGGAAGACCACCTGGCCGGGTGCGCTACGTGCCAGGCCGCATGGCAGAGCATGCAGGCGCTCGATTGCCTGCTGGCCGCTGCACCGACGGTGCGCGCCCCGCTCCGCCTGCGCGTGCAGGTGATGGCCCGCCTGCACCGCAGAGACCAGGCGCGCCGGGCGATCGCCGGCGGGACGACACTGACGCTGGGGACGGTGACGCTGGCGCTGCTGGGGCTGGCTCCGGCGTTCCTGGACTTGCTGAACGCGGCCGGCATCGCGCCCGCACTGGTCAGTGCTGGCCCGGAGACGCTCACGCAGTTGTTGGGTTTCCTGGGTGCGGCCAGCCGCACATTGTTGGTGTTGGTAGAAAGGCTGGCCGTCCCACTGGCCTTCCTGAGCCTGTGCAGCCTGAGTGTGGCACTGGCGCTGAACAGCCTGTGGAGGGGCGCGCTGCGTCTCTTGCGCACCACTCACTGATCTTAATCGGACGCGGATTCACGCGGATTCACGCGGATTTTTTATATTTTATAAGATCTGCGTTCATCTGCGTCCTGGAACATTCACGAAGGAGGATGGAAGATGAAACAGGTGATGCTTATACTGGCGGGGCTGGCGCTCGTGGGCAGCCAGATCGCGTGTTGCCAAATCACACTTCCCCGCGTGCCGGACGTCGAGATCAACGTGCCGACCGTCGAGGTCGGCGAGATGCAGGACAGGCAGGAGGCGATTCCTCTCGGGGACACCCGGTCGGCCACCGTCGAGATTCTCTTCGGCGCAGGCGAACTGACGCTCGCAGCCGGAACTTCCGATCAACTCCTCTCCGGCCACTTTCGTTACAACGTCGAGCGCTGGGCGCCAGAGATCGCCTTCGAGGACGGCACGCTGACCATCGAGCAGGGAAGCACCCGCCAGGATTGGGGCTTTCCCACCGGAAACGTCCACAACGAGTGGGACCTGGAGTTCTCGCCCCACATCCCGCTCACGATGGACTTTGAGGTCGGTGCCGGCGATGGGGAACTGGACTTTAGCGGGCTGCAACTGGAGGAACTCGGGCTGAAACTGGGTGCGGGCGACTATAAGGTGCGCTTCGACGAGCCGAACGAGGCCGCCATGGGCCAGTTTACGCTGGACGCCGGGGCCTCCAAACTGGAAGTGACCGGCATCGGCTACGCCGGCCCGCAGCAGATGAGGGTGCAAGGGGGCGTGGGTGACATCACGCTCGACTTCACGGGCACCTGGCCCCGCTCAAGCGACGTGCAGGTCACGGCCGGCGTTGGCTCGGTCACCCTGCGCCTGCCCGACGACGTGGGCGTGCGGGTCGAGACGAAGGGTGGACTGACGAGTGTAGAGGTGTCCGGCCTGCAGCGCTCCGGCGACGCCTACGTCAACGACGTATTCGGCGAGACGGAGACGGAACTGCGCATCCACATCACCACGGGCATCGGCAGCGTCCGCCTGATCGAGGTGTCCAACGATTGACACGCAAACACGACGGAGGCCCCGCTTGAGCGGGGATTTCCCGGCTGAAGCCGGGCCTCCGGTAATGTTACCCAATGGCTAATCGTACAAAACGCGACGGAGGCCCCGCTTGAGCGGGGATTTCCCGGCTGAAGCCGGGCCTCCGGTAATGTTACCCAATGGCTAATCGTACAAAACGCGACGGAGGCCCCGCTTGAGCGGGGATTTCCCGGCTGAAGCCGGGCCTCCGGTAATGTTACCCAATGGCTAATCGTACAAAACGCGACGGAGGCCCCGCTTGAGCGGGGATTTCCCGGCTGAAGCCG
>Ga0315296_10004140_pt1 | contig 11934 bp, 7 predicted proteins | sample YL17G14_18_MG_FD_203921 | JGI IMG/M metagenome (GOLD analysis project Ga0315296, IMG submission 203921) | Sediment microbial communities from Yellowstone Lake, YNP, Wyoming, USA - YL17G14_18 | ecosystem: Environmental > Aquatic > Freshwater > Lake > Sediment | place: USA: Wyoming | collected...
CATTCTTCTTCCTTCTGCTCGGGCCGATCAAGATCCTCGGGCCCTTCGTAAAGCTGACGCGAGGCGCCGAACCCCGCTTCGGCCGGCAGCTCGCGATCCGGGGCATCCTGCTGGCCGCCGGCGCCCTGGGGGCCGCCGCCATCGTCGGCGAGAAGTTTCTGGACAACTTCCGCATCGGGCTGCCGGTGCTGGCCATTACCGGCGGACTGATCCTCTTCCTGGCGGCGATGGATACGGTGATGCAGCAATTCCGTGGGCCGGCGGGCGCCGACGCGAAGGACCTGCCGCTCTCTCTGAGCCTGGCGGTCAGCCCGCTGGCCTTCCCGACCATTGTCACGCCCTCCGGCATTGCGGCGGTGATCATCTTTGTGACGCTCAGTCCGGATCTGGCGGGGAAACTGACGATCGGCCTTTTGCTGCTGGTGATCCTGATCCTGGATCTGATCGCCATGTTGTATGCGCGGGCCATCTTGAAATGGCTGGCGCTGCCGCTGTACATCCTGGGGGTGGTGCTCGGTGTCATTCAGGTGGCTCTCGGCCTCAATATCATATTGGTGAACCTCAGTAGGATCGGGGTGTTCACCATGGTCACCTAAACCCTCCGGCAGGCGGTGGTGACAAACGGCTTAGCCCTGAATATCGCAAGGAGACAGGTACGGAACTCGAAGGAAAGGCCGCCATCGTGACGGGCTGTTTCGCAGGATGAGTCCGCCGGTCCAAAAGCGGTGAGTCGGAAGAAGATGAAGTCGTGGCCAAGATATCCCGCGATCTACGAAATCAACACTTGGGTCTGGCTTGACGAGCTGAGCCGGAAATACAACAGGTCCGTCGCGCTCTCGACCGTACCGGCAGAGGAATGGGAGTTCTTATCCTCCTTCGGCTTTGATGCCATATGGTTCATGGGTGTCTGGGAACGAAGCCCTGCGGGCATCGCCATTGCGAATCAGAACAAGGGTTTTCTGGAAGACTTCCGGCGGGCTCTTTCCGATTACCGGTCAGAGGATAACGTGGGATCTCCTTATTGTGTGCGGCAATACGTGGTTGACGAACACTTGGGAGGTCCCGAAGGCCTGGCCGTTGCCCGGAGAGAACTCGCCAAGCGGGGGCTCAAGCTGATCCTCGACTTCGTCCCGAACCACGTGGCGCCGGACCATCCATGGGTCATCCATCATCCTGAATACTTCGTTCAGGGGAACACTGAGGATGCGAGGAACGATCCGGCGTCATTCGTTGAGACGGCAGGAAAGGTGTTTGCCTGCGGCCGGGGCCCCTACTTTCCTGCATGGCCGGATCTGCTGCAACTGAATGCCTTTCAGCCGGAACTCCGGCAGGCGGTGATCGAGACCCTTTCGGATATCGCCGGTCAGTGCGATGGTGTGCGCTGCGACATGGCGATGCTCCTCATCAACTCTATCTTCGAACGTACCTGGGGTAACCACGCGGGTCAACGGCCTGCAACAGAGTACTGGGTGGATGTGATTTCCGCCATCAAGGAAGCGCACCCGGATTTCCTTTTTATGGCAGAGGCTTATTGGGACCTCGAATGGGAACTCCAGCAGCAGGGGTTCAATTACTGTTACGACAAACGCCTGTACGACCGTCTGGAACACGACAGCGCGGAGAGCGTGCGGCTCCATCTTTGCGCCGACCTCACGTACCAGGGCAAGTTGGTCCGCTTCATCGAGAATCACGATGAGCCTCGCGCCCTTTCGGCATTTTCTCCCCGAAAGGAGCGTGCTGCCGCCGTGACCATGGCCACGATTCCGGGAGCAAGACTCTTTCATGAAGGGCAGTTCGAGGGAAGAAAAGTCAGGCTTCCTGTCTTCCTCGGCCGCCGTCCCGCTGAACCTGTAGACGCTGACCTCCAGGCTTTCTACCGCACGCTGCTGAAAACCGCCTCCCTGGAGGGGCTGCGGAATGGTCGCTGGCAGCTCTGTGATCGAACCGGCTGGCCGGATAATGCAGGTTACCAGAACCTCGTTGCCTGGTGCTGGCGCAGCGCCGGGGAGCATCACCTGATCGTCGTGAATCTCTCGGCCTCGGGAGCGCAAGGACTGGTACTGCCGCCATGGGATGAGCTCAAGGGCAGGACATGGCAGATGACGGACCTCTTCACTGGAAAAGAGTATGAATGGACCGGCGATGAGATGTACACCCAAGGATTGTACGTGGATCTTCCCCCCTGGGGATACCATGTCCTGACCCTGGTAAAGAAGAAACGGCAGGCGCTCTTTCCTCGAAACAAAATGCACGACGAAAGTCATGAAAAAGAAATGGCTTTTTGGCCCTGATCGTCATTGTCCTGCCAGTGGTGTTTGGGGGATAGGGGCTAAGGGGAAAATTGTGGGTTACCGTTCAGCCCAAGTGCCAGCCGTGGGACGGCAAGAAGACGGTGATGGACCCGCCACGGAGATCGGCATTCAGGCACCGGTACAAGGCACATAACCATGCGAAACGACAACGTCACGCTTGGGGCATTCGATACCCCTCTGTTGCGCGCGGCCTTGATTGTTGGTCTGGTCGTCCTGGCAATGACGCCTGTCGCTCTGGCGGCAGAGGGGGGGCGAGCCGTCTGGGGAAGACTTGGCCAAGAAGCTGGCGAACCCCACCCCAATTGATGCGGGCTTTTACGCCTTTCCCGATACGCGATTAAGTGAGTTCCTCGGTGTCCTTACACCATCCGGGCCGCATAATGGGTGGTTGCGGTACACTTCACAGCCAGCAAGAGACGAGATGTGTAGGAGGACTTATGCAAAACGCCGAACAAGAACGACTGACAGAATCGCGTACAGAAGGAGCACCGTGGACAAAGTGGGGCCCCTATCTCAGCGAAAGGCAATGGGGAACCGTGCGCGAGGATTACAGTGTCGACGGTGACGCCTGGAACTACTTCCCCCATGACCAGGCGCGGTCGCGCGCGTACCACTGGGGCGAGGACGGGCTGGGGGGAATCTCGGACGATCACCAGGTGCTGTGCTTTGCCCTGGCTCTCTGGAACGGGAAGGACCCGATCCTCAAGGAGCGCATGTTCGGTCTGACCAACAGCGAGGGAAACCACGGGGAGGACGTGAAGGAATACTACTTCTATCTCGACAGCACGCCCACCCATTCGTACATGAAGTATCTCTACAAGTATCCCCAGGAGGCCTTCCCCTACGCGGACCTGGTGGCGACCAACCACCGTCGGTCCCGACGGGAGATGGAGTATAAGCTCCTCGACACGGGCATCTTCAACGCGGACCGATACTTCGATATCTTCGTGGAGTACGCCAAGGCGGCGCCCGAGGACATCCTGATCCGGATTGCGGTGTACAATCGGGGTCCCGAGGCGGCGGCCCTCCAGGTCTTGCCGACCCTGTGGTTCCGCAACACCTGGTCCTGGCCCGGCGGCGGCCCGAAACCCGTTCTCCGGTCTCTCCCAACGACGAACTACCGGGTCATCCACGCCCATCACGACGACCCCTTGTTCCAGGGGTCCTTGCCGGACTACACCCTGGCCTGTGAGGGCCAGCCGGTGCTGCTTTTCACCGAGAACGAGACCAACACAGAGCGCCTCTTCCACACCCCCAACCAAAGTCCTTACGTGAAAGATGGTTTCGACAGCTATGTGGTGCAAGGCCAGCACGCCGCGGTGAATCCGGAACAGACCGGGACCAAAGCGGCGGCCCTGTATTCTCTGAATGTCGGTGCCGAAGCGACCGCGGTGCTCAAGCTGCGCCTTTCCCCTGCCTCGGCCCAGGCCGCGCGAAAACCCTTCGGAAAGTCCTTCGACAAAATCTTTGAAGCCCGGCAGCGTGAAGCGGACCTGTTCTACCAGTCGGTGACCCCGCCGTCCGCCACGGAAGATGAGGCCCGGGTGATGCGCCAGGCCCTGGCCGGCATGCTCTGGAGCAAGCAGTACTACTATTTCGATGCGGACCGGTGGCTCGATGAACACCAGGCCCATCCGCTCCACGGTCAGACTCGCCAGTTCCGCAACCGGGAGTGGTTCCACATGGTCAATGACCATGTTATCTCCATGCCGGACAAGTGGGAGTACCCTTGGTATGCTGCCTGGGACCTGGCGTTCCACGCCATCGCTCTTTCCGTGGTGGATACCGATTATGCCAAGCAGCAGCTTAATCTCATACTGCGCGAGATCTATCTGCACCCGAGCGGCCAGATTCCGGCGTACGAGTGGAACTTCAGCGACGTGAACCCGCCCGTCCACGCCTGGGCGACACTGTTTCTTTACCGGACCGAACAGGCTCTTCGAGGGGAAGGAGACCTTGACTTCTTGAAACGCTCCTTCGCCAAGCTCATGCTGAATTTCACCTGGTGGGTGAACCGCAAGGACCGGTTCGGCAAGAATGTCTTTGAAGGGGGTTTCCTGGGGCTGGATAACATCGGCGTCTTCGACCGCAGCTCGCCCCTGCCCACGGGCGGATACCTGGAGCAGGCCGACGGTACCGCCTGGATGGCCCTTTTCTGCCAGAATATGATCGAGCTGAGTGTCGAATTGGCCAGCTACGACGCCACGTACGAAGATCTCTGCTACAAGTTTGTGGAACACTTTCTGTGGATCGCCTCGGCCATGAACCGCACGGGGCAGGACGGCATGTGGGACGAAGAAGACGGCTTCTATTACGACATCCTGAGGCTTCCGGACGGGTCGTCGCAGCGGCTCAAAGTCCGCTCCATGGTTGGGCTGCTTCCTCTCTGTGCCACGACGGTCATCGAGGACTGGCAGAGACAGCAGGTGCCGCACGTGCTGGAGAGATTCCGCATGCGCGTCCAGCACATGCCGGAGCTTCTCGAAAGCATCCATGCCGCGGGGCCCGAGCATTTCGGGGTCGCGAACCGCACGGTTCTGGCTCTGGTGAACCAGGAGCGGCTCCGCCGGATCCTCACCCGGATGTTGGACGAAAACGAATTCCTCAGCCCCTACGGCATCCGGGCCCTCTCCCGTTATCACCTGGAGCATCCCTATGTCTTTCAGGTCCACGGCGAGGAATACCGGGTCCAGTACCTCCCGGCCGAATCGGATTCCGGAATGTTCGGGGGCAACTCCAACTGGCGGGGTCCGGTCTGGATGCCCGTCAATGTTCTGATCATGCGGGCGCTCCTGAACTACTACCTGTATTACGGCGACAATTTCCGGATCGAATGCCCCACCGGCTCGGGCAAGATGATGAATCTCTTCGAGGTGGCCCGCGATATCGCCAATCGTCTGACCCGGATATTCCTGCGGGACCCCTCCGGCCGGCGGCCCGTCTATGGCGGGACCGAGAAATTCCAGACGGACCTTCACTGGATGGACCTGATCCTGTTCTACGAATACTTCCATGGGGACAACGGGGCGGGGCTCGGCGCCAGTCACCAGACGGGTTGGACAGGTCTCGTGGGGAAGCTGATCGAACTCTTTGGCCGCCTGGACCCGGCGAAACTCCTGGAGGCCGGCAAGCGGAGCGCCTTCGTGGAACGCCAGGAAGCCCTCCGGACCGAGGCAAAAACTCGCTATGAACCCGTGGGCGCCGCATCGGCTCGATGAGACCCCCCGGCGGCCGCGCCACCTGGATCCGGAAAGGGAGGATTTCGATGGCTCAGATGCAGAACTCTCTTCGGAAGAAGAGAGGATGCGCCTCTTCCAAGAGCATCTGGCCCGCCATCGTGGGGCTTCTGTTGGTCCCGGGTTGCACCAGCGTCGGGCCGGGGACCATCGACCGGGACCGCTTTGATTATACGACCGCCATGGCGGAGTCCTGGAAAAGTCAGATGCTTCTCAACATCGTGAAGCTCCGCTACAGCGACACCCCGGTCTTTCTCGATGTGCCCTCGGTCATCAGCCAGTATTCCATTCAAGGCAGGATCAATCTGGGGGCGGGCTGGAATGTCGGCATCACCGGAGGCGACACCCAGACGCTGGGAGTCGAGGGCCTTTACGCCGAGCGTCCCACGATCACCTACACACCTCTGAGCGGGGACAAATTCACCCGGAGCCTCCTGACCCCGATTCCGCCCGCCTCCCTGCTGTTCCTCCTCCAGTCGGGCTGGCCCGTCAAACTGCTCTTCGAGCTGTGCGTAAAATCCATCAACGACATCGACAACAATTCCACGGCCCCGGGATTTGCCCGCCCTCCCGATCCCAGGTTTCAGGAACTGGTCGAATTGATGGAGAGAATCCAGCGGTCCGGGGCGGTGGGCACACGGCTCGTAAGAAAAGACAAATGGGAGGCGGCCATGATGACCTTCCGGCGCAGAGTCGCCCCGGACATCGCCCGGGACCTCGCGGAGGCCAGGAAACTGATGGGCGTCGACCCGAATGCGACGGAGACGACGGTCACCTACGGGTCCGCTCCGACGGCGGCCAACGAGATCGCCGTCCTGACTCGCTCGATCATGGAAATCATTATCGAGATGGCTTCCCAGATCGACGTGCCGGAGGAACACGTCGCGGAGGGCCGGACCTATGCGACCTTGCCCGAAGTCGGGTCTGGCACGGGCCAAGTCCCGCCCTTCAGCCGCGTTCACACCGGCAAGGAGAAACCGGCCCACGCCTTTGCCGCGATCCGCAATCGTGGCCACTGGTACTGGATTGACGACCGGGACCGTCTTTCGAAAATCCATTTCACCTTCCTGATGGTTCTCTTCAGTCTGACGGAGACGGGTACTCCGCCGCAGGCGCCCCTGATCACCGTGCCGGTCAATTAGAAAAGGAGGAAAGGAGAGTGATCCATGCCCAGGGGTGATCTGCTCGAATGGCTTCCGCTCTGGCTGATCTTTGTGGGCACAGCGGCACTGATTCTGCTTTCCATTTATGGCGGGATCTTTCTGGCCCGTTTCCGGAGAAGGCGTTCCATTGAGGGTCAGGCAACGTCGGTCAGCGCCGTTGTGGGCGCGACCACCGCTTTGCTCGCGTTCCTTCTGGCATTCACCTTCGGACTGGCGGCATCCCGGTTCGATGCCAAGCGGGCATTGTTGCTCGATGAAATCAATGCCATTGAAACCACCTTTCTGCGGACCGGTTTGATTCCAGAACCCCATAGCGCAGCGGTCCGGGCGCTGCTAAAAGAGTATGTGGACATTCGTGTGGAATTGGCTCGGCACCCTGAGAACGCAGAGCAGTTGATCCAGCGGTCAGAGCAACTACAGGGGCTCATGTGGCCGCACGCGGAAGCCCTGGCGGAAGCGGACCTCAGGAACTCCCCCATTGTTTCACTTTTCGTGGACTCCCTCAACGAGATGTTCGACATGCAGACCAAACGCATCACGGTAGGTGTCTTCTACCGGATGCCACTGGCCATGTGGGTCGCCCTCTTCGCCCTCACGATCCTCTCCATGCTGGAAGTGGGGTATCTCCTCGGTATGTCCGACCGCGCGAACTGGCTGTTGGTTTTTCTGCTTTCCCTGGCTCTCTCAACCGTGATCCTGCTGATTGCCGATCTCGACCGCAGTGGGGCCAGGGGAGCCAAGCTCATTAAAGTCGAGCTACAGCCCATGACCGATTTGCAGCGAAGAATCGCGGGGCAGATGAGTGAAGGTTAAGCGGATGGGTTCGCCGGTGCCTGGTCTCAGGGACCATCATTGAGGGTGAGCGATACGATGGCTTGCGTGTTCATGCTCCTCGTGTTTGGCGATGAAAAGCACTAGGGAACGCGGCTGGACCGAATAGATCGAGTCCTTGACGACCGGGGCGTCGGCCCAATCACAGATGTCATCGGGCGAATCAAGGAAGGTATCGATGCAACGACGCCAAGGCTCGCGCCCCACTTCAACCGGGGGGATCTCGAAATCGAGGGCTTCCCAGTAGGCATTGACCATCACGTGCATCATGACCCGTCCCTCAAGCATGCGGATGGTTGCCGCGAGGGTGTGAGCCTCGTTACTCCAACCAGGATGATTCAATGTGACTCCGTGCCATTGAACCGGTACCTGGTGCAGGAGTTCATTCAGCGTCATGCCAAATCGATTGGCCGGAAGGTTCCGATTGACGCGCAGCGCAATGAGCATTTGGGTGAATCGCTTGACATCGGCATGCTTGTCGACGAGACGCCAGTCAAACCAACTGATCTCGTTGTCCTGACAATAAGCGTTGTTGTTGCCGCCCTGGGAGCGTCGCACCTCGTCGCCCATCAAGAGCATGGGGGTCCCCGCCGAAAGCAGGGTCAAGGCGAGCAAGTTTTTCACCTGACGGTTGCGCAGCCGTTCCACGTGTGCGTCATCCGTGGGACCTTCGGCGCCGCAATTCCAACTGCGGTTATCGTCCGCGCCGTCACGATTGGCCTCCCGATTCGCCTCGTTGTGCTTGTCATTATAGGAGACAAGATCATTCAGCGTGAAACCATCGTGGCAGGTCACGAAGTTGATGCTGACCTCCGGCTCGCGCTGTCTATACTCGTAGATGTCCGGACTGCCCAATAACCGGTACGCGACAGCCTCGGCCATCCCCTTGTCGCCTTTGACGAATGATCGCACGTCGTCGCGATAACGTCCGTTCCACTCCTTCCAACTTTCGCCAGGGAAATGGCCGACCTGGTAGAGGCCCGCGGCATCCCAGGCTTCGGCAATCAGTTTGACGTTCGCCAGCACCGGATCGGACTCAATGTCCGAGAGAACCGGCGGGGACGGTATGGGGACACCTTGTTTGTCACGGGAAAGGATGGACGCCAGGTCAAAGCGAAAACCGTCCACATGCATCCCGCTGACCCAATAACGAAGACTGTCGAGAATCAGCCGGCGGCAAATCGACTCGTTGCCGTTCAGCGTATTGCCACACCCCGTGTAGTTGGCATAATGCGCCTTATTGCTCTCAAGAATATAATAGGTATCATTTGCCAGACCGCGGTAACAAAGCGTGGGGCCATCCTCTCCGCCTTCGGCCGTATGGTTGTACACGACGTCCAGGATGACCTCCAAGCCGGCCGAGTGGAGTGCCTTGACCATATCCCGGAATTCATCGAGAACCCCGAGTGGATCGCGGCGGGAACTGTATTGCGCATGGGGCGCAAAGAACGAGATGGGGGAATAGCCCCAGTAGTTGGTGAGACCCGGGGGGCAGTCCTGTTCGTCAAAGGCGTAAACCGGCAGCAGCTCGACCGCGGTCACGCCGAGATCATGAAGATAGGGGATTTTTCCAATCAGGCCGGCATAGGTTCCACGATGGTCCGGCGCGACGCCGGAAGTGGGGTGCTTTGTAAAGCCGCCAACGTGCAATTCGTACAAAACGCTCCTGATAAAAGGTATGCGCAGCGGAACATCGTCCCCCCAATCGTAGGTGCCGGAGTCAACAACCACGCTTTTCATCGCCGGGACATGGCTCGCCGGTTTGCATGCGGCCTTGCGATTGTAGCGTTCCGGCCGTGCAATACACTTTCCGTACGGATCAAGGAGCACCTTGACCGGGTTGAATCGATGTCCCTTTTCCGGCTCGAAAGGCCCGTGCGCACGGTAACCGTACAATTGGCCCGCAGTGATACCCGGAACGAAAACATGCCAGTAGTAGTATGTGCGATTCAACTGCGAATCAAGGGGGATCACGCTTGAAGGCATCAGATCATCGACGTTTTCGAACAGGAGCAACTCCATCGCCGTGCCGTACCTGGAGAATACGCTGAAATTGACGCCATCGGGGCAAACTGTGGCGCCAAGCGGGAAGCTTCGACCTTGATGATAGCCGGTGATTTGGACCATAGAGTGAATCCTCACATTATAAGGTTGCTCCGACTCTTGTCTTGAGCATCCGGTATCGGCGGATCAGGTTATTCGTCGAACCATCGTGCTCGAGCCTGGGGGAACTCTGGGTATCGAGTTCCGGAATGATGCGCCCGGCGAGCACCTTGCCCAGTTCCACGCCCCACTGGTCAAATGAGTCCAGATTCCAGATAGCGCCCTGGGTGAAGACGCAGTGCTCGTAAAGTGCAACGAGTTTGCCGAGCGTTTCCGGCGTCAATCGCTGGGCAAGAATCATGTTGGAGGGCCGATTGCCTTCGAAGGACCGATGAGGGGCGAGCCAGGCGGGTATGCCTTCGGCCTCCGCCTCTTCCCGCGTCTTGCCGAAGGCCAGCGCTTCCGCCTGAGCAAAAGCATTCGCCAGAAGCACATCGTGATGCCGGCCAAGCGGGTGGAGTGGCTCGATGAATGCGATGAAGTCACAAGGGATGAGCTGAGTTCCCTGATGAATCAACTGGTAGAAAGAATGCTGACCGTTGGTTCCCGGCTCGCCCCAGTAGACAGGACTGGTCTGGTACGCGACTTCGGTCCCATCGAGCGTGACATGTTTGCCATTGCTTTCCATGATCAACTGCTGCAGGTATGCGGGGAATCGCTTCAGGTACTGCTCATACGGCAAAACCGCAACGGTCTGTGCGCCGAAGAAATTATTGTACCAGATGCCAAGAAGGGCCATGAGCACCGGCAGGTTGCGCTCGAACGGCGTTGTGCGGAAGTGCTCGTCCATCTGTCGGAGGCCATCCAGCATGGCGCGGAAGTTGTCTGGGCCAATGGCAAGCATCGTCGAGAGGCCTACCGCCGAATCCATGGAATAGCGCCCACCAACCCAATCCCAGAACCCGAACATATTGGCGGTGTCAATACCGAATTTAGCCACTTCCACAGCGTTCGTCGATACCGCGACAAAATGCTTGGCGACCGACTTTTCATCGCCCCCTAAACCAGCGAGCAACCATTCGCGGGCCGTGCGTGCATTCGTCATCGTTTCGAGCGTCGTGAAGGTTTTCGAAGAGACGATGAAGAGCGTATCCGCGGGATCACAATCATGCACTGCTTCGGCGAAGTCGGTGCCATCGACGTTGGAGATGAACCTGAAAATTCTACCGCGGTCGGTGTAATTCCTCAGTGCCTCGTAGGCCATCACCGGCCCAAGGTCGGAGCCTCCAATACCAATGTTGATTATGTTGCGAATAGGCTTGCCGGTATGGCCCTTCCATTCGCCACTGCGGATGCGGTTGGAGAAGTCCGTCATCCTATCAAGTACGGCGTGCACCTGCGGCACCACGTTCTGGCCATCTACGATGATGGATGTCCCTCTGGGTGCGCGCAGTGCCACGTGCAAAACGGCGCGGTCTTCCGTAATGTTTATTTTTTCACCGTGAAACATCGCGTCAATCCGCTCCCGGAGACCGGACTGTTCGGCAAGCTGAATGAGCAATTCGAGGGTTTCATCGGTAATACGATTCTTAGAGTAATCCAGGTAAATACCCACAGCTTCGACCGTCAGGCGTTCGCCGCGTTTTGGGTCATCAGCAAAAAGTGTTCGCAGATGTAATTGACGGACTTCTTTGTAATGGGCTTCGAGGGCCTTCCAGGCCTTGCGTTTGGTCTGCGGTTGGATACGCGCGTTCTTGGTTTTGACGTATGTTGTCATATGAATTACCCTTTTCTCGCATCCACATCAACGGTCCCCAACGCGTTGTTTACGATTTGCTGGGCCTCATTCACAATGGCATTCAGGTGTGTCTGGTTTTTGAAACTTTCTGCGTAAATCTTGTAGATGTTCTCCGTACCGGATGGCCTGGCCGCAAACCAGCCATTGGCGGCCGCAACCTTCAAGCCGCCGATGGATGCCCCGTTGCCTGGGGCGCGGGTCAATTTGGCTGTAATCTGCTCACCGGCCAGTTTCGATTCCTTGACAGCATCAGGCGATAAGTTTTGTAATCTCGCTTTCTGTTCCGGTGTCGCTGGCGCATCGATGCGAGTGTAATAGGGCGTGCCGAACTGGGCGGTTAGTTCGCGATAGTGTTCGCCCGGGTCTTTTTCTGTGCGGGCGGTGATTTCGGCTGCGAGCAGGTTCATTATTACACCGTCCTTGTCAGTCGTCCACACGGTGCCGTCGCGTCGCAGGAAACTTGCCCCGGCACTTTCCTCGCCGCCGAAACAATAGGAGCCGTCGAATAATCCCGGTGTGAACCATTTGAAGCCTACCGGAACTTCAGACAG
>Ga0315296_10004141_pt1 | contig 11921 bp, 5 predicted proteins | sample YL17G14_18_MG_FD_203921 | JGI IMG/M metagenome (GOLD analysis project Ga0315296, IMG submission 203921) | Sediment microbial communities from Yellowstone Lake, YNP, Wyoming, USA - YL17G14_18 | ecosystem: Environmental > Aquatic > Freshwater > Lake > Sediment | place: USA: Wyoming | collected...
CATTGCAGCCCTCCTGGTCATCAGTCCTGGAGCGACGATGACCGTCGTCCTGGAGACGGCGATCGAGAGCGGGCGGACTGCGGCGCTCTCGACCGTGCTCGGCGTGAACATCGGGAACTCGACGCTCGCGCTCTCGTCGGCGCTCGGGATGGCCGTGATCCTCGCCCGGTGGCCGTGGGCGCTCCACGTCGTCAAGGTCGCAGGCGCCTGCTATCTGACGTGGCTCGGCGCGAGGGGGCTCTGGCGGGCGATCGTTGTCAAGCCGGCGCCTGGCACGGCGGACGCGGGACAGGTCGACAGAGCGCTGTTGCCTCGGGCCAGCCCTTCGTCGTTCGTTGCGCGCGGCATTGCGACCAACCTCCTGAATCCTCCTGTCATCCTCTTCTACCTGACGATCCTGCCGCAGTTCATTGACCCGGAAGATCCCTTCATGCGGCGGTTTCTTGTGCTCGCGGCCACGCATATCTCGATGAGCCTTGCGTGGCTGGCCGTCTACGCCTTCTCGATTGGGACCATCAGCGAGCGGATGGCGCGCCCCCGCGTGCGGCGGTGGATGGCAGGCATCACGGGCGTGGTGCTCATCGGACTCGGAGTGAGACTGGTTCTCAGGTAGGTGTCTGCTTGTCAGCGGGCGGGCGAGTGGCCTCGCGGAGCGGGCCGTTGAGGCTGCGCGACAAAAATCAGACAAAACGCGTCAGAGGCCGGGGCTGGCCTAGGAGCGTGGGCGAAGCTGTAGCGACTGGCTCACCGCTCGCAAGGCCGGAGACGCGTTTTTCCGCGCTGCCGAGTCGGCACGCGAGTGAGGTCACACCCCGCACGCTGAACTCCATCCGCGAACGACTATAATCAGACCCCATGCCGTTCACCGCGCGGGTCCTGCTGGCCCTTGTCGTCGGCCTGCTGCTGGGCGTCGGCATCTCGGCCAGCACGATCCCGTGGCTGCAGCGGATTCCGGATCTCCTGGAGCCGATCGGACTCCTGTTCGTCAACGCGATCCGGATGACCGTCATTCCGCTGGTCGTGGCGAGCCTGATCGCGGGTGTGGCGTCGATGCGCAGCGCGCAGGCGGTCGGGCGGCTGGGCGGGCGGGCGTTCGTGTGGTTTCTGATCTCGCTTGCCGCTGCGACGGTGTTCGGCGCGGCGTGCGCGTATCCGTTGCTTTCGCTTCTACGGATTGACCCCGGCGTGGCCGCCGTGCTTCGCGCGGGCGCGACAGGCGCCGGCCAGGCGGCCGCCGAAACGGCCAAGCAGCTCCCGTCGTTCTCGCGCTGGGTCGTTGACCTCGTGCCGTTGAACGTCTTCAAGGCGGCCGCGGATGGGAACATCCTGCCGTTGACGGTCTTCGCCCTCGCGTTCGGGCTCGCGCTGACGGCGGTGGCCTCGCCCCGCCGCGAGACCCTGATCGAGGTGCTGCGCGCGATCGCCGACGGCATGCTCGCCCTGGTGACCTGGGTGCTCAAGTTCACGCCGATTGGCGTCTTTGCGCTCGCGGTGCCGCTCGCGGCCCGGATGGGGCTCGCCGCGGCGGGGGCCCTTGTCTACTATGTGGCGCTCCTCTCTGCCATCAGCGCGGCGTTCGTCCTGCTGCTCTATCCCGTGGCCACGTTGATCGGCCGTGTGCCGCTCGCGCAATTCGCCCGGGCGGCAGCCCCGGCCCAGGCCGTGGCCTTCACGTCACGCTCGTCGCTGGCAGCTCTTCCGGCCTGCATCGACGGGGTGAGAACTGGCCTTCGCCTGCCAGACGAGGTGGCCAGCTTCTTTCTGCCGCTTGCCGCATCCGTGTTCCGCGTCGGCGGCGCCATCGCGCAGGTCGTCGGGGTGCTGTTCGTGGCGCGGCTGTACGGCGTGGACCTCAGCCCGACCCAGGTCGGCACAGTCGTGCTGGCCGTCATTCCAACGAGCCTGACGATTCCCGGCATCCCTGGGGGCGCCATCATTACCGTGGCGCCGGTACTGGCTGCCGTCGGCCTCCCGGTCGAGGGCATCGGCATCCTGCTCGGCGTGGATACGATCTCCGATATGTTCCGGACGATGGCCAACGTCACAGGGTGGCTGGCGGTGGGGACGATTCTCGGCAAGAAGTAGAGCGAAGTACAAAGAGCGGGCCTCGTGGGTCTGAAACCCACGAGGCCCGGAACACGCGCGGGTCTGAAGACCCGCCCAGACTTAGCCGCTGGCTACTCGCCACCGGCCACTCACGACTGACTTAGAACGAGAACCTCGCCTGCAAGCGCATGGCACGCTCGCCCTGAAACCCGTTCGGCACCTTGTAGAGCAGTTCGTCCCGAATCAGGGCGCCTGACGCTCGTGCCTTGGCAACCAGAGCCTCAGCGGTAAATGGCGCGCCAAAGTAGTCCGCGTCGGAGAGCATACACCTGTTCCGCCACCTATTGTTGGAGTAGTACGTGATCCTTGTCTTCTGGTCGAAGAGGTTGGTGATGTTCGCGATCAACGACAGGCGCCGGCTTCCGCCCAGCTTGAACTGATGCTGCACGGACAGGTCGAGCTGCGAGAACATCGGCGAGCGGCCGAGATCGCCCCGGCCGTCCAAGTAGGACGGCGTGTACTGGAAGGTGAACTCCGAGGTCAGGACGAGCCCTGACTCGATGATCCAGTAGGCGCCGACTGTCGTGCCCCACGGCATGTCATAGTTGCCCGACACCTTGAGCACGTGCGGCCGGTCGGTGTGCAGCCGCCCGAAGACCGGTTTCTGGTTCTTGTCGTAGCTCATGTAGAGCGCGTCAAAGTACCGGTTGACGTTCGGGCTGGTTCTGCCGGCCTCGTCCGAGCTGGCCAGGCCGCTATAGTTGCCCCACAGCCGGCTGTAGGTGTAGCTGACGTCGGCCGACCAGTTGTTGCTCAGGCGCTTCTCCAGGCGGACTTCGACGCCGTCGTACTTCCGCGTGGCCTTCGGGGTCTCATACTGGGAGAACTCCGGAATCATGACCTTTGTGATTCCGAAGCCCGGGTTGCCGTGGATGTAGATCTCGCCGATGCCCGGGAAGATGATCCCGATGTCCTCGATGGTCCGAACGAGCCACTTGTGGACGTACCGCACTTTAAGCGACATCCTCGGGTTCAGCTCGTGGTCCAGGCCGAACGTGGCCTCGCCGGTCTTCACCGGCATCAGGCCCGGGTCAACCCCCGTCATCGGCTTGCCGAAGTACGCCGTGAGATCGGGGTCGTTCTGGTTGGTGGAACGGCGCGCGTCCCACTGCTCATAGAAGGTGCCGCCCGGACAGCCGGTCGGCCCTTCGACGCACTGGAGGCTCGCCCAGTCGTAGGTGTCGAGCGCCCAGTAGTACTCGATCCAGTGGTCGCCGCCCCACTGGCCGATCGGCAGTTCCAGCTTCGTGATGTCGTAGAAATGGCCGAAGCTGCCGTAGGCCTTCCACTTGCCATCGCCCTTGAGGTCCCAGGCGAAGCCGATGCGCGGCGCGATCTTGTCCCCCAGGCCGAACTTGACATCAATCGCGTCCGCCGCCTTCTTGTAGGACGGGATGTGCTCGGTCTCGGCACGGACGCCGGCGTTGATCGTCACCCTGTTCTTGATCGTCCAGCTGTCCTGCAGCCAGATCGACCAGTTGTTCGAGACGACATCGCCGACGGTGCCCGTCTGCCTCACCTGGTAGTACCCGTACCTCCCAAACATGGTACGCCCATCGACAGAGGTGTACTTCTGGCCCCATTGCAACGCGATGGTCGGCTTGGTGTTGCCGTAGAACAGGTCGTTGGCGAAGCGCTCCCAGCGCAGCCCGGCCTTGAAGACGTGCTGGCCGCCCAACGACGCGAACCACGTCGCGTTCGCGTTGACGAACAGGCGATCGTACAAATTGCGGACCGTGCCGTTGGTGGTCTTGTTGTCCGAGTACCCGCTGACCTGCTGGTACGCGGTCGGCACGGTCGGGAAGCCCGCCTTGGTCATCGAGGAGTCGGAGTTCGAGGTTGAGAAGCTGTGTATCAGCTGGGTTCCGCGGAACTCCTCGGGTGTGGTGCTGTTGGTTCGGAAGAAGCCCGTCGTCGCGTTGACGAAGAACTTGGACGTCACCACCCAGTCCAGATTGCCCGCCCACGAGTTGCTGATCGAGTCGCTGCCGGAGAACTCCCACCGCTCCTTGTACAACTGCGGGTCGGTGTCGAACGTCCCCGTCGTAATGCCTTTCGAAGACCGGCCGTCCGGCATCACCGAGTTGTCGGGCTGCAGCCCCGGCGCCGTCTTCCGGCTCCGGTTCCGCTGCTGCGACCCCGAGAACTTCACGCGCATGCTGTTGCTGAGCTGCGCTGTGACGTTGTAGTTCGGGTAGTACGACCAACTGTACCATTCGAAGTGCCGCTTGGTCGCCGACGGATCGGTGTAGAACACCGCATCACGACTGTAACTGTTTTTGGTGTAAGCCATCCCGCCGTAGTACCAGAGCCGGTCCTTGAGGATCGGGCCGCCGATGTCGAAAACCGGGCTGAGGTAGGTGTACGGCGTGTCAGGGTTGAGCATGCCGCTCTCAGTCTTGTACTGGTCGTACGGATAGTACCGATTGAACGCCCGGCGCGCCCCGTTGGAATTCAGCGCCGTGTTCGTGAAGTAGATCCCGGCGCTGCCGCGGACGCTGTTGCTCCCCGACTTGGTGATGGCGTTGACGACGCCCCCGAGCGCGCCGCCGAACTCGGCGTTGTACCCCGACGACTTCACCTGCACTTCCTGGACGAAGTCGAGCAGCATGGTCTTGCCAGAGGTGCCGTAGCGCAGGTCGGTCGTGTCCATGCCGTCGATGATGAACCGGTTCTCAGAGCCGGACGCCCCGTCGATCTGGATGCCGCCATTTCTGGACTCGGCCTGTGCGCCCGGCGCGAGCGAGACGACATCGGCGAAGTTGCGCCCCCTCGGGAGCTTGTCGATCGTCTCCTGCTGGATGTTGGCAAACGCCGCATTCTGCTTCACGTCGATGAGCGGGGCCTCCCCAGTCACAACGACGGTTTCCTGGATCCCGCCAACCTCCAGCGTCAGGTTGACGTTGAGCAGCCTGCCGAGCGTCAGGTTAACGTCTCCAGTCCTGGCAGGCTTGAATCCCTGCAGCGTCGCCGTGATGGTGTACGTGCCAGGCGGCAGCGCCGGGAAGCGGAAGATGCCCAGCCCATCACTGACCGCCGTGGAGACGCCGACGAGCTGCGGGCTGCGGGCTTCAACGGTCGCACCCGGAAGCACACCGCCCGAGGTGTCCCTCACGATGCCCACGATCGATCCGCCCTGTTCCTGCGCGACGGCAGGCCAGGGGATCGCCAGGGCGACGAGGAGCAAAACGAAACTGAACCTCTTCAATCGCATAAGCCATCCTCCCGGAAAAGTAAACGCACAAACGAAACACCAGAGGTTCCGCGGCGCCTTCGCGAGGCGCGGAGCCACACGCCCCACACGACGCTCCCCAGGGCTTCAACGTTGCAGTCTAAGCTAGAAAGGGCCCCCGGGCAACGGATTCCGTCGGCTGCACAGTGGCGAGCGAGTTTGGCCCGAAGTCCTTGGATCTCCGGCTTTTTGAAGCCACGGATTCAAGATTTTGGACGCCTCCCAAGTCGTCACAGAGCCTCGCCACGCAGAACCAACGAGTTACAGCCAGCGCCACTGGCTGGCCAAGGTAAGTTTAGTCCAAACTTGCACAAGACGTGCCGACGCCAGGGCGACTGCCGTCCAAGCCGTTGGAGGAGTGGAGCTTCGGGATGCGGCTGGCATCGAGCTGAGGGCCGAGCGGTCCGGTTTCGGAGCAGACTAGCGCCGTGTAGTCCCGGGGCCGTGCCGGACGGACCCGGCTGGGGTCATAGAAGCCGCCGTGGGGATAGCTGTATCAGAGCCCTCTCGGCCGAGCCCATGGAATAGGGCCGCACGGGCTCGGGTTCTCAGTTGCTTGCGGGTGGGGAACGGAATCGGGAATGCGAAAGACCTCCTTGCGGCGCTCGCTCAAGGGCTAGAATGAGGCGCATGCATCGCAGACGAGCGCTGCCTGCGAGAGCTTCTGGCGACCGGCAGCGGCCCCGCAGATCCACGTGGCTTCGCGATCTTCTCCTGCCCGCAGGACTCATCATCGCGATCGCGTTTGCGGCCCATTCGCCAGCGATCCGGGCGGGATTCGTGTGGGACGACGACGTGAACGTGACGGCGAACCCGCACCTCCATAATGGGTCGGGACTCTACAACCTTTGGTTCCGGCTGGGTTCGACGAACTTGTACGCGCCCGTTACCTTCACGACGCTGTGGGTGGAGCATCAGCTGTGGGGATCGAACCCGCTGGGCTACCACCTGGTCAACATCGCTCTCCACGCCGCATGTGCGCTGCTCCTGTGGGCGCTTCTGCGGAAGCTCGCGGCGGGAAGCGCCTGGCTGGCGGGGGCGATCTTCGCCGTACATCCCGTCTTCGTCGAGTCGGTTGCGTGGGTCACCGAGCTGAGGAACATGCAGTCCGCCGTTCTCTATCTCCTGTGCCTGCTGGCGTATGTCCGGTTCACGGGGTTGAACGGGACGGCCGAGCCGGCACGAAGCCGCAGGTGGCCTTTCTACGGGTTGGCACTGCTTCTGTTCGCGGCGGCGTTGTTGAGCAAGCCGGCAGCCGTGGGTCTGCCGGGCGTGATGCTTCTCCTTGTCTGGTGGAAGCGAGGCTCGATTCGGTGGACCGATGTCATGTCGGTCGCACCGATGTTCGCCATGGGCCTCGTCGTCGGGTTGGTGACGATGTATGGGGATCGGAACTACGCGGGGGGAAGTGGAACCGCGTGGCAGATGTCTGTGATCGAGAGACTCCTGGCGGCCGGCAGGGCCATGTGGTTCTACGTGGGAACACTGCTCTGGCCGTGCACCCTGATCAGCATTTACCCCCGCTGGGACATCAACGTGACTGCGTGGTGGCAGTATCTCTTCCCGCTCGCCGCTGGCGCGGCGCTCGTGGTGTTGTGGGTTGGGCGGAGGAAGCTCGGGCGAGGTCCGCTGGTGGCGGCCCTGTCGTTTGTCATCATCGTGGCGCCGACGACGGGCCTCTTCAACTTCTCCTACCACCTGTATGCGTTCGTCGCAGACCACTATGTGTACCATGCGGCCCCTGCGCTCGTCGCCCTCTTCGCGGCCGGCGTGATCACTCTCCGCCGGACCGTTCGTCGGAACACCTTGGCGTCGACTGTCGATGTGGCGTGCGGGGCCGTGTTGCTGGTCCTTGGAGGGCTCAGCGTGCAGCACGCTCAGGCGTTTCGGAGCGAGAAGGCCCGCTGTCTTCACACGCTCGACAGGAACCCTGCCGCCTGGGTGGCGATGAACAACCTCGCCGTGGCCCTGAACGCGGAAGGCAAACACAAGGAGGCGGTGCGCTGGTTCCAGAGGGCCCTGGGAGTTCACCCCATTTACCCGGAGGCGCACAGCAACCTCGGCGTGGCCCTGGTCGCCCTGGGACGCGTCCCGCAGGCCATTCAACACTACCAGGAAGCTCTGCGCGTCTGGCCTGACTACCCCGCCGCGCGCAATAACCTGGGCACGGCCCTGGCGTCGCTTGGGGACGTCAACGAGGCCATTCGGCAGTACCGGGAGGCTCTGCGCGGCAACCCGGACTACGCCGAGGCCCACAACAACCTAGCCACGCTTCTGGCTTCGGCCGGCGATGTGCGGGAGGCGATCCGTGAGCACCAGGAGGCCCTGCGGATACGGCCGGACTACACCGAGGCCCACCACGACCTGGGGGTGACGCTCGCCTCGGCAGGCAGGTATCGCGAGGCGGTAGAGGCATACCAGCAAGCCCTTCGACTCGAGCCCGGCGATGCCAGGATCCACAGCGACCTGGGCACCGCGTTAGCCGCCGACGGCAAGCTCCAGGAGGCCATCCGAGCATATCGGGAGGCCATACGCATCAGACCCAGCTACGCTGAGGCCCACAACGGGTTGGGTCTGGCGTTGGTTTCCGACGGGAGGCTTCAGGAAGCGATTCAGCGGTTCGAGGAGGCCTTGCGGATCAACTCGGGCTACGCCGAGGCCCACAACAACCTGGGTACCGCGCTGGCGTTGAGCGGAGATTCTCCGGGGGCGATTCGGCAGTACGGGGAGGCTCTGCGCGTCAACCCGGACTACGCCGAGGCGCTTGTCAACCTCGGCAAAGCGCTGTTCTCTCAGGGCAATCTGCAGGCGGCCCTTCGACCGCTCGAGGAAGCCGTGCGACTGGGAGCGGGTTCAGCCGAGGCCCACAACCTCCTCGGCGTCAGCCTGGCGCAGGCTGGCCGGCTCGATGACGCGATCAAGCACTTCGAGCGGGCTCTCGCCATCAACGGCAGCTACGCGTCGGCTCGCGAGAATCTGGCCAAGGCTCGGATGCTCAGACGCGCTCCGGGCTCGGACCGCTGACTCCTGCGGCCTCGTTCCCATGCGGCGCTCCCTCGTCTGTCCCTGCGTTCCCGTCGACCGCGTCCCGTGTGCGCTGCCAAGGCGACCACCGTCCAGACCATTGGAGGAGTGAAGCTTCGGGATGCGGCTCGCGTCGAGCTGGCGTCGAGCTGAGGGACGAGTGGTCCAGTTCCAGTGTAGACTAACGCGCAATATCAACCGCCCGTCGTTTTCTCTGAAGCGAGGATGTCCCATGAAGAAAGCGCTCACACTTTCCGTCGTCGTGCTCGTCGTTCTCTGGCTCGTGCCGGCCCAGGCTGGAGCTGTCAGCGTGACCGACACGCGGCTCCTGAGTCAGCCGGCGATCAGCAAGTCCCACATCGCCTTCGTGTACGCGGGCGACCTCTGGATCGCCGGCCTCGACGGGAAGAATGTGCGAAGGCTTACGACCGTGCAGGGGGTGTCGAACCCGGCGTTCTCGCCAGACGGCGCGCTCATCGCCTTCACCGCTCAGTACGAAGGCAACGCCGACGTGTACACCGTGCCGGTGACGGGCGGCGTCCCGACGCGGCTCACGTGGCACCCCGGGCGCGATGCCGTGCAGGGGTTCACACCGGACGGTTCGGCGGTGCTGTTCACCTCGGGGCGCGTGTCGTTCACGGGCCGGTACCTTCAGCTGTTCACCGTGCCCGTGAAGGGCGGGATGCCTACCGGGCTCGAGATTCCGAACGCGAACGAGGCCGCCTACTCGGGCGACGGAAAGCGTCTCGCCTACAACCCGCTCTACGAGGCGTTCACGCAGTGGAAGCACTACCGCGGCGGCACGACGTCCACGATCTGGATCTATCAGTTCGGCGATCATTCGGTGGCGAAGGTGCCGCAGCCACAGGGCCGCTGCAATGACGTCGATCCGATGTGGATGGGCGACACCGTGTACTTCCGCTCCGATCGGGATGGCGAGTTCAACCTGTTCTCGTTCGACACGAGATCGAAGGGGATCAAACAGCTCACGAGCCACGATGATTTTCCGGTGCTGGCGGCATCCGCGGGCGGGGGGAAGATCATCTACGAGCAGGCCGGGTACCTCCACGTCTACGACCCGGCGACGGGCCAGCGCGCGAAGCTGACCATCGGCGTCAGCGCCGACCTGGTAGACTTGCGGCCGCGTTTCGCAAAGGCAGCGCGGTATGTTCGCGCCGCCTCGCTTTCGCCGTCGGCAGCGAGGGTGGTGCTGGAGTACCGCGGCGAGATCGTCACCCTGCCGGCCGAGAAGGGCGATCCGCGCAACCTGACGAACACGCCGGGCGTGCACGAGCGTTCGCCGATCTGGTCGCCGGACGGGAAGTCGATCGCCTACTTCTCGGACGCCAGCGGCGAGTATCAGCTCGTCGTCGAAAGCCAGGACGGCAAGGGCCAGCCCAGGAGCTACAAGCTCACGGGCAGCGGGTTCTACGAGCGCCCGGCCTGGTCGCCCGACAGCAAGAAAATCGCGTTCACCGACAACTCGTGGTCGGTCTATTGGATCGACCTCGACACGGGCGTGTCCAAGGCGATCGCCTCGGAGAAGGTGGGTCCGTCGCGGACCCTCGCGCCGGTCTGGGCTCCCGACTCGAAGTGGGTCGCGTACACGCTGGGAGGGCTGAACTACATCCAGACCGTGTTCGTGTACTCGATCGAGCAGGACAAGTCGTTTGCGATCACCGACGGCCTGAGCGATGTCAGCGATCCCGTGTTCGATCAGAGCGGCAAGTACCTCTACTTCTTCGCCTCGACCGATGCCGGCCCGGTGAAGGACTGGTTTGCGATGTCGAACGCCGACATGCGCATCACCAAGGCGATCTACCTGGCGGTGTTGCGGAAGGATCTGCCGTCGCCGCTGGTCAAGGAAAGCGACGAAGAGAAGGGCGCCGCGAAGGACGCGAAAGCCAAGGAGGCGGGCGTCAGCACCCCGGGTCAGGCTGACAAGCCGAAGGAAGCCGGCCAAAAGCCGGCGGAAAGCGTCGTGATTGACTTCGACGGCCTGTACAACCGAATCCTGGCGCTGCCGCTGCCCGTCAGCGACTACGCCGAGCTGGAGACCGGCGAGGCCGGGCAGATCTACTACCTCAGGACCGCCGACGGGAGACGCGCGCTCCATCACTACGATCTCAACGCGCGCAAGGACGACACGTTGCTGCCCGATGTCATCGGCTATACGCTGTCCGCCGACGGCAAGAAGCTCATGTACCGGTCGGGGACGACCTGGGCGATCGGGCCAGCGAAGGGAAAGATCGAGCCCATGCAGGGGCGGCTCGCGATCGACACCATCGAGGTCAAGGTGGATCCGGTGGCCGAGTGGACGCAGATCTTCAACGAAGCGTGGCGGATCAACCGCGATTACTTCTACGCGACCAACATGCACGGCGCCGACTGGCCGGTGATGCGGAAGAAATACGCGGTCTTCCTCCCGGACCTTGCGACCCGCGACGATCTCAACCGCGTCATCCAGTGGATGTGCAGCGAGCTGGGCGTTGGCCACCACCGCGTCGGCGGCGGCGACTACCGCGCCGAGCCGACGACGGTGCCGGGCGGCCTGCTGGGCGCGGACTACGTGATCGAGAACGGCCGCTATCGGGTCAAGAAAGTCTACGGCGGTCTCAACTGGAACCCCGAGCTGCGGTCCCCGCTGACTGAGCCGGGCGTGGATGTCCGGGCGGGCGAGTACCTGCTGGGGGTGGGCGGGCAGGACCTGAAGCCGCCGACAAACCTCTACAGCCTGTTCGAGAACACGGCAGGCAAGATCGTCGAGCTCACCGTCGGGCCGAGTCCGGATGGCACGGGATCGCGCACCGTCTCGGTTGTGCCGATCGCCAGCGAGAGCGCGCTCAGAAACCGCGACTGGGTCGAAGGCAACCTGAAGAAGGTGAACGACGCGACCGGCGGCCGCGTGGCCTACGTCTACGTGCCGAACACGAGCACGCTCGGCCACGTGTACTTCAAGCGGTACTTCTATCCCCAGGCCAACAAGGACGCGATCATCGTCGACGAGCGGTTCAACGGCGGCGGGTCGATCGCGGACTACTACATCGACCTGCTGCGGCGGCCGTTCATCTCATACTGGAACATGCGCTACGGCGAGGATCTGAAAACGCCGACGGGTTCCATCCAGGGGCCGAAGGTCATGATCATCGACGAGACGGCGGGCTCTGGCGGCGACCTGCTGCCCTGGATGTGGCGGAAGTTCAACATGGGCCCCCTCGTGGGCAAGCGCACGTGGGGCGGCCTGGTCGGAACGCTCGGGTTCCCGATCCTCATGGACGGCGGCAGCGTGACCGCGCCGAACCTTGCCATCTGGACCCCAGAGGGCGGCTGGGTTGTCGAGAACGAAGGCGTGCCGCCCGACATCGAGGTCGAGCAGACGCCGGCGGACGTGATTGCGGGGCGGGATCCGCAGCTCGAGAAGGCCATCCAGGTGGTGATGGACGAGCTGAAGAAGCACCCGCCGGCGAAGGCGAAGCGGCCGCCGTACCCCATCAGGGGCAACCGGAAGTAGGGGACAGGTTACAGGGGACAGGTTACAGGGGACAGGTTACAGGGAGGG
>Ga0315296_10004142_pt1 | contig 11919 bp, 11 predicted proteins | sample YL17G14_18_MG_FD_203921 | JGI IMG/M metagenome (GOLD analysis project Ga0315296, IMG submission 203921) | Sediment microbial communities from Yellowstone Lake, YNP, Wyoming, USA - YL17G14_18 | ecosystem: Environmental > Aquatic > Freshwater > Lake > Sediment | place: USA: Wyoming | collected...
CAAGAAGGATCTACCACATAGGGTTATGGTTGGAATGCTATAAATCTGTTTATCCGTCGGCGGATGACATACGCGCGCTGTGCAGGAAAAGATATATTCTTTTTTCATGAAGGCAAAAGAGGCGGCGCGGACTCTGTTTCCGAAATAGAGCTTACGACAGCTTGTGATGGTCTTCAGAATCCGTTGTTCGTTATGTTGGAGACCCTTTTTCTTAATGTTGATGCCTATTGGTTTAGCGCGCGCCTCTCAATAAAAATCGTAGGGGGGTAGGGATTTTAGCAGGTTAGGCTTAGATAAGTTGATGCGGTTCCACTGATAGTCAGTGCGCGCTCGTAATATGTCAGGGTTTATCCTTACCTCTCTGTGGTTTTCAACGTTCCCAGATGAGTGTTCTGATTAGGTTCCTGTTGGGCTCTGTTTGCGGAGGTGTTTAAATGTCGGCGTTTTGCTGGATTTTTCCGCCGTCGACATTTGAACAAGCTATGATTTGGGCTTTGTTTAGTTTTTAGAGCCTTTTTCGGCTGATTCCAATTGTCGTTGCTTTTGTTCTTTAGACATTTGAACTAAGAGGCTGCGATTGTTGATAAGATGGAGGAAGTGTGGCTTTCTCATGTCGATGGTTTGGTATGTTTCCTGAGTAGTTCTGCTTTGTCGGTTCTTTCCCAAGTGAAGTCTGGGTCGTCTCTGCCAAAATGCCCGAATACAGCTGTTTTTCTGTATATTGGTCTAAGCAGGTTCAGATGGTTTATGATTTCTTTGGGTCTCATGTCAAAATTTTTCTTTACTAATTCAAGGATTTTTGTGTCAGGTATTTTTCCTGTGCCGAATGTGTTTACCATTACGGAGACCGGTTGTGCTACTCCGATTGCATATGATATTTGGATTTCGCATTGGTCTGCTAAGCCTGCGGCAACAATGTTTTTTGCGATGTATCTTGCCATGTAGCAGCCGGATCTGTCGACTTTTGATGGGTCTTTTCCGGAGAAGCATCCTCCGCCGTGGCTGCCGACGCCTCCGTAGGTGTCGATGATGATTTTTCTTCCTGTTAATCCTGAGTCTGCTAGTGTTCCTCCGATTACGAATCTTCCTGTTTCGTTTATGTAGTATTTTGTTTCTTTGCTTAGCATGGTTGAAGGTATGACTTTTCTGATGACTTGGTTGATTATGTCTTTTCTCATTTTTTCTCTGTCGACATCTTGAATGTGTTGAGCGGCTATCACGACAGCTTTGACTCTTTTTGGTTTTCCATCAACGTATTCAACTGTGACCTGTGACTTGCCATCTGGCCTCAAATACGGAAGAATTCTGTTTTTCCTGCATTCGGAGAGTCTTTTCACCAGTTTGTGTGCAAGCATTATCGGTAATGGCATTAGTTCTTTTGTCTCGTTTGTGGCATAGCCGAACATCATTCCTTGGTCTCCGGCTCCCTGTTCACGCGTTTTGGTCTCGTTAACCCCGATCGCAATGTCTGGAGACTGCTCTGTTATCGAAACTAAAATGCCACAGGTTTCCCAGTCCATTCCATCTCTGGCATTGTCGAAGCCTATCTCCTTCAGTGTTTTTCTTACAACGCTGGGTATGTCTACGTAGCAGGAGGTTGTGATTTGGCCGGTGACTATTACGTTTCCCTGCATTACCAGTGTTTCGCAGTCAACTCTTGCTTTAGAGTCTTTGCTCAAGATAGCATCCAGCACAGCATCTGATATTTGGTCTGCAACTTTGTCCGGATGACCTTCCGCGACGGATTCTGAAGTGATAAGATATTTTCCTTTGTTTATCATAGCAATCCTTCAATCTGAATTGTAGCACGGATTCTTAATGATTGCGTGCGTTATGAACACTTGGTCTGACTTGGCCTTGAAATATGACAATGACACCGAAGACGACAGTAGCAGGGAGGTGGAAACACGGGGTTTCAGTTTAAGCCGAAGCTAGCGGCTGTGTTAGCTGTTCTTAGCGGGGTTTCTGTGGGCTTAGCTTACGTAGTTACTCAGGGAAACATAACGGCAACAATCATATGGTTCGGCATAGTCACAGGCGTAACAGCAGGACTAAGCTACAACAAAGAACTGAGTTAGCTTAGATCTAGGATAGGCAGGCTAGTTAAGAGAGAATTCCCATTTAGAATAGCCCAAAGCACTGCTGTTTAGCTCTTCCTTGTATTGGGTCCATTGTTTCATGAAGGTGCCCATCAACGTCTTGAATTCATAAGTGTGGTTCTTTTCAACTAAATGAGTCATCTCGTGGACTATTACGTACTCCAAACAGCGTAGAGGTTTTTTGGCGAGTTCGAGGTTAATCCACACTCTTTGTTTGGTGGGGGTGCAAGCTCCCCATTTGGTTTTCATTTTCTTGATCCTGAATTCCTTGACGTTTATTCCCGTGATTTTCTCCCATTTCTTGATTAGAGGTGGAATCTGTTTCCTTAGCTCGGAACGATAAAAGGCGTTCATCAATCTTTCTCTTTTTTCAGGAGTTGTTTCTGGCCGAACATACATATCTATGCGGGTCTTTCTCTTTATCTCGACCCTTGGCGAGGTATCTGATTTGACAACATTCAAAAGATATCTGTTTCCCATGAAGAAATGACTTTCACCGGAAACGTATTCTCTTCTCGTTTGACGCTCTTGTTTGTTGAACTTCGATCGCTGTTTTTTTATCCAGGGCATTTTTGAGACTACTAACGCTCTTATGGTTTCATCTGGTGTTTTGATCGGGACTGCAACCCTGACTCTGCCGTTAGGGGGATAAACACCCAAATGTATGTTTTTTATGTCCTTCTTCACAGTGTAAATCTCTAAACCGCAGATCGTCTTTGTGCTTCCCTTAGTATTCATTTTGGTTTTTCACCAATTCTAGGACCGCATCTACTTTGGTTTCGTCGCTGATGCCGAATTCCACTAGGGCTTTTTTGATGGCTATTCTGACTTGCTTTTCTTTGATTCTGCTTCCTCTCCAGTCATCGGGCTTGGCTTCTTGAACGTATTCGTCTACTTTTAATGCAAGTTTCTCATCGCTGTCCAAATTGTCATAAAGAGCTCTTTTTGCACTTGTGTTGATGGTGCTTGGGTACGAACCAGCGATAGTAACATTCTTTACGTTCTTAACAAGCTCTATAATTCTTTTCAAATAATTGGCATATTCTATTGCGCTTTGCTTTCTTACTCTGATTAGTTCATCCAACAGAACAGACATTTTTTCAAAGTATTTCGGATTGGTTGGTTTTTCCTCAATTATGAGTCTGCGAACGTTGTTTTCAATTACCTCCGCCGCGGCGTCCCGATTTTCCCGAATGCTCTTTGGAAGCGAGTCTATTGCATCGACTCCTTTCTTGATAATAAGGTCTAAAATTGTCAAGTTGTCAAACGCTGCGACTGTTTTGCTTTCTTCAGCGTCGATGTATGAGTCTATAAGGTGACGCATTGCCGGTTCATACTTTTTCAGATCTATGTAATCTCCACTCGCCAGTTTTATTTCGCTTCTCACGTTTTCAAAATACTCTACATTCAACTTAATTTTTTCAGCTTCTTTTTGAGTATATCCCGCTTCAATCATTTCGTTCGCAAGGTTTGCATAGTATCTCCAGAGGCTGGACGTTAGCTTGTACAGTGATATTCTCTTTTGCCCAGTAGAGCTCAGCTCCTCAGGGTTTTCGGTATTTCCACAAAAGTACTCCACATAAGCCAATGTGTCCTTGGGAGGTTTTACCGGTTCACACAGGACTTTGACGCTTTCCAAAGCTGAATCTAGATTCTCTTTTCCTACTTTGAGCCTGTCTTTGAGTAATCCCTTTACATCATCTTTGTCGAATCCGTCAAATGCCTCAGAGGTGTAGTCTTTTACTGCCTTGCTCAAGCTCTTGAATAGGTCTTTGTAGTCAACAATGTAACCATAGTCTTTGTCTTCGCCATCGAGCCTGTTTACTCTGCAGATAGCTTGAAAAAGACCGTGGTCCTGCATGCTCTTGTCGATGTAAAGGTACGTTGCTGGAGGAGCGTCAAACCCCGTGAGCAGCTTATCCACTACTATTAGAAGCTTCATCTGCCCTGGTTCTTTTATGAATTTTTCTTTGATTACTTCTTCGAATCCTTTGGTCCTAATGTCGGGGTAGAGACTTTCATAATACGCCATCATTTGTTGATAAATTCCGTATTTCTGAATATTGTCTGTTTCGTCATCTTCTCCTGTGCTTTCGCCTTTTATTCCCTCTATATCAGGAGAATAGGACGTCACAATAGCGCATTTTTTCAGACCATTGCTTTGGAAGAGCCCGTAGTATTCACACGCTTGATATATGCTTCCTGCAACTAGTATTGCGTTGCCTCTGCCGCTCTTCAGTCGGTACTTCGTCTCCATGTCAAGCATTATGTCGGCTACTATTCGATTCAGTCTTGGCTTGGAACTGAGAACTTTCTGCATGGTGCCCCATTTTGTTTTCAATGCCGCCTTTGCATACTCTGTCAGCCCTTTCGTTTTTGCTTCAAACCATTGGTCAATTTTCTTTGGAGAGGTGATTTTCTGACTTACATCCCTCGCCTCGTACTGTAAGTCCAAGACTATATTGTCTGATACTGCTTCATCATACTTGTAAATGTGGATGTATCTTCCAAACACTTCGATGCTTGTTTCTTTTTCTTTCTTCAGGAGGGGCGTTCCGGTGAATCCTATGAAGACAGCATCTGGGATGATTTCTTTCATCGCTTCGTGCATTTTTCCAGATTGCGTTCTGTGGCATTCGTCAACAAATACGTATAGATCTCCCTTGGCCTTGAAGTTGTCAGGTAGGTTAGCTTTGATCTCATGAAGATATTCCTCAACATCTTTCTCGGTATTCCGTCCAAACTTGTGTATAAGTGAGCAAATTAACCACGGAATAGTGCTGTTTAACTGCTCGATCAAATCCTTGCCGCTTTTTGTTCGGTATATTTTTTCCTCTACACCAAGGAAGAATTTTTCGATTTGTTCATCTAATTCATCGCGGTCCGTTATGACTAGAACGCGGGAATCGTTGATGTTTTCTCTTATCCACTTTGCGAGCCAGATCATTGTAAGGCTCTTGCCGCTTCCTTGAGTATGCCAAATTATTCCACCCTCTCTTTTCTTGAGATATTCCTGAGCCGCCTTGACCCCGAAGTATTGATTAGGTCGACAGATTTTCTTTACTCCGCCATCGAAGACTATGAAATCGTGGATTATTTCCAAAAGCCGCTCCTTGCTGCAGAGCAGGTGCAGGTCTTTGTCCAGCTTGTTTTCTATGTCAGAACCTTCCTTCCACTTGAGGTAGTTTTTCTCGGGTGTTTCAGTTGTGGCATATCGCAACCCTTCCGTGTCGTTGCCGGCCATCAAAAGCTGGACCGTTGCAAAGAACTGCTTTATGAAAATCTCCTTTTGGTTGTCAAGATTCTGTCTAATCCCTTCGGAGACTGAGATGGTGCTTCTTTTTAGCTCAAGAACAGCAACGGCAATTCCGTTGACGTACAAAACAATATCAGGGCGCTTGTCGTGTTGGCCTCTTACCGTCACTTCCTCAGCTAAGTAAAAGTCATTGTTGCTCTGATTTTTCCAGTCGATGAGCCAGACGGTCTGCTTGCTTTCTCCGACCTCGTCTTTCACCTGGATCCCATATCTTAGCAGGCTATAAACTTCTTTGTTAACATCATACAGTCCTTTGCTCTGGTTCGAAGCGACTTGCTGCAACTCAAACATTGCCTTCTTGATTAAACTGTCGCTGTAACCCTGTTTTCTCAAGAACTCGACTAAAAGCTCTTCTTCTAAGTTGCTGTTCTCTCTATCTTCCCAATTCCCAAGGTTGAAATAGCCCATCTTGTCTACAAACAGCTTGACGACTCGTTCTTCGGTTTTTTCCTCTTTTTGACCGACAGTCAGCTCTTCCATTTCAATCGAATGCTCCCTGTCAATAGCTGCTGCATCATACCTATCTTTAGCTGTTTGTATTTATCCATCTCTTGCTCAAGCAACTCAATCTCTGAATCCATTTCCGATAAAAATTGAGAGACTGCAAATTGCTCTCTCGGGTTCTCTGGCATTATAATCTCTTGATTTTGATATTCAGAAATATAATATCTTTTATGGTATCCAACCGGGAACTTGACAAGCTGCATCTTTTCAAAAATGAATCTCAAATCGAAGTTGTCTTTGGCTTTAAGTATCTTTATTGCAGACGATTTTACCTTGAAGGGGGATTTTACGAATTTGCTGTCAGTTGTAAAATCATCAAAAATTATTGCTGGAATATTATTGTAAATACCTTCTTTTTCATTGGTGTAACCAAGAATGAAGGATTTGTTTGCAGTAAGTACTGGTGTTTCATAGTTATCACTGTATTCTGAGCTCTTTACTAGATAATTAACCGGTTGTTCGTAATCTAAAATGTCCCCAAACCTCTTAGTTTCCCATTCATCGTTGAATCCTGGTAGTCGCTTTTTCCCCGTAAGAAGCTCCTGCATTGCTCCCTGCTTTATGTTTCTCTTCTTCTCGATGAGTCTATCGAGAGATTCAATCAGATTGTCAGTATCTGAGAGGACATGAACGATGGCGGATTGTTCGTTCAAAGTCGGCGGCAGCGGTATTTTGATATTCTTAATTGTTGTATTTGTTATGTGAACTTGTGTACTTCCTACCAGAATAGATTTCATTAGTTTCCTGTACTCATGACTATTGGATAACTGAACAAGATACTCGGGAACCACTTTGTCCGATTTAACCTTGAAGCCATAAACTCCTTGCGCAAGAAGATAATTCTCATCAGAATCTATCTTGACCATCAAGCCAATATTAGGTCCACTTGGTACTAAATCTCTCAAGACAATTACTGTATAGGATTTATCAACCAAGCTTGACTGATGATCTTCGGCATATTCTTCTGAGCAGTACTGCTGATCATCTGGGTTGATTCTGAGCACTCCGCCTCTGGTTACGCCACTTTTTGGCAATACCTTGACGCCACTATCAGTGAAATCTGAAGGTTCAAGCGGCGCCCCTCCTCTAAAATCATAAATCAATTCATCCAAGTCTAAATAGTACCAATCGTTTGGCACTACTCGCATCCTCAATTCCTCATTTTGTATTACTTGTGCTACCATTCATGACCCATGTTTCTTAATTGCCTATCAACGTTTCTTGAGCGTTCGTCAACTTCTTTGGTCAATTTCGGCAGCGGCTCAGCGTATCTTTCTGCGAGTTCTCTTATTCTTGTGGCAAGCTTCTGGCAGATTCCTTCAATCTCGCTCTTTACAGAGGCATATAAGAACTTCAGCCATTTGTCTTCAACAACCAATGCCTTGATTTCGTCCTGTTTCAGATCTTTGTATTTAGCGAGCAACTTCTTGTCAAGGTCAGATTTCATGGCTTTCATCTTGCCGTTAATCTCCGCTTCTTTATCGGAAAGATTCAGATATTGCTGCAGTATTCTGAGTTCGTCTGCAAATTCGCTGTTAAACATTATCTCTCTGACTCTTTTCATGATCTTTCCGCGCGAGATTGTTCCTGAATCACTTCTTGCCTCTGAGAACAAGTCGTCTTCGCCCGAGTTTTCTTCCTCAAGCATCTGCATCTGCTGAGCGGTTTTTTTTGCTTCTGCCGTCAAATTGTCTATTGCTTCATGGTTCTTTGGAAAATACTCGTTTACAACCAAGTTCTTTGGAATAAGATCGCAGTCCCAGCCTGCTTCCTTTCCCTTCTTGTTTCTTAGAATATTGATTTCGACCTTCCAGCCGCTTACGGCAATAAGGTAAATGTCGTCTTGCATTGTCTCAGACCAATAGTCCATTAGATGTTGATAGACGTCATATTTATCGATCAACTCGTCCTTAGAAAAGGCAGTAAGCAGGCTTTCGGTTATGAGCGATATCAGTTGCTTGGGTTTTGAACCGATTTTGATGTTGTCTAAAGTTGGCAGAATAGCGTTTTGCCATTCTTTAAATGTCTCATCCGTCTTTTTTGAGTAGCAGACGAACTCTGGGTTTTCGAAGATAGCGGCTTTGATTTTTGAGCGTTCAACTTTCAAGATCGAATAGCCCGCTCTGCCACTTGGAGTGAATAACGTGTTCTTGAGGGATGGGCAGACATTCCAATACGCTGATAAGCCATCGATATCCCTATTTGGAATGTCGCCTTTGAGGTGGGCTTCAATGTCTTGCAGGTCCTCTTCTTCCTGGCTGTCTATATACCTGGGTATGTTCAGATTGAAGTTGTTGTCCTCATCGCTTATCTCCGAGACTGGCACCATTCTAGCGTATTTGGGAACCTCCGTCTGTTTGTTGAATGCATCCACTATTTTGTGAATGTCTTGCGCCCTTAGCCTGTTTTTGTTTCCGTCCTTGATGTATCCCTTGCTCGCATCTATCATGAATATGCCTTTGCGGCTTTCGGCGTTTTCTTTGTCCAAGACGATTATGCAAGCTGGAATTCCTGTACCGTAGAATAGGTTTGGAGGCAGACCAATTATGCCTTTTATGTACCCTCTTTTGATGATGTTTTGCCTTATCTCTGCCTCTGCGCCGCCCCTGAACAGTACGCCATGGGGTAGAATTATCGCTCCTTTGCCTGTGCTTTTCAGAGACTTTATCAGGTGTAAGAGGAAGGCATAATCTCCGTTCTTGGTTGGCGGTATACCGAACCCTTCAAACCGTCCATACTCGTCATTGGAGGGGTCGATGCCGTTACTCCATGCCTTATAAGAAAACGGGGGATTTGCCACCGCAAAATCGAAAGTCTTTAAGGCTCCTTCCGCTATGAAAAGTGGTCTTGAGATGGTATTTTCTCGTCTGATGTCTGCAGTAGGATTATTGTGCAGAATCATATTCATCTTTGCCAAGCCTCTGGTCGCCACATCGATTTCCTGGCCATAAATTGTTATGCCGTGCTCTGTTTCATCAGCTGCTTTCAATAGCAATGAGCCAGAGCCGCAAGTGGGATCATACACGGTTTGGTCTTGTCTTTTTGCAGAACTAATCCCAATGACCTTGGCCATTATCCTTGAGACTTCGGGCGGCGTGTAGAATTGACCTTTGCTTTTGCCTGATTCTGTAGCAAAATGCCTCATCAGATACTCATACGCATCTCCCAGGATGTCATCTCCTTCCGCCCTGTTCTTGCTGAAGTCCAATTCAGGGTTATTGAAAATCCCAACGAGATTTGATAGGCGATCCTGCATGTCCTTGCCTTTTCCAAGCTTGTCCGAGTCATTGAAATCTGCCACATCAATAACGCCTTTGAGGTCGTTGGCTTCCGCAAGCTTGGCTATGATCTTGTTGATTCCGTCGCCTATCTCGGGTTTGCCTTTGAGGGCGACCATATCCTTGAAACCGCCTCCTTCGGGGACCTCAATCAAGGCGTCGCTTTTTCCAGCGTACCTGTCTGAGACATACTTAACGAACAATAAAACTAGAACGTAGTCCTTGTATTGAGATGCGTCCATTCCTCCCCTTAGTTCGTCGCAGCTTTTCCAAAGAGAACTGTACAACTCACTTTTCTTGATAGGCACGATTCTCTACCCTCTTGCGTTTGCCCTATGAATGCACCCTAATCTTACGCCTTGCTGGTAGTATTATGTATATTCGAATAAATCACTATCATTTGGTCTCAGAGTCTTTATGGCATTAGCTGGTTTCCCATAATACAGCGCAGCACGCGCGGTTGTAATGATCTAGCGGGATTCATTCGGCTGTGGAGCGTGTCCGTAGTTGCAGTAGCAGGCAGTCCTCTTTTGTCCAGGTCTTAGTTCATCGTCTTTGAAGACTGCGTGTTCTTCCCCAACTTGAGACTCGTACAAGTGGTGCAGTGGAAAGCCTGGAAAAACGAACGCGTCCGCTAGGTCCAAATCAAAAAGAACTAAATGCTCTAAAGCGAAGTCCATTCTATGAGAGTAGGTGAAATCGATGCCTGTGGAAATTGCGCAAGGCTCTAGGATGTTTGGTTGGATCGATGAAACATGGAACCCGGTAAAAGGATGCAAACATGGCTGCAATTACTGCTGGGCCAGAGACGTAGCCAAACAAAACAAGTTGCGCCACCAGGAGAAATACAAAGATGTATTCGAACCGAGACTATTTCCTAGAGAGCTTCATAGATTCAGAAAGGCGAAACACATCTTCGTAGTCGACATGGGAGATCTCTTCGGTGATTGGGTAGACAGGAAGTGAATAAACGATGTACTGGAAGTCATCAAAAGAAGCTCTAGAAAAACCCAGTTCTTGTTATTGACCAAGAATCCGAAGAGATATGCACAATTCGTGGATGATCTCCCTAATGATCTTAGTCGTAACGTGATTCTCGGGACAACAATAGAAACAAATCGAGGCTATAATGTTCAGAAGATGGGCGCAACCTATCCACCTCAATCGCGTCACCACAGATATTTGTCCATGAAAGCCCTCGATTGGCCGAGAAAATTCGTTGCGATAGAACCTTTGATGGATTTCGATCCCGAGAGTCTTGAGCAGTGGATTAAGGACATCAAACCAGAGAAGGTTTCCGTTAGCTATGACAACCACGGACACGGATTGATAGAACCATCAAAGGAAAAAACAGTCAGATTTTGCAGAAGACTAGGTGCGTCGCGAGAACCAGAGATAATGGTGCATCTACATGGCTATTGGGTGAAAGACCCATCGAAATGTCCCAAATGTGGAAAAAGCAATGTTATAGAGTTTGAAGAAAACCACGGTCACAAAGAGATGTGTTTTAGCTGTAACTATGAAAGAAAGAGGGATTAGCGCGCTCTTCTAATCGCTCAAGCATGAATATTGACTCTTAAGGATGCTCCTCGAACTTCACCGTACCTGATTCGGATGTGCAAACTGAAGTGTACGCAGCCAACTGCATCGAACGTGCGTGGACTATCTTCTTTGGCCAATAGAACAAAATGCAGTCACGTCAAGTGCATGAAGGGGGTAAAAGATAACGTGATAGTCAAGAAGAAGGTCACTGTGCACTTCATCTTCAGCGACATTGAATACGACTTGGGCATAATCACTGATGCCTATGTCAGGCGAGATCTAGCATCGACAGGTATGATGCGCCAAGGTGAGGAGCCAGAGGTGTTCATTCACCCAATTGAAGAGTTTAAAGAGGCCCAACTGAAAACCCGAACCATCGATAACACAAGTGTCGCCTGACGTCTGTGCAATAGAAAATTGTGTGCGTGTGTTAGGTTATGTGAGTTTGTGGTTTGTTCTTGAGTATGGATGCTAGGTGCGGCACCTTCACAACATTCATCTGGTAAACATTCTTATTCACCGGCTCAAGACAACTAAAGGCTAGCTTTAGGTCATTGGCAACACTGTGATGAATGGTTCTTCTTCTTTGCTGGCGTAGCAGGCAAGAGCCAAAGCAAACAATTGGTCATCATGCCTACGCAGAGGATGCCAAAACTTCATGTAAACATGCTCTCGAGCAGTCTTAGGCTGCGAATATTCAAACTGCTTCTCACCCATATTCGCCAAAAGCTTATTCAAAACCCCAACCGTATCAGTCAAAATCTTAGCCCAATGCCGCCTCTCCTCAGAAGTCATCAACGGATCATTCATGGAAGACTTAGCCTCATCAACAACCATCCAAAGAACCCCCACAGCCTCCTCAACCGAACGCCTACGCCTCCACCTACCCCCCCGCAGAAACAACCTGTTCAACACAAGCCTCTTCATGAACCAAACCAGAACCCAGCACCATAAACCATTAGTCAAAAACTCCATGAAGACTCCAATGTATATCCATTGCGCCCCCATTGTACAACACAGCTACAACAAACGCGCAAAACACCAAAAACGCGCGCGTTACGGTTTGTTGTTGAGCATTGTTGCGTTAAGCTTAAGTGCCTGTCCTTCTCAGTATTCTTATATAAGTTTCCCAAAGGGAAACAAAATGTCCTTAGAGCAAAAATCCCGGATTCTTCAAGTC
>Ga0315296_10004143_pt1 | contig 11916 bp, 15 predicted proteins | sample YL17G14_18_MG_FD_203921 | JGI IMG/M metagenome (GOLD analysis project Ga0315296, IMG submission 203921) | Sediment microbial communities from Yellowstone Lake, YNP, Wyoming, USA - YL17G14_18 | ecosystem: Environmental > Aquatic > Freshwater > Lake > Sediment | place: USA: Wyoming | collected...
GCTCTTCAAACGCTACGCAGAGAGAGGATTAAGCTTCACAGACTGCACCACAATCGCCCTCATAGAAAACAGGGGCATAGATAGACTCATCAGCTTCGACATAGACTTCGACGGAATCCTTCCGAGAATCTCATAACCCCATATCGAAACCATAGCCAGCGTCCCAGCCAACCTCTCATCACTGACCTAGAGGGGCAAGATTTAGGTAATACACTTTTCTTCAAAGCTCCGAATTGTAGAGGAGGATTCTTCTTTTCCCCAATCTTTATATGTTTTTGAAGAGCCTTCAATGTTGAAGTTTTCCAGATGACCGAGAATATCAGAAGGCAAGAATCATTAAACTGGTACGAAGGAGCATTGGTCGATCTTGACGAAGCTGAGGCTGCTCTATCTGGAGGGAGCCCTAACTGGGCCTTGTTCGCAGCCCAACAAGCCGTGGAGAAGGCTCTAGAGGCGGCACACATCGTTCTAAAACATGAGAGACCTCCAAGGACACATGATTTAGTCGAACTCCGACGAGGCCTCGAAGTTAGACTTTCAGAGGATCTTGTGGAAGCCTTGTCAGAGTTAACTCCCTATTATTCGGTAGCTCGATACCCAAATGCCGGGCTCGAAAAGCCTTGGCTAGGAATATCCAAGTCTCTAGCTAGACGCCTAGTGGAGGCTTAGAGAATCGTTGAGGAGGTTGGCATCTCTGCGAACCTCAGAAGATAGAGGTATACCCTCTTCTCTCTTATTGCCTCTCAGAAGGCTTCTTGAGGCTCTGAGGAGGCTGGACTCAGAAGTCGACATATACCTATCCGGAAGTTATGCTAGGGGCGACTGGTTAAAAGACAGCGATGTGGACCTGATAATTGTATCTAAAATCTTCGCCGGTTTAGAAATAGGTCCAAGATACGCGTTAGTGAAGAAGCTTATGGAACCAGGCTTCTCCCTCGACGTAATGGCATATTCACCAAGCGAGTTTGAAAGGGCTAAGAGCAGAAGCACGATCTTAGAAGATATGTTGAGCTACGCCTTGAAGATAACTTTAGAGTGAAAATCTTGCCGCTTATGTAAAGGTATGATTTTGCTTGTGTTCCATCGCCCAGTATTTCGAGTTGTCCTGGGCTCTTACGAAGTTCTTGGATAAAGTCGTAGATTACGCTGTGGTGGCTTCTTGGGCCTACTATGTTGGCTAGATGGAGGCTTATGGCTTTGGAGTTGTGTGTGGGCGTAGGTGGACACGAGGGCTAAAAATGCAGAAAAGTTTTTATGTGTTTGCAATTAATTAAATTTGTAAACAAGAAGGTTCGAGATGGAAAAAACTGTTGCAACTCGCATCTCCCATGAACTGGAAGAGGAGATAGTTGATTTCATGAGAGAGGAGGGTTTGGATAAGTCTGCTGCTATAAGGCGTATTCTCGAAATAGGATTGAATGAATGGAAGAGGAGAAGAGCCATAGAGCTGTATAGGGCAGGTAAGGCAACTCTCTGGAAGGCCTCTCAAATAGCTGGTTTATCGCTTAGGGAGATGCTTGATGAGTTGAATAGGCTTAAGATAGTTACGCATGTTACAGTTGAGGATATAGAGGAAGACATACAAGCAGCTAGGAAAGCTGAACGGTGAGTTGTTCTGAAGCCGTTAATATTCAACGCTACACCTCTCATATACTTATGCAAAATAGGGCTCTCTTCAGTCTTCACAGAGTTTCTGGAAGAAAAGTATACAACTCCTAAGGTTGTTGAGGAGGTTGTGAACCGAGGCAGGATTCTAGGGGCTCCTGACGCACTCGTAGTTGAACAGCTAATTGGGCGATCAATAATAGAGGTTAAAGAGCCAAAGGAAGCCGATTTTGTCGATCAACTCTTAAGAATCTCGAACTTGCATACAGCTGAAGCCCAAGTGCTTGCCCTAACCAGGGAATTAGACGGCATAGCCATAGTAGACGAAGGTGTTGCTAGACAGGTCGCAAGAATCTTTGGCATCCAAGCTCATGGGACAATCTATCTTCTCTTAAGGCTTGTCTATAGAGGAAAGCTCTCGAAGAAGAGAGTTAGAAGGGCCGTTGAAGAGATGATTTCGTTTGGATGGCGTCTCACAGCTGAAGAATATGCAAAACTAATAGAAGAACTAGAAGTTTGAGCCCAAAAGCTTAGAATTTAGGAGCGCTGTGGAGAGTTCATGCTTGAGTTCCAATGGTGAACTACCCACCCCTTAAGGGATATGGGCTTCCTGCTTCAACGACTGAAAGTTGCCCCTCTATGAGAGGAGTAGAGGCCTCTGTCTCCACAGGCGTGAGTTCGGCTCGTTCCAAGCCTACAAAAAACGATTCACAACCACCGAGGAAGAAACGTAAGATCCTAAACTACGAACAGAACATCCCGATCGATCGAAACCAGACCGCGCGTAAAAACTAAAGAAAAGACTAAGAAGAAGGATATTGTATTTAATATTGGTTTACAAGTTGAGCAGTGAACGCCACAAGGATTGGCTTTCAGAGATCGATCGAACGCATTCGAAAGAGGCGCACCACACCAATATTTTTTGGAGGATGATGCCCGAGAAGCAATACACTTTGCTGAGGAGATCATAAAAATTGTTGAAAGAAAAGTCGAGCAAGGCTAAAATCCAAGATTCTATAGAGACTAAAAAGCTCATCCAAGAGCTTATAGAGAAATTCGATCCCTCCGTTGTGATACTCCATGGATCAGCGGCTAAGGGAAAATTCGTTGACAACCTCTCCGATATAGACATAATCGTCATCTCTTCAAAGTTTACAGATGTTAACCCAAAGGACCGTTTCACCCAAATTCTAGAAGCAGCTCAGAGACATGCGTTAAAAGTTGAAGCGTTAGGTTATACGCTAAGTGAATTTACTGAAATGATTAAAACCTTAAACTTCTTTGCACTAGACATTGCGTATTACGGAATACCTCTCTACAGCAAAGACAATACCTGGGAAACAATCTTAAAAAACTTTGACGAGGTCAAAAAGAAACATAATCTAAGAAAAACACCTAGTGACGGGTGGATCTTTACTAAGTAAAACTGAGTCTTTAACCACGAACAAAGTACAATGCGCGATCGATAATTTTGTTAAACATGCAAGCCTCTAAAGATCTCGATCGAACACGCCGAATTGTCAGACTCTTGAGGTCTTGTACCATGAAACCCTCGGCGTCAGAATAGCGTACAGGGACACAAAGCCCAGGAGCATCCAGTACACCGGGAGAAGGATGGCTACGAGCAGGTTCGCGCTGTAGTTTGTGCAGACGTATATTGTTACTGTCAGAGTCGCGATGGCTGTACCGCAACTCCACCATAGAAAGCCAAGTGGTATCTCTACGCCTAATCCGAAGAAGCTTAGAGTTGCGATGAGTACCGTCATTCCACTCAAGGTTATGGCTATCAGTGCTAACGGTGACAGGTACATGAACAAGAGTGGCAATCTGACCTTCGGAGCTATCCTTGTTCTCAGAAGGTCCTTGGCACACTGGGAGTAACCCCTGTACCACCTGACCCTCTGCCTCACAAGGGCTCCCCACCCCTTAGGCGCCCCTTCGAGTATGACGCTCTCCAGCAGGGCAGCTCTAGTGCCCAAGTTGGCCATCATCATGATAGTCATATAGGAGTCCTCTGTTAGGACTTCCTTGAACCCGCCCACCACCCTGAGAAACTCCCTCCTGAGGAACATCCCCTCCCCGCTCAGAAGAGGATACCCAGTCAACCTGACAGCCATTGGCAAGGCAACATCATACCACAGCTTACACTCGACAAGGGAGAACCTCGACAAGAGACTCTTGCCGCCTCGGAGGACCCTAACCCCCACGGCGCTGTATCCCTCCTCCAGAAGCTCGATGGCCGCCTTGAACTGGTTGACATCGTTGAACTCATCGCCACCATCGTAGATCGCAACCATGTCTTCCTCAACTCTCTTCAGGCAGAAGTTCAGGGCTGAAGCCTTGCAGCTTCTCGGCGGAGGCTTGACAACGAGCTCGGATCTGATGCCCGAAGCCCATAGAAGGCCAAGGTTCTCCTCGACAGCCTCCATCGTGCCCACATCACCGTCCTCGACAACCACTAAAACCCTCAGGAGCCCCTTAGGATAATCCTGCATACATATACTGCTGAAGGTCTTGGCTATCTCGCTTGAGCTCTCCTTGTAGAGCGGGACGATGACAGCTAGCCTCCTGCCAGTTTCGTTAAACCGAGAGGGCTTGATCCATACGTCTGTCCGAGAGGGTAGAAGCATCGTGTAAACGGAAAGTGCGGAGTAGACATTGTGCACGACGTAAAGAAACAGGGCTAATAGCAGAAACAGGCTCGAAGTAACCTCCGTTTCCCGACAACCTCCTTCTAGAAAGTTCTTCTCAAAGCTTATATGCCTAATGCGTGCGCGGTCCCGAAAACACATACTCCCGAGGGTAGGGTCCTCAGACCGTCGCTAATTCTCCGATCGATGGCGTGCGCCAAGCGGTAGCAGAGTATGACATATTCCCTTTTCTGTCTCCGTAGACTTCGAGGAGGAAATGTCCTATTGTTGACGATGACTGAGGCAAAAGACTGGCCTGCATAATGGCTTTGCCCTTTGTAAACTGGAAGGAGAATGTGCTGTTTTCAAAGTGGAAACGCATTCGCGCGCGCTCGGATTATGTGGAAGAGGAATCTATTTTTTCCAGAGAAAAGGACTAGCGAAAACCGTATTAGCCTATTAGCTTATGTTAAACATAGCTAACTGAGGAATGGGATTGAAATGAAGAAAAAAATCTTTCTTACATATCTTCTGTCGATTCTTGTCTTGATGATTGCGATGAATATGGCCACCGTAAATGCTTCCATATCGACTCACAATTGGATTGAACCGACATACACAGGATCAGATAGCTTTCTTGGAACAACTGTTACAGCATATAAGACTGGTTCAACGGCAAAACTAGTAGTCAATGCTTATAGTGATTATTATGTGGGCTATCCCTATTACGGTTACAAGCCAGTGAACGTTTCAGCGGTCAAGGTTTGCCCCGACTGGAACATCAATTACACTTCGACAGAGGCTGCTTTGGACAGCCCTATCGTGATACAACCCTATCAGTATCATATCTTTACGATCAATTTCACCATGCCCGATACGACTATCGCCTCAAACCTAATAGTTCACAACTATCGCATATACGTCGAACATGTCAACAGCACAGCTGGAGCCAAGAAGATTGTTGGTACTTGGACCTATAGTGGCTCTGGGTTCGCCGTTTACTCGGCGGAGCAAGCCGACTCTATGCAGATCTACCAGAAATACTCGGGCATTCCCACGCCAACCTTCACCAGTCCTGAGGCACGGATCCTATGGACTAGGGCACTAGTGGAATCGTCGATAGGGGCAAGAAGCTACGGATTGGGCAACTTCACCGACGCCAAGACCCATTATCAGGCTATGGATAGTTTAATTCAGCAAGCACTCCAGACAGAAGCCACCAAGGGCGGCGCTTACACAGACTCCCAGACATACAGCAATACTAAGAACGCCGATGCAGCCATAGTTGAAGCAAATGCTGCAATGATGCAGAGCTATGGCTACATACTATTAGGTCTAGGCTTAACGTTATTCGGCATCGGAGCAATAATATATGGAATAAGGAGACAATCCTAAAACCAATCCACTCCTTGTTTTTTAGCAGTGCACGCGTCACCTACAGGAATATCCTTGAGGCCACAAACGAAGAGCACCCAACCCTCAGAGCCGACTGCATAGTTGTTAGCGTTAAGTCTTGGCTTTGAAGTTCTTTATGTGTTGCGCCAGCTCCTTGTCGACGAGCTCCGCATCCGCTGTGTAGAGATGTGCACCGAGATGAGCGGCCAGTGCGACATAGGCGGCGTCGTAGACAGTGATGACGTGCTTTATGCTTGTTCTAGCGATCTCCTCATAGACCTCCCCCGACGGCTCCCAAACGTCGAAGCCATACTGGTCGAGGGCTCTAGCAACGGAGGCGAGCTCCTCTCCCGTGTACAGATCTGTATATCGGAGAGCATTCAGGGTTTCGTAGAAGAGAAGACTTGGAACGGCTAAGGTTATCTCCCCCTTCGCGAAGGCGTCTCTGAGAATCCGCGCCTCCTCCGAGAACCGCTCATCAAGGAACCATTTCGCCACCACCGAGGCATCGACTACAGCCTTCGGTTTCTCCAACGCCTGATCTCCTCCGCACTGTCCCAGCCCTCAGGAGCCCTTCGCCTCAGCTTCTCGTTGAGGAGAACAGCCTCAACAACATTTTTCCTACGCTCATTATCCAGTTCTCGCCTGATAGCCGCCCTCAAAACGGCACTCCAGTTGAGCCCCCTCTCATCCATCTCCCTCTTCAAAGACGCGGGAAGGGTTATAGTCGTCCTAACCATCTTCTCAGACGTTTCATCGCCCATCTTACATACCAGTATTATCCATAATATCAGTAATATTTAGCACTATCTAATGAAGACCAGGGCTGAACGAGGACCGATCGATCCTGCACACAAAATCAGGCTTCCTTCATCTCCTTCAAGTATATGCCGTAATAGGGGCAACCCTTACACTAAGAAGAATCACTCCTCAGGCAGATAGCTTTAACAAAGAACTTACAATAGGTTTTAACTTCCTTGAGTACCATCACTTGCTCAAAAACATGTGCGATCGTGCGCGCAGTGAATCTAAGCAGAGAGGAAGTAAGGCTTACCGCGCTCACTAAAAGTCTTTAAATAATTGCTTACCAAGAGATGAGGGTGGTGGCGATGGAGAAACCGGGCAAAATCTTATTAGAGAAAGAACTAAAGTTCTTTGAATCCAAAAAAGCAGAGTGGTTAAAGAAATACAACGATAAATTTGCTCTCATCAAAGAGGAAGAACTTATCGATGTGTTCGATACCTTTGGAGATGCGTATAAGGAAGGAGTAAAGAGGTACGGAAACCAGCCCTTTTTTATTAAGAAGATAACCGAGGAAGAACGAACTGAAACATTTCCTGCACTCACGCTGGGGATTATCCATGCCCGTGTATGAAGTCCGGTCATCTCCAGACATTCTTAAGACTGCAGGAGCAATTTTACCAAATATCGAAATTTCGCTACCTCAAGTACTTGTAGACGAGTTAACCAAAAAAGGAATGCCAATACCCAAACCTATCACTGGGAATGCGCTTATAGATACTGGAGCCTCAGCCAGTGTACTTGATTTGTCCATTATTTCCAGCCTTAAGATAAGCCCTGTTGGAGTTGCAACGGTATTAACAACCGCTGGTCCTGTTCAACAAAATTTGTTTCCAATAAGGGTTGTGTTTCCAAGACTTGTTATCGATGTCAGTGCTGTACTTGGCGCTGATTTGAGACCTTTCGGTATTGTTATCCTCATTGGCCGAGATATCCTTAGTTCATTTTTAATGATTTATCATGGTCTTACTGGAATGGTAACTTTAGCATACTAGCTGACCGAAATTTTCCTGAAAAGGATCAAAACGAGAAAAGCTGCCAGATAAATACAAATGCTCAGATCTAACGACATCAAGGAAAGAATCATAACAAAAAAACTCAGAACATGAGAAACCAACTGACAGCCAAACCCAAGAGAACCCACCATAGTTCAAGCAGAGTATAAGCAGGACAGTAGCAGAACAGTAGCAGCACAGTAGCAGCACAGTACCTAAGCAGGTTCAAAAGGCGCCAAGAACGAAAAGCAAAACAAAAAAACAAGAAAAATCACAAACCGTTCGCCTCTCTAAAAAGGATAGGGGGAGGGGGTACCCCTCGCTGCACACACCGAGATCAACACCTTTAAGAAGAATGGAGGTTCATCTGCTAAGCAAAACACCTTGAGATCCATCTATGTTCGCTGTCGGACACCTCGCCCTGGGCTACCTGATCGGAAAAGCCTCTTCAAAGACACTGAACATAAAAGCAGACATCTCCTTATTGTTTCTGTTCTCAGTCCTACCCGACATCGACCTCATAATACCCTTCCTAAAGCATCGCGGACCCACCCACTCCCTCATACCCCTCGCAATCGCCTCGGTCCTGAGCCTCGTCCTGATCGGGAGAAAGACCATACCCTACGCGATCGTCTATCTTCAGCACATCGTCCCAGGCGACTACATCACAGGCGGCGGAGTCCAGCTCCTCTGGCCCATAAGCAGAAAATGGTACGAACTAGAACTGCCCCTAGGAGAGAGCATCGGCACAGCCATTGAGCTAACCGCCTTCCTAGCCTCCATCTTACTAATGTGGAAAACCAGAGACCTAGCAAACCTCCTTCAACCTCAGCCAAAGAACCATATCCTGCTAATCCCCCTCATCACCCTGAGCCTACCCCTTCTGGCAGGATTTCCACTGCCAGTCCCCTCGATACTCGTCCCGGCACACATAGCCTGCATGACACTGTTGACCATCCCCATAATAGCAAATCTGAGGAACAGATGACGCAAAAGGAAAAACAATCACATACCAGAACGACAACGAGTGAGCTCTTAGCACAGTAATCGACAGCCTATACTCGCGCATATTCCAAAACGCCACAATAACCTTCTAAAAAGCACCTAATCGCTACCAAGTACAAGAAAAAAGGGAAGAAGATCTTCCTCTTAGTGAGTCATCATCGTCTACTGACTATTCTGCCGATCAGTCGAATGCGGCGGCCAGTAGATAGTTAATCCAGAGTATGGAAGTTCAATCAGCCCAAGGAAATAGAGTGAATCGTCAGGCGATTTCCTGTTTCTGCTTAGCCTGTGCCCTTGATGACGATGTCGAAGGTGAAACTCGTTACCCCCGTGATATTCGCGTAAACCATCAACAACAGCTTAAGCTGAATGGACTGACCAGCACTCAGCACCTGCCCAGCGTAGTTCCAGGTGAGCCCCATATAATTCTTGGCATTGGCTGGACTCCAGTTGGTTGTGTTAAGGGAAAGCGTCAGAGTATAGTTTCCAGTATTCTTGACGTAGATCGTCTTGTTTTGAGACGTCCCAGGTTCTAGAACACCCCACGGTATGGAAGTCAAAGGCGTTGTGCAGCCAGTATCGTTGTAGACTCCCACGTTGATGGCTTTGATGGTGCCGCCCGATGGGATCGAGGTGATCGAGTTCAACACACCTAGGAGCATAGGCAGCGCCGCGCCCACAAGGAGGAGAAGAAGGACCGGAACCATAAACCTCCGACCAGCTCGTTTAGGATCTCCGAGATTGTTCCTGGCGACGAGGAATCCACCCTTTATCTCGGTATTTTTCCTCACAGAATCCCCTTACGAGCATAAGGCGGAGAATTAATAAAGAAATTATGGAGAGAAAGAATCTATCCCAGATACCCACCAACAATAGATATACCAGACATCTAACTCTCTTACAGAAGACAGAAATCCACCGCACACTAGATCTAACAGTGCTTCAGGTTGTGCCCCTGATGAACCAGAAAACATGTCTAAGCCTCGCACTGGCTATCGCGTTACTCCTCAGCTCAACCCCAGTTTACGCCCCATACACTCCCACAGTCGGATCATACATCATCCAGCTGGAGGCGTTTCGCTGGAACAGCTTTCCCCTGAAGGTGCTCGTAGACATGAACCAGTGGAGCATCCCCGACTACGCCGCCGCTGTGCACGAGTCTCTTCAGGGCTGGATCTTAAGCATCTGGTCCTACAACCAAACAGGCTACAAGACGCTGAGATCCATAAGCTACGCCTTCTACCTGAGCAATGTCAACTCAACCACCGACTACGATGTCCTCGTAACCTTCACGTCCAACGAGATCAGCCCAAACGTCGTCGGCTTGACAACATCCAGATGGAATCCCGCCACCCATGAACCAATCCCACCCATAACCATCAACATAACAACCTATTCCAAAACGGCGAACCACCTCTTCGTCAGGAACATAGCCATGCACGAGTTCGGCCACGCCCTCGGACTGGGGCACGCCTCCTCCCAGACCACCACAGACGGACCAGAGCTGATGTACCCCCAGTCAACCGTCAACAAAGTCGTCTACCCCTCAACCCTCGACCTATACGGACTCACCGTGCTGTACCAGGGCAGCTTCGGCCAGCCAGTCCAGCTACCCGCCTCCATACCCTACCAAATCGTCTGGCCAACAGGCGTACAGCCCGTCCAGGAGCCCGACTACACCCGCCTCTTTATCCTGGCTGCGCTCTTCTCACTCCTCTTCCTAGGCCTAGCCTCGTCAATAGCCTTTACACGAAGGAGAACCGAAAAAGAGGAAATCTCAGTCTACGGAATACCCGAGGAAGCGGGCGGCGATGAGGGCATACATCTTTGAGATGGGCGGCAGCCACTCCAACGGCACGTACTCGTTGGGCTGATGGGCGTCGCCCCGCTTGGGGCCGAGGTGAAGGCAGGGTATGCCTGCTTCTCCTGCGAAGACGTTGGCATCGGTTACGCCTGCGACGTAGGCATAGAGCGGCTCAACCCCCATCACCTCCTTATAGGCTTGATGGAAAATCCTCAGCACAGGCTCCTCGGGACTCATCTCGAAGGGCTCGTACCGCGGCGGCTTCGTCCCGACCTCAACCTCCGCCATCAGGCCCAGCGAGTGAACCAGTTCCTTCATGTCTTCGATAGCTCCTTCAACCGTCTCGCCGGGCACAAGCAGCCTGTTCACCTCGAAGCGGCATTGGTCCGGCACCACCACGGAGTAGGTCTTGTAGCCCCCCTCGATCTTGAGCGTGCAGTAGTTGCCGCTACCGAATTTTGGGTGGCTTCGCAGCCTAAGCCTATCCAGCGCCATCAGGACTCGCGCGGCCTCTTCCACGGCGTTGACCCCGAGGCTCGGTCTGAAGCCGTGGGCTGCCCGCCCCTTCACGGTGATGTCGTACAGGATCTTGCCCGTGATGCCCAGGGGAATGGGCTTGCTGCTGTCGCCCGGGTAGGGCTCGCAGAGCAGGATGGCGTCGCATCTGGCGTACTCCGTCCCAAGCATCGCCTTCGCCCCCTTCGAATAAGCCTCCTCGTCAACGACCCCGGAGAAGAGCAACGTGCCTTTGAAGTCGAGGCTGGAATCCGAGAAGGCCTTCAAAGCGTTCAGGGCGCAGGCGAGGCCCGCCTTCATGTCGCAGGCGCCGAGGCCGTAGAGTCGGCCCTCCCGCTCCACGGGCGTGAAGGGGTCTGTCACCCAGCCGTCGCTGATGGGAACCGTGTCGGTGTGACCGTTGAACATGAAGCGTCTGCTGGGACCGCTGCCCTCGAGGCGGGCGTAGACATTGGGCCTGTTTGCCTCGACCAAGTTCGTTTCGCACTTCAGCCCCAGAGCCTCCAGCTCCTGGTGCAGGTATTCCGCCAGCTCAGCCTCTTCGCCCACCACCGACCTGATGCGGACCATCTCCTCAAGCCTCCGCCGGGCGTAGGAGCCGTCGAGCTTGGAGGCCAGTTCTTCGTACATAACACTCGATAAGTTGGCGGGATTGTATAAAGCGTTTATGTTTCAATCTAAATAATCCAGATGCGCAAGCGTGCGATTAAGCGAGCAACCGCAAACGGGTTAGGAAATCTTAAATTCGGTAAGAACAAATTTTTCGGAGGGAAAATGATTAACGCCGTGATTTTTGCTGTCCCCTTTGTCATCTTTGTCCTATTGTCCCTTGTAGGCGTCTGGATCCAACCTGGAGGAATGATTCTCAGCTGGTTGTACGATCCATCGTCTCAACCTTGGAGTGGCTATGCCGTAGCGGTCTTAAATGGAGCACTCTACGGATCCGTTTTCCTGTTGGCTTACAGAGCGAGAAAATTCGTATTAAAGAGAGAAACAGTCGTCAAGGCTCCTGTTCCATTAGGCACCCTTGAAAAGGCTGAGGAGCCAGTAGTCGAACCAGCTGCAAGGTCAAAAGCTCCATCCTCCCTGGATCAGGGAATAGAGCAGATAAAGGGGCTGGAACCTTCGCATGTTGAGAAACTCAAAATCGCTAACATCACGACT
>Ga0315296_10004144_pt1 | contig 11905 bp, 14 predicted proteins | sample YL17G14_18_MG_FD_203921 | JGI IMG/M metagenome (GOLD analysis project Ga0315296, IMG submission 203921) | Sediment microbial communities from Yellowstone Lake, YNP, Wyoming, USA - YL17G14_18 | ecosystem: Environmental > Aquatic > Freshwater > Lake > Sediment | place: USA: Wyoming | collected...
CTCTTTTAGTTCACCTATGACGGTTGCTGGCGTAAGGGGATGACGGGCTGAAGAAAGTTTTTCGGCTATCATGTCTGCGTAGGGACTGTTTAGAGCGTACTCAACCCATGCATAAGCATCGAACACAACGGCGTCTCTGGTTTCTTCACGGTTTTTTGTTGGCGTGTGTGAAGGCTTCGTCAATGTTTTCATCTCTGTCTGCGGATTCTCTTTCAAAAACTATTCCTGTTCCTTTGAGTATGCCCCGTATTTCCCTCACTGGGGTTTCAATTCTGGGAATAATAACGGTGTCTCCTTCTCGCATCTTCATCATCTCCAACATTTCCTTTGGTATGATTATTCCTAGACTTGTACCTATTCTTCGTATCTTTGCTTTTAAAGCCATTTTAATCAAATAATAATTATAATTAATTATAATATAAACTTTCCTGTCAAAAGAATAAGAAATCTCTCTCAAAGGAGACCATGAGGCGTTTGGCCTAGGCTTGAAGGGTGGGAGTTTAGCTTGGATCTTTTGATAACAAAGCGCTACGCATCAGGGAGTTGTGGTTGATAATATGGGCGAGTTTTCTAGGGTTTTGGTGACTGGCGGGTCTGGTTTTATTGGTTCTCATTTGGTTGACGCTTTGATGAGTAGGGCTTCTTTGTGTGGCTGGGCAGAGTGGTTTGAAGGGTGGAAAGTTTAAATCTCTTGATGGACACGTGTTTTGGTAGGTGACTTTGGTGAATGTGAAAGTTAAGGTTTCGAGGAAGGGTGTTCTCATTCCCGAAGAGCTTTTCAGGGAGATGATGGGCGCTTATGTTAAGATGGAGCAGGTTCTGGCCACTTTGGAGACGCTTGCGGACAAAGAGGCGTTGAAGGCTATTGAGGAGAGCAGACAAGAGGTGGCTAGAGGCGAGTACGTGGAATGCTCTGTAGATGATTTGGAAAGAGTTTTGAAGTGAGATGCCCTATAAAGCTAGGTTTTCAAGGGTTTTCATCAAAAAAGAGGAAAAGTTGGCGAACGACGTTAAATCAAGAGTGGTTGAAGCGTTAAGAGAGGTGCTTGTGAATCCTCATGTGGGGGTTCCGTTGGTTGGCCCTCTTAGAGGCTTGTGGAGAGTAAGAGTTGGAAAATACAGGCGCTTTATGAGGTTGATGAGAAACAGAAAATGGTTGTTTTCCATGACGTTGATTTGAGAAAAAGAGTCTATTAGAAGAGGAAATGTGTGTTAAGGTGTATAGGCAGATGGGCAAACCGTTTGTTGTTGCTACTTGAGCACTCAGTCATTTAACATGTGGCGCCAGTGAAGTTGGTCAAACCATGATGGTTCTAGCTTGCAGTCTTATGGGTTTCTCTGTTGGCAAAGAGTTGTTTGTCGTTTATGGGGTGAGAGGGTGAAATCTAGGAGAGTTGTGGTGGCTGGCGGGGCTGGTTTTATTGGTTCTCATTTGGTTGACGCTTTGATGGTTAAGGGTTTTAGTGTTAAGGTTGTTGATGATTTGAGCAGTGGTAGCTTGAAAAATGTTGAAGGTTGGATTGGTGATTCTAGGTTTGAGTTTGTTCAGGGGGATTTGAAGGATTTGGATGTGGCTTGTCGGAGTGTTGGGGAGGCTGAGGTTGCGGTTCGCCAGGCTTTCAACGCTACTTTGGATGCTGAGAGGGCTGAGGCGAACGTTTCTGGTTTGATTTTGAGGTTGGACGAGGCTGGCGGAATTCTGACGGAAGCTGAAATCGCGCTTAAAGATGGGAATTCAAGCGAAGCTGCCAGCAAGGCTGTCCAGTGTATCGGAATTGCTGAAAGTGTTAAGAGCGACGCTTATGTTTCGAAGGCGTCGGCTTTGGACGAGGCACAGACGGTCTTTTGGACGTCTCTCACTTTTTCTGTGGTGGGCATTGTCGTGTTCGTTGTTGTTTTGATGCTTGTTTGGCGCTGGTTCAAGCGCGGATACGTTGGAAAGATGTTGGGTATGAAGCCTGAGGTGACAACTGGTGAAGCTTGAAGACTGCAAGGTTGTTTTTGCTGCTGTAGGGTTGATTGGCGTTTTGATTCTTGCTTCGCCAACGCTGGGCTTGGTGTTGCATTTGCCGGGCGGTGAGAAGTTTTCGGAGCTTTGGGTTTTGGGTCCGGGGCATATGGCGGAAGACTATCCGTTCAACGTTACTGCTGGCGTGAGTTATTTGGTTTATGTTGGGGTTGGCAATCATATGGGTTCTTCAACGTATTATGTTGTGTATGTGAAGTTTAGGAACGAGACTGAGCCTTTGCCTAACTCGACAACTGGGGCGCCGAGTGTTCTTGAGCCTTTGTATGAGTATCGTGTGTTCCTTGAGGACAATAGCAGCAGCGAGGTTCCTTTGATTTTTTCGTTTTCCAACGTGTCTTTTTCTGGCAACCAATCCACTGTTGGGAGTCTTACGGTAAATGGGGTTCCGTTTATTGTTGACAAGTCTGTTTCGTGGGATGCGGTAAACAGCGGTTACTATTATCAGCTTTTCATGGAACTTTGGATTTACGATCCGGCGTCAAACGGGTTCAGTTTTCATAATCGTTTCGTCAGCCGTTGGCTTAACATGACAGCTTCTGTTTGACGTGTGGTTTATTGTTCTAGACGTTTATTCTAGCATGGTTTAAATTCGGCGAAATCAATAACAGGTCTAACTGAAAGGAGAAGGCTTCGTGGATTACTCCCGCGTCTTGGTGTTAGTTGCTGCTCTGAACGAAGAGGAAGGTATAGGGCAGACCTTGATTGAGTTGAAGAAGACGTTAGATAAGCCTGCCCTTCTGGTTGTAGATGGCAACAGCACAGATAGGACAGTGGAGATTGCGAGGGTAATGGGAGCCGAAGTTTTAGTTCAGAGGGGAAGGGGTAAAGGAGCTGCCATTGGGCAAGCAATTATGCACGTGAATGGTGGCGTTAAGTATGTGGTTTTCATCGATGCTGACTTCACTTACCCTTCAGGATATTTGCCTGAGATGATCAGGATTCTGGAAGAGAATCCAAGTGTGGGTATGGTGTGTGGGAACCGTTTTAAAGATGAACTGGATCTGGGAAAGCTACATGACATACTCTATTTTGGGAATAGGCTGCTTGCTTTCGCGCATAACTTCTTGAATGGAGTAGAACTCGATGATCCATTGACAGGTTTGAGGGTCGTGCGTTGGGAGATATTGAGAGATTGGAAGCCTAAGTCTAAAGGTTTTGACATTGAGGTTGAGCTCAATCATCAGGTCGAAAGGAAAGACTTCACCATTATGGAAATGCCCATAGAGTATCGGCCTAGACTTGGAGAGAAAAAGCTTAGGCTTAGACATGGTTTGACTATTCTAAAGAGAATTGTGGCCGAATCTCTAAGTTGATTTTCCGTCCGAATAGAGCGTTCAGAATGTTTTAGAGTCGGGCAGCTTATCTGTAGGATTGAAGACCTTAACCGAAGGTCATTGCTGGAACTCGTGTAATTAGCGGCGCGCGCTATAAACCAAGAACTGTGGGAGAGAATTAAAGGTGAGAGCGATCTTAGCGGTAGGAGCTCATCCTGACGATATCGAGTTGGGATGCGCGGGAACACTGATTTTGCATAAGATGAAAGGGGACAGAGTGTATCTCCTCATCTTAACTAAGGGGGAAGCTTCCGGGGATGCTGAGGTAAGAGAGAATGAATGCAGAAGAGCAGCTGAAATATTGAACGTGGATCGTCTGTTCTTTGGTGACTTGAAAGATACGCGGGTCGGTGATGGAAGAGAGACTATCGATGTGATTGAGAAGGTGGTTGATGAGGTGAAACCTGACATTATATATGCGCCTGCTTGCAAGGACACGCATCAAGATCACAGGAACACAGGGCACGCAGCCATGTCGGCTGGCAGACGGTGCAAGATGATGCTCCTCTATGAAGGCGCGAGCACGCAGAGAGATTTCTGCCCTCAGGTTTTTGTGGATATAAAGCAGTCATTCGAAACAAAACTGAAGGCTACTCGGGTTTTTGGCTCTCAGCTGAATAGTCACAACGGAGGATACGCCAAGGCGGTGAAAGCTATTGAGGGATTGGCTAAGTACCGAGGCTACCAAGCTGGAGTGGAAGTAGCAGAAGCTTTCGAAGTTGGGAAGTTTATTTTCGAGGCCTGAGGAGAGTTCGTAGCTATAACGTCATACTTTTCTGTCAATGATGTAAAAGAACTCATGCAATCTTGTGTTGTCTTCTACAGGGAAAATGAACATGAAATGAGTTCACAATGGGTTCTTGAAAGACGAGCCTCGCTTTCTGTTCTCGCAGAAGCCTTCCATAAAGATTGTGGCACACTAACGGCCTCCGTGAAGAGGAGGATTGAAGACCTTAGAAATGGAACCGGGCTTGTTCTGATGACCGCCCATCAGCCAAATCTATTCGCTTACGCTGGAGTCCTCCGTAAAGCAACATTGAACTTTGTCTTGGCGAGAAAGCTTGAGGAAATGCTGAAAGTTCCTGTTGTTAACTTCTTCGGGATTGCAGATCAGGATTTTACGGATGAGCGATGGGTAAAATCGGCAATTCTTCCTGATGTGGAGAGGAGAGACGGTGTACTTGAAATTCGACACGAACTTCCAAACAGAATGGTTCTTAACAGCGTGGCGAAACCCTCTCGTCAGGCCTTGGCTAGCTGGCGGAAGGAGATTCAGAATTGGCTAAGTCGCAAACTCAACTCGTTAGGCCATTTTTTCAAATCTTTTCGACTCGATGTTCATGTCGATGATAACGCTCTGAGACAGAATTTTGAGGATTTTTGGGGAATTGTTGAAGAGGCCTACGCAAGGGCAAGGTCCTTTTCTGATTTCAATGGATTCGTCATGTCCCGAGTTGTCAACCAAGCTTGGGGATATGACACCCTTTTTTGCAGGTTCTCTGAATGTGAGCAGATATTCGAGCGTGAACTATGCTCTCTTCTTTCTAGGTTCGAGGAATATTCTCGTTGCGTCAAGGAAGCGATAGCGCTAAGGACAGGCCTCCAACGAGGAGTCTATGAGGATGAATACGATACTGTTCCTTTCTGGTATCATTGTGACTGTGGAAGCAAAGCGAGACTTTTAGCCGAACGACGAAGTCAATCCCTTTTTGGCCATGGCAAATGCTTGCATTGCGGAAAAGAGCATGAAATCGATCTAGGTCCAAAACAAGACCCGAAGATTTCTAAGATCTTGCCAAGGATATCGGCAAGGAGCCTTCCCATGCCTTTGATTTTTTTTGAAGGACTCAAGGTATGCTGTTACGTTGGTGGAATTGGCGGAAGGGAATATCTACGCCAAGCAAAGTATGTGGCAGAGCATATGGGCATGACTTTTCCACCGGTTGTGATATGGCGTCCGAAAGATGTCTACTGTGGTGTTGGTCAATTAGAGGCGTTGTTGACCTTTGGAAACCTTTCCGGGACTTTCGATTTTTCTCATTATCAGGATGTGAAACGTGGATTGGAAGACAAGATTGCCCAGGTTAAGAAAAGTGTTGAGGAACTTGAGTTGTACAAGAAGGACTTGGCAAACAGTGTGGAATCGAAGAGCGAAGAGATAATTCAAAAAGTAAAAGCTGCGTCAATCAAGCAGAATGAAATAAGAAGAGAGGCCAAATTCTCGCTGCTCGCAAGAAATCTGAAGCTTCTTGAAAACGCGGTTGCAGTAACAGACTTGCATCCCTGTATAGTTGACTATGCCGTAAATATTGGGCTGAAGGAAACAAGCAATCAATGGGTGGCGTTTCTAAACACCAACGGAAATCTATCTGAGAATCTTACGCTCAAAACGGATCTTGCATCCTTTCAGAATCTTGTACCCGATCTTAAGAACTCTTGAAGAAGTAGTCGATAATAGCGCGTGCGAATTGCCAATGGTTGCCGAGTTCGTAAACGATTTGATGGTGTGAAGCTTGAGCGAAAAAGATGTCAGAGTTGCAGTTATCGGTCTAGGTAAGATGGGTCTTCTTCACGCTAGCATCTTAAGCACATTGCCCCATGTTCACCTTGTAGCTTTGTGCGATAAGAGCCATATGCTTCTTGGGTTTTTCAGGAAGATGTTTAAGGCTAACCTGTTGGATGACATTGGAAAACTTTCGAGTTTGAACCTAGATGCGGTTTATGTGACAACGCCTATACCTACCCATTTCTCGATCGTTAAGGCCTTGTACCTGAACAGAATAGCAGGTTCGGTTTTTGTTGAGAAAACGCTTGCAGCAAGCTACGATAAAGCGAACGAGTTGTGTCAGTTAGCTCAAAGTTTTGGAGGTGTTAATATGGTTGGTTATCAAAGAAGGCTAAATGTCAGCTTTAGGAAGGCTAAAGATCTGCTGACTCAAGGGACTATAGGACAAGTAGCTTCTTTTAATGCATATGCTTACTCATCAGATTTGTTAGGGAGTAAGAAAAACTCCAAAACATCCGCGTTTAGAGGAGGTGTTCTTAAGGATTTAGGCGCCCATGTCGTGGACTTAGCACTATGGTTCTTTGGCGACTTGACGGTCGACTCAGCTAGGCTGAAATCAGCAACTGAGCGAGATTCTGATGATTCTGTATACTTCAGAGTTAATGGATCGAATGGCCTAGAAGGAGAGTTTAACGCATCGTGGTGTATGGAAAACTATCGCCTACCTGAGTTTGGACTACTGATTAAGGGTTCTAAAGGAATCATTAGGGTAAATGAGGATAAGGTGGAGTTAAAACTGGATGATAGAAAACTATCCACGTGGTATAGGCACGACCTTAACGATAACGTGGATTTTCTGCTGGGAGCACCAGAATATTTTCGTGAGGACAAGTGCTTCGTTAAGTCGGTATTAGATGGTTGTAATGCGGAACCTAGTTTCTATACTGCTTCAAAAGTTGACTACATTATTGGCCAAGTAAAATATGGAGCCAGCAAAAATGAGTAACGAAAGAAAAAGGATGTTGCTAGTTGGCGATAACCCGTTCCATGGTATAAGCCACCTCTCACAAGAGAGGGCTAGAGTTAGAGGTGATGCAATAACCCATGCAGAATATGCTGCTAAGTTAGTTATGACTTCCCTTGAGAACGGAGCAAATGGCTTCATGTTCTCGGTTAGTGACACAACTCTTTCAATGTTAAGAATAGTTCGTGAAACGGGAGGAAGTAAGCACCTAAGACTTTATGCTATCGTACCGTACGCTTATGAATACGTTAGACAAGCTACTCAGATCGGGGTACCTGGATTAGCTAAAAAGTTTGCGAAACAAATAGCAGTCTCGGGAAACGTAAGAGCAATTGCGATGGGTTTGAAAGGAGTTATAAGAACAGATCCTATGGCTCTTTTGAAGACCTATCTGATTTATGAAATCTCTAGGATAAAATCGTCAGTGGGTAAACAAGCAAATCTAGACTCGGTGTTGCTTCACGAGATAATAACTGACATGGCTCTAGCCCTAGACTTAGATTGGCTCTTCAAGTCATATGTAGACTTTATGTTAGAACTTGGGATAAAGCCTGGCTTTGAAACCCGTAATTTCGCATACTTAGTAAATAAATTTAGAGAGTGGAGTGTAGACTTCCGTGAAATAATTATTGCTAGTCCCTTCAATAAGGTGGGGTTTCAAATGAATCCTTCAAGAACAGAATGCGAGAAAGCGTTAGCAAATCTGCCTGAGCCCAATGTAATAGCAATGAGCATATTAGCAGCTGGATACCTTAAGCCTCCTGAAGCAATAAAGTACATGGGAAGTCTACCCAACCTAATAGGCGTTGTTATAGGTGTATCGAAGGAACAGCATGCGCGTGAGACATTCAGACTTCTCAAGAATAAATTTGGCTGATTATCGTCTGGCCTTTCATAGTACGTTCTTGCATTCGATTGCATCTTGCAAAGAGCGGACGGTTATCATGAATTTAAATAATATGTGATCTCATTGTAAAGCTATAAGAAAAGGATCTTTTGTATTGAAGCGCGCACGAACTCTAGAATTGTTGTTGAAGTCGAAGAATCAGCAGGAGAGTAAAATGATGAAGAAGAAAACCAAAGTTCTAGTTACGGGTGGTGCGGGATTCATTGGAAGTCACCTTGTGGCTAAGTTAGTTTCGGAAGGTATGCAAGTTGTGGTCGTGGACAATCTCAGTTCTGGTTCCATCGAGAATTTGGAAGGCTCTTTGGACAGAATTCAATTCGTGAATGGAGACATTAGAGATCAGAACCTGGCAAAAAAAGTCGTGCGTGATGCAAAGGTCATTTTCCACCTCGCAGCAAATGCTTCTGTGCCTGTGTCAGTCAGCAACCCTGAATATGATTTTCAGACAAATGTGATCGGTACATTCAATCTCTTGCATGCGTCGGTCGACCAGAATCTAGAGAGTTTCGTGTTTGCATCGTCAGCCGCTGTCTATGGAAGATCGGATGATGTCCTAAGTGAGGGCACTGCTCCAAACCCCGTCTCTCCTTATGGCACGACCAAGTTGTGTGGCGAGATGCTTGGGTTATCTTACAAGCGGTGCTTCAAGATTCCATTTGTCATCGCGCGAATTTTCAATGTTTATGGAACAAGAATGCCTCGATACGTAATGCATGATTTCTATTGGAACTTGAGAAAAAATCCAAAGGAATTGAAAGTGCTTGGCACCGGCAACCAATTAAGACAATTTTGCCATGTGAGTGACGCTGTAGATGCCCTCATGCTGATTGCGGACAAAGGAAGGGATGTCTACAATGTTGCTGGTACAGAAGTCGTCTCAATCGAAGAACTCGCCAAGATTTTTGTCGAAAAGATTTCGCCAGAAGCTAGAATTACTACAACAGGCACTAGCTGGCTAGGAGATATAGAGAAATTGCTTGCTGACATTTCTAAATTGGAAAGATTGGGATTTAGACCTAAGACAAATCTTGCTCAAGGAATACGCTCTTTGATTAAGTGGTTAGACGAAGGTTCCACGCGCGCAGAGCATAATTTGACTTCTAAGGAGGCGCATGAGTGAGAGTCTGCTTTCTAGCTCCAGAGCTGTATCCCATTTGGGGAGGCGGGGGAACGTATGCTGTAGGGCTACTCAGATGTCTGCCGAAAAAAGTTGAAGCACATGTACTTGCAATGAGAAGAAAAGTGCCAGAAAGCAAAAAAAGTTTCTTGGAAAGCGAGGTCCATGACTTTTTTGGGGATAACGTTCACGTTAACTTCATTGCAAGTGGGTCAGACACATTTTTCTCCCAAGCCAAGTTTCAGTTGCAGTGCTACAGGTGGGTTCTCAAACTGAATGAAAGATTTCATTTTGATGTCGTTCATAGTCAGCATCAACCAATGTCTGATATTCTGCTTAAGCTCTTATCAAAGAAATTTCGCTATGTGACAACTGTGCATGAAACATTTTCAAGGAGAAATAAGGCGATAAGAGATTCAAGAACAGGGTTTTCGGGGTTGGAATTTTCGGAAAAATGGATGCTCGCTTTATCTCCCTTTCTCGAATCAGTTGAAAAATTCTATATGAAGAAATCTCCAAATCTGATTTCACCCTCAAATTGGATGAAGAATGTACTAAATGAGGACTTTAATCTCCCTTTAGCTAGCATTTATGTCGTTAATAACGGCGTCGATCACAACATATTTCATCCAAAAGCTCCAAAATCAGAATTCGTACAAAAAATACGCGACGAAGCAGGCGGCCCGATCGTTCTATTTTCTGGAAGAATGATTTCAACCAAGGGAGTACAAGTTCTGGTCGAAGCGATTCCAAAGATTACACGTGAGATAAAGGATGCATACTTCATTTTCATAGGCGGAGGGAACTCAACGTTTTACAGACAAAGACTAAAAAAGCTTCTGATACCCAGCGAAAGGTTCAATTTTCTGGGCTATGTTCCCAATTCAGATGATATTCCAGGACTCTATACCCTTGCATCGGTTTTTGTCGCTCCTACACTTTACGAGAATTTTCCTATTAGAATTCTGGAAAACATGAGTTGTCAGAATCCAGTAGTTGCCACCAACATAGTCGGCATCCCAGAGATTATTGAGGACCGAGTGAATGGACTATTAATCGATCCATGGGATGTCGATGCTTTGTCTGAGACTGTTATAACACTGCTTAGTGACCGAGGACTAGCAAGGAAAATAGGCCAAAATGCAAGGAAGACTGTGGAAGAAAAGTTTACACTCCAGAAATTCGCCAACGAAACAGCTGAAGTTTATGAGCATATCGCAAAGGATTAGCGACATCATGAGTTAGCCTTAGAACGTTGCATTCTTTGCTTTCGCAAGGAGTCAGTCTTTGTACCTTAAGTTGATATTGTATTGCCTTTGGAACTCGAATTGAAAGCGAGGTCTATCCAAATATGAAAGTCTGTTTCGTATCATTTGAATATCCACCCAGAAATGTGGGGGGAGCAGGGACTTATGCAAGTCTACTTGTGGAAGGATTGAAGAAAAGAGGCGTTGACACTTACACTGTAACAAGGGGAGAAAAGACCGATCGCGACCAGAAAATATACAGACTAACCGTTCGTGATACAACATACTGGCGGCGTCTATTCTTCAATAATCTAGCTTTGAACCTGTTAGATGACCTGAATAGAAAGCACAATTTTGATGTGGTTCATTTTAATGAGCCTCACATAGTTACTAGGAGTCCCAAACTCCCGATGGTGTGCACATTTCACTCGACCCAGCTTCATGAACTCCAAATAAGTCTCCAAGGCAGGAGCTTTAGAAATCCAGAGGGTATCAGAGATTTGCTGGTGAAAAACCCCCTAGGGTATTTGTGGGATATTGTAACTTGTCATTTGTCTGACAAAATCATTGGTCCATGTCCTGATTTGATTAACCTCCTAAAATATTGTTTCGTAAGTAAGGAGAAAGTTCACATTATACCAAACGGAATCGATCCTGGGATGTTTGATAAGACAAGTTGTGACGGCGCGTTTCTGGATCGTTATGCATTGGAAAAAGATAACTTTGTGTTGTACATGGGGAGGCTTTATTCCTTAAAAGGAATACAGTATTTGATCAAAGCTTTTCAAAATTTGAAAAAAAGACATAAGCTACTCAAGTTGGTAATTGCTGGAAAAGGAGAATTTGAACCTTACTTAAGGAAGGTCGCCAAAGACACCAAAGATATACTTTTCATAGGATATGTCGATTCTGTGATGATAAAGAAGTTGTTATATGGAAATTGTCTAGCCGTAGTTGTTCCCTCGATCTACGAAACATTTCCTATGGTGGTGCTTGAAGCTATGGTCTGCAGCAAGCCTGTTATAGCAAGCAATGCGGGTGGTATTCCTCTATTAGTAAAGCACGGAGAAAATGGCTTTCTTGTGAAACCCAGAGATACAGGAGGAATTGAAACTTCTATCAGAAAATTATGTGAAGATCCAGAATTAAGCAGAAAAATGGGGATCCTTGGTAGGAGATTAGTTGAGGAAGAGTTTTCAGTTGACAAGATGGTTGACAGTACGTTGAAAGTATACGAGTCTTTGTTGTAGAGCATCTAGGTACGTTTGCATGTAATTCTCTGGTGATTTGACTTAGTCCTAGCAAGCGGAAAGTTGTTTTATGGAATGATTGAAAAGAAGCGTGTCCAGTCTAAGTGCACGCGCTAGGTGCAAAGAAACTACGATGTTTAGTGACCGAGGGTACGCAATGGGAAGCTGGAGAAAATCAAAGATGAACAGCGTCATTGAGCGTGCAAGAAAAAGAAGAAATGAGAAGCTTGCAACTTCGAAGACATTATGAAATAGAAAGGAAACTAGCAGCAAGACTACGCAGTGCGAGCAGAGAAGAAAGACGCTACTTGTACAGTGCCCTTTATGATGAGTTGTTTCAGCGATTGCCTCACCATCCGCAATTGACACAAAAAAGAGATGCCAAGAGTCGGCTTGTAGCGCGCGCGGGCAGATTAAATAATTCATGATTTATATTGGGAGAGCCCGACCTCGTTATATTGATGGAAATGAAGAGATCAGGTTCTCCCATG
>Ga0315296_10004145_pt1 | contig 11904 bp, 17 predicted proteins | sample YL17G14_18_MG_FD_203921 | JGI IMG/M metagenome (GOLD analysis project Ga0315296, IMG submission 203921) | Sediment microbial communities from Yellowstone Lake, YNP, Wyoming, USA - YL17G14_18 | ecosystem: Environmental > Aquatic > Freshwater > Lake > Sediment | place: USA: Wyoming | collected...
GCGTAACCGAGTCGATTAATTCGAATATTCTCGGGTCTGTCACTGAATAGAGTCGCCTAGTTCCCTCTCTTCCTTGTTTCACCAATCCGCCATCTCTTAGAATTTTTAGATGCCGGGAAACAAGGGACTGCCTGATTCCAAAGTACTGGGCAATATCACCTACGCACTTTTCTTCGTCACGCAAAAACTCCAAAATCTCCAGCCTGCCGGTGACTGAAAGGGCCTTGAAAATTTTGGATCTGAACTTGTTCACATTGCCCATATCAGCATACACGTTTAAAGCTTAGACTATGAGAATATTTAAATATTGTTATTGTATCTTCTAATCACACGATCCGACGTAGAGAAAGCGCGTGAGAACATTGCCCAAGAAAGAGAAAAAGAAGAAAAGCTGGAAGAAAAGGCAACGCGAGCGACAGAGGGCCCAGGAGGCGTACGAGACACAAAGAGCAAGAGAAGCCCAGAAGAGACCGCGAAAATGGCCAAAAGGCAAGATACTCGGCGCATTCTGTCTTATTCTTTTGATTTTCGGAGCCTACGGCGCATGGCAGTACACTCAACCCTCAACAGCACCACCATCAATCAATCCCACAAATCCATTACAGACACCTTACGAATTTGCCATGAACGACGTCGATGGAACCGAGTTCTCGTTGGCAAGTTTCAAAGGAAGAGTCATTGTTATCCACATCATGGGAGTCGGATGCCATGGGCAAATCAACCCGATCAATGACAACCAGCTCACGCAACTGAAGACTGTTTGCAGCAGTTTCTGCGGACATGAGCCTGTGGCTTTTGTCACGGTCGCAGTAGCAACTTGTGCCAGCAGCGACCTTGCACAGATCCGCACTGCATATGGAATCACGTGGCCACTTGGAAACGACTATGACGATGGAACAATGGACATAGCACAGAAATATGCATCACAGGGCGATGGAACGATAGTGCTCATAGACAAGACCTTTCATATCTCAAATTCGTACGCCACGATAACAGCTTCGACACTATCATCAAAGATCAATCAATTGCTGTGAGCATGATTTAAAATGTTCGAGGAACTCCTGAGCCTATTCTTCCTTGGGATCGTAACCTTCCTTTCGCCCTGCTCAATCTCCCTGATGACGGTCTATCTAACATATTCTATAGGTATCAGCAAAAGCGTGCGAAAAGGACTTGCTGTTGGCTGCAGCTTTGCCGCAGCAATGTGCCTAGTTTTCTTCATCCTAGGATACGCAATATCTTCTCTAGTTCCAACAAGCATGATCAACTCAAGAATCTTCTTCGGCATCTCAGGTATTCTCCTCATTCTCTTCGGAATCAACAACGTAGGTTTGCTTGGAAAACTGGGACTGACTACTCGCAGTCTCTTGACCGAGCGAGTAAATGCTGCAAAGCTGACTGCATTGACGCGGTTTTCTGCATACAACTATGTAATGGGGTCATTCTTATTTGGCCTGATTATTTCCATCGCTCTAGGGCCATGCACGCTATCCTTGGTCTTACCGGCTATACTGTTGACGTTATTCACTGCTCCCTCACCTTTTCACGGAGGCTTCTTGCTTTTCATGTTTGGTCTAGGTCATGCTTTGCCAGTCATTTTCTTAAGCACGCTGTTGGCAACTGCGCGCAAAGTGGCAAGCGATAAGATCACCAGCGCAGGCAAATGGCTGACAAAAATTTTTGGATTGGCCTTTCTTGTCATAGGCATAATAGTCATCATATATGCCTTGGGAGGTTGGTGAAAACGACGAAAACTAAAGTGAAAATCGAGGTTTTTGTTCCTTTAGGTTCATGTGTCTGTAACTTTGCACCCTTCATGGAAAAAATCGGACGTGTAACATCAAGGTTCAAAGACGTGGCAGAAGTCCAAATGAAGTCGAACAAATCATCAGAAGCTTCCACGTACGGAGTTCAAGATATGGGAATCGTCATTAACGGGAAGATCAAGCTTTCCGCAAGTTTCGAAGAGAAAGAGCTTGAAGATGTAATATCTCAAGAAGAGGAGAGTCAACAGTAGAGGACGCATTGGCAGATCTATCATTATGGAAACAAGTGAGAATCAAGATTATAAGTTCCCGTTGTTCCAAATCTACTTACACGGTGGGGGTCTGTGTGATTCAGAAGAGGAATATCATTCTGTTTTGCTCTGTTTTGCTCTTTTTCACTTCGTTTTTAAACATAGGCGTTTTCGCTGTTAAAGAATCCGCTGTATGTGTTGCCTATTTCACTAATTCTGGTTGCATTTCATGTGCAGAGGCCGACTTGATAGTCTCTTCTCTTCTGGAAGAATATTCCGGTCGTTTTGCAGTCGTAAAATATGACATTCTCGTATCTGGACACAATGATATCTTGACACACTATTGCACAGTCTACAACTGCTCGGTTGGTGTTCCTCTCGTGATCTTTGGCCTGAACGACTCTTTGAACGAACTAACACTTACTGCCGTTAGGCTAAAGGGCAAGATTGACGAATACTTGGCTGCTGGCGGAAACAGATTTCCTCTCATGAACGGTTCCTCCATAGCCCTTGAAGATTCGGAGGTTAGTAGCTTGCCTGGTTCTCCGGAACTGTTGTCGGGAAGCACAGAACCTCCGCTGGAGCTTCCTACTGTTCTTGCCGTGATTGCTGCGGCGGCAGTGGATTCCATCAATCCTTGCGAGTTTGCCGTGCTCGTGATTCTGTTAAGTGGGATACTCGCCTCTGGAGAAAGAAAGAAGGCTTTGAAGATTGGTTTGGCCTTCGTATTCACTGTCTTTGTGATGTATCTGGTGATGGGATTTGGCATTTTCTCCATTCGCATGGCTTCTGGGTTAGCTTATTATTTCTATAAAGCCATTGGAATTTTCGCCTTAGTCATAGGCGTGCTGAATGTAAAAGACTACTTTTGGGAGGACGTTAAGGGCGTTTGGTCAAGTGTTCCGAACTCTTGGAGACCTAAGATACAAAGGCTATTAGATAATGTGACATCTATTCCTGGTGCGGTGTTTTCGGGAGTTCTCGTCAGCCTTTTTTTGTTGCCATGTACATCGGGTCCGTACATAGTTGTTTTAGGTCTTTTGTCTTACGCGACCACTAGATTTTGGGCGGCTGTGCTGCTTTTGTTGTACAACTTCATCTTTATCTTGCCCATGCTTGGGATTGTTCTGGCTATCTGTTTTGGCTTGACTTCAACAGCAAAGGCCGCTCATTGGAGACATCGAAGATTGGGGCTCTTGCATCTGATAACAGGCATAATAATGATCGGAATGGGAGTCTGGATGCTCTTTCTCTAGAAATAGCAGTCTGTTTATGGAAAGCCTTGCCATCAAAAACCGTTGAAGGCATGTGAGCAATATTCTAGGAGTGGCGCGCGCTAACAGAGTACAAAACGAAAAGATGATGACTTAGTGGCGGAAGCGCAAGACATGTTGATGGATGTTACGCAGATGATCGAAGAGGGCCACTGCAATCCTTTTAGACCTAAGAAACTATAGTTATACTTCTGTCTGAGGATTCAACTATGAAGAACATTCTGCTTGTATGCGCTGAGAACACTGACAAAGACGGGAGGGCTGAAGCTGTGGTCAAATACTGGGGAAAGCGAAAAGGTGTTTGTAAATGAATAAGATGAAAGTCCTTTTCTTGTGTGAACACAATTCAGCTAGATCACAGATGGCTGAAGGTTTGCTTAGACATTTGTACGGTGAGAAGTATGGAGTCTTCAGTGCAGGCTCAAATCCAACGCAAGTCAATCCTTTTGCCATCAAGGTTATGGCTGAGATAGGGATAGACATTTCCAAACAGTCTTCCAAGAACATTGAAGAGTTCAGAAACAAGGAAATTGACCTAGTTGTATCCGTTTGCAGAAGCAGCGCCAAGCTAATGTGCTCATTGTGCTCTTCACCAATAGTCATGGGTAGACCCGAGATAATCAACACGACAATACCTGGAGCAAAACACTATCTCCACCATGGATTCAACGATCCTTCTGAAGTGGATGGGAGTGACGAGGAAAAGACTGCGGCCTTTCGACGCACAAGAGATGACATCAAACAGTGGATAATCGATGATTTTGCCGATCCGAAGACAGTAAGCTCGGACAATGATTTATAGACGCGTGGAATTCTGCGCGCACGCTCATGCGCCACTTCCATGTGTTCTAGTTGCATTGATAACCTGACCACGTTTCATAAGAAGGAAAAAAGGGGGTTTGCGGGAGACGTCGCCAATGATGCTGCTAAAAACCTTTCCTATCGTTGGTTCGGACTTTAGTGTAGTCGTTTACTTGCGTTTTCTGAAGAGCATTATGTCGTTGTAGGTGCATACGTACTCGAATCCGGCTTCTATCAGTTTTGCTGCTTCTTGGACTGTGTTGGTCGTGGCAGAATGGTAATCATCGTTTTCAAAGTTTATCAATTGTGTGTAGTGCGCGCTCTATTTGTACAGCAATAGAAGGGCAGAATTGATTATCACTGATATGCAGCCGGCTTCTTGAAGAACAGCAGCTAAGATGGGAACCAGTAAACCCAGCGACGCCAGAGTCAATCCCAGAGCGTTCCAAGCCATGGAGAAAGCTATGTTCATCTTCATTTTACTAAAGGCTTTTCGGCTCAATCTGATCGTGTACTCGACTTTTGTTAGATCGTCTCCGAGTAATGCTACGTCAGCCGTTTCAATCGCCACATCACTGCCAGCCGCTCCCATCGCAAATCCAACGTCTGCGGCAGCCAATGCTGGAGCATCGTTAACGCCGTCGCCCACCATGGCAACAACACTGCCCTTCTTCATTTTCCCTATGACTTCGACCTTCTGTTCTGGCAAAAGTTCCGCATAGAATTCGTCAACGCCTATTTGTCCAGCAATGGATTTAGCAGCTCTCATGTTGTCCCCCGTTAGCATAACGGTCTTGATTCCTAATCGTCTGAGCTGCTGTACTGCCTCAGATGAATCTTTTCTCAAGGTGTCAGCCACGGCAATGATGCCGATCACTTGCTTGTCCAGTATGACGGGGAGCACTGTTTTTCCCTCGTTTTCGAATGCGCTTATTACCTTGTCCTCTTCCTCGTTGAACGCTATGTCCGTCATGCCTTTTCCGATCAAGATCTGCTGTTTTCCATGGTAGGCTTCGACTCCGCGTCCGGGTACAATCTTGAACTTTGTCGGATCTGGAATGCTTAGCCCTAACTCCGTGGCTTTCGATGTTACAGACTTTGATATGGGGTGTTCAGAGAACTTTTCAGCAATTGCCGCATACTTGACTACCTCGCTTTCAGAATAGTTGTTCAGGGTTCTTATCTCAACCACTTTTGGTTCGCCGATTGTTAATGTTCCGGTTTTGTCGATTGCTACCGATTTGACATCTTTCACTTTTTCAATGTTTGTGCCGCCTTTGATTATTATGCCGTTCATGCTGGCGTTGCCAATAGCTCCCACTACAGCAACTGGGACAGCTACTCCCAATGCGCAGGGACACGCCACCAAAAGGACAGATACAGTTCTTGTAATTGCCGGTTGCAGACCAACCAGAAAGTAAGCAGCTGTGAAAACTACTGCAGCCAAGATCAGTATGAAGGGCAAGAAGTAGGTGGTGAATCTGTCTGCGATATTCTGTATAGGCGCTCTCTTCTCTTCTGCTTCCTCGACCAGATGAATGATGTGAGCGATTGTAGTGTCCTCAGCGATTTTTTCAGTTTTGATTTCTAAGGCTCCGTTTCCGTTCATGGTGCCCGCAAACACTTGATCGCCATTCGTCTTCTCTGCAGGCATTGATTCGCCCGTTATTGCAGCTTGGTTGACGGCGCTGTATCCTGAAATTACGGTTCCATCAACAGGTATCTTGTCGCCAGGCTTTACCAGCACGGTTTCGCCTAACTTAACGTCTTCCACTGCTACTTCAACTTCCGTTCCATCTCGACGTACGAGAGCAGTCTTTGGACTCATATTGACAAGCTTCTCAATTGAGCCTCTAGTTCGGTAGAGGACGTAGTCTTCAAGAGTTGTTCCTGCTAGAATTATGAGCACCACTGTCGCTGCGGGTATGTAGTAGCCAGCTGCTATTGAGGCAGCGATTGCAACGGTCACAAACAATTGGACAGTTATTCTCTTACGGGACAGCAGCCGAAGGGCTGTGACGTAAATTGTATAACCACAAGCAACGGCGATAAAAGCAAGAGCAATGCCGGTTACAGACGCATACGCAACGTTGGTTTGTAAGAAGAGCCAGCTTGCTACAGTAGATATTATGCCCAGAACGAGCAGAACTGTTCCTCTAATGTATTCTCTCATGAGACTCCTCCTGTGTTCTCAATTCGGTAGCCGAGCTTTTCCAGACGCTCAGTTATCTTTGGCGTGTTGACTTTCTCTGGGTCATATTCAATCTTCACTTTGCCTCCTATCGTGTCGAAGTTGGCTTTGGAAATGCCAGTTAGCCTCATCAATGCACGCTCCAGAGCCGTCTTTTGAAAACTGTCTCCGCATGAACCGCACGCACAAGGAGCGGCTCCTGCCTTCGCAATCTTAAAAGTCAATTTTCCAGTAGTCATAACTTTCACCTCCCCTCTTCTCCAGTATTTGGAGCAATATCAGGACACACTGCGATCTTGGAAGCGACTCGCAGAGCGATTTCATCGGCAATCTTCAGCAAACGTGCTATCTTAGGATCAGCAAGCCTATAGTATATTTTTCTCCACTCTCTCCTCGAGCTCACCAACCCGCAGTCATCAAGACATGCAAGATGATTCGAAACCTGCGATTGGCTTGCACCTTTGACTGACTGCACCAGTTCACAGACGCATCTCTCGCCTTCTTTCAGCTCTTCGAGGATCTGCAATCTTATCGGATGGGCAAAGGCCATAAAAAACTGGACCTTCGTTGTCGTTGCTTGGTCAGTCATAATATCACCGTATTGTAATATCACATTGATGTGACATTAGCCACTCGCCGCTCTTATAAACCTAACGGAAAACGTGCCATGAAACACATGACCAAGTATTCGCATTTTCCTTCGCGCGCGCACGTGTTCCGAAAACAATAAGACGTACATTTCTATGCTGGATGATCGTGGAGAACAATGTCTAGACCTCAGAAGAATGTGGGTATAGTGATCTGTGATCGTTACCATACTTGCGCCGGCGGCAAATGCTTAAGAGCATTGAAGAACAAGGAAGGAGCTTTCAGTTTGTACGCCGATCAGGAAGTAAAGCTCGTAGGATACACCACTTGTGGAGGATGCCCTGGGGGAAACGTTGAATACTGTATCGAAGAAATGAAGAAAAACGGCGCTGAAATGGTTCACTTTGCCACAGGGATGGTCGTGGGTTATCCACCCTGCCCCTACATTGACCAGTTGCGCGACTTTGTAAAGCAGAAATACGATATAGACGTGGTTATCGGAACACATCCAATTCCACAGAAATATTACCTGACACACGAAGCCCTGGGAACTTGGAAATCGCCTGAATGGAAAGAACGAATCAAGCATGTACTGACAGATGAGCAGACACGATCAAAATACAATTGAACAAAACCCTTTTTCATTCTTGATATCTTGTAACAATCGATTTCACAGCGCGCGCGAAAATCTTAAATCTTGTCTGAGGAATAGTGGGATTTGGTAATTTGGTTTGAGCAAAAACGTGATGAAGTGTTATGACATTGAAGGACAGACTGCAATCGTCACGGGTGCTTCTAGTGGATTAGGCGTGTGTTTTGCTGAAGCTTTGGCTGAGTGCGGAGTAAACCTAGTAATTGCCGCCAGAAGAAACGAAAAGCTAGTCAAAGTAACTGAAGATTTGACTCGGGAATACGGTGTCAAAGTAGTTCCCGTTCAAACGGATGTAGCCCAAGAAGATCAAGTCATAAATATGGTGAAGACCGCTGTTGACAGATTTGGCTCGCTGCAAATCATAGTCAACAACGCCGGAATCGGAGCTTTGAACCCTTCTGTCCACATGCCACTTGAAGAATGGAAGAAGGTGATAGATGTTAACCTGACAGGTGTCTTCCTATGCGCACGAACCGCAGCCCGTGAAATGATCAAGAACAAATACGGAAAAATAGTGAATATCGCTTCGATCTATGGTGCGGTAGGCGACATTTTTCCAACAGCACCGTACTACGCTTCTAAGGGGGCAGTGATAAACTTGACGAGAGCTCTGGCTATAGAATGGGCTGCGTACAAGATAAACGTCAACGCGATTGCGCCTGGGTTTTTCCCGAGCGAAATGACTGCGCCGGTCTTCCAAGACGAGAAGGCCATGCAGCACATTCTATCCAGAACACCGCTGGGTAGAACAGGTGAACCCCTAGACCTGAAAGCGGCACTCACTTACCTGTCGTCTCCAGCCTCAAACTATGTGACGGGTCAAACAATTTTCGTGGACGGCGGATGGACGGCACTTTAAAACACCGCGCGCGCTAATTGTTTTCTCTCGACGCAAAAACTGTAACAGTAGAATCTTTGAGCGACTTTTCAGAATGTTGAGAAGAATGGCAAACGTAACAAATCGCTTTGCGCGCTAAGATCGAAAAGAAGATGGAATTACTCGCATCTCACTCCCTCATGATTGTCGAGGTTGTATGCTGGAAATTCCTTCAGATCATTGTGTAAGAGCTTTGTTAAACTGCAGGATCTATTCTTTGAGAATCACGGGTACTCTTTTTTCAAAGACGCTCTGTTTCCTATTCGGTGTCCAGGCATCTTGCAGTATGTCTTGGAACACTTGTTCTTTGAGTTTTTCCTCGTCGCGGCCCATGTCAAAATAGGCATTATCGCCTCTCTCAGCCTCTTCCCGTCGCTCGTTAATGCGTACTCTACACGTGGAGGTATCTCGGCAAAGGATTCTCTATTGATTAATCCTTCTTCCTGAAGTTGCTTCAACGTGTCTGCAAGAGTCTTCGGACTGATGCCGCGCAGTTCTTGCATGAGCTTGCTGAACCGTGCCCGACCATGATTGCCTATGACGTTGACGATCAAAAGCGTCCATTTCTTGCTTATGACGTCTATTACTCCTTCAAGAGGACAGAGACAGACGGGATCCTTTCGGCTATGCATATACAATCACTTCAGTTGTTAATAGCAACTATCTTGCTATAAACTTGATAGTTTAAATGCTTTACTTCTAATAGTATCAGGAAGAACCGAGGTGAAACAAGATATGGGTGAAGAATGTGGTTGCGGTGGGCATCACCGGAGGCATGAGGACTACTGTGGATGTGGCATGCACGGGCATGGGAACGAGTACAGGAGACGCTTCTTTTCGAAAGCTGAGAAAATTGAGAAGCTGAAGGGCTATGCTGATGAGTTGAAGAAAGAACTTAAGGCCGTTGAAGAAAAAATCAAGGAAATGCAAGGCTAGAAATCTGCAGAGATGAAAATTAGATTATGCCAGAAAACGCCATTGAAGTTTCTGATCTGACAAAATACTACGGTGACCTTTGTGCAGTAGACCACATAAACTTCGAGGTGAAGAAGGGAGAGATCTTCGGCTTCCTTGGCCCCAATGGAGCGGGCAAGACGACCACAATACGGATGCTGACCGGAATCTCCATACCTACTAAAGGAAAAGCCACCATCATGGGCTACGACATTCAACGTCACCCAATAGAAGCCAAGGAGCAGATGGGAATCGTTCCCGATGTCAGCAATGTCTATAATGAACTCTCCGCGTGGGACAACCTCATCTTCACTGGAAAGCTCTACGACATGCCCAAGACGAGCCGCGAGAGCCGCGCTGAGGAACTCCTGAGATTGTTTGGACTCTATGAGCGGCGCAGGGAAAAGGTGCAGGGTTTTTCTAGAGGCATGAAGAGGCGAATCTGCATTGCTATGGCTCTTATGAACCGGTCGGGCATCCTCTTCCTCGACGAGCCAACTTCAGGGTTGGACGTTCAGAGTGTCTTAATAATCCGAGATCTCATTCGGAACCTGAACCAGCAAGGTCTAACGATCTTCCTCACAACTCACAACATCGATGAGGCAAGTCAGATGTGCGATCGAGTAGCGATAATCAACCACGGCAAAATCGTAGCTATCGATACTCCCGAGAAACTTAAGAGGATGCTGGAGAGCCTCCAATCCATAGAAGTCGCCTTCGAAACCGTACCTCCAAATGCTTTGAAAGATCTGGAAAAACTACCTGAAGTCAGCGAGTTAGTGAAGGAAGGCGACAAGTTCAGATTCTTCACTCGCGATCCGCCCACGGTCTTGGATTCGCTGTGGAAATACTCCCAAGATAACAACCTCAGACTCATCACCGTAAATACTGTTGGCCCGAGTTTGGAAGATGTGTTCGTGAAGCTGACGGGCATCAGACCTGCGACAGCAGAAGAGAAGTCTGGAAAATCAGGTCGAAGCGAAGAACAAGAGATGGTTCACAGGAGAAGGAAGCAATGATGAACACGCATTCAAGCCATTATGGCAGAGAGATGCGAGTAGCTTGGGCAATCGCTGTGAAGGACATGCGTACCTACTACACGAAGCCGCCATCTCTTATGTTTGGGATACTCTTTCCGTTCAGTCTTTTCCTCTCGTTCAGCATAGGGACGAAAGCGCCGTTGGCTACCCAGATCCCGATCCTAATCTCTCAGACGCTATTCTTTGCGTCTTCTTCCATAGGCCCGGTGGTAATACCGACGGAACGCGCTAATCAAACCTTTGACAGGTTCTTGACCTCCCCCGTCTCTCTTCTCTCCATACTTATCGGCAAAACTCTAGCAGGAATCATTTACGGTGCCGGAATTTCAGTAATTCCTGTACTAGTTGGCATAGCCTTCTTCGGTTCTCAGATAACCAGCGTGGGAATTCTGCTTGCCTGCTTTGTGCTGTCCTCTCTCGCCTTCTCGGCGCTAGGAATCATGTTTGCCTCGATTCCAGGTCAGACTCCAGGACAGGTAATGATGCCCCTAAACTTCGTTCGAATACCCCTGCTCTTCATCAGCGGTGTCTACACACCCATTCGAGAACTGCCAGCGTTGATGCAGGTGGTGTCTATGCTTTCACCTTTGACTCACACCGTTGAACTCGCAAGGTACGCCACGGGCGGAGAGACCTTCTTCGGACCAGTCCTTAACATAGCAATCTTGACCGCGTATGCTGCAACTTTCCTCTTTATGGGCATTCGTTTCCATATCATGAACCAGCGCAAGGAGTAAGGTGGAAAATGGTGAGAACTTATAGGAGGGATTCCGAAATTGAATAAATGGGATTTGACCAAACTAGCAGAATTTTCAAAGACTAACAGAATCAAGAAAGACATTCACAAGACAGAGTGGTTCAACATTGTTCTTGTTTGCCTCGAAACAGGCCAGGCAATTCCTTCTCGACCTGAACCCTATGACGTGTGCTTCTATGTCATCGACGGGAAAGGCACGTTTATAGTGGGCGATGAGCAGATCGCCATGGGTCAGGGCAGCATGATCTTTGCCCCAGCAAATGTGGCGCGAGGCATAAAAAGCACGCAAAGACTAACCATACTAGGCATACAGCAACCACATTAGGAAGAAGCGCGCTAGGTTTGACATTCGCGCGAATGGTTCTTTCAGTGCCTGAAGCGAGATTTTCGAAGTCAATGACTTGTGCAATAACTGAGCTAGACTACCGACTCCTGTGTGGGATCATAGAAAAAGGAGGATTTGTGGCTGAGGTTCAAAGTATGAAGAGAATTCTGTTTGTTTGTATTGAGAATTCAGGTAGAAGTCAGATGGCAGAGGCCTTTGCTAAAGCCTACGGTACAGGTAAAATCGAGGCCGCAAGTGCTGGCTTGGACTTACATTTTCTCTGGGGCTAAGACTCCTATCTGGTTCAACGCGTTTCGAAGGACGATTCTGACGGATTCGGTTAATGCGAGTCTTGCTTCACTGAGTCCTTTGGGTTCGGCTCCGATGACGCGGAACGCGTTGTAGAAGGTGTTGAATTTGTCGGCCAG
>Ga0315296_10004146_pt1 | contig 11904 bp, 12 predicted proteins | sample YL17G14_18_MG_FD_203921 | JGI IMG/M metagenome (GOLD analysis project Ga0315296, IMG submission 203921) | Sediment microbial communities from Yellowstone Lake, YNP, Wyoming, USA - YL17G14_18 | ecosystem: Environmental > Aquatic > Freshwater > Lake > Sediment | place: USA: Wyoming | collected...
TTTCGGTATGCGCACGTTTTTTCGCGCAACAGCTTCCCGCTTAGTCCTCGGCATCTCTCCACCAACGCATACGCATTACATGAAAGATTAAGGCAACCAACACACACATATATATTTTATTCCCTTCGGAAGGAAGGAAGTTTACGCCAAAGAAGTAATGAAAGCCAACCTTGAAAGGCTTGCACGTTTAATTAAAGTCTGTGGCTTTCTTCTGCAAACGAAAGTTTATCTTTTCTGGATGGAACTTTTCTTGGCACCTTAAATCAGCTTCGAATCTTGGGCTAATGGCGTTTCAGCAGGTTCTGATTCATATTTGGGAGCTTCTATAGAGTGATTCAGTCGGGAGCCGAGGATTACAAAGATAGTTCGTAAACTTATCTGTGGAGGATTTTTCTATTGAAAAGGTTTTCGAAAAACATTTAGTTACAAGGAGATGATAGAGTAACTTGGTGACAGAGAAGGAGAAAAGGAAAATGCCTAAACGAACGAAGATAAGTCCTTTTACGATAATCGTCTATTTCTTGGTTCTTCTTTTGTTCCTAAAATTGTTGAAAATCCTGCCTGGTTCTCCAGAATATGAAATGGTCAATGTGACATTAACGATTGTCGGAGTTGCTTTAACGGTCATCGTAAGTTTCCAAGAGTGGTTACGTTCGAAATTTGGAAAATTGGAAGATTCTATTGAGGAGTTAACGCAGATGTTCCATGAATTTGACCGAAGATTTGCAGTATTAGAAACTCGTATGGAGTCACTGCAACTAGTAGAACGAGTGGCAAAGTTAGAAGGGATAATCAAAGAAAGGAAGAAATAGATCTATTGCCCCTTGTAAGCTCTCTTTAGAAGCGATAACCCTTTGTTATTTCCTAGTTCTAGCTCCATATTTGCTTTTTGTGCTGGTGTTTGACCGTTTAATGCTTGGTGTGGTCTGATTAAGTTGTAGTAGTTGCGGTAACCTTCGATGATAACGGATGTTTGCTCTTTCAAGTTCCGTGTCACCTTCTCTCTTTCCCTGCGCGCGCGGCAGTATGGTTCTGCTTAAAGTTTTAAATGAAGAATGCTCTATACTGTGTTTTGGTAAGTTTAATGACATTAGTGGATGAGGCAATCTCAGCTCAAAACCTTTTGCATCTTTTGGAATACTTGGATAGAATACTTGAAATTTATGGAGCTACAAGGAAAAATGAACGAATAGCTACTATAGCGTTGTTTCACTCATTGTTTCCTTTAGGCTCATTTTGCGATGCTAGCCATACAAAATTTCTACTTAAGGAGATGATCGCTATGCGTAATGTTAATATTGAGACTGAAATTTATAACAAGATTTTCAAGGGGCCGCCTCTAGGACGGAAAAAAACTGAACTCGACTTATTCTTTCTAAATGTACCAACGGTTTTAGGACACCCTTCTGAGGGAAAAATCAATTTCTACGTGGAAATCGAAATGGGAGAGGATGTTTCATCTGAAATGCAGCATCTGCCTAGACTTCGGCGTTATTTTAAAGACAAGGGATTGGAGGTGTATCCAATGCTGGTTTGTAAGGAATACAAGGGCTGGGATGACGAGTTTAACATTCCAATTTTGAATATAGAGGATCTGGAAAAGATGGTTGAATTGATTTCAGCCAGAACACTAGATGATATACCTGGAGTGGCATACGAATGGGCTGCCACATCTCTTCAAATACTTCATTATGTCGCCTTAAATAGGGAAGTCGACTTTAATAAAATGATAAATTATAAAAGCGGCTTATGGGATTCGTGTCCAAATTTGAGGAAACATAGTCTTAACAAGCTTATAGAGGGAAAAATTTCCTCTGAAGATTACGAAGACTTCCAGGAGTTTAGAAACAGGATGATGTCCATATGCACCAAAATGATTGAAAAAGGCTTACTAATCAGGGATGAGAAAGGAGGGCGCGAGCTCAGTACCGATGGTCGCGACATACTAGGTTGTTACCACAGTTTTAAGGGGAAATGAAAGATGAGCTATTATTCTCCTGAAGAATACGAGCTTCTGAGATTGGCCCGAATTTTGGGCGGTACATCAAAGGTTAAAGAATTATTGCAGGCTTTGAAAAATAGTAACATAGACGTAGGCATACTATTAGATTATTTAAAAGGCATTGGATACAAGGTTCCATCTCCACTAGAAACCAAGATTGAAGATTTAGAAAGGAGAGTTTCAATTTTAGAGGGAAAACCACCATCGCCACCTGTTCCACCAACTCCCCCACAACAATCTGAAAAGAAAGGAGCAAGGCGTGCAAAGGTTGGGGAAATTACACCGCAAGCTGAATACACGCTTCCGATCCTCGAGACATTAATTGAAATGGGCGGAAGCGGAAGGATGTCTGACGTATTGAACAGGGTCTTGAGCAAGATAAAAGACACGTTAAAGCCCAAGGACTTTGATAAAGTCCCAAGCGGAACTTCGATTAGATGGAAAAACAGCGCTCAATGGGTGAGACAGAGACTAGTAAGTGAGGGCTATTTGAAAAGAGATTCGCCGAGAGGCATGTGGGAAATAACAGTTTCCGGCAGAAAGCTCTATGAAAGCCTGAAGGAACGGAGATAAAATCCGAAAAGACGGCAAGACCACTTTGGCGATGCTTCAAGTCAGAAGTACAGACTGAATGATATTTTGCCACAATACGTAAAGTTTAGTCTGCAACAGAAAACCACACACCTTGATTAAAAGCCTAAATTTCCGCACTCTTCACAATCTTTATAAGTTCTTTTGGCTGAGCGATGACTTCGCCACATTTCTCACATTTAGAAAACTGCAAAGGCAAATACATGGGAATGAAAACTTTAACCTTAGGCTCTGGAGAAGTTTGTTCTAGGAAAACCTTGTTCACTGGAACTCTGTTCCAATAACCGCAAAATTTACAACGCAATTTTAGGATCCTCATAAAACACTTTCCCTAAAAGAATGACGTCGATGCCACAAATAAAGCTAATTGAAGCAAGCGTAAAAATGCCCATGAGAAAACTCTTGCAGAATCTCTGGGAAGGTACTACAATTTTGTCGATGTCATGATTGAAAGTGGATGGGCGCGCGCAAGGAAACATAACGGCAACCATCATATGGTTCGCCATAACAACAGGTGCAACAGCAGGACTAAGCTCCTACAGCGAATACCAACAGTCACAAATCAATCAAAGACTCCTTTCTTAACCATGAAAAGAGGCAATGGTTCACTCCACCGTGTAACAAGTTGTTAGTTTTTTCTGGTTGTAACGTTGAACGGAATCAGTTATAAAAGGGTAATTCGAATAACAATTGGGGGTTCGATATTACGGCATTCAGCCAAAAGATTCAAAAGATTTTCTCAGCACCAGAAGTGAAGCATGGTTTATCCCTTTTCACTAATGATGAGCTAAAAATCATTGAAGGCTTAATAATTGAAAAAGATAGAAAGTTTTTCATAAAGTGTCAAATCAAAGACAAATACAAAGTAGCGAAACCTGAAGAAATTATTAGGCAGCTTTGGATTTACCGATTACTTACGGAATACGGTTATCCTAAGGAACGGATGGATGTTGAAAAAGTAATTTATTTTGGCTCTCGCGTAGAACCTGGAGCTGCGGATATAGTGGTATTCCATGAAGATTTGAAGCATTATTATATTCTGTTTGAAGTAAAGAGACCAAGCAGGACTGCTGGCTTAGAGCAACTTAAAAGCTATTGTAATGCAGAAGGTGCGCCTATCGGCGTCTGGTCCAATGGAGATGAAATGATAAGGCTCCATCGAGAAGAGCCTAACTTATTCATAGACATTCCAAGAATTCCCAAAGTATCTCAAACCCTTAGAGACTTATTAACTGAAAGATGGACTCTTAAATGGCTTGAAGAACATGATGAGTTGAGACAAGGCAAAACCACTCTTAAGAAGATTCTTCTAGATCTTGAAGAACTCGTCTTAGGTAATGCTGCGGTCAAAGTTTTTGATGAAGTTTTCAAGTTAATTTATGCAAAACTTTATGATGAATGGAAGGGGATTAATGATCCTCGCTATCAACTAGAATTCTTCGTTGGTGATAGGAGCCCTGAGCAAGTAAAAAGAGCGATTGGTAATTTACTCGAAGGAGCTAAAAGAACATGGTCTGGAGTATTTGAGCCCACTGACAAAATAGAGCTAATAGATAGCCACTTAAAGATTTGTGTGTCATTCTTAGAGAGAATAAAACTATTCAATTCAAATCTCCAAATAATTGACGAGGCTTTTGAGTATCTAATTCCTGAGGTATCTAAGAAGAAAGAGGGGCAGTTTTTCACGCCGAGACCTGTCGAAGATATGGTTGTGAAAATGCTGAACCCTAAAGCTAACGAATTCTTAATAGATCCTGCCTGTGGCTCAGCAGGTTTTCTCCTCCACTCTGTTATGTGGGTTGCTGGTGGTGTGATTACTGGTAGAGAACTACCTGCACCGGCTAAGAATTTTGCACAAAATAACATATATGGAATAGATTTTGCGAAAGAAGCCGTTAAAATAGCAAAAGCCATCAACCTTATAGTTGGAGATGGAAAAGCCCATATATACGGAGGCAGTGCTCACGGCAACTCGCTAAATCCTTTAGTTTGGGATGAGGAGATTAAAGCAGGTTTAAGGCCTAGACTTGTAAGGTTTCCTGATGATTCAGAGAAAGATCGACAGAACCAAAATGAGTTCTTAAATTTCGATTTCGATGTTCTGATGACTAATCCGCCCTTCGCAGGAACGGTGACGGAAAGAGAAATTTTAAGGCTATATGAATTGGCTGAGAAAAACGGTAGATTGGTAGGCAATATAGGAAGACATATCCTCTTCCTGAATCGCTCTCTTCAGTTCATAAGACTTGGCGGAAGAATGGCTATTGTTTTGCCACAAGGCTTGTTAAACAATACAAACACAGAGTATATCCGCCGGTGGGTCATGGAAGAAGCTAGGATTTTAGCTGCAGTGGGCTTACATGGGAATACCTTTAAACCTCATACTGGAACTAAAACAAGTGTTCTGTTCTTGCAGAAGTACACAAAAGAGGAAAAGCAAAAAATCGAGGAAATAAAAACAAAGTATGAAGGAAAATGGGAAGATTTTGTTGATGAATTAAGAGATAAATATAAAGACATAAGTTGGGATACTAAGATTGACGAGGAAGAATTACCAGAGGAACTAAAAGCTTTCATTGAAACTTATTTTGAGACAATAGAAAAGTTAGAAGAAGAACAAATGGAGCAAGAAGTTGAAGAATCAGAAGAAATTGAAGAGAGAGGAAGAAAGCCCCTTAAAGTTATTGTTGATGAAATGCGAGAACTGCAAGGTGTACTAGAAGAAAAGCGGGAAGAGATAACCGAGGCTTCTAGTGAGAGAAAAGGAGAATCAGAAAAAGAAGTCAGAACCTTAACCGCTAAACTTAAAAAACTTCATCGCGAAGTCCTTGAAAGAACCTTAAGCGGGCAAATCTACTTAGTTCTAAATGAGGAAAAAATTACGGATCAATTTAAGAAATTTTGGCTGGAAGGCCAAGTTCTCAAAGAAATAGACTACCCAATTTTTTTCGCAGTAAATCAAAAGCCCGTAAAGGATGAAAGCGGAGACTATAGGTATAAGAAAGGACCGAACGGTGCGTTCCTAATTGATAAGAATGGACACCCGATAATATATCATGATTTAGATGAAATAGCGGAAGCATTTGTCAAATTCGCAAAAGAACAGGGCTTTGATTTTTGGAGAAGTTAAAAATATGGCTGTAGTGAGTGTTGAAAAACTATCAGAAGCTGGAAATTACCACAGATTAGATGCTGAGTTTTACCAACCTCAGTATTTTATTGATTTTTCAAAGGGGCAATGGGAACCTATAAAAAAGTTTCTGGATGTTTGTCAATATGGAATATCTCAAGCTATGATAGAAGAGCCTAAAGGACCTCCTATCTTTCGCATGGATGATATTAAGGACTGTTTTCTATTGGATGACGAAGTTAAATATATAGAGATACCCGAACAAGTTTTTAAACAATTTAGATTAGAAATTGATGATATCCTCTTCAACAGAGTTAACGCGGAAGAATTTGTAGGAAGAACTGGCATATTCAAGTTAAAAGGAGATTATGTTTTTGCCTCATATTTGATTAGATTGAGAGTAAAGCCTGACTCTAAAATTCTGCCAGATTATCTCAATATTTTTCTTAATACCAAATTTGGAAAGAAACAAATCCATAGATTTTCGAGGCGGGCAGTGAATCAAGCAAATGTAAATGCAGAAGAGCTAAAGAACTTTAAAATTGCTATAATCTCTGTAGAAATCCAAAAGGAAATTTCTCAATTATCTAATGAAACATGGGCGAAAATTGAACTTTCAAAATCTCTTTACTCCCAAGCCGAAAACTTACTTCTAGAAGTATTAGGACTGAAAGGTTTTAAACCAAAATATGAACTTTCTTATGTTGCTAATCTTTCAAAGGCATTTGGAGCTCATCGTGTAGATGCAGAACATTACCAGCCCGCTTATGAAGAGGTAATTAAAAGAATATTGAACTATCAAAATGGTCATGCTAAATTATTAAGTTATGCGGAGAGCATCAAACCAGATTTTGATCCCTCAAAATATCCTGATAAACCCTTTTCCTATGTGGAATTGGCTGATATAGATGCGTCCATTGGAGTTATTCACAGTGTGAGCGAAATAAAAGGTGAAGAAACACCGAGTAGAGCAAGAAGAATTTTAAGAAAAGACGATGTAATCGTTTCAAGTGTCGAAGGATCCTTGGAGAAAGTGGCCCTTGTTAGCAAGGAATATGAAGGATCTTTAGCTTCTACTGGGTTCTTCCAGTTCAGACCTAGAAAAATTCTTCCTGGGGTACTGCTCGTTTTATCGAAAAGCATAGTCCTACAAATGCAGCTCAAAAAAGAGTGTACAGGTACAATACTAACTGCGGTACCTAACGAATCTCTTAAGAGGATTTTAGTTCCTATAATACCGATTAAGATCCAACAAAAGATCGCTTTACTTGTTCAACAATCACATGAGGCAAGAAAGAAAGCAAAAGAATTGTTAGGAGAAGCAAAAGGAAAAGTTGAGGAAGCAATTGAGAAAACTTAGACGTTAGCAAATGTTTTTAACAGAACAATCCACATATGAACTAGTGACTACTCATGGTTAAGTGCCCAAATTGCAAAAAGGAACAGAATAAACCAAAGAAAACATGGAAATATGGGGCATTCATAGTGCAAGTCTATTCATGTGATAATTGCGGCACGGACTTCAGAGAGTACACTAAAGCAGGGCGACACAGCTTTACACTGAAACTTAAGAAAGGCAAAGGGTTCATCAAAGCCTAGAGATTGTTGTTTCTCAATTGGGTTAAAGTCTATCATAGATTACTTTTTGAAGGGCCCACATGCAGAATTAAGTGTTATCTTCAAGTTCTTCTTTTGTTGAGTTCCATGCTTGTCGTAGGAATGTTGTGAGTGCCCAGCCTTTAGCGCGCGCTAACCATCACCCAACCTCAAACCATACTTCAAACAAAGACTAGCCGCAACTTCTTCATTGTCGCTTTTCATTGCACTCTTTCTCCTCCAGCCATTTATCAAACTGTTCTAGCACATGCTCCATCTGTTTATGGATGAAGTCTTGCGCGTTATTCATTCCTTTATCTCCTGATTACCTTCGATTTATAGTAGTCTTATAAATTTAATAAGCCTTGCATAAAATGGGTGGAAAATCTATTTGGAAGGTTCTCTTTACTTTAACCCATCTCTCTCCACTAGGCGAGAGTGTCGTTCCAGCAACTGACTTTTATAAAGTCAAAGACAAAGCACAGTTTTTGCACGGAGGCTGTCCAGAATTGGTTAGAATTCAGCTGAGGCTTTCTAGGAAACGGTATCTCGGAAGCAAATACATATACGAGTATGAGCGCATGTCTCTAGACATTCCCCGCAAATTCCACAACAAAATCAAACCCTTCCTAAAACAAGACCTAAACATGGACATAAACATAAAAGGCAGCTACCTCGTCATCACTTTAACCCCCGCAAAAACGTTTCTGCCCGCCGAAAACCCCCCGCAAAAATCAGCCCCTGAACGGCTTCAAACCCTTGAATTTTAACACAAAAACGTAAATCCGATTTAAATATCCGCTAGCCGAAAGATTTTCCGCTAGGGGCGTTTCTGCCCGCCGAAACGTTTTACCCAGGGCTTAGCCACACAAAAACATGTCTATTAATGTAAATAGCAACTTCCACACAAATTCTCGTTGCCGGGCCATGGTGATTGGCGTGTGGAGAGGAGCAAGAGGAACGCTGGAAGAATCTCAGTTTTCAAAGGCAGAGAAGCCAAACTTAATTATGCAGTCTTCCACATCCTCGCCCTCAAAGGCCCGTTAACAATCTACGCCATACACAAAGAAGTAAAAGCTCTGAAAGGACTTAGATATACTCGCTATGCAAGTGTGAATAAACGAGTAAGGTCCCTTGAAGAATCAAGGTGCATTATGAAAACGGGTACTAAGCAAACAAAGGCTGGCTTCAAAGCTTCCACATATGAGTTGAGCGTGATAGCCTACCTAGCTTTGCTCTTGAGCTCAATTAACATAGATAACTTGCTGATGTATGTCGACGAAGCTACAGCGTTAACGTTGCTAGGAGCAATAACGCATGTAACGCATCCTAGTAGAATTGTTTTAAGGGTCTAGCCAAGGATCTGGAAGATCTCTTTTATTACAAAACTTCATCCAGTTATACTCATCAAGTAGCTTAGCTAAGGGCTTCTTAACTTCCAAATCAGGATACGCTCGTTCGCAAATTTCTTTCTCTGCAATATTAACGTCGCAGCCATGTTTTTTTTGATAGTCCTCAGCAATTCTTTTGAGTATTTTTTGACAATCCGCCATGAATTTCAGATAATCCTCGGTGTTTTCTTTGTAATATTCATACCCAGGTCTTATGAATTTATCCCACATCATGAAAACTTGAGTATTGATTCCATGTAGAATTTTTGAAGCTGATGTAGGTCCTATGCCGTGCACACCGCATAACTTGTCGTACATCTCTTTTACAATCTCACGAATCCACGTAGTCATCCCATTTTCAAGGCTAACTTCTTCGTTAAAATTCAAATCTAAAAGACTCCGATCTGCGAGTATTTTAGAATGCTCATTTAAATTCGCAAGAGCTTTTCTCAACCCTTCTCTATCAATTCTATAAGTATACTGAACCTTGTATTGACGAAGAAATTCTATCACTACTCTCTCTATCTGGTCTCTTGTAATGAAACCGAGGTTTCCCCAACCATCTCTACCTCTTAGAACGTGATTCACATACCACAAATCCTTTCCCCAGAAATCTTCAAACATGCGGACGCCTTTAAAGAGAACAGTATAATCCATTTCAACCACCATCAGTATTTTCCTCTCTGGATTATAGGCTTTTCCGAACTTGGATATGTCCGTTTTTGGATACTGTTCCTTGCTGAGCCCCGCAAAGAATACTGTTCTTTGCAAGCGTTCACAAAGAATAGTGTTCCTACGAGACGCCAGAAATCACTTAAACTTTTGTAGCAACATAATGTAAGGTGAAAACTGTTTGGTCAATTTGGTTGAAGATTGGGAAGTTCTAGAGGAGTATGCCGGGGACAAACAGGGTTTCTATCAAATTTTAGGCGATGCTGAAGCTGTGGAAATCCGTGTAGCCATTGGCAGACTTGGCTTCAAGAAGGAATTCAACAATAAAGGAGACACGTTGCTTAACCGCATCCTTTCTTTCTGCAAGTCTCGAAAACTCATCAAAGTAAGCGAAACCGTCAGAGACGAATTCTTCTTCAAATAGCCTCTTTGGAGGCGAAACATGAGCAAGGATAAAGGGTGAAAACTTGATGGACAAGGCCATCCCAAAAGGTTCAGCAGTATACGTCCGCTACAAGGACCACGTTCTATTCAAGAACACGTTCAAGCCCATCGAAGGTGCTGCTGAACGCGAAACCTTGGGGTGGCTAACCCAAGAAAACAACGAACTCCTATGCATTCAACACGACAGAACCATAGAAAGCCTTCAACACTCAAGCGGAACAGCCAGCGGAATGGTGCTATTAAAAAGCTGTGTCCTCGAAATCCGTCCATTACCATTACAAGATTTTCCAAGCGGGTCTATAAATTGTCAAAACAACATAATTAATAACGCTGAGTATGCGCCTCAAAATCCAAAGCGAAAAACTCAGCCAAAGTAAAACGGACGGGAGAGCGAAACAATGAAAGCAATAACAGTGACCCACAGCCCCCGCGGCTACAAACTCCAAAAACCACTAACGCTAACAGTACCCGAAACAAGAAACGCTGCAGACGAAAAACTCCAACAATACATAATCGACAGCCTATCATGGAAAATGCCAAGACTTGTGCCATTCACCTTTGAAAACGCCTCCACATTAGAACTAGCCAAACACCTGCTAAGACACAGAACAGCCAGCACAGCGACGCTATACCAATACGTCTACGGCGTACACCGCTTCTGCCAATGGGCAAACATCCAACCAGACCAGCTGATAAAAAGCTGCCAAGACCAAGACGGAGACCCAAACCCAAAAGCCCTAGCCAAATACAGCCGACTCCTCGACGACTTCGTAGGATGCCTCCAAGCAGAAGACCTAGCGCCAGGATCAGTGTCCAACCACGTTAAAGGCGTCAAGGCACTATTCCGCTGCAATAGCCTAAAACTTGAGCTGCCATACAGCCTGCCGAAAAGAAACGTTTACAGCGACAGAGCACCCGCACCAGAAGAACTCCAGCACATGATAGACATAGCTGACATACGAGAAAAAGTCATCGTTTCAATGCTTGCCTTAGCCGGCTTCCGCATAGGCACACTGGTTAAGCTTCAATACCGCCACGTCAAAAGCGACCTCGAAAAGCTGGTGACACCCATCCACGTCCACGTAGAAGCCGAAATTACCAAAGGCAAATACCACGACTACAACACTTTCCTGGGCCAAGAAGCAGCAGAATTCCTCAGAGCATACTTGGAACTTCGAAGGCAAGGCAGTCCTACTGGAAGAATGCCGCCCGAAAACATCCACGAAGAATCGCCATTAATACGAGACGAACTAAGCAGACATCCAAAAACCCTCTCTCCAGGAAGACTACACCAAATTGTCCACGACCTCTACATAAAAGCTGGTCTAATTCCAAGAAAAACGCTTGGACGCAGATACGAACTAAGGGCCCACAGCATACGCAAATTCTTCCGCACGCAGATGGCAGCCTTAGGCGTTGACAGAGACTACATCGAATACATGATGGGCCACACCATAAGCACATACCACGATATCCAAATGAAAGGCATAGAATTCCTAAGAGGCATCTACATCGCCTCAGGCCTGTCGATAAAACCGAAAACACGCATAAGCAAAATCGACGCCCTCAAAGAAATTATAAGGGCATGGGGACTAAACCCAGAAGAAATCCTAACAAGAGAAGCCCTCACACAGCCCCACAGAACCCTCATAGGTCAGACCCAGCTTGAGCAAAGTCAGCTACACCAACTCACCACGGCGCTAAAGCAACAAATGCTGAAAGAAATACGAGAAAACGAAAACCAAAAAAGTATAAATTCATGCCTAAGCGGTGGTAGCCCGGGAGAGATTCGAACTCTCGTCAGCGGGTCCAAAGCCCGCTATGCTTGTCCACTACACCACCGGGCTTCAAGTGCATGGTATTTTTGAACTAACTCGTTAATAAGTGATTTTTGATTAAAACCTTCCTCTCCTTTCGTATTTTAAGCATTATTTCCCGAGTTTTTTCGATCCCTTTGGCTGCGTTAAGCTTGTCTACTTCGCTTAAGTTTAGAAACTTTAATATGTAATTATAGTTCTTTGGGTTTTTCTCCTCTAGGCTTTCCAAAGAGCGCATTAAAGTTGTATAATCCACTTTAA
>Ga0315296_10004148_pt1 | contig 11903 bp, 15 predicted proteins | sample YL17G14_18_MG_FD_203921 | JGI IMG/M metagenome (GOLD analysis project Ga0315296, IMG submission 203921) | Sediment microbial communities from Yellowstone Lake, YNP, Wyoming, USA - YL17G14_18 | ecosystem: Environmental > Aquatic > Freshwater > Lake > Sediment | place: USA: Wyoming | collected...
CTGAGTGAACATAATACTTTTCATGAGTGTACCAGTCCAGCAGCACGCGGGCATAAGCTTCCAGGCCCTCAAGCTTTGCCTTCGCCATACCCTGCAACATGCTAAGCACTGTTACCGCTGAACCATTCCGCAACACAAACTTCAGAAACTCCTCTATGGGCTCGGATGGCCGCAGCTTTTCGCGGCTGCACAGATCTCGGTACGCTTCCCAGACTTGGGCGTCAACCCACATACCCGTCTGCTTCTTCATCGTTCTGTTACCACACAACATTACTGAACAACATTACTGAACAACATTACTGAACAACATTACTTTTAACGTTACTTCTAAAAAAGATTACTTAATTTAGACGGAAGTCTCCATCTAAAACGCAGCCCCAGCCTCAACTGTCAGCTAGCCTCTCAAGCTCCGCTTTGGCTTGCCTGATCGTCTCAGCGATCTCTTCCTGCAGGCTCTGCAGGCATAACAGTTTCACCTCTAACGCCTTCCTTTCAGTCTTCGCCTGTCCAGCACGGCCTATGTACTGCTCGGCCTTGCGGCCTGTGTCCGTGTACCGCCAGAAGTAAACGTACTCCTTGCCCTTCACAGTCTTGGTTGTAAAGCCGTAGGTGAACTTCATCTTTTATCCCAGCCTGGAGATAATTTCTTCAAGCTTCAAGGGTTTAACCTTAAGCTTCCCTGAGTCTCTGTCGCGCGCGCTATGAACACATTCTCGAACAGCAAGGAGCCTAGAGAATAGTCTACTTTGCGTATTTACTCGAGCCATTCTAACCCTACCCCCTTCCCTATCCTCTAGGCCTCCTTTCAATTCCCTCTGCTTGGGATTTTTCCACGCACCTAGTGTGGCAGTCTTGTGAGTGAGCCTAAGCTTTTTGATAGGCCTGAATCTATGAATCTTATAGAAAAAATATCATAAGTGTTATAAATCGAACATGTTTCAAATAAGAAATTAGTCGGGTGGAGTCGGCTCTGCTGATAGAAGCGTCAGGCGGCCTGGCTCGTGCCTGTGCCTGGGGACACGTTAAATGTTTGCTGGGCAGGAGCGGGACGACCCCGTGATGCGCCCCATACGGAAAATGGGGAATGTGAAATGGAGAAAGGAGGATGATAAAGAAATGGAGATAAACAAGAAGATATTGGCAAGCATATTCGTTATTGGTTTGTTGGCTTTCGCGATGGGATACGGAACATACTCATACTTCAGCAGCACAAAGACGAGCACGGACAACACTTTCACGGCTGGAATCTTAAGTATGTCTACTGTGACGAGGAGTTTTTCATGTCCATCAAGCTGGGCGCCAGGAGACTCGTTTACTGCTACGTGGGATCTAACGAATGATGGAACTATTGACATCAAGTATCTGGCTGTTGATATATACAACTACAGATATACTGTTGCTGACCTTGCAGATGTGATTGATATTACCGAGTTTAAGGAATGGATTCCGGACTACGGCTGGATTGATAACCTTGCAGACCCGCAACACTACCAACAGTTAGTCGGTGACGGTGCAAGCCCACTGACCTTGAAGGAGCTAATGCAAAGCTACATTTTTGGCACAGAACCACTGACTTTAGGTGGAGTATGGGATGAGTTTGGTAACCGTGTCAACCACGTGACCGATTGGATAACTGGTTACGGCTATGACATAGTCCCAGCGGGTACACCTGCCATAGCCGTGGTGGAACATACATACTTAAGCTGACGTTCAAGTTTCTGGAGTCTGCAGGTAATGCTTACCAAAATGCGACTGCAAAAATTGATATTTCCTTCATGGGAATACAGGACATAAGTCAAGCACCTTAAAAGGACTAAACCTCACTAACGACTAATTCCACCATCTTCAGAGCGCGCGCGCTTTCCCCTTTTTTATTATAACTATTTATGAGAGAGGTAAGGGCTGGAGTAGAAACTGGATAACACAAAGATTTTGTCTTCCATACTCACAATCACATTAGTCCTCTCTCTTGCATTGCTTGTAGCTGACATCCCTTCAGCTTCAGCCAACACCATAATTTTAGGAAGGAAAACAAAAAACATTGACATAGGACTGTCACCCCCGAAAAGCCTCTTCTACCCTGAAAAAGACGGTTACTTCTATCCGGGCAGTCCTAAAGTCACCAAAAACTTAGAAGTGATTAATGTTCGCGATGTTCCATTTAGAATCTGCAGGTTCAACGCCACCTTCTATGAAGACACCGAATTAGCCGATGGGCTCCAAATAGAAATTTTGGAACTTGGAACAGGTAAGGGTGAAAAGCCATATCTTCTCTATAATGGAACCCTAAGCAACCTAAGTGAAGGCGTGGAAGTAAGCGGAAAAAGAGTAGTTCCACAGGGAAAAAGCGTCACACTGCAAATCACGGTTTGGATGCCTGAAACAGCAGGAAACGAATATCAAGGATTAAGCATGACCGCAGACATAGCCGTAACCGTTCGCTTTCCACCCAGCAAATAACGGAAGAATTGAATGGATACCAAAAAAATCATCAAAATCGCCCTAATCATCGGCATAGCCACAATAATCGCAATCTTCACGGTTCTCTACAGGCCAGTCTCTTTGTGGGGAGACACCCGCTACGAACCCGTTTACTCAGGAAGCATGGAACCAGCAATTCCCGTGGGAGGCGTAGTGGTGATTAAGACCGTTGACACGGAAACCCTAAAGGTAGGAGACATAATCTGCTTCAAACTTTCAGAATCTACAACCACATCTATAACCCACAGAATAATCAACATAACAGATGAAGGATTCATAACAAAAGGAGACGCAAACGAAGACCCAGACCAATGGATAGTGAAAAAAGAAAACGTCATAGGCAAAGCCATATTCACCATACCATACATCGGATACCTGGGCTATTTCGTCAGAACACCAATAGGCTTCATCCTACTCATCGTGATACCAGCCACCCTAATAATCATAATGGAAATAAGAAGCATCATTATAGAAACTAGAAAACAAAACAAGGTGGAGAGGCGATGCTGGAGAAAACCGCTTATTTTTCCAAAGAGGGGAATCCGCCATGCCTAACCCACTCTAACACAGCCCTCACAAAAACCCAAGGCGGCTGGTAAGCCTCATGGGAAAAAAGGACAGGCCTAAAAGTCTTCCAATACTGTGCGACAAGTATAGTAAATGGAAGGACAAGCTTGAAAAATACCTGCAAACAAACGAAAAAATCACGCTTCTGGCTCTCGGAAACGTAAAGTTCGACGTCCTAAGGCATGCGCATGCAAGAAAAGACATAGAAATAGTCAAGCTTGAAACGAGGTATATGAAGAAGCGGGAGAAGGGCACGGGACTCAAAGTCACAGTTAGAAGACGCCAGCAACCAAAACCACCCGAAAACGAATAAACCCTTTTGCTACTCCTAAATTTTTCCGTGCACTTTTTCTGTTATTAGGCTTATGCTTTTAGCGTATTTCATGGAAGCTTTTTTTCTCTATTTTCTGTTTTCTCGGCGCTTTACCATAATGAAGCGAAAGCCTAGCCACACCCGTTCTGTGCAAAGCAGCACAGGCTACACACTAGATCTAGCTAGAGAGAAGCTTAAACGGTTTTCCTCAACGCTTGAGGAGGTGACCTTCGCGGTCAATTTCTCCGCGGCGGATCCTCGTAGTGGAGATCGGTGAATGATTTTCTGAGGGAATCATGTCAATAACGATGATTTGAAGCGGTGTCAACCCGATTTCACGCCTCTTTTCGTTGATCTTGACCGCCTTGGGCTCTGTTTCTCTGCTGACTATCAAGGCTTCAATAGGGTCATTTGGCAGGAGTACACTCCCGTAAGCATCGCTTATTGGAATGATTTTGGCTCTCTGCAAAAACCCATGCTTATCGAGAAAACCTCCTAGCTCTTTCAACCTCTGCTTGTACGAGGCTGTCCGTTGAGGCTTACCCATCTGCCTTACGAACTGGTCTGTGGACATGCCTACAATGACATGCTCGCCAACTTCGAAAGCCTTCAAGAGCAAGGTCTTGTGTCCCTTGTGTAGTTCGTCGAAAGTGCCGCCTACACCTACCGTCCGAAACTTTCTGTTCACCGCACTTTCCATTCTACCAAGCTGACTCCTTGAATGTCTATCTGACCTACAGGAACCCATTCAAATAGCGAAACCCTCCTTGAAACTTGAGCTACCTGTCAAGCATTTTTCAGTGTTGCGAGCAACCTGCTTAACGGCAGTTGGCGACACGGTCGGCAAAAGTGACCTCCTTCAAGGCTTCAGCATCTTCTGCCTTATCAACACCAAAATGCCCAGAACAACAAGGACGATGCCGCTGAGATAGTACGACCATTCTAGCAACGCCAAAACGGTGGTATCTCCCTTCACTGCCGAAAGAGTAACCGCCCTGAGAGAGGTGAAAGTCGTTGCAAGCCCACTCGACAACATCACTATTCCGGGAACAATCATTGTAAGACTAAAGGAGCGCATCGGCAAGTCCTTCTCTAAGCTGTGGACTCGTATGCCTTCAGGGACTATGTTAGGCATCGCGTTCGAAATGGCGCGAATCAGAGGGGGAACAACTAGAAGAATGAAAGGCAACATCGTAACAAACCAGTAGAGGAACAAACTAATTGAAAGAAAAGTCAAATCACCCACATAGAAAGCCAGCGCCTGAGCATACAAAGCCTTGTACACAAACACGTAGAGAAAAGCGGTTATCAAATTTCCCACGGTCAAAGTAGTAACAGAAGCAAAGATGAACCGAGTCCAAGTGAATCTCTTCTTCAGTATGTAGCCAAAAATGTAGAACCCGATAAAGTTACCAGGCACTGCCGCCATCACACTGCCCATGTAAAGAGTTCCATGCTTCGCCGAATCCGCAATCAACGTCCCTAAAGCTGCTCCAATGGCTGCAGGAATTGGGCCGAAAATCACACCAAAAACTGCCGGCACGATCACGGCGGGCCTGAACTGGCCGAAAAGCAGAGGCGAAGGAATACTTGCAGTTGCGAAACTTCCGACAGCATACAAGGCGGCACACATAGCCGTGGCAATGATAAGCAACGATGTTGGATGTTTCAGTCCGGACATGCTTCATCCCATGTTCGTCTCCAACATGTGCAAGTCAAATAAGGATTGTGTATGGATTGTCTATACATGTCTAATCTTTCCATGCTTTTTACTGAACCATACGAAAGTTTGCTAGTTTCGTTTCTTGAAGATTTTGCCACCGTCATCGTACTCTCCTGTCACATACTCGAATCCTGCTTCTATCAGGCTGCATGCTTCTCCAGTGTTATTGGCTACTCGGCTAGTGAATCCATCGCTTGAGTTGTTGAATAGTTTACTCTCTAGGTCTATGTAGATCAGGGTGTTCTGAATGTTCTTGTGTCCTAGAAGTCTCTGAACGTGCAGAATGTCTTTAGTCTTATGGTACTGCGTTGTTCCAAACCAGTGACGGAATGTTATGAACGTTATCTCTAGCAGTCTCGGGTTTGAAAGTTTGTGAGCTGTGGTCAGCTCACAAACTGGAGGCACAAACTTCTCCATTGTCGAAGCCAGCCTGTCTCTCAGCCTCAACCATGTCCTAGCATACCTTCCTCGCCAAATTCCTCGTCTTGAAGTTGCAGCTTCTTCTGTTTCCAAGCTCGGCGCCGTTGGTCTAAGGGCTCGTCGAAAATGGCCATGTCCCTGTAAAGAACAGCCTTGACGTACTCGCAGGGCTTCATGTTGAAAAGAGCTGATGCTTGTTTCAGGCGTTCCTGAGCTAGGGGCCCAATCCTGAAGGTAATTTGACGTCTTTTTCCATATTTCTCGTCAGAACCCATTTTTATGGTACCCCCATGTTTTGCAGTCTTCCAACATTGCAGTTTGACGATTTTTCCACACGTTCGACTTCCGCAGCGTTAATGATGTTGTCTGCTACAGCCCCGGAAGTCGAAGTTTCCTTACCTGCAGAACGTAGCGAATGAGGTGATGTAGCGTTATTCGCCGGTGTAGACCTTTTATCTCCAAGATCTTCACTCATACCCAGTCCTCCTCAGCTTTTCACTCTCAGCTTCGCCGCCTTCCAAAAACGTGAATTGCTGGCCGTTAGCTCTCAGCCGATTAAAGCAGCCGTTACACATGCGTGTATGGTCTTTGTCTTCCGCAATCTGCCATTCAGAGGCGTTGTTATGACATAACTCGCAAGGCTCACCCGGGGGCACGTGCCTAACTTTTGTAATGACAGCGACGGGAGGGCCCTTTTCAACTTCGCCGCCGGTCAAAACTAGAGATCCTGAATGATGTCTGAGCAATCCCTGGTTGAGCCACTTCTGGCGCAGCTGTGAGGCTTGCTCTGCGGCGTATCCCTGCGATTTCAGCAACTCATCAAACTCGGGTTCAGTCCCGCCTTTCCAGTCCAGCCTCAACCAGCCTAGAACATTGCTTTCAGTGACGCTGGAGTTCAAGTCAAACTCCGCAACTTCCTCGCGCCCTGAACCCCCAGAAAAAGTATGTAAAGTATCGTCATTACCGTCATTACCGTCATTATCGTCATTTGATGGAGTTTTTCCATCACTTTCAGATGACGATATTCCACCAGATGACGGTTTAGTATCGTCATTTGATTTAGTATCGTCATCCTTTTTTCCATCATTTTCATGGACTTTCTCAGGCATGACGGTTGTGACGGTATTTATCGTGATATTTCTAGCATTGTCTTTCCGTGTTTCAACAACTTCATAGCCCAACTGCGCCAGCGCCGGTACTAACTCATTGATGTGTCGGATCAAGGTGTTTGGAGCTTTGGGCCACGCCTTCTGTCTTGTACTGACGCCCATTTCCTTGGCCTCTTCCGACAACTTGCTGTAGAGTTCGCTTGGGCTGCCTTCCCATGTTAGTTTTCCACCTATGAATTTTAGGATAACTTCGGCAACTGGACTGCTGAGAGCTGCTTCCTCAGTGTGGAGCTCAACATTCACGTCGTAAGCTGCAAGAAACTTCTTTTTGTTAATACCGAGAGCTTCGCTGATTGCACAACCCCATTTAACAAAGTCGGCCATGCGGTGCAGATCATGCAATTTTATTGTCGGGTAGATTTTAATTGCCCTCGAAAGTACATCCAAGAACCCGCCTAGGATCTCGCCTTTTGCCTTGTTAAATTCTTGCCACAACGTTTTCTCAGTTTTTCGTCTGTCTTTTGAGATGTGTTTAAGACCGATTAATAGACAACGGTCCAGCAGGTCGGGACGTTGGGCGGCGATGTTAATGCTGTTTAAACCGATGCAACGATGGAAATTGTAAATAACATCCTCATCGTCACTGTACAGTTCTCGCTTCTTGAATCCTCCTCCCGTGGCAGCCCGGCAGAGAGCATCTGATATCCACCATCGTAGAGAGCCAACGTTGTCATAGAACGCGCACCAGTGATGGGAAAGCTGCTGGACAAGTTCTCTCTCGTCTCTTGGAATGCTTAATACTTCAACGGAAGAGGGATCAATTAGACTCCGAATCAACTTGAACAATGTAGTTTTTGTGCTGCCCTGAGGTCCATATAAATCGAGAATCACATGTGGTATTTCTGGAATTAAGAAGTGAATGATTTCGACAAGTAGTAGTACCCAGTTGTCTCCATTATCTTCAGCGAGATTAACAAATTTGAGAAACAGTTTTGGATCGCCGCCCCGTACCGGCGCCACCAGAGGCTGCTGGTGGCTGTACCTTCTGAACAGAATGGGTGGATTATCAACTATTTGCCAACCATCGGCCGTAACATGGATGGCCTGCCACTTGTCGTTGCATATGTCAATCCATACGCCGTTTCCATCTGGGTCAGGCGCTACTCTATTGTGAAGTGTGTATTGTTTACCTTCAAACAATGCCGTGCTTTCGAGCACATTAATGGCGCTATTAATCGCTTCGCTACTGGGGGCTTTTTTCATGTCTTTCCATAACAATCTGGAAAGCCAAATTCTGAAATCTCTGCTTCTGATACGGTGAACAGACACTGCTTCGCTATGAGTTACCCGGGCATAGTAGTTCCCAGAATCATCGTGAAAAAGCTCCGAACGCTCAAGGGCAAGTGAAACAACCCTGTCCGCTTGACTTATTCTTTCAGATTCGCCACTTGTTGAAAATTTCAGATAGAACTCGCTGCAAGCAGTACATTCCCCGTCCATCATAGGTCTTCCATCGACAAACTCAAAGAAATGCTCATAGTTGGGGCAGTTGGTACCGGGCACTTTGAACTTCGCGCATTCGCCGCATTTGTGTTCCAAATATCTTTTATCCTTAGAAGGATTACTCAATACTGATCACCTTTGGTGGTTGGATGCGGATGATTTCCCGAGCTGCAAACGCAAGAGGGTCCGCGTCCTTCTTCCCGAATCATCTGCGCTTCCCTCGATTATGCCTGACTTTTGATCGGAGCCCTTCCAATGAACTGGCTGTCGGCACCGCTGAATTTCACTTCGAATCTATGCTGGCCAATCTGAACTGTGACGCCCTTGCCTTGCTTCTCAATCAAATCAGCGAGAGCTTCTGCCCCCTTTGTATTCCGGAAAATCCAGCCGGCATCTTGAGGCTTGCAGTCTTCTTTCGACTTGTACGTTTTCCATGGTAGTTTTTCGAGCTCTTGTGGATCTATCAGTGGTCTTTTCGGCGTAGCCATCGTTGCAGGTTTGCGCGTAGAAAGCCATTCATCAATAAGCTCGCAGAGGTTTGCCTTTGCAGCTTCAAGCTCAGCCGAGTCCTCAATAGAGACCTCGACTTCATGGTACTCTTTTGCCCATTCTTCCGCGTCACCAGGCCTTGTTGTTTTGCCTTTTCCAACAACCAAGCGCTTAACTTGCATTCTTAGGGGCCTCTTCTTGATCGGTCCGGATGCGGTGTTCAATTTCTTGGGCGATTATGCGATACTCATTTGTCAAGGAATTTCAACCTCCAGTACCAATAACCTTATTAGGATTTTAAGGATTATGTTATCACCGCAAAGGTGTTATCTCGCAATGATGTCAGATAACGAATCAAAAATAACAGAGGGGGGTTCTCTTGAAACGAAGTTATCACCAGATGACGACAGCTCAAAAAAGACAAAGTCGTACGTTTTTACAGATTACCAGGTTGAGTTGGCAAAGCTTAGAGCTCAAGGTCTTTCCCTGTCCCAGATCGCAAATAGGGTAGGCAAGCCGGAAGCTCGCAATAACATCAGTCGGGCTTTAAACGCGTTTAATGAAACAGCCAGAAGGATGCGTAAGGTCATGAGGGAACTTAGTGAGGTAGGCTATTGGGAAAAGCAGGTTGATAGAAATGTTCCGTTGAAGCTTGGAAGGGACACGATTAAGCAAATGCTGCAGGATGGTTTCTGGCCGTTCAACCCGCGCTTACTTCCACCCGGCTACATGGTTGGAGAGATGAGAAGAATTAAAAAGGACCCAGTGTATGCAGAAAAAATGAAACGCGTCTATGAACGTGTAGCAAATGGTGATCCACCGTATAAAGCAGCGAGAGAGGAAGGACTCAGACCTGGAAGTGCACAGCACATAAACCGGCTTCTCACTAACCCTATCTACAAAGGATACAACAGGTATGGCCGAGAGACCATACCTGGAAAGCATGAAGCGATTATCGATGAAGAAACCTGGAACAAGGTCCAAACGATACTAAATGAAGCAAAGAAACTACCAGTATTCAATCCTAAAGTTGGGTTTCGACGAGTCGGCGCGAGCATTATTGTTGATGAAGAGACAGTTAAGAAACTACGTGAAGCATGTACACTACGGTTTAAAGACAGAAAAACCACAAAAGAAATAGCTGAAAAAACAGGGCTGACATATGGCGTAGTCTACGCATTATTTCACGAAGATGATTACAAACGTCTTGTTGGAGACGATTTGTGGGAGAAAGCTCATGCCGTGAAGATTACTCGCAAGGAATTATCAGGAAGGCGCAGAGAACGCGATGAAACCAAAATGCTGCAATTCTTCCTGAGCCAACCTGAATTTAAGGGGTCACCACCCAAAATCAGCAAAGAGGCAAACATAGGTCTGAAACCGACGATAATAACGTTGAAACGGCTTAAGGAAAAAGGCATTTTGGACAAAGAACCTAAACGCCGCGGAAAATGGTTCCTTTTGAAGGCATCACCTTAACAACTTATTGAAGGCGAACAGTTAAGCTGAATGATTCTATGGCTTAGGTTCTCCACGTGACTTAAAGGCGAAGCATGCCACGTCGATTGGGCTGATCAGGACTCGTTCACGCCGGCAGAAGGCTCTTCTCTTGAGGATCTCAGCAGCTTTGGCCTTGTCCGCATCCAACCTTCTTCCGCCCGGAATCCTCACCTGTCCCAACTCCACCCAGCTACGGAGCATGAGCCCTGCATCATGCTCTCCCAGCATCCTAACCAAAAACATTCGATCTTCTGGGCTGAGTTTTCCCCGGAAAAAGCGACAGTTCATGCAATAGGCGGGCAACCTCGACGGCACAAGGAAATAGGATGTGTCTTGAGAATTAAGACTTACGCAGGAGCGTGCTTGAAACTCCCGGCCGAAGCCCTGAGACTGTTTCCAAAAAAGCTAGATTCTGGGCCATTCCAATGTGGAAGCACTACTACCCCTATTCCAAGGGGCGGCGCCCTTACAGCTGCTTGGAATCTTCAAAACCTCTTGAAAAACTCAATTTTTCTCTTCGCAAGGCCTGGCTGGCTCCTCCTTTTCGCTATTTTCCCAAGTGATTTGTGGGCGCGTTGCGGGGGTTTTTGACTCCGAACACCGCCCATAACAAGACTCTTTCGCAAAACACAGCCTTCTCCAAGCTTAACTTCGGGGAAAAAATATTTTTTAACCGCTAAAGGCTTCGCACATGCATCCTCAGCCTTCCTTTTAGGCTTCAGCCGCATCAAAAAATCGTTAAGAGGGGGCCGTTCCTCGCCATCTGACCGATGCTTTTCAACGAGCTCGTTGGTCCTTTCCTTTCAGCCACATATTCTGAATCCTAACTTTAACGCTCTCCGTAGATGTAAAAACCGACGAGCTACCGCGAAAATACGCCATCTTCGACCCATATTTTTAGGGGCCCTTCTCTTTTTTTCAGCGCTATAAAATACGACGTTCTACCAGAACGTTGTTAGGTGCACGAGCCTTCAACGTTCCTCTACCCCTCTTTTTGAGAGTAAAACGACCAGGCAAAAAGAGCCTACCCCCCTCCTCCGTCACCGTTGAAAACTTCCCTGGCCACGACTGTCAACCAGAACCTCACCCTTCTCGATATCCGGGATCAGGCTTAGCTGGGCGGCCTCGCCTAACACTCCAATCACATCCAGCCGCGAAACCTGAGAGACAGTCAACCTCCGAGTATCATGCTTAGCGCACGCGACGCATAGGCCCAGTTTTCCAGCGCGCGCGCTTCCAGAAGCTTCTTTTCTGAAACAAACCGCTTTCTCAAAATCGACTTAGAAAAAGAGGCGAAACGCTGCGGCACCTGTCGCCATTGTAGCCGCTACGAGACCTCGCTCTGGGCTCAGGATTTTGCACGGTTGAAGTCTGCTGCGCAACACATTTTAGACGCAAAACCTGAGGATGGGCTCCTCAGAAGTGAACATGTGATAGACCTGCTGTGCGTGGTTGAGAAGCTAGGGTCAGACGAGTTTTTTCGCGTTCCAGACCAAGCTCAATGGTCCGGGGCCTCTAGAGAGTATGAGGGATGGGACACAGGCGTTCGAGTTCGCAGAGCGTGACGACTGAGATTTCCTCGTTCTTTTGGAGTGTGCAGCCTGGTAGGGTTTCGTATTTTGAGATCACTGCTTTGAGTCCGTCGGTTGTCCACTGGCTTTTCTCTGCGGCTAAGAGCATGACGACGCCGATGAGCCTAGCTGGCCTTGAATACAGTTCGTGTGTGACCACGCAGACGCCTGTTTCACGGGCCTGCCAGATCATATTCACCATTTCGTTCCTTCACCTCCTTGTAGGC
>Ga0315296_10004149_pt1 | contig 11901 bp, 12 predicted proteins | sample YL17G14_18_MG_FD_203921 | JGI IMG/M metagenome (GOLD analysis project Ga0315296, IMG submission 203921) | Sediment microbial communities from Yellowstone Lake, YNP, Wyoming, USA - YL17G14_18 | ecosystem: Environmental > Aquatic > Freshwater > Lake > Sediment | place: USA: Wyoming | collected...
AAAAGTGCGCCGAGTGGGATTTGAACCCACATCGTGAGCTTGGAAGGCCTACACGCAGAGCATCATGTCCTAACCAGATTAGACTATCGGCGCATAAATAGAATTCTATAAAAGAATTTAAAAAGACCCTCTTATTTTTCTAGCAATATTTTCCATTTCTTCTTTTGGTATATTCTTTACAGCTTTAGAATCTAAGAATTCTCTATGACCATCATGCTTGAATCTAGGAACTAAATGAAAATGAGCATGTAGAACAAGCATCCCAACAGAATCACATACTACCCATTCCGTATTCATTGACTTCTGTAAGGCCTTAGCTACTTTTCTGGTAAATTCAAAAAATTCTCCTAAATTGTCAATGTCCCATATCCATCTATAATGCTTCTTTGGAATAATCAAAGTATGTCCAGGATTCAATGGATTTGTATCTAAGAAAGCTAGGAAATCTTTATCTTCATGAACTTTATAAGATGGATTCTCTCCTTTCACTATTTTACAAAATATACAATCCATGAAATCACGAGTGTGGGGTTGCCAGGATTTGAACCTGGATTCCGAGGTTTCTTTCATCTTGAATCAATGCTCCATGACTGGAGCCTCGTGTCTTGCCTAGTTGGACGACAACCCCTATGTAAGAGATATATAGCAATCATTTTTATATCTTTATTTGGATTAACTAAATTTTTTTACTATATAAAAATGTTTATAGCAATAAATAATTATGGAAACCGATTGGACAAAGCATTGGATTATGAGTAATAATATATTGTGGGGTACATGGACCTGGAGAATTGCCTATGCCTATAAAAAATTATTAAAAAATATAAAATTAAATGACGTTAGAATCATAGAATTAGGATCTGGTTCTGGAGTTAATTCCTTAAAATTAGCAAAGATTTTCAAGGCGAAGGAAATAACCTTAGTAGATTCTAGTAAAAAAGCAATAGATTTTAGTAAAAAAATGTTTGAAAATGCAAATTTAAACGTAAGTTACTTGAAAAAAGACATATTAAAATTAGATTTGAAAGAAAAATTTGATATAGTTCACTCTGAAGGTTTAATTGAACATTTTTATGATAAAAAAAGACTTGTTGTCTTTAAAAAACATATTGATCTTTGTAAAGAAGGTGGGATTGTAATTATTTTTACTCCTCATGAAAACATTAATTATAGAGTTTTCAGAGGTATTTACAAAAAATTTAACAAATGGATATGGAATGAAGAACCTTTAACAAAGGAACAGATACACAATTTATGCAAGCAATTTAAGATAAAAATTCTAAATGAATATTCGTCTCCATTAATACATGAGATTGGGGTAGTACTAAAGAAATGATAATTAGCATTAATTGAAAATAATATTATTTTAAAACCAGACCGGATCTATCTGCTCTAAACCACTTCATTTCTTTATTGGTTTTTTCATCATACCAAGATTTTAGCATTATTACAATGAACAGATTATCTATGATAAAAAATAAAGGTACTAAAATTAAGTCTTTAAGAGATTCTTTAAAGAATAATCTAGATCTGACAAGTAAATAAAAATAAAATAAAAATAAAGCTAGTAAGGGTGAGATAAAGATTAAAGGTAAATTGAAAAATAATAAAAATATGAGTGAAATTATAGATATTACACCCAAAGGCGATATGTAAAAAGGAATACCGTGAAGTGTATCGGAAATAAAGTTTCTAAATGACTCATAAGGATATTTTTTTGTCAATCTTATGAATCCCCTCGACCACCTTCTCCTTTGTCTTATAAACGATTTTATGCTAGAAGGCTCCTCTGTCCAAGCAATTGCCTTAGGTTCAAAAACAATCTTATAACCTAATCTCCTAAGTTTAATATTTAACTCACCATCTTCCATATATGTGGTCTCATCAAACTTACCTATTTTCTCTAATATAGACTTTCTGATAAACATATTTCTTCCGAAGAAAATTGAATTTATCCCTTTTGAATGTAAGAAATGTTCTGCAAAAGACATAAAACACGTCTCAATAGAGAGTGTTCTTGTCAAGATATTCTGATTTTTATTAGAAGACTTTAGAGCGCAACTCACACCAGCTATATCTTTATTAGAAAAATGTTTTGCTACCTTTTTTAAAGAATCTCTTTTAACTATACAGTCGGCATCATAAATTCCTATGACATCGCCTTTAGCAATAGAAATAACTTCATTGAGTGCCTCGGCCTTACAGTTTTTAGGATTTGATTCTATAACTTTTACTTTATTTCCATATTTCTTACAAATTTCTAAAGTTTTATCTGTTGAACCATCTATAGAAACTATTATCTCGAGCTTATTTTTTGGATAATCTAGATTCAACAAACTATCTATACAATTGCCTATGACCTTTTCTTCATTTCTAGCCGGAACAAGCAAACTAATATCAGGTAACATGTTATCATTATTAAAGAACTATCTTATATATTTTACGTTAAATATTAGTGTATGTGAATTTTTTTAAGGTGAATATATGCTTAAGGAAGCCGTCTCAAATTTTATAGATTTTGACAAAAAATGGTGCTTTTTTGCAATAAATAATGTTTGCAACAATAGATGTGAAACATGCAGTATTTGGAAAGAAAAGCCAAAAATTGTCAAATTCGAGGATGCAAAAAGAGTTTTAGATAAACTCTATGAAAATAATTTTAGAGTATTACAATTAACTGGTGGAGAACCTTTGCTTAATCCAGATTTTTTTAAGATAGTAAAATATGCCAAAAAGCTCAATTTTATTGTATTCGCACCTACAAATGGCACACTGATAAATGAAAGGATTGCAGATAAATTGAAGGAATCTAAAATAGATCAGATAAGCATATCGCTACATCATTATAGGCCTGAAATATTCGAAAAAATATCCAATCATAAAAACATTCTAAAAAAAGTTACAAAAGCGATAGATATATTAAAAAGGAAAAAAATTCCTGTATCTGTTCTATGCACAATATCAAAGAGAAATATAAACAACATAGAAGATATAGTCAAATTCATAAACGGGTTTGATGTAACGGTTTCTTTCTGCATGCCTGTCACAATAAAGGATACTACCTTTCATCTTGGCGATAATGGAGAATCTGTTGCCATAAGTAATGATGATATGAAAAATGCTCTGTTTAGAATTAAAGAGCTGAAAAAACAAGGTTATAATATAATCAATAGTCTGTCATATCTAAATGATACTATAAGATATCTTGAAAAAAAGAATAGATATAATTGTTTTGGTGGTACAAAACTTTTTTATATAGATTGGAATTTGAATGTCTACCCTTGTATGTGTAAAGGAAAACCTCTCAGCATAGATGATTACAATTTTAGCAAAATCGATTATAAAGAATGCAACAAGTGCATGATTCAATGTTTCAGGGAACCAAGCACTCTTCTTTCAAACCAGATTGAAACGTCAAAAATTTTCATAAAGGAATTACCATTTCTATTAGTAATGGGAATGAAAAGAGCCAAAACACTTCTGAGCTAAGCCTCAAGAGAGTAGAACCAATCCTCCAATTCCCATAGATATTGAATAGTTTTAAAATCTTAAATACCTTCAATATAAAAGATAAAAGATTTTTTTCTTTAATTTTATGAATTAAGAAATCTTTATTTTATAGGAGTTTTATATAAAAATAATGACATTATGAAAGGTATAACTAAAATTTTAATGATATTTTTTATAGCATCAGTTTTGTTTTCCGAAACTGTTTTTGCAGTTTCAACTGATTTGTACGCAACAAGCTCAGCTGGAACAACCAAATTCGGTAATACTGCAAGCGTTCAAGGTGATCCAGATGGAAGCAAAAGCTGTAATGTGACAGCTGGAGCTGACACGGACTATGTCTATGGCGGTGGTTATAGCAACACTTCAGGAGGAACTATAAATGAGGTTTGGATCACAGTCAGATATAATGTCACAGCAACATCTATAAGCGATAAGCTTATTCTAGAATATTCTTTAGATGGAGGTTCGACTTTTGGAGCAACAATAGACAGTTTTTATCCAACAGCATCAGCAGGCTGGACGAACAGGACATTGAATGTAACAGCAGATAGGACTTGGACTTATGCTAACATAGGAAATTTAAGGGTTTATCTTTATTACGATAAGGTCGGTGGTGCAGATACTTGGAGGGCTGACATAGATGCCTTATGGGTCAATCTGACTTATACGCCAGGAAGCCCTCTATATTCGAGCAATGGAACAAATGTTACAGAACCAAGACCGAATGATTGGGTTCTTCATTATGTTAATTGGAGTGCTAATTCAGGAACTCTAAGCGGTTACATATTTTCAAACAATTATTCAGGTGACTGGAGCAATAAAACATGGACTGCTTTTAGCGGAACATGGAGCAATGAAACCAATCGTTCTACAAGTGCTGGTGTCTATGGCTGGAGAGTTTATACAAACAATAGCTACAATAATTGGAATGATACAGGAATACAAATAATCTACTTTTCGACAAGGACTTTGCTAGTCAATTGGACTGTTGGTTCACAGATAAATGCAACAACCTGCCAACCAGGAAGTCCTTGCCAGTACTATCAATATAATCAATTCAATGCCAATGCTACTGTCAATTGTTCTACTAATCCCACTGGTCTAAGCTGCGGCTCTATAACAGGAGGAATAATGTATAACGATACTGCTACAAGCTACAAATGGATTAATACAACTACTGACGCTACGCCGTTTTACATAAGTTCTACAACTACACAAGTAAATTGCACTAATTTGACAAATTTGGGTGATACTTATGTATCCAGCGATAGCATTAATACTAACTTTGGTAATTCAGACACGATATATGCTGGTTATTTTACAATTTCAGGTGCTTATATAATATGGATAAAGTTTAATACTTCTTTTAATGTTAGTACGATAAACAATATAATTAATGCTACTTTGTATTTCTATTATATTTCGTGTACTGCAGTTTGTACGGGTAGAACTCTTAATCTCTACAATACTTCTGATAGGTACTTAAATGTTAATACTCCTTGGTGGGAAGGTGCAGGAGTTTCTGGACAAGGTTTGACTTGGGTTAATCAGACAACTGTTGATACTTTGCAAAGCAGTCAGACATTTCCTGCATCTTATCAATGGATGAATTGGACAGTAGGAGAGGCTATAAACACTTCTTTTAATAGTGGTAAAAATATAAGTTTATTAATCCGCAATGAAACTGTGAGTGATGGTTTTGGAGGTTTTTCTTCAAAAGAAGCTGCATCCAAACCATATCTTACAGTATGTTATAATGAAACAGTAAAGCTACCTAATCCATTTCCAATAGGAACCCTAAATCATGGCAATTCTTATCTATTAAACTACACAGTAAATGTAACTGATACACCAACAAAAGACTATAAACTAATTTTCAATTTCACTTCTAGTTTAACAAATAACAATCCACCAGAAAATGATACTCAATCAGCTTATATAAGAATTATTAGTGCTGTAGATAATGTAAAACCAACTTATTCAAATAACATAACAAATTCAACTCAAGTTGGTACTCCAGTTCAATTCAATTTAACAATGAATGATAACACTGCTTTACAGACTAATGGGCAATACATTTTTGGAATTGATAATTGTACAGGCTCTTTTGTAAATGATTCTGCAGTCTCTTTTACTTCAACACCACAAACAGTAAGCGTAGTAAAAGTTATAAATTCTACTGAGGGTTGCACTATAAGATGGTACTATAACTTTTCTGATAATGCCGGAAATTGGAACGAAAGCTTAGTAACAAATCCATTTAGCTTTCAAACTTCAGCAGGAGTTTGGATTAGCATTTCCATATCTCCATCTCTATCGTCCGGGATTTTATTTGGGACAGTAAGTCCAAATACAAATGATAATAATGCTACAAATAATACAAATGGTCCAGGAGGAGGAACTGCTTATAACATAACAATAGATACTTCAACAACTGTTAATGTAGATTTATATCATGATGCAAATGGTAATATGATTTCAGGCTCTTCTTCTATAGGTATAGGGAATGTAACTCATCAAGCCAATACAACCTCAAATACAGGAAATAATCTGATACCTTCGAGTTCTGTTGCTTTAAGCACAACTTATTCAATAATAGGTAGCAATGTATGTCAGAATTTAGGAATTAACATAAATTGTTGGATAGCCTACTGGTTGGATGTCCCTTCAGCCCAATTACCAGGAGACTACAATACAACTTATGAATATTGTACAGTTCAAACTGGGCAAGGTTATGGTCAATGTGGATAAATAGACGCATTTAAATATAAGATTAAAAAATAAATTATTATGGAAACTAAAAAATGGACAGTCACACTCTTATCATTATTGTTGTTAGTTCTAGCATCTTTCTTTGGTTATACTAGAATAACTGGTTTTGCAACTTATATATACGGTAACACAACTATGAACGCTACAGTTGGTGCTTGGGTAGCGATAACACCATCAAATACAATTACTGCTGGAATATCATTTGGAAATATTAACCCTGGAACTAATAATAATAAGGCATTAAACGATACAACAGGCCCTCCCAGCACTAATTGTACGGGTTATAATATCTCAGTAGATACATCATCTAATGTTAATGTTGATATGTTCAATGATGCTTCGGGAAATTTGACATCTGATGGAAATACAATTCGCATAAATAATGTAACCCTGGAAGCTAACCAAACACAGTGTGGAGCAAATGTGAATATGACCTCAACTTCAGATGGTACAATACAGTTAAATATAACATATCTTATAATAGGAAATACTTCAACAACAGCGGGTCCTTGTAAGTCAGTACCGTATACAGGAGGAGGAGGCAAATGCCATATTGCTTATTGGTTAGACGTTCCTTCAGTGCAAGTAGCAGGAACATATAATACGTCATATGAATATTGTGGTGTACAAGAAGATACAGGATCAGGAAATTGTGGATGATGTTTATGAATAAAATTATTTTAATTATTACACTCATTGGGTTTTTATTACTAATGCCAAAAGCTTATGCTGGAATAGGGTTATTTGAAGGTTCAGTATCACTAACAGCTTTACAAACTAAAACTGTTTGCAATTTGATGATATATTCAACTATAGATGGTGAAAATTTGTTTCATATAGGATATGGGGAAGAAATTAGTAAATTTGTTTCAAAAATAGAACCAAATGACTTTTATTTAAAAACAATAAATTGTCCTTCTGACGGCCAGCAAAGGAGAGAATGTATAACAAAATTATGCCAAGAAGGAAAAGATGAATACTGTAGAATTATTTGTACCACTTTCACAGGTCCGTTTGAACTTTCTTTAGACCCTAAATCTACTAGCTATAATAGTGGAATTAGGGATATCATAAAGGCTGGACAAGCAACTGTTGTGGATGCCTTACCTTTTGTAATCTTCTATACTCCTTATGATTTAAAAATAATATTAGGTTTTGTAATTATTATTATCATTATAATTGCTGCTATAATTATTGTAAACAAAAAGAGATTTAAGAAAAAGAAATGATAATTAATAACCTATTCTAATTAATTATTATGAAATTTAAGTTATTATTAGCAATTTTATTTTTTCTTTTAGTTTTATTTTTTTATCTAAAGCCTGGTCCAATAACAGGAAGAACAAGTAGCGGAATATCTGAAATAACAACTTCTATTAATGCTGTTTATAATGTTTTGAACATTTCTTTAATGAAATATGAACTCAAAATCCCTCCAGGCAATAAAAGCGAAAAGAGCATGAATATTACTGCCGAATTTCCTGGAAATACTGGTTTAAATGTTACTTTAACAAAATCAGGAGAAATAGCTGATTGGATAAGTTTAGAGATAAACACAGTAAATCTTTCGATGGGAGAAACCCAAAATGTAAAATTTAATGTCACAGTTCCAATTTCTCAAGCATTGGGAATTTATTATGGGTGGATTAATATATCAAGCGAAGATGGACAGAAAAAAGATGTTAATGTAACAGTTAATGTTACAACAGAATTAAGTAGAATAAATGTTTCAGTAAATAATACAATAGGAAATCCTGTTCAATATGCTACATTATTTATTTGGAATACGATTCCTAGCTTAGTAGATTCAGGTTCTACTGATAGCAATGGAAATTGGATTTCTGATTGGTTAAATCCTGGAAATTATACTGTAGAGGTTGTTAAAAATGGTTATGCAACTCAACAGCAAAATGTTACTTTAGAAACTGGAGAAACAGAACAAGTCTTTATAACGTTACAACCGATAGCAGCCCCTGTTTTAGATGTTAGCCCTTCTTCTATATCAGAGTCTGCTTTAACTGGAGCTACTGCAACAAAGGTTTTAATAATCAGAAACATAGGAGATTTGAATTTAGTTAATGTAACAATAAATTCAACTTCTAGCTACATATCTTTTAGTGATCAATTAATATCAGTTATAGCACCTGGAAATTATACTTATGTCAACGCGTCCTTAGGTCCTTTATATGAACCAGGAATATATCTTGGGACAATTTTTATTAATTCAAGCAATGATGGTAATTACACAATCCCAGTAGCGTTTCAGGTTTCAAATCCTATAGCTCCTTCTGGAGGAGGTGGAGTTCCGCCAGCAATAGGAATATTAAAAGGTAATATATCTATAGTTCAATATTCAGAAAGAATAGAAGTAAGTCAGGGAGAAATAAAGTATCTTCAAATTCAGATCTATAACATAGGTGAAACAATTTTAAGAGATACTAGACTAGAAATCATAGGAGTATCTTCTGATTGGTATTCTATTGAACCCGAAAGGATTGACATCCAAATAAATAGAAGTCAAATATTTGTTGTTAAGTTAAAAATTCCATTAAATGCTTCTTTAGGAAGTTACCCTCTTGCTTTTAGAGCAATCTCAGATACTTTGAGCGATACGAAAGTTGCGCTTTTGACAATAAAAGAAGTTATAATTGAGATTTTAAGAATTAAGGATATTGAAACTTCAAAATTTTTTGTTGACAAAAGAGGATATATCAACATAACTTTGATTAATGAAGGGGCTAGACCTTTAAATGCTACAGTTTCTCTGGATTTTCCAGAGAGCTTTTTAGTCTTTAATAAGGATATGTCAAAAATAATTGCTTCGCATAAAGAAGAAATTTTTAATTTTATAACAACCCCTAAAAGTGTTGGGATTTTCACTGTAAAAATGATTCTATATTATGATAGAAAGAAAATAGAAAAAGATATAATATTAAATGTTTATCCGATTGAATATATCTCAGTATCATTTATTCTGTTATTCTGTATAATAATTGTATTTATAATTTTTTGCATAATTTTCTATTATCTAACAAAGTTACTTAATAGAAAACATAGAAAAGGTTATCGAAGGAAAAAGTTAAAAATTAAATAAATCTGTTATTATCATCTAAAATGTAAGGGATACGAGAAAAGGTTTCTTTTAGCCTCGAGAGTTTTATAGTAAAATGTGTTAATCCTCTAGACATAAATTAGATGAATTCTTTAAATCCTGATATTTTCTTATTATACTTCAAAATACTTTATTTTATGATGATGCTCTGGTTTTTCGGTTTTAAATCCATTATATTCTAATTTACCTTCTAAAAATCTTTTCATCAATCTTTTTTCGACAGGTCCTAGCAGTTCTATACCATTAATATGAATTTTATCCAATCCTTCAGAGCATTCGATATATATAGCTTCTTCATCATCGTCTGAAACATGAAGTGGTAAATCTAGTGTAGATTCTTTAAAATCTATTATAACGCCCTTTCTTTTTTTTGCATTAGAATCAATTTCAATTATTTGTTGTAAAGTCAGATTTAAACCATATTTTTTTAAAGCTTTCTGCAATTCTCTAAGACTAATATCTCTGCCTGCCCAGTCTCTAATAGTGCTATACATCTCAGCTTTTTTACAGCCTAATTCGCTAGCAACATAAGAAGAAAAAGCATTCAATTCTGCATAGTTTTTTGCTTCTATAAAACAACTCTTCCCGTCTACATCTGCCAATCCTTCAGATTTTAGTTTTTCATATGCTTTTCCAAGCCTAGAAGTTACTGGCATAAAAAATAAGCGACCATCAACACTATTATTAACATAATCTTCTCCTATATCTATTATACCTGTAGGCAATTTACCATTGTTAGCTGCCTCAAAAATTGCTTCTATACCTGTTCCATGTAACATTAATGGAACTTCTGAAATTTCATTGCTTAACCATCTTCTCAAATCTGACAGATTCTGCATAATTATTTAAAAGAAAACTAAAAGATTTAAACCCTTCGTTAAATTGAAAAGGTAGCCTCGAGAGTATTATACTAAAATGTTCATAACCCACAACCTTTGAATTATAGCAATAATTTAAATCCTGATTTTTATATAATTTTGTTCAAGTTGGAATGACTTCTGTTTTTCTATCGTTTTGAATATAAAAATTAGAACTTAAAACTACATATGTATCAAAACATCTAATGTACGTTAATATAACTCACTTAATCAAAGCAAAATATATTATTTTAGGTAATACAGAATGGTTTTTAAAATAAAAATACAGAACATTGTTGCATGCACTTCTTTAGGTATTGAGATAAATCTTGATAAAATTACGTCTCATATTGATAATACTGAGTATGAACCAAACCAGTTTCCTGGGCTTGTTATGAAGTTAAAGCAACCTAAGTCAGCAAACTTAATTTTCACAACAGGAAAAATAGTTTGCACAGGAACTAAATCTCCAAAAGAGGCAAAAATAGCTATAGCAAAGGTTGTTAAAAAGATTAGAGGATTAGGATTCAAAGCTCCTGAAAACTATAAAGTCAATTTAGTAAATATTGTTGCTTCAACGAAGCTTGATTTGAAAATAAATTTGAATCAAATAGCATTTAATTTAGAGAATACGGAATACGAACCCAATGAATTTCCAGGTTTGGTTTATAGAATGGGAGACCCCAAGGTTACATTCTTGTTGTTCGGTAGTGGTAGTATTATTTGTACAGGAGCTAAAAGTGTTGCAGATCTAAAAAGGGGTATAGAAAAACTTTATAAGAATTTAAAGGAATTAAAGTGATTAAATCTCTTTATTTTTTAGATACTCTTAAATCCTGATTTTTCTATATTCTTAATGTGAAATTGGGTAAGAGATTGCTTTATTTTTAACTTTCCAGATTTCGCATTTGTATGCGCATGTTATCATTGGATTTAAATTAGAAGGTTCATTGCAATTATTACAATATTCTTCAGCTTCTGAAAGAATTTCTTTTGCATTATCGTAATTTAATCTTTTTTCTAAATCTTTAGCAGTCTGATAGCTATTTAATGGTTTACTTTCAACTATAGCGAATGCACTTTCAGGTGCGTATTTTCTTAGAGATCTTTTTGACATGTTATTTAAAGTTAAATTGTGAAGTTTTTAAAATTGTTTCATTTATACGACAATTATAGAATAATTTATTTTAAAAATTTTCTTTTATATAATAATGAAATTATTTATGAAAATTTAAATCCTAATTTTTCTATATTATTAATATGAAAAAGATAACATATAAAATATTTCCATGGGGAATAAGAATAAAAGATTTTGAGAAAACTTTGAATGATGTAGAAGAGTTTGTTAATAAAGCAGGGATAGAAGTAATATCCATTATGGATTTTTCATTTGGAATAATAGTTTGGTATAAAGGAAAAATATTAGTTGAGATTTTTAAAGTAACAACCAAAAAGAAGAAATAAACCTTAAATCCTGATTTTTACATATTTTTAGTATGACAACAAGACCAAAATTTACCAAAGCGAACAAGTCAAAAGTTAGGACTTCTGGAAAGAATAGATTTAGATGGCAATATGGAAAGAAGATCAGAGTCCCGAGAAGAAAGTGATATTGTGGGCAGAATAAGGGGCAAATGGATAAAGAATCTT